>ODAK010005539.1_pt1 | contig 12828 bp, 14 predicted proteins | sample 1539591 | NCBI WGS metagenome assembly ODAK01 (sample SAMEA3539303, study PRJEB22396) | soil metagenome | biome: tundra; feature: field; material: soil | place: USA | collected 2010-05 | depth 0.15 m | reverse complement strand
GTTTCAGCGGCTGCTTTATCAGGTGGCGACCGGCGCGTGATCGCCCGGTGAGATTGCTTCTCCTCTGCGCTATGTTCTGAACAATCAGAAGAATACGCGTGTGCTGCTGGGGGAAGTTGTGGACATCAATGCGGCTGGGCACGAAGTCGTGCTTGCCGACAAGACGCGCGTTCCCTATGAGACGGTGATCTTCGCGACGGGATCTACCCACAGTTATTTCGGCCATCCGGAATGGGCGGCGCTCGCGCCCGGGCTCAAGACTATTGAAGATGCGACGGAGATTCGCGCACGCGTGCTGCGAGCGTTCGAGCGCGCCGAAGCGGATACGAATGTCGATGCGCGCCCCGCCGACCTGACGTTCGTGATTGTCGGCGCGGGCCCAACGGGAGTGGAACTGGCGGGCGCGATCGCAGAGATTTCGCGCGACACGCTGAAGAAAGACTTTCGCAGCATCAATCCAGCGGACGCCACGATTTATCTGATCGAAGGCGCGGACCGGTTACTGCCGCCGTGGCCGCCGAAATTATCGAAGGCCGCGGAAAAGGCGCTGCAAAAGCTGGGCGTGCATACGCGCACGGGAACGCAGGTGACCGGGATCGATCACGAGGGCGTGACGCTCAATTCGGGGGAGAAGATTGCGGCGAAAACGGTATTGTGGGCCGCGGGGGTGGCGGCCTCGCCCATCGGCAAACTGCTGGCGGACAGTCTGGGCCTTTCGCTGGACAAGGCTGGACGCGTTCCGGTACAGGGCGATTTGTCGATCGCGGGGCATCCGGAGATCCTCGTGATCGGCGATCTCGCGGCGTTCCTGCAGGACGGAAAGCAGCTCCCCGGGGTGGCGCCGACTGCGATGCAGCAGGGACGCTACGCGGCACGGCTCATCGGCCACCGTATAAGAAGTGAAGAAACGAAGCCATTTCGCTATTTCGACAAGGGCAGTCTGGCGACGATCGGCCGCAACCAGGCGGTGGCACAGATCGGGCCGCTGGAGTTTTCAGGCGTGCTTGCGTGGCTGACCTGGCTTTTTGTTCACCTGTTGTACATCGTGGAATTTGAGAACAGGCTGCTGATTGTGCTGCAGTGGGGTTATGACTATTTCACCTACAACAGAGGGGCGCGTCTGATTACAGGTACGGGTGAAAGTCAGCAGTGATCGGGGTCTTTGATTCAGGCGTCGGCGGCCTGACCGTTCTGAAAGCGCTGCGGCGCGAAATTGCCGAAGCAGGATTTTCTCTATCTGGGCGACACGGCGCGTGTGCCCTATGGACGCAAGCCGGCGGCGATGGTTCGCGATTTCGCGCTTGAAATCGGCGAGTTTCTGTACGATCGCGGCGCCGAAGCGATTAATCGTCGCGTGCAATACTGCATCCGCTGTCGCGCTGAGCGATCTGCAGCAGCGCTTCGACATTCCGATCTGGGGCGTGATCGAGCCGGGCGTGGAAGCGGCCGTGCGCGCTACGCGATCCGGCCATGTCGGCGTCATCGCGACGCGGGGCACTATCGGCAGCGGGGCTTATCAGAAGCGCCTGGAAGCGCGCGGTATGACGGTATGGGCGCGGGCCTGCCCGCTCTTCGTACATCTGGTCGAAGAGGATCTTGTCGGCAGTCCTGAAGCGGAACTGGTGGCGCGGCACTATCTCGCAGACATGCCCGATATCGACACGCTGATTCTCGGTTGTACGCACTATCCGATGCTGGCGCCTATGCTGGCGCGCGTGCTTGGCCCGGATGTGAAGCTCGTCGAGAGTGCCCTGTTGGCAGCGGAATCGGTGCAGGCGACACTTGGACACGAAGGCCGCGGCTCGGCCCGCATCACGCATTTCGTTACTGGCGATGCGGTCGCGTATGAGCACACGGCGGCGGTTATCGGGGGCGTGGAAGGTGAGATTGTCGCGATTCCGGTAAGCGAACTGCGACGCATCACTTCAGCTGTTTAATACCGCAACCGTGGCGAACCGACAACTCGGCCCGCCGTGAAGTCCAGAACCGAGCCCCATGACATCCTGTATATCGAAAGCCGGCTGTAAACCTCCGACCAGGCCACGTCGCGGCGGTTAGTTTCGATCCTGCAGCGCATTTCAGCCCAGTGGGACGATGATGTCCAGGCGGACCGGGGAAGACTCGGTTACAGTGATGCGCTTCTGAACGAAGCTGCCAGCGCCGATGATGCTGATGGAAAGTTCGTAATCGCCCGGCGGAAGTGCTGACAGTCTATATAGGCCCATCGCGCCGCTGTCGACGTGGAACTTAGCTCCGGTATCCACATTCCTGGCTTCGATCGGGGCGTTTGCGACCAGATGCGCGGAACGATCGGAGACGAGGCCGAAGACGCTGCCGGAAGGTGCAGCTTGCTGAGCAAATGCCACTGTCGAAATCAGAACCAGAAAGATGACGATCAGAATGGTCCGCATGATGGAGTCATTCTGAACCGCTGAGGAGACTGAGTCAAGCGTGATTCCAAGAACAAAAAGGCGCTTTCCAGGTCATGGGTCCAACCCGGAAGGCGCCTTTTAGATTACCGCCGAAACCGCTGAGCTAGACAACCTTCACGAAGATGATAACGATCACGTACAGCGCGAGGGATTCCATGAACACCAGACCGAGAATCATGGCGGTCTGAATCACGTTCGCTGCGCCGGGGTTGCGCGCCATGCCTTCGACCGCACCAGCCACTGCCCTACCCATACCGAGCGCGCCCAGTCCCGAGGCAATCGCCATCGCGAAACCGGCCGTCACGGGAACCCAGATGTTACCGCCTGTGCCGGCAGCAGCGCCGCCGCCCTGGGCGAACATCGGAACCGCACAGAGCATCAGGAACATTACGAGCAGGAAAAACTTCGTCTTCATTTTGTGTTACTCCTTCAGTTGAAATCGTTTCCCGGAGGTGGTTGCGTTCCAGGCCTGGGGGCCGGAGGCCTCACGCGGGAGACGTATAAAGCCAGTTAGAAATAAACCGCGTTCAAAAAACTAGGCCGCCATTTCGGCATGCGCTTCCGCAAGATGCTCGCTCTTATGGGTGTCGCCGTGGTCCGCGCCATGCGCTTCGGCTACCGCACCGCCCACATACATCATGGTCAGAACAACGAAAACATACGACTGGAGCAGCCCGACGAAAACGTGCAGCCCCATGAACAGAGCCGGGATCACCAGGTAAGTCAGGCTCATGAACACCAGCGTCACCTGCTCACCGGCGAACATATTGGCGAACAGACGGATGGAAAGCGAAAGCGGACGGGCGAGCGTGCTGATGACTTCGATGATGAACATCAGCGGCGCCATCCACCAGATCGGACCGGCGAAGTGACCGGTATACTTCACGATGCCGTGTTTTCTGATGCCGACGATATTGAAGTAGAGGAAGGAGATGAGCGCACAGCCGGCGGGCACATAGATGACCTGCGTCGGACTTACAAACCCGGGAATCACGCCAATCAGATTCGAGATCAGAATAAAGCAGAAAAGCGTTTCGAACAGGACGATGTGCTTGCGACTGTCGTGACCGACATGTTTTTCGGATTCGCCGGTGAGGAAGCCATGAATCAGTTCGAAGACATGCTGCAGAGAGCCGGGTTTATCCACCGAAAGCTGGCTGCGCAGGATAGCGAACAGAATGATCAGCAGCAACGCCACGGTCAGTTGCATGACCATAAAATCGGCCCAGGGTTCGGCAGGATTTGCCGCCTGCTGGTGAAACAACGCGAGCAGGGAGTTTCCCAAACCCGCAAGGTGCGCGTTGAACAGTCTCGTCAACCAGGCTTCATGAGTGACCATAGTAAGTGATTAAGTAGTAGATCGATTCCAGCATCACAGCGGCCGGGCACACGAGAAACCCGCAGAACGCCACGACCAGATTGACCCCGGAATATCGAAGTATAACAAATGCACCCACAGCGAACAAAGCCAGTTGAATAAACAACCTGAGACCCGCCAGGCGGGGGCGTTTCCCCGGGGTTCCCACCATCGTCTGGACCAGGCGATTCACGAATCTTTCGATCAGCCGGAAGTTGAAATAAGCGGCCACGGCGCCAACGAAAAATGCCCAGGCGTAAGGCAGACCGCCGATGCGTCCGGCGGTGACCGCACCGAGGATTCCCAGCATTGCGATAAGCCGCGGCACGCGGGCAATCACTGCGTTGAGATCCGAAGTCACTTCTTCTGATCCCCGGTCAGGACATGAAACGTTTCCATGAAGCCCGCGGCGAGGCCGAGGACCAGACCCGGGTACTGAATCCAGTGCGTACCGAAGAGCTTGTCGAGACCGTAGCCGAGCAGGAAACCGACCCCGACGCTGATCGGCAGCACCAGAGCCAGATTCAGATACTTGCCGACGTCATTGCCTGAAGCCATATTTCCTCTATACTTCCACGCCCGACGGTCCTGCGAGGCCGGGCTGGTCGTTGCCGCCGCGAATCACTTTATCCAATTCCAGAAATTCGTGGATGATCGGCTCGGGGGACTTGTAGAGATCGCCGGGAGGCCCGAAAAAGGCGACTCGTCCCTGATGCAGAAACACCACTTTATCGGCGACGCGGTTGAGCAGATCGAGGTCGTGCGTGACGACGACCGACGTCAGTTGCAAATCCTTCTTCAGACGCAGCATCAACTGAGTCAGGTGGTCGCTCATGATGGGGTCCACCATGGTGGTGGGCTCGTCGTAGAGGACGCACTGCGGTTGCGCCGCCAGTGCCCGCGCGATCGCAACGGCACGCCGGTAGCCGGTCGATAAATCCCCCGGATACGAATCCCTTGCGTCCCAGAGATCCACCATCTTCAGCAGGCCGTCGACGACATCTTCTTTGTTCTGGGCATCGTAGTCCTCGCGCAGTTCGAGTGAAAACAACACATTTTCCGCCACCGTCAGCGAATCGAAGAGCGCGCCGGACTGGAAGACCATCGTCACTTTGCGACGGATCCGGTTGAGTTCGCTCTCCGAATAGTTCGTGATGTCTTCGTTCGCGACGATTACCTGGCCCTTGTCCGGCTTCAGGAAGCCCATGATGTGGCTCAGCGTGACCGACTTCCCTACTCCGGACCGCCCGATGATTGCCACGGTCTGGCCGGGGTCCACGAAAAAATTAGTGTCGACTAAAACGGGCTTGTCGAACGTCTTGTAAACATGCCGGAATTCAATGTAGTGCGGAAAGCTCTCAGTTTGTGCAGGTTCGACTCCGGCAGTATCAACCCCGGCCATACCGCTCCAGATCTTCCGGCGTGTTCAGATTCCGAAATGCCGCGTCGCTTGCCACTGGAACGTATCGTAGCGCTAAACGGCGAAGGGCTTCGGTAACCTTGCGTACCCCGTCGGCGAGCGCACTCACCACCTCCGCATGGCAGCGGGCGTTCCACACCGCACACAGCGGCTCCATTCTGCCGTCGCTGTACTGGGGCGCGGCGCAGTCGCCATTATTGGAGGCCGCGGCAACAAACAGTTCCTCGAGAATTCGCGTGTCTAAAGCAGGCATGTCGCACGCCACCACCAGATTCCACTCGGCTTTCGTTTCACCCAGCGCCGCTTCGATGCCCGCCAGCGGCCCCTCGCCCGGCATCAGATCCGGAATCACCCGAAAACCCAGATTCCCATACAACGCCGGGTCACCGACCAGCGATACAGAACCGCAGACTTCTCCAATCGCCGCCGCTACACGCTGCACCAGCGGCACCCTGTCGATCTCGATCAGTGCCTTGTCCCGCCCCATGCGGGAACTGCGTCCGCCAACCAGCACCCAGCCTGCGCGATTCTGCAAATTTACATTTGTCGGGTTCGATATGGGCGAGTCCGAAAACAAATCATCCGGATGGTAACATCATTGTTTACGCTTCAACCTCTTTCGCGGAACATACATTTGCGGTCCTGTTTTATACTGATGCTTGCCGTTCCCGTCTTCGCGGCCTCGCCGGAAGCGGTTGCGCCACGTCATCTGACTGCTGTCGTCAAAGCGGACGTAAAGACCGGACGCCTGGTCCGCAGCATCGTGCTGGAGCCGCGCGTCGTGTCTTCCCGACCCGTAGGCATCCAGACCGCGAGCGTTCCTGTCCCGGAGACAGTTACGCAAAAACCTTCCGACCTGCATGATCTGATCGACCAGATCGCGAGCGAACAGGGTGTCGAAACGCACTTGGTCCACTCCGTGATCCGCGCCGAAAGTAATTACAACGCCAGCGCGGTGTCGCCCAAAGGGGCGCTCGGCCTCATGCAGCTCATCCCGACAACTGCACTGCGCTTCGGCGTTTCGAATGCCTTCGACCCGAGCGACAATATCCGGGGCGGCGTCCGTTATCTGCGCTTTTTGCTCGATTATTATCAGGGCGATTACCCCAAGACCATCGCCGCCTATAACGCCGGCGAAGCCGCGGTGGATAAGTACAATGGCGTCCCGCCCTATGCGGAAACTCAGAATTACGTCTATCAGGTGGCGAAAAATCTGAAGGCCGCGCGCCAGACTGCAGTGAAGCCGGTCACGCTGGTTGCAGAGGAAATTCATCCGGAGACTGAAACACCGAAACCAATCGCGACGTCCACTGGCTCAGACGGCCGCGTCTACTATCACACGCCTTAGGTAAACTTATGTCGTTGTCGCGAATCTGGTGCACGCTGGCGTTCTTCTCCACCCTGCCCGCGATCGCCGCACCAAATTCCGGCATAATTCAGGTGACAGGAATACGCTCCTGGTCCCACCCCGATTCCACCCGTATCATCATTCAGACTTCCGGACCGTTCGAATTCAAAGCCGACCACGCGCTGAATCCGGATCGCCTGTTCTTCGACATCCTCCATTCGCGCCCCTGGATTGCCCAGCGCCGTTACGCCACCCATGAAATCGGCGACCGCCTGGTGCGTCGCGTGCGCATCGCCGAGACCGTACCTGGCACGACGCGCATCGTTTTCGACCTGGTCAATCCGGCCGACTTCAAAGTCACGAAGCTCGACGCACCGGATCGCATGGTCATCGAGTTCCGCCCGCTCCGTGCGGCGCCGATGCAGGAGAGGCTTCCCGAGCGCACGGTGATTTCCTCTGTCTCCCGCCCCTCGTTTGCCGGAAATACCTTCGTCTATCCGCCGCTGCCGCCCCCACGCCGGCTGCAGGTTCAATTTCCAGGACCGGCGCCCGTGCTCCAGCAATTCCCGGCGGAAGTGTATCCGTTCTATTTCGCGGAGCCTTCGCTGACGCTCGCCGCGATCAAGCCGCCGAAAGCGGTCCTTGCCGCAAGAACACTCATCCCCCGCGAACCGAAACTCCCGCTACCATCGAACGCACTTCCAGCCCCCGCGACAGTCGCCACTATCGTGCCAGTGCCTGTTCCGGAGAATGCTTCGGCGCTGGCCTCCGAGAACGCGACCCGTTCGCTGACCCGGGCCCTGGGCCTGAAAGTAAACCGCATCGTGATCGACGCGGGCCATGGCGGGCATGACGACGGCACGATCGGTCCGCACGGCGTGCTGGAGAAGGACGTTGTGCTCGACGTCGCCCTGCGGCTTTCGAAACTGGTGCAGGAGCGGATGAATGCCGAAGTTGTGCTGACGCGGTCAGACGATACGTTTATCCCTCTGCATACGCGCACGGCGATCGCCAACGAGCGCAAGGCGGATCTGTTTCTTTCGATCCACGCGAACTCCTCCCCTGCCCCGGAGGTCGCCGGCACCGAGACGTTCTTCCTGAACTTCAGCAACTCGCCCGACGCATTGAATGTTGCCGCACGCGAGAATGCGGGGTCAGATAAAACCGTCGGTGAACTCAGAGACCTGATCCAGAGCATCACACTCAACGACAAGATCGAGGAATCCCACACCTTCGCGCAGGACATTCAGAATTCGATTCAGGCGCAGGCGGCGAAATCGAACGCGGCGGCGCACAATCGGGGCGTGAAGCGCGCTCCGTTCGTCGTGCTGATCGGCGCGGGGATGCCGTCGGTGCTGGCCGAGATCGGCTTCTTGAGCAACGCGAAAGATGAGACGAATCTGGGTAAGCCGGAGTATCGCCAGAAGGTTGCGGAGGCGCTGTACAAAGGCCTCGCGCAGTATGCGCAGTCGCTGAGCCACTTCGAATCCACGAAGCAGCTTGCGACCGCTGGCCTGAAATAGTTGACCGACCAGCCAAACCGTTCCCCGCGCTAACGCTTGGGGTTATACGGCACTGGCGTGATGTCACCTACTTTGAATAAAAATAACCCGCAGGTCCGGCCGGATCGGCTGAAAACCACTGGATGATGTGAGAGCCGGCAGCCAGGCCCGCGGGGATCACCACATTCATCTGGTAAACACCCGCGAGGCCCGGTACCAGGCCCTCGAAGGCAGTCTGCGCCTGGGCGCCATCGATGCTCGCCGCAGCAAAGTACGCCTGCGCCGGCGGATTGAACGGTGCGGCGGTCCCGGCCGGCACAGCCGGGATTGTCGGACCAAGGCCAAACCCATATGTCTCGACGACTTCTCCGGCGCTGGCAGGGTGGCTTTGGTCGGCCAGCACACCCGTTCCGGTATGAAACACAGCGGCCTGCAATTTCGTCGTGTATTGCGAAGGAATCAGAACAATGGCCGCCGCGGAGCGCTTCACCGCCGCCGTTTGCGTGAGCAGCGCGCCATCCGGGAATTGCACCGTAACCATCGCATTCCCCGTCGCGAATTCCTGCGGCAATTGCGCATTGATCTGCGAAGGTGTGACAGCTTCCACCGGCACAGGCGTCCCGTTCACCGACACCGAAATGCCCGCCAGCGAAAGTGGAAGAGGCAATCCGGTCGAAGTGCTCAGCGAATCCGAACTCGTGAAGTTATTCCCGTAAATCGAAAAATACGAACCCTGCGACAACGGCAGAAGATCTCCCGTTCCGCTGCCCAGACCAATGATTCCGCCACTGTTGATAAAACGCGGCGCAAATATCTGACGAGCGTTCGCGCCGCTCGCGTCGCTGATCCATACGGCGGAACGACCGCTGCCACCTGCCCCGGTGCTGTAAATCATGCCTGTGCCGTCGCCGCTCAATTCCACGTCGAACGGGTTCACGTAGGTGAACGGCGTCACTGCGTTTTCGCAATTGAAGATCTGATTCCCGTACTGAAGGAGACCTGCCACGTGCGTGCCATCGCCCGAGATTGTCATCATGGTCATCACCCGTTGGAAATTTGGATAATGACAGGTTCCGGCGGTCAAAGTGGGCGTATCGATAACCGTGTTTCCGCTTGGAGAATACGACTGATCGATGTAAGCGCTCACCGCGCCATTTGCGCTGACAATGGCCGATTCAAAATGCCCCTGAAACGGCGTATTGGTCTTGGAACGCAGCACGGTAGCCCCGCTGCCATCCAGATTCGCCGTTTCCAGTGCCTGGCAGAACGTGCCGCAGGCAGTGCTCGTAAAAATGAACCGCCCGTTCGCCGAAGTCACGTTATTCGGCCCGGAAATCTGCCCCTGCGCCACGACAGGCTCCGTGAGACCGGTGCCGTCGAAATTCGCGCCGTATATGCTGGTGTTCAGATTTGTGGCAATGTAATTCCACAGCAACTTCGTTCCGTCCTGCGAAAATGTGATCGCGCCGAAGCATGAACGGATTACCGCAGCTGGTCTGATTCGCCGTAACCAGCCGATCGGTACCCGACGCGATATCGATCGCATGCACTTCCTCGCGCCGCACACCATTGGTATCGAGCAGACCCACATACGCCGCCCTGGTACCGTCCGGCGATATCGCCACGAAAGTCGCTCCAGGCGCCTGCGTCGTCTCATCGAAATTCGTTAGCTTCCGAGGCGCCGCCGAGCCATCCGATTTCACCAGATAAACCTCGGCCGTGTAGCCGAATGTCCCAGCCGGGGTGACTGCTGACCCGACGATAATATTCGTTAGATTCGCGTCGCCCGATGGCTGCAAAATTACGCCTTGAGTCTGAGTGGTTTGGGAGAAAAGCACACTGCAACAGGGCAGCAAGAACAGCAGTTTTCTGATCACGTGCTTCCAGCGAGGCACGCCGCTGGCCATTGGCCCGCAGACTGCAGCCGCCTACTTCGAGTAAAAATAACCCGCGGGCCCGGCCGGATCGGCTGAAAACCACTGGATGATGTGAGAGCCGGCAGCCAGGCCCGCGGGGATCACGACATTCATCTGGTAAACACCCGCGAGGCCCGGCACCAGGCCCGCGAAGGCAGTCTGCATCTGCGCACCATCGATGCTCTCAGCAGCAAAGTACGCCTGCGCCGGCGGATTGAACGGTGCGGCGGTCCCGACTGGCACATCCGGGATAGTTGGGCCAAGACCGAACCCGTAGGTTTCGACGACTTCTCCGGCGCTCGCGGGGTGGGCCTGGTCGGCCAGTACACCCGTTCCGGCATGAAAGACAGCGGCCTGCAATTTCGTCGTGAATTGCGAAGGAATCAGAATAATGGCCGGCGCACTGCGCGTCACCACGGCGGCCTGCGTCAACACCGTGCCATCCGCGAACTGCACTGTAACTGTCGCGTTCCCCGTCGCCATCTCCTGCGGCAACTGCGCGTTGATCTGCGCGGGAGTGACCGCCTCCACCGGCACCGCAACACCGTTCACCGATACCGAAATGCCCGCCAGCGAAAGTGGAAGATGCAAGCCGGGCGCCGGCGTCAGAGCATCCGCACCGCTGAAATTATTCCCGTAAATCGAAAAATACGAGCCTTGCGATAACGGCAGAAGATCTTTCGCCGTGCTGCCCAGGCCGATAATTCCACCGCTGTTGATGGAGTGAGGCCCAAAAACCAGAGTCGCGTTCGCGCCGCTCGCATCACTGATCCATATCGCGGAGCGCGCGCTCCCCCCAGCGGCGGTGCTGTAAATCATGCGCGTGCCGTCGCCGCTCAGTTCCACATCCAGCGGAGTCAACCAGGTGAACGGCTTCACTGCGTTCTCACAATTAAAGATCTGAGTATTGCTGATGCCGGCGGCGTGCGTGCCGTCGGCCGAAATGGTCATGCCCCCAAAGAAAAAGTTATAAGGGAGAAAGTTGCATGTTCCGGTACTTGGCGCCGGGTAGTTGCTGCCGAGCCCTCCCACAAATCCCGGTATCTGGTCTATGTAAGCAATCACCGCACCGTTGGCGCTGATAACATCCGATGCAAAATATCCGTCAAGCGGCGTGTTGGTTTTGGATTGCAGCACGGTAGCCCCGCTCCCATCCAGATTTGCCGTTTCGAGCGACTCGCAGAACATGCCGCAGGAAGTGCTTAAAAAAATGAAGCGCCCGTTCGCCGAAGTCACGTTATTGGGGCCGGAAATCCCACCCCGAGCGACGACTGGCTCCGTCAGACCGGTGCCATCGAAATTCGCGCTGTAAATGCTGCCGTTAAGATTCGGGACAACGAAATTCCACAGCAATTTCGTTCCGTCCTGCGAGAACGTGATCGCGCCGAAGCACGACGGCGTACCGCAACTGGTCTGATTCGTCGTAATCAGGCGGTCGTTGCCGGACGCGATGTCGATTGCATGCACTTCCTCGTGCCGCACACCATTGGTATCGAGCAAGCCAACATACGCTGCACGCGTTCCGTCGGACGAGATCGCCACGAAGGTCGCACCGGGGGCGTGGTTCGATTCATCGAAGTTGGTCAGCTTCCGCGGCGGGGCCGAGCCGTCTGACTTCACCAGATAAACCTCCGCAGTGTAGCCAAATGTCCCAGCCGGGGTGACGCTTGACCCGACGATAATATTCGTCAGATTCGCGTCTCCCGACGGCTGTAGAATTACACCTTTGGTCTGAGTGGTTTGGGAGAAAAGCAAACCGCAACATGGCAGCAGGATCAGTAATTGTCGAGTCACGTGCTTTGCAAAAAGCACGCTTCAGACCAACGATAAGTGTTCGGGATTTGCCGATGCGCTGGATGAGCTTCGAAACCGCTGGCCTGGCGGCGTCGAAACCGTAGAGGGTTGCTGGTATTCGTTACTGTTTGAGAGTGCCGAACGCGCGGTGGATCCGAACCGCCGCGCGCTGCAGGATTTCCCGGCCCGCATGCAGGGCCTTCACAAACTGGTTGCATGTCGCGCGCGCCCTCGCGACATCGTCAAATTCCTCCATGCCGGAGTGTTGCGAGCGCAGGCTACGCTGGTTAACGGGACCCGATGAAGAAATGGAACGCCATTGACGCAGCTGTGATGCCCGATGGTAAAACCATTTCTCTCCGGGAGCACGACGGCACCTATGCAATTCGCGTGGATGGCGCCGAACTCATGTCGACCCGGCGCAACGCTTCCGAAGCGAAACTTGCCGACTTGGCCTGTGCCCATTCTCGCGAGCTTCGCGCGGCACGCGTGTTGATTGGCGGCCTGGGCTTCGGCTTCACGCTCAAGGCGGCGCTGGCAGCGCTCGGACCCGACGCAACGGTTACTGTCGTCGAGTTGCTTGCTGCGGTAATCGACTGGAATAAAGATCCGGCCTTGCCACTTGCGGCCGAGGCTGTCTCTGACCCTCGCGTGGTTCTGTTGCAAAAGGACGTGGGCGACGTGATCCGGGAATATCCGGGCACGTTCGACAGCATTCTGCTCGACGTCGACAACGGCCCTGCTGCGCTCAGTACTGAAGAAAACCAGCGTCTCTACGACCAGGCAGGTGTCAACCTGGCCTTCGCCGCATTACGGCCCGGTGGATGTCTCGCAGTCTGGTCGGCTGCGGGCGATCCGGCATTCGAGAAGATCATGCGGCGCGCCGGATTTACCGTGGTTGTGGAACGATGCCGCGCTCACACCTCATCCGGCGGATGGCACACGCTCTTCATCGGCCGGCGCCGCGTTTAACGCACGTTTAACCCACGCGGAGCGTCGGATCCGCACCCTGCCAGGTGACATCCGCCGTCGGGCCGTAAGTTGAAACCACAGGCTTGT
>ODAK010005538.1_pt1 | contig 12829 bp, 12 predicted proteins | sample 1539591 | NCBI WGS metagenome assembly ODAK01 (sample SAMEA3539303, study PRJEB22396) | soil metagenome | biome: tundra; feature: field; material: soil | place: USA | collected 2010-05 | depth 0.15 m | reverse complement strand
GGAGCGACGCGCCCTACCAACCCCAACCGTGCCAAAGTTGTTGTGATTTGCCATAAGCCAAGTTTTTTTCAAAACCGTTAAACGAGGTTAGGTCATGGAACATCGGTTCAGCCATCGCTGTCCTTTTGCCGCCGCGCGAAACCGCATGGTGCGGGAGCAATTGTCAGACATGTCGCCGCGCGTGCTGGCGGCGATGGACCGGGTGCCACGCCATGAGTTTGTTCCCCAGGACAAACAATCATTGGCTTACGCGGACATGCCGCTGCCCATAGGTTACGGCCAGACGATTTCCCAACCCTACATTGTCGCCCTCATGACGACACAACTGGATCCGCAACCGGCCGACCGCGTCCTGGAAATCGGAACCGGCTCCGGTTACCAGGCCGTCGTGCTCGCGGCACTCGTGGCGGAAGTTTACACCATCGAAATCATCGGGCCGCTGGCGCAACGCGCCGAGGCCATTCTGCGCCGCCTTGACTGCCACAACATCCACTCGCGCGTCGGCGACGGTTTTGCCGGCTGGCCCGAGGCCGCGCCGTTCGACGCCGTCATCGTGACCTGCGCGCCGCAAGAAGTCCCGCCACCGCTCATCGAGCAGCTCAAGGACGGTGGCCGGCTCGTCATCCCTGTCGGCACGGTTCCCGACCAGGAATTGATGTTGTTCCACAAAACCCGGGGCTGCCTCGAAACCAGCGCCATCCTGCCGGTGCGCTTTGTCCCGATGACCGGCCAAAGCCAGAATCCCGGATGCCTTGATTGAATCGGGCTGGCTTTTGCCTTTCATTTCATCCGCGTTCCGTGTTCAATCTCTCGCCGCTTTGCGTTGCTTTTTCAAATCGTAAACCGGCAATCGTAAATCGTAAATTTTAAGATGCCCAAGCGCACTGACATCCACAGCGTTCTCATCATCGGCGCCGGACCGATCATCATCGGTCAGGCGTGCGAGTTCGATTATTCCGGCACGCAGGCCTGCAAAGCCCTCAAGGAAGAAGGCTACCGCGTCATCCTCATCAACTCCAACCCGGCCACCATTATGACCGACCCGGAGTTCGCCGACCGCACCTACATTGAGCCGATCACACCCGAATGCGTGGAGAAAATCATCGTGCGTGAAATAGACGAGATGAAACGTATGGGCGTTCCTGTTGAGATGGGCGGAACAAATGGATTGGGTGGAACGGGCTACCAGCCCGTTCGGGCGGGCAACCTGCCCGCCGGAACTGCCTGGCACGTTGCCGGGCAGGACGGCCAAGTTGGCCGTGCCACCCAGCCGAACAAACTTGTCCTGCTCCCAACCCTCGGCGGGCAAACGGCGTTGAACACGGCGATGGCTTTGCATCGTTCCGGTGTGCTGGAGAAATACGACATCGAAATGATCGGCGCGAAAGCCGAAGCCATCCAGAAAGGCGAAGACCGCCAGATTTTCAAAGATCTGATGTTGAGCATCGGCCTCGACGTGCCGATTTCCGGCACCGCGCACAACATGGACGAAGCCCGCGCCGTGGCCGACAAGATTGGCCGTTTTCCGCTCATCATCCGGCCCGCGTTCACCCTCGGCGGCACCGGCGGCGGCATCGGTTACAACCGCGACGAGTTCGAGGAGATCGCCAAGCGCGGCATCGAGCTTTCGCCCGTGAACGAAATTCTCATCGAAGAATCCCTGCTCGGCTGGAAGGAATACGAGATGGAGGTGATGCGCGACAAGGCCGACAACTGCGTCATCATCTGTTCCATCGAAAACTTCGATCCCATGGGCGTTCACACCGGCGACAGCATCACCGTCGCGCCCATCCAGACGCTGACCGACAAGGAATTTCAGATCATGCGCGACCAGAGCTTCGCCGTCATCCGCGCCGTGGGCGTCGAGACCGGCGGCTCGAACATCCAGTTCGGCGTCAGCCCGGAGAATGGCCGCATGGTCATCATCGAGATGAACCCGCGCGTCAGCCGCAGCTCCGCGCTCGCGTCCAAGGCCACCGGCTTTCCCATCGCGAAAATCGCCGCCAAACTCGCCGTCGGCTACCTGCTCGACGAACTCAAGAACGACATCACGCGCGAAACCCCCGCGAGCTTCGAGCCGAGCATTGATTACGTCGTCACCAAGATTCCGCGCTTTGCCTTCGAGAAATTCCCGCAGGCCGACCCCACGCTCACCACGCAGATGAAAAGCGTCGGCGAAGCGATGGCCATCGGCCGCACGTTCAAGGAAAGCCTGCAAAAATGCCTGCGCTCGCTGGAGATTGGCCGCAGCGGCCTGGGCGGCGACGGCAAACCCTGGCGCATCGGCACGGAAGTCTATGGCGACCGCGACATCCTCCCGCGCGACGTCATCAGCCGCAAATTGAGCGTGCCCAACGCCGAACGCATCTTCTTCATCCGCCACGCCCTGCGCGCCGGCTTCACCATCGAGGAGATTTTCAACCTCACGAAGATTGACCGCTGGTTTCTGGTGCAGATCAAGGAGATCGTGGATTTTGAGGAGGAACTGGCGACGGCGAAGAATTAACCGTTCGCGCGCGGCACAAGCATAGCAACGGTTCTTTCAGCAAAACCGTCTGTGTATTCTGGTTCTACCAAAATATCGATTCCCAACGAAGCGGCATCAGACGCAGTTGGTGTCGCCGGATAATTTTGCAGAACCTGTTTGATGAATTGGGTTCTATCTGGAACTAAAATCGCAGCCTCCTTGAAATCTTCGTCCCATTCAGTTTCTTCGTCGAGAGCAATTAAAAAGCGAGGGTGGTAAAGACACTTGGCGGACACTCCACCGTGCCGGTTTATGAAGGAACGTGTGAACTCATAAACACGGTCATTTGATGCACCAGCAGCGACGTGTAGAAGCCAGATACCGGCGAAAAATGAAACGCGGTCGGGCACTCCAGAAACAGCCTTCAGTATGATTTCCAATTGGTCAGCGATGTAGTCTCTCGCAGATGAAGAGCCGCCCCATACGGCGGCAATGAGCGCAAACAAAGACGGTGAGATTCCCAGCACAAACTCGTCGTAGTCGCGCGACAAACCAAAGTGCGGGCCAATCATGCTAGAAGTGAAACTTCGCTCCTGCCAGTTGCGCAAAGTTTCAAGAAAACGATTCTTGTCATCACCGAACGTGTGCGCGAGGAGAGCCAAATGAACCGGTTTTGCCCAAGATTGTCCTATGAAGGTCTTGTAGCCAGCATCCTCTTTCCGAGGCATGGATTCTTCCTGGGCAAGCAAGCGATTGAAGAACCTCTTTTTAAATAGCTCATCTCGCTGTGTCAGCAGAGCATACGAACCAAGATAGTCGGCTTGATACTGAAGTTTTTCGACGTGTTCAAAGATGGCGTCGATGTTGACTTGCACCCATGCCTCGCTTGAAAGTAGCTCCCGAAGTTTTACCAAGTCAATCTTTCGGTTGAGCCGGCGATGTTGGGACAGGATATCCTTAACCAGGCTGTTCGTTTCGTCATGGTCGAGCCTGTAAAGGCGATAGTTGTTCGCGCCGTAATGGTGCTTGAGTGTGTCGATGCGCGAAGTGTCGCTGCCTGAACTTAGGACTGCGTGAAAAAAGAAAAGAGGCTTTTCAAATGCTTCGGTTGATTGGCCAAAAACCTTGATCGCGTTGTTCGCCATCGTATTCCCTGCTACCGATTCCACCTCAAAAATCATCAGTGGGAATTCCTGCTGCTCATCTGCCTTCCATGCGACATCGACAGCAGGAGGATTTGCAGATTGCTTTTCGACTGGGTGTTCACGCTTTGCGTAATATCCGAGACCACGGCCCAAGACTTCCAGACCGTCGATCAATGTTCGACCAGGACCTAGCTTGTGTTCTGCCATGACACCAAGCATGCCTGATTTCTCAAGCGCCAGCAATCTCGCTTCGGCGCGCCGGTTCGCAGCTCCGTCCGGAGCGAAATCTTCGTAGCCACCCGCGCCACCCCATTCCCCAGCCCCGTCGGGGCGGCATCCTCTGCGGGGCGCGGCGTTCACGCCGCTTCACCTCACACACACCAGCACGCGTTAAAATCTTTCAACGCCCTCGCCTATTCGCACGCTGAAGCGACCTGAAGGTCGCGCTCCCGTAATTTCCCGCGCCAAACTCGCCGTCGGCTACCTGCTCGACGAACTCAAGAACGACATCACGCGCGAAACCCCCGCGAGCTTCGAGCCGAGCATTGATTACGTCGTCACCAAGATTCCGCGCTTTGCCTTCGAGAAATTCCCGCAGGCCGCGCGGCGGAGCGCGGCATTCATGCCGCTTCAACTTTCGCCAATCCAACGCGCCCTAAATAGTCGAGAGCCGTCCGAACTTCGCACGCTGAAGCGACCTGAAGGTCGCGCTCCAAAACCGGAGCGCGGCGTTCACGCCGCTTCACCTCACGCCAGCCAGCACGCGTAGGAATTTTCCAACGCCCTCGTCCATTCGCACGCTGAAGCGGCATAAATGCCGCGCGCCTATTCGCGGCGCTGCCACGGGAGGCGTTCGTATTCATCACGGTGACGGGCGCTGCTCCACGGCCATTCGCGCGCGGCTTTTGCCAGGCACGCTTTCACGGGATTCTGTTCCGTGTAGCGGATGGCGCGCTTCAAATGCGCCTCGTCGCGGATGACCGTGTCGTAATAATCCTCCTGCCAGAATTTCCCGTTGCGATGCAAAAGCGCATTCGCCAGTTGCGATGACTTGCCTTTCCAACTGTTGATCAACTTCACCAGCGGCACGTCCCAAACGTCCACGACCAGATGAACATGATTCGGCATGATGACCCACGCCTGCATCCGATAATCGTGTCCATCGGCTTCGAGCAAAATCTTCTCCATAATTTCAGCCATGTCTGGATGCAGAAGCCAGCACTCACCATGACCGCGATCCAGCCAAGCTTCCAGCTTCCGGCGTTTCACGGAATCGTCCGGCTCTTTCAGAATCGCCTCAAACTCGGCGCGGCGTGTTACGGGAAAGGAGTCGTGGAGTTGAAACGTGACGAACTGCGTGACGCCCGGGGCATCGAAGTGCGGCAAGTAACCGCGTTGATGCCAGCCGCGAAAACTTTTTTTCAATTCTGCGACGGATGGTTTCCAATCCCATTCGCGTTTCGCGCGAATAAGTTCGAGCAAACCGAGATTCTTCGGCGGCGTGCGGCGAATTGGTTTCGGCGATTCCATGGCACCAGGAGCGCGGCATTTATGCCGCTTCAATGCCCGATTGTAGGGAGACTCGCGAAAAATTCGAGCGTTCTATTTATGCGAATGTTGAAGCGGCGTGAACGCCGCGCTCCTGCCGCTTCGAGCCGACGATTGATTTACGTCGTCACCAAGATTCTGTGCTTTGCCTTCGAGGTGCTGGCGCACGGCCACCATTCACGCTCACTACGCACAACTTTCTCCGCATCGCCCGCGCTTCATCCTTTTTGAATCATCCGCACAACCGCGTCGCGGACGGCGGAGAATTTTCCGGACTGCAATTCGCCAACTTGATTTGCCACGAGGCTGCTGTGTGCGGTGAACAGTTTGCCGGGACGGACATAGCTGTTCAGGCGAAGCGAGCCGCGCGCGAAGTCGGAAGCGTCGAGAGAAATGGCTTTTTCGTCGCCGTAGGATTTGCTGGTGATCTGGCAGAGAATCCAGTCGCCGCGTCCGGCTTCCGCCAGCACCACCGCCGGTCGGAGCTTGGAGGCGGTGAGATCGGAAAAAGGAAAGTGAACGATGACTACTTGGCCGGCTGCAAATGTGCCCATGCGGCGTCCTCCTCGGCGCGATTCCAGTCCTCGGCGAGCGCGGCCTCGCTCAACAGCGCGGCGTCATGCACGGTCGGAGCTTCTTCAAGAATTGTAACGAGAGCGCGGCGCGGCGTCAGCACATGGATCGGCTCAACCAAATGCACCTCGCCATTCGTTTCAATGATTGCTTCGACCGTTTTCATCTTGCCTCAAAGCATATCCTTTTTGGCGGCGTTGTGCAAAGGGCATTTCTTCCGCCAAACTCGCCGTCGGGCGCTGGCACGCAGCCACCGTCTGCTCGACGAACTCAAGAACGGCATCACGCGCGAAACCCCCGCGAGCTTCGAGCCGAGCATTGATATTACGTCGTCACCAAGATTCCGCGCTTCGCCTTCGAGAAATTCCCGCAGGCCGACCCCACGCTCACCACGCAGATGAAAAGCGTGGGCGAAGCGATGGCCAGCGGCCGCACGTTCAAGGAAAGCCTGCAAAAATGCCTGCGCTCGCTGGAGACACGGTGGCCGTGCGCCAGCACCCGCAGCGGCCTGCGCGGCGACGGCAAGCCCTGGCGCATCGGCACGGAAGGCCGCCGCTACAATTTCAGGCATGAATTCGGACGAGCGTCCGCCCAGACTCAAACGGCTTGACCGGCTTTTCACCAGGCTCTATTTCGTCACCGCCAACACCGAAGACCGCACATCAAGCTTGACAAGGAGTTTGGCTATGTTAAAACGAGCTAATGAAGGTCATTAACTCGAAAATTCATGTTTTAGCGCTGCTCATTGCAGCATTCGTCTGCCTGCCGTTTCAGAGCCGCGCCGCCTACAGTGCTTTCCTTGCGATCACCGGCGTCACCGGGCCGGGAGCCAATGGGACGATCCCTATCCTTTCCTATTCCTTAGGCGTGAGCAGCTACAACGGCAACGCCAGTTTTTCCGACGTCAGCGCGATGAAGTCGCTGGACCTGACCTCGCCGCTGCTGGCGTTTCAGTGCGCCAAGGGAATAACCAACGCGACCGCCGTATTGACCGTGGTCAATTCGACCACCGGCAACGCGCTTTACACGGTCACGTTAAGCAATGCCGCCATCAGCTCGTATCAAGTCAGCGGCAGCACCGGTGTGCCCACCGAGAGTGTTTCACTGTATTACAACGCCATCGTCTGGACCTATCAGGCGCAGGATGGCAGCGGCAACAATGTCGGCTCGCCGGTCACCCATAATTGGAACCTGGTCAGCAAGTCCGGCAGTTGACGCCTGGCAAGTCCGCTGGCCTGGTTCGCCGCGCGCCGCATGAAAAAAACATTCTTCCAAGCCTTGCTTTGCCTGTGGCTCGCGCCGGTAGCGTTTGGGGATAATTTGCAGGGATTTCTCCGCCTCGACACGATCACCGGAGGTTCCACCGATACGAACCATGCCGGCTGGATGGATGTGCAGGCATTCAGCACCGGCGTCAGCAAAGCGGGCGTCAAAGCACTCAGCGGAGGTCTTAATTTTCAAAAACTGCTGGATACGGCTTCGCCCGCGCTCGCGCTGGCCTGTGGGCGCGGAACGAACATCACCTCTGGCCGAGTGGATTTGGCCGAAACCAGCGCGACGCTGGGCGTGGTCTTCCGGTTGAACTTGACGAATGTCGTCGTGACCAGCGTTCAAATCGGTGGCGACAGCAGTTCGACGCCGACCGAGAGTCTGAGCCTCCAAGCGCAAGTGATTTCCTGGAACTACACTCAGTTTAATCCAGCCAACGGCGTGGCCCTGACCAACACGAGAAGCATTTGGGATTTCACGAACAACATTGGCACTTACACCGCGTCCGCTCCCGCCTTTGTCAGCACCGGCATCCGCAAGACCAGCGGAGTGGAACTTGCCTGGAACGCGTCCGCCGGAGTCCAGTATCGCATTTATTCCGTGGCAGATTTGACGCAGCCGTTTCTGCCGATCACGCAAGTTACGGCCTCCAGCAACGGACCGGCCAGCTACATCATCACGCCCATGGCTCCGGCCATGTTTTACATCGTCGAGCAACTCCCTGCGGGCTACTGAACGCCACGAAGCAGCCGCTTGGGAAGGCGAACACACTCCCATAAATCTGTCTGGGCTTTCGCCCGCGCTTGGCTTCAGCGCGCCGGTTCGTAGCTCCGTCAGGAGCGAAATCTTTGTAGCCACACGCGCCACCCAATTCCCCAGCCCCGGATGGGGTTGCATCATCTTCGCGCCGCCCCGTTCAACCGCGAACCACGCGAACCACGCGAAAATCCAAACCCCAACTCTGTTCGTGTATTTGGCGTCTTTCGCTGTTTGCCTCTTGCCGACACAACTCCTTCAGAGTTGTTTTCATGTTGCCCGTTCACCCAGCGTAGGTGCTTGCGCACGGCCACCGGCGCGCCAACGCTGGGCTGAATGACACAACTCCGTTGGAGTTGAATCATGGCTCGACGAAATCAAAAACGACATCACGCGCGAACCCCCCGCGTAGCTCACGAGCCGAGCATTGATTCCGTCGTCACCAAGATTCCGCGCTTTGCCTTCGAGAAATTTCCGCAGGCCGGTGCTTGCGCACGGCCACCATCGCTCACCACGCAGATGAAAAGCGTCGGCGAAGCGATGGCCATCGGCCCCAGGTTCAAGGAAAGCCTGCCACCACGCCTTCGCGCCGGCATGGGTCGCAAAGCATGGCTTGGTTTTTGGCGCGCGACCGACAACAATCACATATCGCCTCACCAACCCCGCCGACCACGCGGCGAGGGAAGGCTGGTTCGGAAGCGATGACGAAGTTCGCCCGTGCGCCCATGCAAAAACTGTCAAAGTCCAAACCCTGGTATCGCGTCCTTTATGTTCAGGTGCTGCTCGCAGTGGCGCTGGGCATCGTCGTCGGATGTTTTTTCCCGGAGACAGGCAAAGCGCTGAAACCGCTGGGCGACGGCTTCATCAAGCTGGTGAAGATGCTGATCGCCCCCATCATCTTTTGCACCGTGGTCCACGGCCTCGCCTCGATGGGCGACCTGAAGAAGCTGGGCCGAATCGGCTTCAAGACGCTGCTTTATTTTGAGATCGTCTCCACGCTGGCGCTGGTCATCGGCCTCGTCGTGGTGAACCTCCTCAAACCCGGCGCGGGTTTCAACATTGACCCGACGACGCTCGACCCGGCCATCGCCAAATCCTACGCGAAGAAAGCCCACAGCTTGAGCACGGTGGATTTTTTGCTCAACATCATCCCGAAAACCCTGTTCGATGCGTTTGTCAGCGGCGATTTGCTCCAAGTGCTGCTGGTTTCAATTCTCGTCGCGTTCGCCATCTCCGCGATGGGCGGGCGCGGCAAATCCTTTCTCCACGTCATTGACCAGGCGTCCGAAATGTTGTTCGGCGTGATGGGCATCATTGTCAGGTTCGCGCCGGTCGGCGCGTTTGGGGCGATGGGTTTCACGGTGGGCAGCTACGGTCTCGGCGCACTGAACAAACTCCTCGCGCTCATGGCGGGATTTTATCTCACGGCGGGCTTATTCGTTGTCGTCGTGCTCGGCTCGATCTCGTGGGCGAGCGGGTTCTCCATCTTCCGGTTTCTCGGTTACATCAAGGAGGAATTGCTGCTGGTGCTCGGCACGAGTTCCAGCGAGACGGCGCTGCCCGGAATCATCCGCAAACTGGAGAAGCTCGGCTGCTCGAAATCCACGGTCGGCCTCGTGGTCCCAACCGGATACAGTTTCAATCTCGACGGCACGAATATCTACATGGCGATGGCCGTCGTGTTCCTTGCACAGGCCACGAACACGCCGCTCGATTTGCCGCATCAGGTTTCACTGCTGCTCGTGGCGATGATCACATCCAAGGGCGCGAGCGGCGTGACCGGAGCAGGCTTCATCACGCTCGCGGCCACGCTTGCCGTCGTGCCGAGCGTGCCGATCGAATCGCTCGCCTTGCTCGTGGGCATAGACCGTTTCATGAGCGAATGCCGCGCGCTCACGAACCTTGTCGGCAACGGCGTGGCCACCATCGTCATCAGCCGCTGGGAAAAGGAGATCCAGCCGGAAAGCCTGCGGGCCAGATTGCGTTCGCTGCCGGAGAATGACAGGGAAGGCTGATTGCCGTGACCGCGAGCCGACACGAGTTGATCCCGCCAAGTCTTTGGCGTCAAACTTTCAAAAATCCAATCGCCTCTGCACCGCCGAATCCGATCCGCTCGGCGGCGCACTCCAAATTTTCAACCTCGACTGCTTCGCGGCAGTCAACCCAAACCTGCCGCCGACTACTTCGGAACCGGTCCCTTCGTGACCGAACCCGAATAGAGCAGCGTGCCTTCGTAAACCGACAACACAAATTTCCCCTCGAACGCGCCGCGGCCGGGTTGCTGATCCACCTTGACCGGGTCGGAAGCTGCGCCGGCGGGGACGACCAGGTTGGCGGCTTTTGGGACAACAATTTTCAGCGCGCCCAGCGGGTCGCTGGCGGGAATTTCGAGCGCGCCCGCCGGAATCTTCACCGTCAGATCAGCCTCGGTCTTGTTGATGAACGAAAGTTGAAGATGTTTGCCGCTGGAACCATCTTCGATGGTCACTTCGATGCCGACGCGGCCCGCCTGGTAACCCTCAATCAGCGAAACAACCGCCGGCGCGGCTGGGGCTTTTTCAGCCGGTGCCGGTGCTTCGGCAGTGGTGAGTTGAGCCTGGCCGGTTTCCTGCAAGTTTAGCTCGTAGGACGAAGCGGCGGCGGCATCCGTTTTGGCGAACTTGCCGACCTGCTTGACGATTCCAAACGGTGCCGTCGCATCAAGCCACAACTGGCCCGTCTCCTTGCTTGGCGCAGGGCCGGCGATGGTGATGATATACGCGTAGCGATCGCACATGTGTCCGTCCACCTGCTCCGTGGTTTCGAAGGTGACCGCGCCGCGAAAATCCTTCGCAGCCTTTTTGATCGCATCCAGCGTCGTCGCTGCGACCGGCATCTCCGTCGCGCCGTATTTCATCGTCATTTTCTCGGTGAATTTCGCGTAGCTCAACCAGTCGCGCGTGAGGTTGAATCCCTGCGGAAACACATAAATGTTCTTCGACTCTGTCCCCGCGCCCGCGCCCGCCGTGAACTTCAAGCTTTCCTCGACCACGACATGTCCGTCATCGTCGGCCTGGCGCTGGTCGGTCGAAGTCCACTTCGAGCCATCCGACGCTTCGATTTTATACTCCGCCCAAGCGCCCGGCTTCGTCGCGCCGAAATAGTCTTTTTTCAACTCGCCCGCGCGCACAGTCGTGGCCGCGATGGCAATCAGTCCGAGTGTCAGCAGTTGCTTGGTCATAAGATTATTGATGTGGAGGGGAATTCGGATTTTGCCACCCGGCCGCAACGATCTGGCGCGGGCAAAGGGAAATCCATTATTGGTTTCATTCTTTGAGTGGCGAGTGATGACAGAGAGGAACGCGAATGTCAATGGCGGGTGGCTACCCACATTCAAGGCTGGGTGACGACGCGATAGAAGCGCGGGCTGGCTGCCGGCGAACTGGTGTCCACGAGGTTGAGAGCGGAGTTGGTCGCAAAGAGAGTTGTCAGGTGTGCCCAAAGGAGGAGATTCGAGGAGGTCTGCACTTCGTAACGGTAATCGGGCTGGACAGTGAGACCGCATTTGAACGGGCTGGCGGCGGGCATTTGGACATTGCCAAAGACGGCGCGCGGCGGCATGCCGAGTGGGACGAAATTGAAGCTCTGGATTATGACCTCAACTTCGTTGTTGTCGGTGGGCGGGTTGCCATTGATCAGCCACAAGTTCAAATGAACATTTTCGTCGCCACTCTGCGGCACGTCGGTGGCGTTGGTGAAAACATAGGCGGCGATGAGGTTGGTCGCGGCGGCGGAATACGCGCCGGTCTGGCATTGGAAACTGATCCGGTTGGTTTCCCAGACGAAGAGGTGCGTGGAGTCGGCGAGTCCCGGCGGCACGCGGTAACGCACGAGATGGCTGGCGAGGTAGTAGGGTTGGACGGCGAATTGGGAATTGTTGGTGTCCACCGCGTTTTGCCAGCGGCTGCATTCCACATCAATCTCGCGATCGGTGAACGCCGGATCGTCGCTCCAGGTGAACAAGCCGAGCGTGACGTTTGGGTCAAGGTTGTCCGCCGGCGAATTCAGTTCGAAACGGTAGCTGCCCGGGCCAAAGGTGCGCGCGGAGATAAGCTCGGCGCATTGCCAGGCGTTCGCGCGATGGGTGATGCGCAGGTGCAGCCAGCCATTCGTGTCGGTCCAGACGTTGCTGGTGCTGTCGGAAAAATAATTCGGCCCCGGCCCGACCGGCGTGGTGTAATTCTTCACCCACCAATCGTAACCGGAAAAGTTCAAGAACCGCACGCCGGACGACGGGCGCGTGACGACGGTCTTGGCGCTGGCTTGGGCGTAAACATTCGTGGGCAGGTCGGCCAGGCCGAGCACGCAGGGCTGGTTGTAATTGGTGCTGACGAGCAAAGCGGCGACGCGCGTGGCGTTTGTGTCGCTGTCGCTGGTGGTGATGTTGGCGGACCAGGAACCATTGGCCTGGATGGCTGTGAGCGGCTGCGCGCAGGTCGGTTTGGTCACCCAGCCGTAGCCCGGCACATAAATGTAAATCGCGACCGCGTTCGTGGCGGGGTTCGCATTCAACACCACTCCAGCCAGCGAACTCTTGGAACCATAAGCCGGCAGGTTGGTGATGAGAATCAACGGCGTCGCTGCGGCGCGCTGCACAGCGATCGCAGCGGACGACATAGCGAGCCATAGCCAGATTGCTTTCATAGTTTTCGGAGTTGAACCAAGGTGGAAACTTATCCGTTCCCTCCGGAACGGCAAGTTGTTGACCTGCACCGGAAGCCGCCCGCCCGCGCGGGCGGCGCGCAACCCTTGCCAGCCCTCCCGCTTTCCCCGCGCCCGATCAGCGGGCAGGTTGTCAATTGGCGTCACAGCAGGCTGCCTGCCTGCGCAAAGTTTTCCCCGCGCTTCCGCGTTTGCTTATTTGATCGCTCGCTTCAAAGCTTCTTTCCCGTCAGCTTTTCATACGCCTCCAAATATTTCGCGCCGGTTTTGGCAACAACGTCGTCCGGCAGCTTCGGGCCGGGCGGGGTTTTATTCCAGTCGAGCGTTTCGAGATAGTCGCGGACGAATTGCTTGTCGAAGCTCGGCTGGC
>ODAK010005534.1_pt1 | contig 12838 bp, 12 predicted proteins | sample 1539591 | NCBI WGS metagenome assembly ODAK01 (sample SAMEA3539303, study PRJEB22396) | soil metagenome | biome: tundra; feature: field; material: soil | place: USA | collected 2010-05 | depth 0.15 m | reverse complement strand
TGAAAAGAAATTTACTTTTAGGATTATTTAATTTGGTGATAGTTGTGGTAAAAAAAATAGTTGATTCATCTACCCATTATTATCAATGATAGATAATTGTCATAATATTATCTAAATATTTCATTATTAAGGATTTATTTACTTACCTTTGCTTTTTCACTTAATATTATATAATCATGTTTGAGATTTTAAAAAGTTTTGAGACTAAGTATGGTTACCTTAAAAAAAAGGGCTTAACCATTGAAGGATTAGCTATTGTAGATGTAAAAAAGAAAAAACATGTTATTAAAATCAGCCGTCCGTTGATCTTTGATAACCGTTTGATTCCAAAACGTTTTGAAGGATTGGATGTAAAAACAAATATTAAACTAAGCGCCGATATGCCCGTAGAGTTTGATGTTGACCGCAGTCAGCCCGATTGGCATAAAAAACAATACATTTGGGCGCCTGAACGCTTTGAGAAATACGTTGCTCGTTGTGAGAAAGAAATCAAAGTTCAGTTGAATGAACCTCAAATAACAAAAATGGAAATATTAGACGCTTTATGCTTCGGTAATTTTGAGGAACACAAACAAAAAAGCATTCAATTAATTAAAGAAGGCAAATTGCCGGCTTATTGCGAAAACTAAATACATTTAATATTAATCAGTTTATTAAGGCACTCCGAGTAATCAGGGTGCTTTTTTATTTATATTCGCAACGGCATTTTCAAATCATCAAATTTTCAAATTGTTTTCAATGGAAGGATACATAAAATCAATTACAATTAATGAGATAGCGACTATCACATTTTTTCATCCGCAAAGTAATTCTTTGCCGGGAGCATTGTTGCGCCAATTGGCTGAAGAAATAAGCAAGGCAGGAAATGATGACAACGCAAAAGTAATTGTTTTGCAAAGCGAAGGGATTGGCGCTTTTTGTGCCGGCGCTTCGTTTGACGAGATGATTGCTATCAAAGATTTTGAAACAGGTAAAATATTTTTCTCGGGTTTTGCAATGGTCGTTAACGCCATTCGTAATGCTCCTAAATTTGTAATCGCTCGTGTACAAGGTAAGGCTGTTGGCGGCGGAGTAGGCATTGCATCTGCATCTGATTATACTTTAGGAGTTGAAACTGCATCCATAAAATTAAGCGAGCTGGCTATTGGTATTGGTCCATTTGTGATAGGTCCTGCAGTCAGTCGAAAAATAGGAAGCTCCGCATTTGCATCTTTAGCGATTAATGCTACCGAATGGAGAAGCGCGCAATGGGCTTTGGAAAAAGGATTGTACGCTGATATTTATAAAACGGTTGAAGAAATGGATACTGCAATTGCCTCCTTAACAGATAAACTTTCAAAGTCAAATCCTGAAGCAATGAAAATGTTGAAAAAAGATTTTTGGGCAGGAACAGAACACTGGGATGCACTTTTAATGGAAAAGGCTGAAATAGTAAGTAAATTGGCTCTTTCAGATTTTACTATCAATGCGATTAATAAATTTAAGAAAAAATAATAATGACAGACAACTCTATAAAAACTCCATTAGGAAGATTACTTAAAATTGGTTTTGCAGAAGGTGTTTCCTTTCTTGTTTTATTATTTATCGCAATGCCATTGAAATATATGGCAGATATGCCAACACCGGTGCGTATTGTAGGAATGTTACACGGAATTTTATTTATAATGTATGCATTCGCTTTGTTGCAAGCCAAAATTACTTATCAATGGAAATTAAAAAAAACCTTGATTGCTTTTCTTGTTTCTTTCCTGCCTTTCGGAACATTTTTTTTGAAAAGAATATTGAAGAAAGAGGATTAGACTTTATAAACTCTTATTAGGAGCGTCATTGCGAGGGACGAAGCAATCTCAATAATAGTTTGTGTGAGATTGCTTCGGGCGAAAAGCCCTCGCAATGACGCTCTAAATATGGATTAAAGGTTCTTCTTTGAAGAATAATATATCAACACTCCACCACTTTTTTATTTTCAATATATACCAATAATTTTTCAGTAACAGTATAACCCATTTGATTTAATAAATCAGCATATTCAAGTATTTGTTGTTTATGCTTTGGTTGTTCTTCTCCTGTTTTATAATCAATAATTACAACATTTTTTTGATTTAATACAACTCTATCAGGACGAAACACTTCTCCCATTTGTGTAATTATTTCCGCTTCATTTTTTACTGATAGTCCATGAATAAAATGATTCTTTAATTTTGGAAGTTCAATAATATTTTTGATGGTAATTAATAAATCTCTTTTTTCATCAAGTGTAATTAACCCTTGCGAAAACATTGAATTTATTGATAACTCAACATCATCAGCAGTTTTTATTTTAGCCATCGCAGTATGTAGCATCACGCCAAAATCTTTTTTGCTTGCTGTTATTTCCAAATTCCAGATGCTTGGAGCGGCGGCACGCATTTTAATATTATCCCGCCATTGGTTGGAGTTGAAAGTTAAAAGTTGAAAGTTGTTGTTTGTTGCTTCTTGCTTCTTGTTTCTTGCTTCTTGTTTCTTGTTTTCTTCCCCAAAAGTGTAAACTGTTTTTTCTTCTTTCCATTCGCCATTCATTTGATAATAATGAGCAAACATATCACTCACCGAACTTAATTTTTCCGGTGTTTTCGATGGTTTGCCGGTAAGTATATACAAACGCTCTTCCGGACGAGTGAGCGCAACATACAATACATTCAATGAATCTAAAAGAGATTTATTTTTTTCATCTTCGTATAAATCGGCGTAGGGCGTATCTTTCAAAGCTTCGCTTGCAGAAACTAATGCGGATGTGAGTTCAGGAATTTTTTCATTTTCAACATCCACCCACAAATGTTTTTTGCCTTTTTCTACTCTGCCGTTTGAGAATGGTAATATCACTACCGGAAATTCTAATCCCTTCGCACGATGAATGGTCATAATGGTTACAGCATTCATTCCTTGAGGAGTACTCAATGAAGATTTTTCTTTTTTCTCTTCCCAATACTCAATAAAATCTTTGAGATTATTATTTTGTTTAATTGAATAATTTAATACTTCATCCAGAAAAAATTGAATGTAAGCGTTTGGTTTTTTATTGAGTTTGAACAAACGAATTAATTCTTCACATAATTCATACAACGCCATTTTTGAAAGAGCAACAACACTGAATTCTTTACAAATTTTTTGTATAATTGAAATAAACTTTTTTTCTCGATTCTCCACCAACAACTGGTTTATATCAGTATTTTCAATACGTTTGGAAGCAACAAGATATTCTAATAATTCGGCTTGAGTAATTTCATCACTTGTATTATTCAAATATCTGAGCAAAGAATAAATAAAATTGACTTCGGCTGAATTGCTCAATAACAGTGAATCAGAAGAGATGACTTCAATTCCTTTTTTGGATAAATAATTTGCGACTTCACTACCATCAGTATTTTTACGAACCAATATCGCGACATCTTTCAGTTGAAAACTGTGTTGTAATAAATCTTTAATAAGTAAATAAGTACGTTCTAAATTTTGCTCACGCAATTCCTCTTTCTCTCCTTGCAAAAATTCTACTTGCACATATCCGCCTGTATTTTCAGGCTTAAAACCTTGCTCTAATGTTTCATAAATACTTTTATATTTATCATTCAGTTTGTCGGAAAGTATTTTGAAAATGGAATTATTAAATTCAACTATTTTTTGGTTACTGCGATAATTTTTGTCCAACACTTGTGGATTATGATTTCGCTTCAAGGCTTCCTCACGCTCTAATACCAATGGATTGTTGTTGTGTGCAAAGACTTCCGGCAACATCGCAAACTGCTCAACTTCTCCACCACGCCAGCGATAAATTGCTTGTTTCCCATCGCCGACAAGCATCGTAAAATGTCCGCCGGAAAGCGAATTATCAATCAATGGCAATAAATTTTGAAATTGCAAAACAGAAGTATCCTGAAATTCATCAATCAGATAATTATTATACTTCTCTCCCAAACGCTCATAAATAAAAGGAATTGGCTCGTTCAATACAATTTTAGCAATCATTTTATTGAACTCTGAAATATGTAAAATATTATTTTGCGCTTTGTACTCGTTCAGCAGTTTTTCAATTTCATTTAATACCGCAAGAGAATAAATTGTTGAATTGATAAGTGTGAATAAAATGTATTCGGAATAATCAGCATCTTTCAAAACATCAATAGAATTAAAGCAATCAAGTAATTGAGATTTTATATTTTCAATAGTCGCTTTTGTTTTTTCATTTGTTTTTTCGGTGTACCATTTATCTTCCCCCACACTTGTTTGAGTGTATGAATTTGGATTTATAGATTTGATATTTCTCTTTGCCAATTTTTCAAAATACCCTGCAATACCTTTATCACCCTGAAAAAAATCTTTATTAACAAGTCCGGCATTTTTTATTATTTCAATCGCTTTTTCAGCTTCTTTGCTAACCGCTTTTTCAAATTTATTTATTTCAGCAGATAAGGTGTCTTTTATTTTAAAAAAATCATCAAGGCTTAAAAGCCTCAATTTATCTATATGTACAGTGCCTTCTTCATTCAATAAATTCTTCGCGAAATATTTTAAATCATTTTCGATATGCCAACTTTTTTCGTCATCGGTTTTACTTTCAGTAAATTCTACCAATGCTTTTGTTAAGCGTTCATCATTACCAATCTGCGCTATCAATAAGTCAACGGCTTGTGTCAATAATTTATCATCATCCATCTCCAATTCAAAACTCATCGGAATTTTCAAATCGAACGCGAAGGTGCGTACTATCTTATGTATGAAGCTATCAATGGTTCCAATGGCGAAATCAGAATAATTGTGAAGTATGCCAATTAAAATATTTTCTGCACGCTGACTAATAATTTTATCCCCTAAAACTTGAAGCGCATTTAATCTTTTATGTTCTTTAGGCGCAAGAAATGTTTTTTCATTAGTAGAAATACTTTTATAATTTCCTTCTGCAATTTCTTTCAACGCTTTAATAATACGCTCCTTCATTTCGGAAGCAGCTTTATTAGTAAAAGTGATTGCTAAAATATGCCGGTAAGATTTTGGAGGATTCGCTTCATCGCTCAACGCCAATGCCAGATATTCTTTTACAAGAGTAAATGTTTTTCCGGAACCTGCGGAAGATTTATAAATGGTGAAATTTTTGTTTGACATTTGATAATTCAACAGTTTTATATTTTCGGCAAGATGCCGGTTAATAAGGACGTAGCGGGACGCTACGCCCAACTGGGACGTTATGCCCAACCGGTGGGTGAAAGAAAATTTGTTACCTTACGATAACTAATTTTTTATTTATAATACGGTCAACAGTTTTAATTGTCAAAGTGTAAACACCTTCGTTTAAATTCGTCACGTCAATATTTGTTTTGTCACTTGCATTTTTGCTAAACACATGTCTGCCGTTTAAGTCATACAAGTCCACGGTTAGTTTGTCTGTCGAGTTCGTCTCAATAATAAAATGGTCGCTTATAGGATTTGGGTAAATTGTCACTTGAACATTAAACGTCAATTGTTCTATTCCTGTAACAGTACAACCATTTGAATTACCTGCTAAGCATAGTGGCATTGCTAAATCAGTAGTATTCATACAAGAAATATAATTGGGTAAACAATAGTAAGGGTTTGGGTCAATATCCAATCCCATCATAGAATTAGAGAAAGGTCGAAAACAAGGTATGCTATTATGATGACAGGATAAATAATTAAGAGCATTAGGTAAAGTGGGAAGGCTTGTTAAAGTATTATTACTGCAATTTAATTCAGTAAGCGTATTAGGTAAAGCAGGAAGATTAGTTATAGAATTAACATAGCAATCTAGATATGTGAGCGTATTAGGTAATGCAGGAAGGCTTGTTAAAGCATTCCAATTGCATAATAAATTAGTAAGAGTATTAGGTAAAGCAGGAAGATTAGTTATTGAATTAGTACCGCAATCTAAGTAAATAAGTGTATTAGGTAAAGCAGGAAGATTAGTTAAAGAGTTATAACTGCAATTTAAATAAGTAAGTGAAGTGAAATATTGAATACCAAATAAATTAGCAATACTTCTACTTGAAACAGTTATTGAATATGTGGTAGTTGTAACTAAAGTACTACTTGTGTTTAATGAATCTCCGTGCATAGCAGCCGGCACATAGTTTTGCAAGCAAGTTACAAAATTGGCATCGGGTATTGTTACCCAAGTTTGTGCATTTACTTGTCTGATGCAAACAAGTGAAAGAAGAAGTAAAAATTTTTTCATGTTGTCAATATTTAGTTTACTGTATATCATATTATTTTTCAAAGATATACTTTTTATACTCATAATTAAGATTGCTTCGGACGGAATACCTCGCAATCACGTTTATTTGTATTTTTGTAAAGCCTTACAGAATATCAAAGCTATGAAAAGAATTTTGCTTTATTTTTTTGCTATCCTTATTTTTTCAAGCAACTATATTTTTGCGCAAGAAACCAACATTATTCCGGGTAATATTATAGTAATGCTCGGTTCTGAAGCTGATTCATTCTATCTTTCTGCTGAATTACAATATATAGATGGCGTCAAAACAAATTTTAAAGTTGCACGCACACTTTCAAAATCAATGCATATTTATTTGTTTGAATTTGATACAGCGGCAGTCAATCAAAACACAATGTTGAATGCAGTAAAAATAAATCGCAAAGTAAAAATAGCACAGTTCAATCATAGATTTCAACAGCGCAATACACCCAATGATGCTCAATTTGGAGCGCAATGGAATTTGAATAATACAGGACAAAATTCTGGAACAGTTGGCGCGGATATTAGCGCGATAAAAGCTTGGAACATTGCTACAGGAGGGTTAACTTCAACAGGCGATACCATTATAGTCGCGGTTATTGACGGGGGATTTGATATCACACATCGGGATTTGAATTTCTGGAAAAATTATCACGAAATACCTCACAATCATATTGATGATGATAACAACGGATACATTGATGATTTTGATGGATGGAATTCTTCAACAAACAATGATAGTCTCACGGTGATAGACCACGGCACACATATATCAGGAATAATTGGCGCCAAAGGGAACAACTGTATTGGTGTAGCCGGTATCAATTGGAAAATAAAAATAATGCCTGTATGTACCGATGGCAGCGTTGAAGCTAATGTAGTTGCGGCTTACGCTTATGTGATGAAGCAACGCAGAATATACAATCAAACAAATGGCGCGAAAGGAAGTTTTGTAGTTGCTACTAACTCTTCATTTGGCGTTGAAAAAGGTCAGCCGAGCGCTTATCCGCTTTGGTGTGCCATGTACGACTCGCTTGGTTCGGTAGGTATTTTAAATGCCGGAGCTACAACCAATGCAAATAGGAATGTGGATACTCAGGGTGACATTCCAACCGCTTGCCCAAGTAATTGGCTGATTACTGTTACCAATACTACCAATAGGGATACCACAGCGGGAGCCGGTTACGGTGCAACAACAATTGATTTAGGCGCTCCTGGAACAAATATTACTTCTACTACTTCATCTAATACATATTCATCTCTTTCCGGAACATCAGTTGCAACACCCCATGTAGCAGGCGCTATCGCGTTGATGTATGCTGTTGCGTGTACACAATTTATGACAGACTGCAAAAATAATCCTGCGGCAATTGCACTAATGATAAAGGATTCACTGTTAGGGGCTGTTGATAAAATTCCTGCATTGAACGGTATCACTGTAACAGGAGGACGATTAAATTTATTTAAATCTGTACGATCAATTCGGAATCATTATTTTAATGACACCTGTCCTTCCGTTTCTATTGCTGTTAATGATACTTGCCCTTCTGTTTCCATTGCTGAGAATAAACAAGAAAATATTACTTTTCAGATAATAAATATTTATCCCAACCCTGCAACCAATACAGTAAACGTAGTTTACAACAGTTATGAAAGTGTTGAAATAAGTATTGTAAATATACTTGGGCAGGAAGTAAAACGTATTAAAGAAGATAACGATTTAAAAGGAATTCAGAATAGCGATATTGACTTAGGTTCTATTGGACAAGGTGTTTATTTTTTGAGTATGTATTCTAAAAGCAAAAAATCAAATACCGTGAAAGCGCTTGTGTATTAAGCAATTTAACAATTTATTATTTTTTAAAAAAATAATAAACACAAACAACAGGCAATACAATAAACAAATATTATACTGAACGAACATGAGTTTGCAAAAATTCTATCGGCATATTTTAGCCATTCCGACAAAGGCTGAGTAATTACAGGGAAGGGAAATCGGTGTAATCCGTATCATATTGTATTTTGCGTAAATCCTTATTACATACTTTTTCGTACCTTAGCGCAATCTATGAAACCTAAATTAGTTGTATTTACCGGAGCCGGAATAAGCGCTGAAAGCGGCATACAAACCTTCCGTGATAGTGATGGTTTGTGGGAAGAATATAATGTGAATGATGTTGCCACTCCTCAAGGTTGGGAAAAAAACAGGGCATTGGTATTGGATTTTTATAACAAAAGACGCAAACAAGTGTTGGAAGCCAAGCCCAACAAAGCGCATGAAGCTTTGGTTGCTTTGGAAAAAAAATACGACGTACATATTATCACCCAAAATATTGATGATTTACATGAGCGTGCAGGTTCTAAAAAAGTGCTTCATTTACATGGCGAAATATTTAAAAGCCGCAGTACAACCGACTCTTCTCTTATTTATAAAATTAAAGGAACAGAATTGAATGTAGGTGACAAATGTGAACGAGGCTCTCAACTCAGACCTCACATTGTATGGTTTGGTGAAATGGTTCCGGAAATGGAAACCGCTTATGAAATAGCAGCAACAGCGGCTCTTTTTGTGGTAGTAGGAACTTCAATGGTAGTGTATCCGGCAGCAGGGTTAATTGATTATACAAAACCGAGCATTCCGAAATACTTAATTGACCCAAACGATGTAAAAGTGAATGGTATAAAAAACTTAACGATTATAAAAGAAAAAGCCGGCGTTGGGCTTGCCATGCTGGTCAATGAATTAATAAAAAAATGAATTGGTTTAATTCGCCCTACTATCATATTTTGTACAAAGAGCGTAATGCTCAGGAAGCCGAATTATTTATTGACCATTTAATTGAATTTTTACAACCTGAAAAAAATGCCCGCTTTCTTGATTTAGGATGTGGCAAGGGACGACATTCGGTTTACCTGAATAAAAAAGGATATCATGTTGCTGGTGTAGATTTATCGCCCGAAAATATTGCTTATGCTACTCAGTTTGAAAATGAAAGTTTACGTTTTTATATACAGGATATGCGTAAAACGGGGCGAATAAATTATTTCGACTACGTCCTTAATCTATTTACAAGTTTCGGATATTTTGAAAAGGAAAGTGATGATTATGCCACAATAAATGCAGTTAGCAAAGCGCTTAAAACGGGTGGAATATTTGTACTTGATTTTATGAATGTTCAAAAAGTGCTCGCTAATTTAATTCCTTATGAAACAAAAATATGTGAGGACATTGAATTTAAAATCACCCGTAGTATTTCAAATAATTTTATTATAAAACAAATTCAATTTTCTGATCAAGGAAAAAAATATAATTTTCAGGAACGAGTAAAAGTGCTGACGATAGCTGATTTTGAAAAATACTTTGCAGCCAACAAACTTAAAGTATTACATTTGAAAGGCAGTTACCAGTTGGAAAAATTTAACCCCAATACCTCAGATAGATTGATAATGATAATGGTTAGTTGTTAGAACAGCACTAACAACTAACAACTAACCACTAATAACTAATAAGATGTACATTTTACTTTTTTTATCTGTTATCATTAGTGGATTAAGCGTGCTATTTATAAATATCAGTGGAACAACTTTAAAACTTATTCTTTCGTTCAGCGGTTCTTTTTTATTCGCGATTTGCGCTTTGCATCTTATCCCTGAAATTTATTTGTCGAATACACCCAACATCGGAGTTTTTATTTTGATTGGTTTTTTCGTTCAAATATTATTAGAATTTTTCTCGGAAGGAATCGAGCACGGACATATACATATTCACAATCACGGACTTAAACATAACGCATTTCCTTACGCAGTGATGATTGGTCTTTCCATTCACTCCTTTTTAGAAGGGATGCCGCTTGCTAATATCGGCACACAGTCGCACAATTCTCTGTTGGCAGGCATTGTTATGCATAACATACCTATCGCGATGGCATTGATGACGATGCTCTTGAAATCTCATATCCGCAAACAAAGCGCAATTATGTGGTTAGTTGTTTTTGCACTAATTACACCAATAGGTACTTTTACAAGCTATGCAATTGATAAAAATATCATTGGAAATCTTTCCAACTATTTTGATAGAATAATGGCTGTGGTGGTTGGTATTTTTCTACATATTTCTACTACCATACTTTTCGAATCCAGCGAAAATCACCGCTTTAATCTCATTAAATTTTTGGTAATCTTATTAGGTGCAGGCTTTGCATTGGTAAGTTTATAGAAAAACAGAAGACGATTTTTTTACATAAATCATTGTTATAACCAAATAAATTCTTAATTTTGTCCCCCCAAGAAAATTATGCTTGGATATTTATTAATAATAAAACTTTCAAAATGTACGCAATCGTAGAAATAGCCGGGCAACAATTTAAGGTAACACGTGGAAATAAAGTCTATGTGAACCGCCTCGAAGCTAACGAAGGGTCTAAAGTTGAGTTCAACAAAGTATTGTTGATTGACAACGACGGAAAAATTCAAATAGGAACTCCTTCAGTGGATGGCGCAAAAGTAGCTGCAACAGTACTTGCCCATCTTAAAGGTGACAAAGTCATCGTATTTAAAAAGAAACGCAGAAAAGGTTACCAAAAATCAAATGGTCATCGTCAGCAATTGTCTCAAATCCTTATCCAAGGCGTGTTAGCGAAAGGCGAAACATTGAAGGATGAAATTAAATTTGAGAAAAAAGCGCCTGTTGTTGCTGAAGTAGAAACTGTAGAAGTGCCGGAAACAATAGCTCCTGCAAAAAAAGCAGCAGCGCCTAAAAAGAAAGTGGCAGCTAAGAAAAAAGTAACCGAATAAGATTTTACATCAAGTGTAAAACTTTAAACTTTTAAAATTAATAAAACTTTAAACTCATTTAAAAAATGGCACATAAAAAAGGAGCTGGTAGTACTAATAACGGTCGTGAATCACACAGCAAACGCTTAGGCGTTAAAATTTATGGCGGTCAATTAGCCATCTCAGGAAATATTATTGTTCGTCAAAGAGGTACAACCCACAGACCAGGCGTAAATATGGGTATTGGTAAAGACCACACCTTGTTCGCTTTAATTGATGGTACTGTGGAATTTAAAAAGAAACGTGATAATAAATCGTATGTTTCTATTGTTCCGTTTCCTGCCGAAGCATAAGGTAATTATAAATTTTGATAAAATCTCCTCAGCTTCAACAGAAGTTTCAGGAGATTTTTTATTTTTTAAAAAATTGATTTTGTAGTTTTGTTTTTACATCAGCACATCTTCAAATTAAATAATCAGCACATCAAATATTAGCACATCAACTTATGTTACAACTCAATTACATCCGCGAAAAGAAAGACGAAGCCATCGAACGTTTGGCAATTAAAAATTTTGATGCGAAAGCAATTATTGAACAAGTTCTTGAACTTGATAATGATCGCAAACGCACCCAGAATGAGTTGGATTCATTGTTGAACGAAGCAAACATCATTGCCAAACAAGTTGGAGATTTATTTAAGCAAGGTAAAAAAGCGGAGGCAGATGAGTTAAAAAATAAAAGCATAGCTGTAAAAGAAAGTTCAAATAAACTTGCCGAACAACTGAAATCAATAGAAGAACAACAACATAAATTATTAGTACAAGTTCCCAACACACCAAGTTTTAAAGTGCCAAAGGGTAAAACTCCTGCTGATAATGAAACTGTTTTTCAAGAAGGGGAAATTCCAAAATTACACGCAGGCGCAAAGCCGCACTGGGAGCTTGCTGAACAATATGATTTAATTGATTTTGAATTGGGCGTAAAATTGACAGGAGCCGGATTCCCTGTATATAAAGGCAAAGTAGCTCGTTTGCAACGTGCCCTAATTAATTTTTTTTTAGATAAAGCCACTACTGCCGGATATTTAGAAATTCAGCCACCTATTATGGTGAACGAAGCATCGGGCTATGCAACAGGTCAGTTGCCCGATAAAGAAGGACAAATGTATCACGCGACTATTGATAATTTATATTTGATTCCAACGGCGGAAGTTCCTATCACTAATATTTATCGCGATGTGATTGTAAAAACAAATCAATTGCCAATCAAAATGTGCGGCTACACACCTTGCTTTCGCAGAGAAGCAGGCAGTTATGGAAAAGATGTGCGCGGATTAAATCGTTTGCATCAATTTGATAAAGTAGAAATAGTACAAATTACTCATCCCGAAAAATCCTATCAAACATTAGAGGATATGCGTGAGTATGTGGCAGGTTTGTTACGCGATTTAGAATTACCTTTCCGTATTCTTAAACTTTGTGGCGGAGATATGAGCTTTGCATCAGCTTTAACGTATGACTTTGAAACATTTTCGGGAGCGCAAGAAAAATGGTTGGAAGTAAGTTCGGTATCTAATTTTGAAACATTTCAAAGCAATCGTTTAAAGTTGCGTTTTAAAGATGGTGATTCAAAACCGCAACTGGCACATACGTTGAACGGAAGCGCATTGGCATTGCCACGAATTGTCGCTTCATTATTAGAAAACAATCAAACACCGGAAGGAATTAAAATTCCAAAAGCATTAGTGCCTTATACTGGATTTGATTTGATAAATTAAAGATTGTTGATACTCAAAAATTATAATTATTCTTCTATAAAATA
>ODAK010005533.1_pt1 | contig 12838 bp, 15 predicted proteins | sample 1539591 | NCBI WGS metagenome assembly ODAK01 (sample SAMEA3539303, study PRJEB22396) | soil metagenome | biome: tundra; feature: field; material: soil | place: USA | collected 2010-05 | depth 0.15 m | reverse complement strand
TGACTCCGAGGACGACGCCCGGGATGGCGACACCAAGGACAGCGACGCCAAGGACCAGGACGACGGGGACGAGCGCGACCGGGACGAGCGCGACCGGGACGAGGACGACCGGGACGAGGACGACGAGGACGAGCGCGATGCGGACGAGGACGAGAACGGCAAGGCTGGGTCGGTCGAAGCCAAGGCTGAGCCCGCGCCCGCCCGGACCAGGCGGCGCCGCAAGCCCGCCAGCGAGCACGACGCCGAGGCCGCGGCGTAGATTTTGCGTCCCTGCCGGCGCACGGCATGTGAGGGCAATCACCGGCGCCGGCACCACCAATCACTAGAAGGAGAGCTCACATGTCCCGACTCGTCGCCGTCACGGCCCTGGGCCTGGCGCTGATCGCGGCCGTACCCGCCACCGCCGCCGCAGGTACCACGATCTCAACCACGCAACTGTTTCAGCCCAAGCGCCAGACGGCCGGCTGCGGGGCCACGAACCCGATCGTGAGCCGCAAGGAAGTGCTGTGCAGCGCCAAGGGTATCCCGCGTCCTGCGCACTCCTCGCCCAGCGTGGGCGACCCGTTCGTCGAGCTCACCGCCACGGGTAAGCCCCAGCTGGTACTGATCAGCCAGGACAGCTTCATCCCTGGCAGCAAGGTGAAGACGCTGGCCCAGGGCTCGCTGTGGAGCTCACGCGGAGTGACCTGCAGCGTAGGCTCCAGCACGATCCTGTGCTTCAACGCCGACAACCACGGCTTCCTGATCGGGAACGGGCACTACACGTCTTTCTAGGCCAATCGGCTGGCACCGATTGGCTTCAGGGAATCGGCTGGCGCCAATTCCCTGAAGTTTGGCTAATTACAGACCAAGGTGAACCTCGCCGGCGTCGAGCGCCAGGCGACCGTCGCTCGTATCGATGAGCAGGCGGCCGTCGGGGTCGATGCCGGCGCCGGTTCCCGCCCCGGCGGCCCAGCTCACCGGCCGGCCGAGCAGCGCGTCGCGCGCCCGCACCGCTCCGAGCACCGCGGCCGGCGGGGCGGCGATCCATTGCTGGAGGTGAGTCAGCAGACGCGCCAGCACCGGCTCGATCGCCTCCGGCTCCAGCCCCAGGGTCGCCGCGCGCTCACGTAGCTCGGGCGGGAAATCCCTGGCTCGCAGGGCGACGTTGAGGCCAATCCCCAGCACTGCCCAGCGCTCCTGCGGGCGGCCCTCGACGAGGATCCCGGCGACCTTGCGATCGCCGATCAGCACATCGTTGGGCCATTTGACGCGTGCGTCGGCGCCCACAAGCTCGGCCACCGACACCCCGGCAGCCAAGGGCAGCAGGCGCGGCGGGTCACGCAGGATGATCGAGCACAGCAGCGCTCGGCCCGGCGGCGCGGTCCAGGTCCGGCCCTGACGCCCGCGACCGGCGGTCTGCTCACGCGCGGTGACGACGGTGCCGTGGGGAGCGCCGCCGCCGGCGAGCTCACGCGCGCGCCGGTTGGTGGAGTCGGTCACGCGCAGATGAAGCCTTGGCGAGCCGAGCTGCTTCACGCCGGGCGGATCCACAGCTCGTCGCCGATCCCCAGGCCCAGGTCCGCGGCGGCGTTGCCGTGGCTGATCGCGACCGACAGCCGCCGCTGGGCGTCCTCGTAGAGCAGCAGCTCACCCTCGCCGACGTCGGCGAACGTGCGCACGTACTCGGTCTGATGAGAGCGCTGGGCAGCGGTCTGAAGCCGAGCCGCGCGTCCCAGCTTCAGCCCGAAATCTGAGACGTCCTCGTGCCCGGCGTCGAGCTGCAGGTTGCCGAAACGGTCGATCTGACGAACGTGCGCCACCAGCGCCCCATCGCGGCGCTGTGCGCGGGAGAGCTTGAGCTTGATCAGCTGTTCGGGGTCCAGCGGATCGCCGGCCTCGGCCAGGGGCGCTCCAGCGGCCAGCCGGGCCGCGACGGGGGCGAAGATGTCCCGGCCGTGGAAGGTCGCCGAGACCGGCTCCAGCCGAAACGCCGAGTGGGCGATGTCCACGGCCTGCACGACACCCCCCCCGATCTCGGCGGCGGGCGACAGCAGGCCGTTGTCGGGTCCCACCAGCAGCCGATCGTCTGAGAGGAGCAGCGCCACCGCCCGGCGGTCGGCGCCGACGTCTGGGTCGACTACCGCCAGGTGCACGCCCACCGGCATGTACGCCAGCGACTCGCTGAGCATCACCGCCCCGGCTCTGACGTCATGGCGCCCGATGCCGTGGGAGATATCGATCACGCGCGCCCGCGGGCAGATTCTCGCGATCACGCCGTGGCAGACCCCCACGAAGTCGTCCCCCAGCCCGTAGTCGGAGAGAAAGGTGATCACCGGTTCGTTCACGCAATCGCACACCGTACCCTGCCGGAGCCGGGCGGACCGGGGCTAGTGCCGTGCGTCGGACGCCAGGCGCGCCGCATCGTCGACCAGCGCGGCCACCACCCCGTCGATGTCGTGGCGCCCGGCCTCCACGTCGGGCTCCAGACCATGCTCGCGCAGCGCGTCGCTGGTGACCGGACCGATGCTCAGCAGGCGCGTTGAGGGCGACAGATGATCGCCCGCGGCGCCCAGGAAGAAGCGGACGGTCGAAGAGGAAGTGAAGGTCACATAATCGGCACCTGCGACGGCCCTGAGCTGCTCCTCGCTCAGCGGCTCGGCGACCGTCTCATACAGCGCCACCACGTCGACCTCGGCTCCCCGCTCGCGCAGCGCGTCAGGCAGCACGTCGCGGGCCTCGGCGGCACGGGCCACGAGTGCCCGCGTCACGGGTACGCCGGCCAGCGCCTCGACCAGGCCCTCGGCGACAAACCGCTCGGGCACGATCTCGGCGATCACGCCATGCTCGCGCAGCGCCCTGGCCGTACCGGGGCCGATCGCGGCGACCTGCGCCCCGGCCAGCGCGCGGGCGTCACGCCCCGCGGCAGCGAGGCGATCGAACAGGAATCTCACCCCGTTGGGACTGGTCAGGCAGATCAGGTCATAGCCTTGCAGCTCGGGCGCGGCCCCCTCCAGAGGCGAGATCCTGATCGCCGGCGCCTCCACCACGCCGGCTCCCAGCTCGCGTAGGTGGGCCGCCAGCCCGCTCGCCTGCGCTCGGGCGCGAGTCACAGCGACGGTCAGCCCGGCCAGCGGGCGCCGCTCAAACCAGGCCAGGCGCTCGTGCAGCGCCGCGACGGCTCCGATGATCGCGATCGCGGGCGCGCGCACGCCCTCCCGCTGGGCCGCCGAGGCGATCGACTCAAGCGTGGCGGTGACCACCCGCTGGTCGGCAAACGTTCCCCGCTGCACCAGTGCCGCGGGCTCGCTCGCCGGGCGTCCGGCGGCGATCAGACGCTGCGCGATCGCGCCCAGCTGGCGGACGCCCATGTAGATCACCAGCGTGCCCGGAAACGAGGCCAGCGCGTCCCAGTCAAGCGCCGACTCCGGCTTGGCCGGATCCTCGTGACCGGTGAGGAAGGCCACCGCGCTGGCGGCGTCACGGTGGGTGACGGGGATCCCGGCGTAAGCCGACGCGGCCACCCCGGCGGTCACTCCGGGCACGACCTCAAACGGGATCCCGGCCTCGCGCAGCGACTCGGCCTCCTCCCCGCCACGGCCGAAGACGAACGGATCGCCGCCCTTGAGGCGCACCACCTCGCGTCCAGCGCCACCGTGCTCCACCAGCAGCCGCTCGATCTCGGCCTGGGAGACCGACGGGCCGCCCCCCTCCTTGCCGGCGTAGACCAGCTCGGCGTCCGCGTGGGCCCCGTCGAGTGCGCCGGCGGGGATCAGGCGGTCATAGACGATCACGTCGGCCGCGGCGATCAGCGCCAGCGCGCGCGCCGTCAGCAGCCCCGGGTCACCGGGACCCGCGCCGACCAGATACACGGTCACGCCGCCAGCTCCCGCTCGGCCTGGGCCAGCAGCGCGTCGGCTCCGGCCGCGCGCAACCGCTCCGCGCAGGCGCCGCCGACAGTGCCCGGCTTGCCCTGCACGCTGTCCCGCAGCCAGGCCGACCCGTCGGGCAGTCCGATCCAGGCGGCCAGCTCCAACCGTCCGTCTTGCCGCGCGCGCGCATGCGCGCCGACGGGCGTGTTGCACGAGGCCCCCAGCGCGTGGATCAGGTCTCGCTCCGCGTTCACGCAGGCCATCGACTCGGGGTGGATCAGGCGCGCGAGCCGCTCCGGGCTCAGCGTGCCGACTCTGGCCTCGATCGCCAGCGCCCCCTGGCCGGCGGCGGGCACGAACTCGTCGATCGCCCCGCCCACCTGCGATTCGCGTCCGAGCCGCTGCAGACCGGCGAGCGCCAGCACCAGCGCGTCCACCTCCCCCCCCGCGAGCTTGCGCAGCCGGGTGTCGACGTTCCCGCGCAGGTCGACGACCTCCAGATCGTCGCGCTCGGCGCGGATCTGGGCAGCGCGGCGCAGGCTGCTGGTCCCGACTCGCGCCCCGGGGAGCAGCGCCCGCAGCGAAGACGCCCCGCAGATCGCGTCACGCGGATCGGCGCGCTCAGGGACGGCCACAAGTTCGAGGCCCTCGGTGAGATCGGTGGGCACGTCCTTGGCCGAATGCACGGCCAGGTCGATCCGGCCGTCGAGCAGCGCCCGCTCCAGCTCTGACACCCAGCGCGACTTGTCCCCCACCGGTGCGCCGCGGTCACCGGCCGCGGTGATCGTGACGATCTCGGCGTCTGACCCCAGCCGGGCCGCGACCCACTGCGCCTGGGCCAGCGCGAGCGCGCTGCCGCGCGTGCCGATCCGCATCAGGTGCGCCGGGTGCCGCGCGCGCCCGCCCGGGCGACGAGCTCGCGGACCTCGGCCAGCTCCGCCACCGGCTCAGGTTGCTGCTGGGTTGGTGAAGACTGCAGCTCCGCTTCGGCCACCGCCAGCCCGAACAGCTCCCGCACGAGCGCCATCCGGGCGTGGACGCGGTCGTCGCGCATCACCTTCATCTGCAAGGTCGGCTCATGCAGCAGACGGTTGACCACGGCGCGGGCAACGGCATCGACGCGCTCCAGGTCCCGCGGTGAGGCCGACTCCCACTTGCCGGTGTTCTCCCGCACCACCTGCTCGGCGATCTCCACCGCGTGGCCGCGCAGCGCCGCCAGGGTCGGGAGCACCTCCAGCGAGCCCAGCCAGGCGGCAAAGTGCTGGATCTCCTCCTCGATGATCCCCTCGGCCCGCCTCGCCTCGGCCTGTCTCACCTTACGGTTGCGCGCGACGACGGCCTGCAGGTCATCGATGTCGTACAGGGAGATCCCATCGATGCCGGCACACGCGGCGTCGATGTCCCTCGGAACCGCGAGGTCGATCAGCAGCATCGGCCGGTCGCCGCGCTGCGCCATCACCTCCACGAGCTCGGGCGCCTCCAGCAGCAGATGCGGCGAGGCCGTGGCGGCCACGACGATATCGGCACGTCGTAGCGCCTCGGGCAGCTGATCGAAGCTGACGGTCTCGCCGCCGTAGCGTTGGGCCAGGGCGATCGCCCGGTCACGCCGGCGGTTGGCGACGAACACGGTCGCGACCCCGCTGTCGGCCAGCGCCCGGGCCGTCAGCTCGCTGGTTTCGCCGGTACCGACGATCACCACCTCACGACCGGTCAGCTCGCCAAGCTGCTCACGGGCCAGGGCGACTGCCACCGCCGGCAGGCTGAGCTGGCGCTCGCCGATCGCCGTCTCTGAGCGGACCCGCTTGCCCGTCGCCAGCGCTGCCTTGAACAGGCGGTTGGTGAGCGGGCCGACCGTGTCGCCGGCCAGCGCCGCGTCATAGGCGCGCTTGACCTGGCCCTGGATCTCGGCCTCGCCGACGATCATCGACTCCAGCCCTGACACCACCCGGTAGAGGTGACGCGCGGCGTCGCAGTTGCGATGTGAGTAGATCGCAGCGGCCAGCTCGGTGGGACGGATCGCGGCCTGCCGAGCCAGCATCGCCAGGACCATGCTCTCGGCTTCCACGGGATCGCCGACGACCAGATACAACTCCGTCCGGTTGCACGTCGAGATCGCCAACGCTTCGTAGACATCGGCCGCGCCGCGCAGATCGCGCACGAACTCAGTGGCCCGGGCCTCGGGCAGCGCGAGGCGCTCGCGCACCTCGACCGGCGCGGTCTTGTACGAGATCCCGATCGCCAGCAGCTCACTCATCCCACGTGCTCCACTTCACGCTCCCGATCGCGCGCGGCCGCCTCCAGGTCGCGCCGCAGCTCAGTCAGATCACGTTCGGTGCGCTGCAGGCGGACGGCCATGATCCCGACGTAGATCAGCACGATCGCCATGAACACGACGTACGCACCGGCGACGTACTTTCCGGCGGTGTGTAGCGGCAGGGCGGGCGCGGTGGCGAGCAAGCTGGTCACGAGGGCGACGCGCTCCGCCCGACCGGCCGCATCGCATCGTCGTCGCCGAGCAGCATGCGCCGCAGCGCTCGGACCTGGGTGCGGGCGTTCTTGGCCGCCATCTCGTACTTCCACAGCGTTGTGTACAGCAATGTGATGCCCGCCAGGGCAAGTAGGAACGTGAGCCGCATCGAGCCGGGCAGATTGCCGCCGGTGAGCGTCAGCACGCGGGGGTGGACGTACTCCTGAGCCAGGCGCACGGCGATGAAGTTCAGCGGCACGAACACCCCCGCGACGATCGCGAACACGCTCGCGTAGCGCGACTGACGCTCCGGATCCTCGATCGAGAAGCGCAGCGGCTGATAGGTGGCGAACAGCAGCAGCACGATCGCGTAGGAGACGAGCGTCGGCTCGTTCCACACCCACCAGTGACCCCAGGAGGCCTTGGCCCAGATCGAACCAGTGATCAGCCCGCCGACGCCGAAGATCAGCGCCATGTGGATTGCCACGTACGAGCGCATGTCCCAGCGCCGGTCGCCGGTGCGCAGATAGCCGACGGCCATCAGGCCGCCGAACACGAATCCGCACAGCGAAACGATCGCCAGCGGCACGTGGATGTAGAAGATCTTCTGCACGAACCCTTGGTTGGCGTCCAGCGGCGCGTAGAAGAACACCAGCGCGAACGTGGCGAACAAAGTGGCAATCGTGGCGAGAGAAAGAGCCCGCAGGCCCTTTCCGTACGTGGTCAAGCGCTCAGTCCTCCAGCAGGAAGTCGAACACCGCGTAGGCGACTAGTGCGAACACCACATCATAAAGACCGAGCACTGCGAGCCACTTACCCGGAGGTGAGCTCGATCCGTGCACGGCCAGCAGCGGGCCGGCCGCCCGCGCGGTGGCGATCAGTGCCGGGATCAGCAGCGGCAGTCCGATCACGGGACCGATCAGGTCGCGCGCCCGGGTCTGAACGGCGATTGCCGAAACCAATGTCCCGATCACCGCGATCCCCAGGTCGGCGAGCACCAGCACCAGGATCAGCCCGGGCAGCGGGCGGCCGAGCGAGGGGCCGAGCAGCAGCAATCCAAACGCCGGCACCGCCACGACCTCCAGTGCGAGCAGGAAGGTGAGTAGTGCGGCCGCCTTGGCGACCAGCAGCGCGCTGCGGTCTACCGGGGCGAGCAGGAAGGCGTCAAAGCCGCCCTGATCGCGTTCGGCCACGAACAGCCGGTTAACGCCGAGCATCCCGGCGAACAGCAGCGTCGCGGTCAAGACGCCGGCGGCCAGCTGACCGTCGATCGTGGTTCGGTTCAAGGCGAAGTGGAAGATCACGAATGTGGTCAGCGCGAACAACACCATCGCCGGCACGGTCTCCAACGTGCGCAGCTCCAGTCGCAGGTCCTTGCGCAGAACGATCAGCGCGGTTCTCACGCGTACAGCTCGGCCAGCTGGTCGGCGCTCAGCTCGCCAGGGGCGCCGAGAAACGCGGGGCGGCCGTCCTTGAGCCCCAGCACGAGGTCGGCTTCGGCCAGCGCCGCCTGCGGATCGTGGCTGGTTAGCACTCGGGTGCGCCCGGCGGGACGGCCGATCAGCGGTTCCACCAGCTCGCTGGCGGCCGGGTCGAGGTTCGCCCTGGGCTCGTCGAGCAGCAGCAGCTTGGGCTCGTGCAGGACGGCGCGACAGACCGCCAGTCGCTGCACCATCCCGCGTGACAGCGTGCGCACCGGCTCCTCGGCCCGGCGCTCCATGCCGACCGCCTCCAGTAACTGCTCCACGCGCTCGGGCTTCACGCGGTGCAGCTGGGCGTGATAGCGCAGGTTCTCACGGCCGCTGAGATCGCTGTAGAGGAGTGGCTCGTGCGCCAACAGGCCCAGCTGCCCGCGGACGGCGAACGCACGCCGTGGCAGCGATTCCCCCAGCACCGAGATCTCGCCTCGGTGCGGGCGCAGCAGCGTCGCCAGGATCCGCAGCAGCGTCGACTTCCCGGCGCCGTTGCGGCCGAGCACCGCCAGGGTCGCCCCGGCCGGGACGCGCACCGACACATCTCGCAAGGCGGTCCGCTCGCCGAAGTAGCGCGCGAGTCCGCGCAGCTCAATCGCGGGTTCGTCCACCCGCGGCCACCGGGGACAGCGGGCCGATCGCGATTGCCTTAGTCATGCGCGCCTAGCATAGGCGTCGGCCGTGCCCCGTCGCGTCGCCGGCGCGGCTAAGTGCACACGACGACGTGACCGCTGTCGCCCACGGCGACGCAGAAAGTGCTAGACGCAGCTGTCCGGCGCGCGTCGTGGCGACGCAAAGTGATTTCGAGGGACACGCGACGGCCGTGAACGAACCGACCGAAGTCACCCGGTAGACCTGTCACTTCAGTCCCGCCGCGGGGCGGCTGGACGGCAGCGCCAGCCCTCCCGTAGCCAGCCCCAGGAGCGTCGTGAAGACGAGCGAATTCACACGCGCGATCATCAGTGACCCGGCGTTCCCCCTCCGCGCTCCCGCTGCAAAGTCGCCACGACGTGCCCCAGCGTCGGGGCGATGACCGGGAACAGCTGGCCTATCGCCCTGGGGTTGCCGGGAAAATTGATGATCAGCGTCCGCCCGGCGATGCCCGACACGCCGCGGGTGAGGATTCCCAACGGAGTGTGCCTGAGCGACTCCGCCCGCATCGCCTCGGCGAACCCGGGTGCGTCGCGGTCGATCACCGCCCGCGTCGCCTCCGGGGTCACGTCGTCGTCGGTAAGGCCGGTGCCGCCGGTGGTAAAGACCAATGGGACGTCGGCGGCGACGTGACGGCGCAGCACGCGCTCGATCTGCTCGCGGTCGTCGCTGACCACGTCGCGGGCAATCACCTCGGCCCCGGCCGCCGCGGCGTGCTCGGCCAGAGCAATGCCGGAGAGGTCCTCTGTGCGCCCGGCCGCGACCGAGGTCGAGATCGTCAGGATCGCCGCCTTCACCACGGCGCTATCCGATCGGCTGCTTGATCACGCCGGTCTTCACCCGCCGCCGGGTCAGCGTGATCCTCAGCGTCGACTTCACGCGCCCGGTATAGCCATCGTCCACAAACGGCGCGCCGCTCCGCAGCGCGAGCGTAACTCGGCGGCCGCCCAGGGCGCTTTGCAGCGTGGTGCCGCCAGCGAGGGCAAGCTGGGTGCTTTCGGGGCCCGGGCACCGGGTCCGCAGCGCCGGGTCGCCAGCGAGGCCGGCGATGTACTGGGCATCGAGGCGCCGGCCCAGTGATTCGAACGTGATCAGCCCCCCGTTTAGCTCAGTTGTATCCCGGCAGCTGCCGGCTCCGTCGGACAGAGCGGCGGTCACGGTACCACCGGTGCTCCATGACGCTTCGCCGCTCACCGAGACTCCGGTCGGCCAGCCGGAGGTGCTGATGCCCAGCGCGGTCAGCAGGTCTCGGTAGGGTCGGCTGGCGGGAGCCTCTGCGTAGAACTCGGCCTGCACATCGCTCGCGCCGGGCCGGAGCGACAGCGTCCCGTGCAGGCCGCAGGCTCCCAGCGGCCCGCACAGGCCTGCGTCGGCATCGCCGCTGACGGCGGCGATCAGCGTGCCGCCGATCGCCGCGCGGTAGTCGGCCCGGACGAAGCGGTAGCGCTTGGTGGGACCCGTGGCCGAGATGCTGGACGGTTGCGGACGCGTAGGCCGGCCGAGCCGGAGCTTCAGCGTGGATGCGACCGTGCCGGCGAATCCGTGCGCGGCGAAGCCACGCGACGCCACCAGATCGACCGTCACCCCCCCGTGCAGCGTTGAGTGGATCGTCGCCGTCGGCGAGGGGAGGGCCGAGGCAACGTCGGAGTCGGCCGGCCCGGCGCAGCGCGTCTGCAGCAGGCTCGGGCTCGCCTGAGCCAGGTTGAACCGCACTCGGCCCCGGCTCAGGGGAAGGTTGATACCCGACCCCGTGAGCGCAGCGTCGATGCAGCTCTGACCCGGGCCCTGGGTTATCTCGTTGGTCACGCCGCCGGCGGGGGGAAAGCTCGCGCCGCCGAACAGGTTCAGGAAGATCTCATACGAGGTCCGTCGGTGCGCGCTGCTCTCGAAGATCGAGATACCAGCCGTGGCCGGCGGTGTCCACAGCACAGTTCCTGAATAGCCGCATAGCCCGTCGACCGCGCATCCGATCGCCGGATCTCCATGGAAGCGCACGATCAGCCGGCCCTCGAACCGGACCGGGATCTGGACCAGCCGGCCCGAGGAAGTGCCACCGAAGAAGACGACCGACGATTGGCTCGCCGCCGCCTTGGCTGCCGCCGGCCCGGACACGGCGACCGCCGCCAGGGACAGCGCCGCCAGCGCGCCCGCCACCACCATCCGCGGCCAAAGCCTCATCCGATCACCTGGTCGCCGATGATCCTGGCCCTGCGCGTGCGGCCCAAGACGCGTACCCGAACCAGCGTGAGGACGATCGAACCGCTGCGCGCGCCCTGATATGCGCTCCCCGTGAACCGTCCGGATGCGTTGAGGGCGATCGTCAGGCGCGGCGCGCCGATGTCATGTGCCGCCACCGAGGCGGTGGCCAGTGCGGCGCCGTCAAGGATGTCGCTGGTTCCCGGCCCGGGGCAACGTGTCCGCAGCAGGTCCACGCTCATGCCGAACAGCGATCCGGAGAAGCTGCCTGGATCAAGTGTGAGGCGGTCAGCGAGGCTCGTCGCAGCGGAGCTCAGGCCGGTGGGCTGCTGCGCCAGGCGGTCGCTGCAGCTCAGGCCATCAGCGCCTGTGAGCGTGCCCGTCAACTCGCCGCCCAGCCTCATCGTGTAGGCGTTGTCGCTGAGATCCAGCCGTCCCGCGCGCAGGTCGGTGAGGACCTGCGCCGAGGCGACGCGACGCTTGACGATCCGCGATCCGTAGAAGTCGAGGTTCTGCCGGCGCGCGGTCAGGACGAGCCTCAGTTGGCCGGCCGTCCCGCAGGCCCCCTGCGGCTCGCACAGCGGGTCCGCCAGACCGGAGAACGACGCACCGAGCCCACCGGTGATACCGGCGAGCCGGTAATCCGCCTCGGCGAACTCCTGTAGGGCCGGCCTGGACTTCGGCGGCGCCGGTCCGGGGCTGACGCGGGGCGGATTGGGTCCTGAAAAGCCCGAGACGAATAGCGCACGGATCGTCGAAACCACGGTCACGTCAAACGGCCCGGCTCCGAAGGTATCCGAGCCTGACAGGTCATAACCGCGGTGGCCCAACCTGCGCGCAGGCAGTACCACCGATGCCAGGTCCGCCGCGGTCGGACCGGCGCACCGCCCGGCGGACGGAAGCTCGAACGCGTATCTGTCGGCGACGGCGCGCAGCCGGCCGGAGCCGGCGCTGCGCAGGTCGAAGCTGACGTCGACCGGCACCACGTCGGCGCATTCGCGCTGGGCACTCCCGGCGGAGGACACATCATCGACGCGGGCGACCGAGGCGTCGTCGGTGATCTCGACCGGCGGTAGGCGCGTCCCGCTTTGGCTGCTCGACGATCCGCCCGTCACCACCTGGATCGAGCCGCTGACGCCGCACAGGCCCTGCGCAGCGCAGCCGCGCGCCGGGTCGCCCTTCCAGATGTAGGCCAGTGACCCGACCGGCTCAAAGCCAATCTGGCTGCTTGCGCCCAGCGCTGTCCCGCCGCCCGCCGACCCCAGCAGCACAAGACAGGTCCACAGCGTCCTCCTCGCCAGACGTGAGTAGCTCACCTGATCACGCGGCCCACTGTGACCGGCTGACGAGTGCCAGTCAAGTCAGCCGTCAGCCCCGGCGCCAGGTCCCCGATCGGCCGCCTGACTTCTCCAGCAGCACGACCTCGCCGATCTCGGCGCCCCGCTCGATCCCCTTGACCATGTCGTAGATCGTCAGCGCGGCCACCGTCGCGGCGGTCAGCGCCTCCATCTCGACACCGGTCGGGCCGGTGGTGCGCGCCTCGGCCAGCAGCACGATCTCGCCGGAGGCGGCGTCGACCGTCCCCTCCACGCCAACGAACGACAGCGCCAGCGGATGGCAGAGGGGGATCAGCTCCGACGTTCGCTTAGCCGCCTGGATGCCGGCAATCCGCGCCACCCCGATCACATCGCCCTTGGGCGCGTCGCCGGCCAGCACCCGCTCGGCCGTGGCGGCGCCGACGCGGACCACGGCCCGCGCGAGCGCGCGTCGCTCGGTGGCGGGCTTGTCCCCCACATCTACCATCCGCGCCCGGCCGACGGCGTCGAGGTGGCTCAGCTCGGTCACTCGGTGCGGCGCTCAGGCCGGCGCGTGGACGCGCTTGGCCGACTCGATCAGGTCGCGCACACCGTCGACGTCACCGGCCCGCAGAAGCTCGATCGGATCGGGCTCACCGCCAACAATCGATTCGAAGAACTGCTTGCGGTCCTGATAGGTGGGCAGGGTCCCCTTGGCCCATCCACGCGCGTCGTTGAGCAGGATCGCCAGCAGCGCGTAGGGCTCTCCGAACAGCTCGCCGATCTCCCGCTTCATCCGCTTGGCCAGCGCAGGCGAGGCACCCGCGGTCGAGATCGCCACCGCCAGCGGGCCGGTGCGCACGATCGCCGGCAGGATGAAGTTGCACAGCGGCGGGACGTCGACGA
>ODAK010005531.1_pt1 | contig 12841 bp, 18 predicted proteins | sample 1539591 | NCBI WGS metagenome assembly ODAK01 (sample SAMEA3539303, study PRJEB22396) | soil metagenome | biome: tundra; feature: field; material: soil | place: USA | collected 2010-05 | depth 0.15 m | reverse complement strand
CTGAAGACAAGTAGACCGTGGGACCTATCGACCTCATGTGATTGGCCCCACAACTGATACCAGGAACCCCCGGGCCGTCCTCATCTTGGCGGACACAGACGGACACCGGGGGCCGCGAGACACCCCGGAGGGTGACCCATGCCAAGCGTAGAGCAGTACCGCCCGTTCGAGCTGCCGCCGGGCTTCCTGCCCCCGGTACCTGTCAACGGGCATCAGATCGTGCACCTGGGCATGGGGGGTGTTAAGCCCCCGAAGGCCCCAGAAAACCAGTCGGCTCGCTGGCTGCGCAATGCCATGATCGCATGCGCGGTGCTGGCGCTGACCGCTGCGGCGGTGTCGTTCACAGCTCAGTATTTGCTCGTACTGAGTGTCAAGGGCATCAGGGTAATTGCTGGCCTTGAGGCTGGCATTCCCGACGCCGGTAGTGCCATATTCGCCAGCCTAGGCATTGCCCTGGCTCTCCGTGGCCGGCGTGCCATTCGTGCCCGCGCATTGAATGTGGCGTGCGTCGGGATTTCCCTCGGCATGAACGCCCTGGCATCCCCGCCAGACTGGAAGGATCTGGCCATCTGGATTATGCCGAGCGCGGTTTACGCCCTGGCCTCTGACACCCTCATCGGGGTAATACGCACTTACGCACTGGCGAAGCAGCGGGAATCGGCAGAGGAGGAGGAAGTCACGCCCCTGGACATTATCGGGCGCATGTTCCTCTGGACTCTACGGCTGGCACTCGCACCCCCGTCGACAATCAGGGGCTTCCGCAAGTGGGTAGTTGAATGTGCCCCCGTTGCCCCCGGGCGTGTAGCAGTCATCGAACACCCCGAGCAGCGCAAGGCAATTCCCCACAAGGAGCGCAAGGCAATAGATCCCCCGAAGGACCGCAAAGCACGGACCCCACGGACGGAGAGCAAGAGGGCTCGTTTCCTGGCTCTGGTTGAGCAGCGGTATGGCCCGCTGGCGTCCATCGACCCGGCGCATGTCTCCAAGATCTCAGCCGAGCTGGCCCCCGAGATCGGCTACAACGCGGGCAGTGCGCGCCGCGAGCTGGCCAGGGCACTCAGGGCGGTGTCGGCATGAGGACTATTACGGCGTTCATCGTGAGCGCGGCCGGCTTCTGGTTCTGGTATCGCGGCTTCGATCTCCTGGTGACGGCCGGCTGCGTGCTGGCCGTCCTGGTCATGCTCGGTGTCCACGCACTCATCCCCCGGGCCGAGCTGCCCCGCAACCGCGTCAGGCACCACAGGCTGAGGTTGAAGCTCCGTCTGCACCCCGGCCGGGGTCACGCTACCGCGTTCGCGCTGTGGCTGCGCTGGGGCCGGCTGGCCAGCTACCGGGGCTCATCGAGGACCAGGCCGTCACTGACCCGCTGGGAGCGCATCAGGCACGCCCAGGGCTACGCGATGTGCATCGGCCGGGCTCACTACCTGCACCGGCTCTGGGTTGACCTGCAAACGCACATCCTGATCCTCTCGCCCCCGAGATGGGGCAAGACGGCCTTGCTAGCCCGGCTGATTCTGCACTGGCCGGGCGCAGTGGTCAGCACGACAACCAAGGCCGACGTGTTCACGCTCACCAGCGGTATCCGCGAGCGGTGCAGCGGTCCCGTCCATGTGTTCAACCCCCAGTTCATCGGAGCCGTGCCAAGCACGTTCCGGTGGAACCCCTTGCAGGGCTGCCAGGACCCGGCGACTGCAATTCGCAGGGCCGACGCGTTCGCCAACGCCGTATCACAGCGCGGTGTGGAGGATGGGACGTTCTGGTCAGCGAAGGCATCGGACTGGATGAGGGCGCTGTTTATGGCCGCTGCTTTTAGTGGCCGGTCAATGCTGACCGTGGCTGAGTGGGGCCTGAATGGGAACGCGGGTGAGGCTGAGTCGATTCTGTACAACATGGGTCAGCCGCAAGCGGCGAAGGTGCTCAGCGAGATGAGGGGCAACGCCAACAAGACGGCGCAGACAATCGCAATGTCGGTGGCCCGCGCACTCTCATTCCTCAATGACCCCGCATTGGCCGCTGCGGTCCTGCCCGCCGAGGGTGACGGGCTGGACATCGAGCAATTCCTGATGGACCGGGGAACGCTCTACATGATCGCAGAGGCCCGGGGCGCTGATTCACCCGTAGCCCCGTTGTTCGCATGTCTCGCCAATGAGATCCACTACCAGGCCGCGCTACTCGGGTCACGGATGAACGGGGGACGGCTGGACCCGCCCCTGCTTATGGCGCTAGACGAGATTACGCAGGTCTGCCCCCTGCCACTTCCCAGCCTGCTTGCGGATAGCGGGGGCAAAGGGATCTGCATTATCCCGGTCTGCCATGGCGAAGCCCAGATGCGCACCCGGTGGGATCACAACGGAGCCCGCGTCATTCAGGACACATGCGGAGTCAAGCTCCTGCTCCCCGGCGTGACCGACCCGGACACCCTCAAGGCCGCGTCAATCATCTGCGGCCAGGCCGTCTACCGCGAGCGCGGCGACGAGAAGCACTCCCGTCACGCAGTCATGACTGAAGACATGATCTCCCAGCTACCGGCCGGCTGGGGCCTGGTCATGAAGGGCGGATACGCCCCTGTCGTCGCCAAGACGGGAGCCGCCTGGAAGGACCGGGAATACAAGCGGGCCAAGCGGCAGGGCTGGGCAGTTGCGGCTATTACCCCAGCAGCAGTACGCCCGGCGATTGGCGGACCAGGCGGCCCTGACAGCGGTTCTGGCGGCCTTGGTGTCCCGCTCCCGCGTCGCCCCCTGCCGCCGTTGCCTACGGCCCCGGCCACACTCCCTGAGCCCGCCGTGGAGGAGGCCGACGCGATGGAGGCCGAGGCTGGCGAGCTGGAGCCCGCACGGTCGGCCAGGCCCCGGAAGGTCCAGCCCTGGACACCCCAAGGCCGTGAGGACGGGTGGCGGCAATGACTGAACCGGAAGGACTCGCCGCTGCCCTGATGCAGTTGTCTCGGCACACAGAGAAGCTGACCGAGTTGGACGGCCGGGAAGGCAAGCACTGGGCAGATGTGCAGGCCGCGCTGACCGTTCTCCGGAACAAGGTCAGCGGCCATGACGGCACCCTCACCGATATGCAGGACATCCTGCACGGGCTTGACGGGGTTGACGACGCGATCAAGGTTCTGCAAGAGCAGATGGAATCGGTTCTGCCCCCGGCTCAGTTGCCAGGGCGCTATTACCCCGGGCCGACGCGCCAATGGTGGGCACTGGACGGACCCGAACGCGCCGACGCTATAGCCGATCTCAGCCAGTGGGCTGAGGAGATCCTGACGCCGATGTTCGGCTACCTGGGAACGAAGCTCGGCAAATGCTGGCGATCCCATGAATTCTGCCTGGTGCAGATGGACTGGCTCATGGAGCTGTGGTCGGTGCTTCACCTACAGCCCCAGCGGTACGCGCAGGATGTTGCCGCTCAGGCCGAATTCTGGACGCGGGTAGCGCCCGCCGTAATGGATCTGCTGGACGTGGAGACATCCAAGTGCGGCCACGCCCGGAAAGCATCAACGCCGCAGAACGGCCAGCCAGCGAGGAGGACGGCCTGATGAAATTCTATCTGGGCACACACATGGAGAACTGGCTCGACGGCATGCCGGGCCGCAACGAGATCCCGTTGTGTGTGTCGAATGCCCGGCTCATGACCCGGAAGCGGCTGCCAATCGCACGTGACCCCTGGCTACTCGACTCGGGGGCGTTCACCTGGTTGCAGAAGCTCGGGTACTTCCCATTCACCCCAGCCGAGTACGTGCGCAAAGTGCGGCGCTACCGCTGGGAAGTCGGCAAGCTCGAATACTGCGCCCCCATGGACATGATGTGTGAGCCCCTGATCATCAATGGGGGAGTGGCCAATGGCGTGAAGTTCGCGGGGACTCACCTGTCAGTGACCAGGCATCAGGAGCTGACGGTGCAGAACTACGTGGAGCTGATGACTCTCGCGCCGGAACTGCCCTGGATGCCTGTATTGCAGGCATGGACCCGCGATGGGTACCGGCGTTGCCGGGATATGTACGAGCGGGCAGGGATCGACCTGGCCGCGTTGCCCCGGGTTGGCGTCGGCTCCATTTGCAGGCGTCAGGCTACCGACGAGATCGAGGGCATTATCCGGCTGTTCCCTGATCTCCAGCTACACGGATTCGGGGTCAAAACGCGGGGCTTGCGGAAATACGGGCAGCTGCTGGCGTCGGCTGACTCGCTGTCCTGGTCATTCAGGGGCAAGCAGCTCCCCGGCTGTGAGCCGGCCCACCAGACCGAAGCCAACTGCCTGAATTACGCGCTGAGCTGGCGGGCTCGGCTCCTGGCCTCCCTCGAATGCGCGGAGGAGGCGAGAGCGTCATGAGCACCGCGCTACTGCGAGCACGAGAGCAGATCGACTCCATGCGGCTTGCCGCCGGCTGTGAAGCTCCCCGGGACCTGGCCGGCCGGTTCGCCTCCATCGTGTCCGTGCTGTCTGGGGCTGCCGAGGATCGGCTAGGCGAGATGGAGCACGGCCACGCACCCCACGGCCAGGCCGGGGAGGAGCACCCGGAGGCCGTCAGTGAGTGAGCGGAGCCCTGAGCAGGAGTCGGCGCATCTCTATGCCGATACCGGCTGGCCGGTGTTCCCATGCAGGCCAGGAGGCAAGGAGCCCGCGATCCCTTCGGCGCATCCCCAGGGCGACCCGTCGCGGACTAGCTGTACTGGGCAATGCGGGCGGGATGGCCACGGCTTCCATGATGCGACCGACCGGCACGGGCAGATACAAGCCTGGTGGAAGGCGTACCCCGGGGCGAATGTAGCTATCCGCACTGGGCACCCCGGGCCGGATGTGCTGGATGTGGACAATCACGGCCAGGACGCCAACGGCTTCGCCGGATACAACCAGCTCAAGCGTGAAGGACTGACCGGCACGCCCCGGGCCATCATCCAGACACCCCATGACGGCCTGCACTCCTACTACAAAGGCACCGAACAGCCGAACGGCAGGCTCAGGGCCGCACACATCGACTTCCGGGGCCAGGGAGGCTACGTCGTCGCCCCGCCGTCCAAGGTGGACGGAAAGCCGTACGTCGTAGTGCAGCACCAGGCGAGCCAGGACACATTCAACTGGCAGGCCGCCCGGCAACTACTCGCCCCCGAACAACAACGCCAGCCAGCAAGGCCCTTGGAATTCAAGGATGAGCGCGGGATAGACGGCCTGGTGCGCTGGGTGGAATCGCAGGGGAAGGGCAACAGGAACGACGGCCTGTATTGGGCACTGAACCGCGCGATAGAAGGCGGCCACCTGGACAAGCTGGACGCGCTCAGGGACGCGGCTATACGCGCTGGCCACCCCGCCCGGGAAGCTGACGCGACATTGCGGTCAGCGATGAAGCGTGCTGATAGCCGGCTTCCCGACAGAGAGGCGGGCTGAGCTATGACCGCAATACAGGACCGGCCGACGTGCCCATGCCCCCCGTCACATCTGCATGGAGGGGAGAACTTCCCGGCTGAGTGCGAGATCCACGGGCAGGCCCGGGACATCAAGGACGCTGACCACGCGGCCGGGATGGCATTCAAGGAAGGCCGCTATCTGGACGCTGCCCGCATGCTGGTTGAGGCGAAGCAGGAATTCCCAGAGCAGGCTGAGCTGTGGGCCAGGCGGTCAGATGCGGTAATGGCCAGGATGCATGCCGCCAACCAGATCGACAGAAACGACGATCGCCCCCTGGACGAGATTGTCGAGGAGCGGCTAATACGGGCAGGCGTCCAGCCTGGTGACCCCGAACTCACAGATCTCCGTAACTGGAATCTGGATCAGCTTGCCCGCGACCCGAACATCAGTAACACCCCAGAGCCCGCCACTGACCGGGAGGCAGAAGCATGACCACGGCATTCATTGACGAATACCCGATGATGCACCCGGCACTGCGCCGCAGGATCGAAGCCAGGCAGGAACGTGACGCGTCGGCATTGTATGACCACCTGCTGAGCCTGCGAAGTCAGGGCGCACTGTGGGAAGCAATAGCTGACGCTGGCCAGATCTCCACCGAAGACATCTGGAACATCGGAACCGCCTATACCCGAATGCCCCCGGCCACAGCATTCAAGCTCGGGTCACTGACCGGGGACGACCTAAAAAGCTACCAGTGGGACGCTACCGGCTCACGGCTGCGTCTCCGCTCCCTGGTGGCAATGGGCCATTCACCCGCACGAATAGCACGGGCTCTCCGATGTGACGCGGGCAGCGTGCGGAAGGTACTTCGAGGCCAGGAAACCGTGAGCTATTCCTTCCGGCAGGAGTGCGTGCAGCTCTGGGAATGCTGGTGGGACAAGACCCCCCCGGTAAACAGCCAGGCGCAGCGGGCCGCCATGACGAAGGCCCGGCAGATGGCTGAACGGGGAAACTGGTGCTGCCCGGCCGCCCTGGACGAGGACGAGATGGACTACCCAGGCTATGTCTGCGTGGCGCGCTGGCTGCCCGCTACCGGCTCCGGTGTCGCAACTGATTATCCACTGGGCTGAGCAATGAGCAGGCGGGCGAGTAGCAACAATGACTTCCCGATACCACAAGAGGTCGGGGACGCATACCTCATCCACCTGGAATACCCACTTGCTCATGCCCGGCACTACAAGGGCTTCTCAACCGATCTCCCCGGCCGCATCCGGGCGCACCGGGACGGCACAAGCGGTGTCAGGTTCATGGAAGTCGTCAGGGAGCGCGGTATTCCCTGGCATGTCAGCCGCGTATGGAAGGGAGTCACCAGGGAGCAGGAAAACAGGATCAAAGAACGAGGCGGCGCTAGGCCATGCCCCGACTGCAAGGCAGAGGCACGACAGTCCAGCTCAAAGGATCAGGAAGGACGCACGATGACAACGACGGAGACCAGGCCCGTAACGGAGTACATGAAAGGCGCGGGCACAGCCGATCAGATCATTCTGGCGCAGGCCGAGCACGGCATGAGCCCTGAGCAGATCGAGGAGAGCCAGGCGAAGGTTCTGGACTCATACGACCCGGACACGGCCACCCCCGAACAGGCCGAATGGCACCAGGGCTACCGGGACACGGCACAGATGATGGTCGGCACCTTGCGCGACATGGAGCGGGCCGAGCTGGAGGGCGACCGTGAAGCAGGGTGACGGCTGGTGGCAGGACTACCGGGCACGGCACCTGGACCCGCACATGCCCCCGAAGGAGACCAAGCCCGCCATTGACCACCTGGCCGACCACTACAACGCCACGCATTATCCCCAGAGGCCCGCCGTGGCCACCGAGATGGACAGAGAGGCCGGGGACTGATGGCCAGGGCGACGAGCACGACCAAGTACCTGCACACGGCCTGCGGCTCGGCTACACGCTGGGGAGCTGACGGCCTCACCTGCCTCGGGTCCGAGTGCGGGGCGTCGGGGCTCAGGGTGCCTGACTGCACCCCCGTATCTGTGCCGATGCCGAGATCGGCCCCAAGCGCCAGACCCCATGCAGTCCCAGGGGATGTGCCCCTGTTCGATGTCGAGGAGATTCCCGGACTGGCCGAGAGAGAGGCGGGCGAGTAATGGACGGCCTGGAGAACTTGGAAGGGCGCGACCGGGAAGAGGTCCGGGCAGCACTACAGGATGCGATAGCAGCCCGCGAGCCCGACAATGCAGGGTGCAAGGACTGCCCCGAGGGTGGAATGTGCAGTGACCATCAGGCCGACGCTGACAAGGCCGATACCTACCGGGGTCTATTCGCCCGCACGGATGAGCCCCAGCGCGAGGAGCTGACCGACTGGGCAGGCTCGGGATACCAGGACACAAAGGAGGCTACCCCCGCGATAGAACCATTCGGGGACGCGGAACCCGGCTCTGACGAGGAACGCCGCAACATCATGGGCATGGCTGGCAAATATTTCTCACAGCCCCCCGTGAGAACTGAGCCAATCGTCGGCTACACGGAATGGCGCGACGGCGCTTATCACACCTACGTGCCAGGCGAGGGATGGACAACCAGTCCTGACATGGCCGGGGTGTTCAATGTGCTCGGTTCGACCGAGCCGGTACCCCCGCAATACGAGACTGATCGAGAGGCAGGGTAGGCAATGAGAATCACCGACCGCATAGCAGCAGCATTCCTGGCAGCCCGGGAGGCTATCGGGAATTACAACGCCGGGAACGCCTATGACCGCTGGGAGGCTGGAAGGGAGCCTCGGACGGCCGGGGAGCGGGAGTCGTTCGCCGCGTTCGATCTGATGGAGGCCGAGGAGACCGGGGATGACGAGCAGGCCCGGGATTTCGGGGAGGTCTACCAGGACTGGCGCGACGGCAAGGCAGCCCAGACCGACAATGAGGCCCGCTGGTATGAGGAGTGGGCGACCCGGGAGGTTGACCAGGAGACAGCGCAGCACTGGAAGGAGGTAGCCGCGTACGAGGCATGGGCACGGGAGAACCCCGAAGCGGCCGAGGCAGACCGGCAGGCCAGCGCGTACCCCGAAGCGTGGTATCAGCACGGCATAGGAGATCACAGCGGTTGCGAGGCAGCGGGGATAGATGACGTAGCGAACCCTGACCCCCGCGACATTGCCCCCGGCGATCCAGAGTGGACAGGCCCCGACTACCCCAGCTACCCGGAACCCCGCATGAGCTACCCCGAGATGGAAGGCCCGGGATATACCGAGCCGCCCGGCGATGCGGAGTGGACAGCCGAGCCCGGACCAGCCGAGCCCACCGAAGCGGAATTCGCGGCATGGGAGGAGGAGCCGGAATCGCGGTACGTCGCCGGGCGTGAGCCCCGCGACGACGAGGAGACTCGGCAGTTCGCCGCATGGGACGCCAAGGGCGCAGCCGGGACACGCCCCATGACCGACGAGGAGCGGGCGCAGGCGGCCGACATAACCAGGTATGTGACAGAGGTCATGGGAAGCCCGAAGGAGGCCGCCGAAGTACTCCGGGGAGGCACCTGGTACTCATCGCCCGCCGAGGGCACCCCCTACATCGAGAACACCAGGGGCAGTCAGGTCAGCGTGTCCAACTCGGCCGTCAGCCCGGTACCGCTCAACAGCACGACGCCCGTCGAGGATGTCACCACGACCGAGGTTGCCCCGGGGATGCACCTGTATGGCAACTGGCGCGAGGTCGAGGACGAGGGCGGCCAGGAGGCTGCACCGTGAAGATTCGGCTCATGGGCACTCCCGAGGAGTGCACGGCGGTAGCTGACAAGCTGGCCACGGTGTTCCATGTCGTTGAGATCTCAGATCCCCGGGCCAACCGGGGAAGCTCCGAACTGGTACGCGTCTATGTCGAGATCAGGCTTGACGGCCCCGGCTGACCCGTAACCACTGTTCACAAGGAGCCCCGAGGATTCCTCGGGGCTCCTTCGCTATATCCCTTCAAGCCTGCTGCAACATGATCACGGCGCGGGCCACCCTGGAGGGAGGCCCGGGGTCTTTCCGCCTGCCTTGTAGCACGCCTTTCTGCATATCTAACGGTAAGCACCGGGTACTGCCCCTGAGCATTAGGCGGCATACCAGGTGTAGGAGGCAATGTCCAGGCAGGTGCATCCAACCCCGCTGTACTAAACGCCTCGGACAGTGACCGAGTGTAGCTCGCTCATTGCCAAATCCTTTGCCCAAACTTGACCCGCATTAACGGGGATACTGCGTGATTTGTATTAAGCTTGCCTTGTAGGGCAGAACGGCAGGACAACAACTGAATACGGCGGTTGGACGGATGGCAGAGGGGTTGGCGTGTATCGCGCCCCTGAGATTGGGCCGCCAGACCAGTAGAAGAGGCACGCGTGGACTCGCAGTGTTCCTGGCTAGAAATCAATAGTGGTGATTGAACGGTTTCGGTGCCATGCGCCAAGCATGCCGAGCGGCATTCGCTCGCATGGTTGCCGTGTCCAGCTCAATCAACGGAGGTAAACGATCATGGATCGAATCACGCTCACCAATGATCACGGCACGTTCACCACTACCGGGCTAGGGCTTGACCTAGTGATAGCTGAGCAGTTGCCAGCATCCCCCAACGGCCTGCGGGAAGTCCTGGCCGACCGTTGCCCCGATATCGACTACAGCGACATTCACAGTGCGACGGAAGCACTGGTCATGATCGCAGACATGGACTACCCGGCAACTCCGGCCGTTGACCCCGCGATACGCGCCGCAGTCGGCCAGCGACAGAGTGACCTGGCACTGGGGATCACGCGGGAGGCCGGCGAGTAGCTGAGCGGATTGGGGAGGCCCGGGGCGGTGATGCCCCGGGCTTGACTTGTCCAGCTCATCACAACGGAGGTAGGCACCATGGCACGTAATGAATGCACGCCAGAGCAAGGCCAGGAATGGCAGGCGCGACACGGGGACGGTTACAGCGCGGCTCGTGGTGACATCACATGGAATCAGCCCCCACGTATCGCACTGATCGACATTCCCCCGGAGACCCCGGGAGAGACCGGAGCGGAGTACGTGGCTCAGCACGTTGATAAGGCATGGGCTATCGGCTACACGTCCGCTTGGCGTCACCATGAAGCGCAACGGGAGGCTGAGTAGTTGGGACGGATTGACGTGATACCCGGGGCATGTTCGCCCCGGGTGTTGCTCTGTCCAGCTCAATGGGAGGCAGAGGTAATGGGAAATATCTACATGACATCGGCACGGCCGACTACCGGCTATCTCGGTCGGTGTGAACCGTGCATGCGGCCAGTACGGGACACGGCGATAGGTGACAGTGACCACCTGGCAATCAGTTGCCCTGATTGTGGCCAGGCACTTACCGCGCAACGTGTCTACGGCACGACCAACGCCATGGAATGTGACCCGCGATGTGAAGGCGCGTACGGGCCTATCTGTGTGTGTGGTTGTGGTGGCGTCAATCATGGCGGGTCATGGTCTAAGGCTGGCACCATGCTGGCAGACGAACTAGCGGCGTACCGCGCAGCACAGAGCGCCGTGGAAGCGAAGCGGGAAGCCAGAGCCGTTGCCAAGCGTGAGGCAGCACAGAGCGCGTTCGGTGCGTGGCGTGAGGCTCACCCCACGTTGGCGAAACTGCTGTCAAGCCAAGATGTTGACGGCTCGTTTATGACTGACATGTCTTGGCAAGTGCTGCGCGGTGAGCCGCTGACCGAACGCCAGACGGAAGTCGCGGAACGGATCATGCGTGAGGATGCCGAACGAGTCGCACGCATAGCGGCCGAAGCGGCCAACGCCAAGCCCGTTCCCACGGGTAAGGCCATACAGGTGACAGGCGAGATTGTGTTGGTTCGCGTTGACGATTCCCCGTATGGCCCCGGGATGGTCTGCAAGATGCTGGTCAAGGGCGACGGCTGGAAAGTGTGGGTGTCCGTGCCTAAGGCGATAGCTGATGTCAACGCGAGTAGCCCCGGGAATCATTTCGGCCTGATGAACAAGCGGGTCACGTTGACGGCTGATGTTGAACGTTCCCGCGATGACGAGGCATTCGGCTACGGCAAGCGGCCACGGGCGGCAGTGCTGGGAGAGTGCGAGCGCGAAGCGGGCTAGATGCTGGGAGGGATTGCAGGCAGCTTACGGGCTGTCCTGTTGTCCAGCTCACTCACAATGGAGGGTCACGATGGCACGTCAGGCACGCAAGGAAATGACGGAGGCCGAGCGGGAAGCCGCCAAGGCAAAGCAGGATGGCAAGCGGGCACAGTGTGACGCGATGATACAGGATTCACTAGGCAAGCTCACGGACCCCGGGGTATGGCGGGAATTCCTGGCCCGGCAGTCGGACGCACTGGGCAGGCTGTCACTGCGAAACCAGCTCCTGGTCAGAATGCAGATGCCGGGCGCAACTGACACGGCCGGCTACGGGGATTGGCAGGCCCGGGGAATGCAAGTGCGGAAGGGTGAAACCGGCCTATTGATATTCGCCCCACTCACGCGCAAGGCCGTTGCTGGGGAGGACGGCAAGCCCCTGGAGCGCAAGCCCGAAGAGGGAGAGCAGACATTCACTCAGATGCGCGGTACCAAGGTGGTTGCCACGTTCGATGTCTCACAGTGTGACCCAATCGACGGCAAGGAGTTCAAGCCGAGCCCGCACGCCAAGCCCCTGGACCTGGACAAGATCCGTGAGGACATCGAGAGCATGGCCGGGGATCACGCGGAAGCGATCGTAGCGGCGTTCGATGAGGCCCTGAGCCCTGAGGCTGAGGCCGGGGAGTACGACGAATCAGAGTTCGACGGTGAGGAGGCCGAGGAGTACGGGGAGGAGTACGAGGCCGCTAGCTGAGAGGGATTGGCCGAGGAGCCGGGCGCAAGCCCGGCTCTTCCCTTGTCCAGCTCATCGGAATGGAGGCGCAATGAAGGGCAGGCCACTAAAGGGCAGGCCGAACCTGGCCGCGTATGACGTGATCCTCTGCAATATCAGCGGAGGCAAGGATAGCCAAGCAATGCTAGACGAAACCGTGAAGGCCGCCGACGCGGCCGGGGTACGGGATCGCATCGTGGCCGTGTTCTGCGACCTGGGCGAGGATGACGAGTGGGAAGGCACGCGGGAGCTGGTAGCCGAGCATGCCGCCCATTACGGCCTGCGCCATGAAGTCGTCCAGCGCGAGGTTGACGGCCAGGCCGAGAGCCTAAGCGAGCACATAGAAGCCCGGGGCATGTGGCCCGATTCCGCGCGACGGTACTGCACTAGCGACATGAAGCGGGCACCCGTTCATAAGCTCATGACCAGGCTGGCCAGCGAGCAGCGGGAGGGCCAGGGCGTGAGGGGCCGCCGCGTTCGCATTCTCAATGTGATGGGGTTGCGGGCCGAGGAGTCGCCCAAGCGGGCGCTCATGCACCCGTTTATCCGTGACGAGCGGGCGACCTACCAGACTACCCGCCTGGTAAATGAATGGCTGCCCATCCACTCATGGACGGTTGACCAGGTATGGGAGCGCATCGCGGATTGTGGCACCA
>ODAK010005530.1_pt1 | contig 12841 bp, 7 predicted proteins | sample 1539591 | NCBI WGS metagenome assembly ODAK01 (sample SAMEA3539303, study PRJEB22396) | soil metagenome | biome: tundra; feature: field; material: soil | place: USA | collected 2010-05 | depth 0.15 m | reverse complement strand
TGATGCGGAGCGCCATGGCCGATCTGGTTCACCACATGAGCGACCGGCTGAAGGACGGCCCAGACGGAAAGCCCGCGCGGTTTCACCAGACGACGGTGTCAAAGCTGGTGGAATTCCTGGATAGCTTCAATTTCCGGAATGTCACGGACGACGCCGAACTCAAGACCCTCGTGGAACGAGCCAAGGGCCTGTTGTCCGGTGTCAGCGCGAAGGATTTGAAGACGGCGGCTGAACTGCGGAACCACGTCCGCGCCGGCATGGACGGCATCGCCGCCCAACTCGACACCATGATCGTCCAGAAAGGCGCCCGCAAGTTCCGCCTGGAGGATTGATGCAATCACGGGAGGCACCGCTACCTATGATGCTCGATCCACTCTTTGTCGCCGCCGTCCTGGAGGGATTTGAAGGGACGCTCGACGAAGTGGTCGGGCGTGTCGAGAACCCGGAGGTGAACGCGCAGCTCGATCGCTGCGAGGCCAGGTGGCGTCGCTTCGGGTCTGCATCGAGGAGCCCCTCAGACAGGCGGAAGCGAACCAGACCGCTTCGGAGAGATGATGCTTTCTCGCCACCTCGCCGGACACTGGGAGGACTCGCCAGAACCTATTTCCGTAACCGGTGTCACCGGATTGATCCGTTCTTGGACCTCGATTCTGACATGACCGAACCCAAGCCCGACTTCCCGGGGAAAAGTCGCCTCGCCGGGGCGATCGTAAACTTCTGGACTCCGACAGCACGCCTATTGCCACGCCACAGGCGTTCGGCGTTCCAGAACTTCGGGAAGCTCGTACGCCGGCGTGCCAGGCCATTGAAAATCGTCTGGGAAGGCCTCGAAAAGGAAGTTCATTTCCAATGCACCAGTGGACAGGCGCCTGGAGAACTGTTGGAAGCCGGCCTTTAACGACATTTCTAGCCACTTGAGGCGGTACCCGGCGTACACCTCACGCGGTGCCAGAACCTTAAGATCGACCCGCGACGCATCCAAGCCCCGGTTTCCCCTGGGAAGGCCCAAGTGGACGCTGTGTGCGCGAGCGAAGCAGTAAAGCAATCCATACCCGGCGATTTCGACCGCCGCTTTCAAAGGAGTGTCGGCGTGAGGACCAGCCTTCAGCTCGACGAGTTCAAGATGACCGGGCGCCACGAAGTGGCCGAGGTCGACATTCCGGAGCCGTTCTTCGACGCCGATCAGCAGGCCGGAAGCGGCGGGAATCTGATTGAACCAGCCCGGCACCCACTCCGCGATAGCTTTTTCGAGCGTCTTCTCGGGACTGACGTTGTGCAGGGCTATGTCCGTCTTGGCGAAGGATCTCCACAACTGAGTAGAGCGGCATTCCGAACGATCCCAGTTTCGCACAATACGTTTGTACAGCCCATCCAAGAGTGTGGCTGCGTTCAGCGAGATGGGCGACGCGGAAAGTTGCAGCGCGGCAGTTCTAGTATCGAGCCCAACGGCGAGCCCGAACGCGGCATCAATGAGTTCGTTCGTTCCCGCGAGCATTCCGCGCTCGGCCGGCGGGGGAACTGATGGGAGGGCGGGCGATGGTGCGATTCCGACCTGTTCTTGAAGAAAAACCAGGTGATGCCGGGGAAGACCCGCTACCAGTTCGCTGGCCTTTACTCCAGGAGGCGGAAGGAGCCCCTCGCAATCCCGAAAGATACTCCCATAAGCGGCATCGTAGGTCCCGCCCCGGCTAGTGTTGTAGGTGATCAGCACGCCAGATCGAGCGTCAAACAGACGGCAACTCGAACTGTCGTTGGCGTTCGCCAGCATCACGAATTGCGGCGTGCCCTCGCGTTCTGCGACGCGGTGTCCCCAGAATTTAGACTTCATCTCGAACCTGCGTCCGCCCGGAGGAAGACGGTAGAGACGAAGGGCAGGTTTTCTCCGAGGCCGAGTTCGGCGTGAACAGGCGGCAGGGCAGCCTGCCATTGCGCCAAAGTGGTGGGGGAGTGGGGATCGTCAGTGAAGCAAACGTTGACCAACCACGCCGGCACGCTGAGCCGTTCGCGCAACAAGTACACGTGCGCCAGGCGGTTGGCGAATTGATAGAGACGGCCCAGCCAGTCGGCTTGCGCATCGGCGCCCAACGATGCCTTGGTGGCGGCCAGCGCATGCTCGATGCGACTCCGCGAGCGGGCGCCGGCGCCGCACCCGCTGCCGAAAAATTCACCCGGATAGCTCTTTGCTTCCACTAACAGCACGCCATTTTCGCCGTTGCGGCGCACGATGGCCAGCGCGTCCCAGCAGGGACCGTTCCGGGGCCAGCAGGCTGAGTATTGCGCGCCTAAATGACGAAAGCCCAGACAAGCGAGAAATGCCTCGTCGCGGTACTCTGTGAAGCCGTCAGATTCCAGCGGTGAAACCCACTGGAAGCCGCGTGATCCCCGAAGAGAATCCTGTGACTGGAGGATGGCGTCATTTAGATCGCTCTGCTCGTAATTAACGTAATGCTGGATCCAACGCTGGCTGCCGGCGAAGGCGCGTCCATTCTCGGCGATTCGCGCCGGATCCTTCGGGCACGGTTGCGGCTGCATATACGCGCAGTGTAGCGCAGGGAACCGCATCCCGTATGGCGACCGCTGTGCCTACAGGGGGAAATCTTGGGTGGATTACGGCCCGCGCGGAATTTCGGAGACGCTATGTCCACTTCGGACACCACTCACCCACGCCCATGCCAGCCACAACTCCGGATGTCCAGCCTGCCATCATTTTGCCTGTTGACCTTGGTTTCAGTGTCCCACTTGCCTCAGTCTGCGATCTCCGAGTGGGCCGTTCGCAACGATGTCGATTCTTCAAAATCGCGTGCAGTCAAAATTCGGAATCCCGCGCCTCGGTGCGTGAACGGTTCGCGAACGGTACCTCCGAGGTCAACGATGTATCCGCGGCTAGCCGACCGCATCGTCGGGATACCACCTTCCAGCCTCGCCAAGAGACGCAGGGTCTCAGTTTGTTTCTGGGCAATTTCGTTGCCGTCTCCCGAGAAAAACCCGTACCGGGCGGCGCGGGCGGTGTAGAATCTCAACAACGCATGTAGTCTTGAACGCTGGAAAACGTGGTCCAACCGCTTCTGGTCGGAGAAAAATAGCCTTCGGAATCGATTCTCCGTCGCATCCATCTGATCGCACATCCGATCCGCCAAATCCATGCCGGTGGATGCGCCTCGACGGAGTTTCACTTCGATGAACGTAACGTCGAGGCGTCGAGCATAGACTCTGACCTGCACGAGATCACACCGGGCCATGCTGCCGGCCATGTCAGAAGTGTCACCCGTGTGCGGCGTGCTTGGCTCCGACGCAAATATCTCCGGGTGCGAATCGACGGGAATCAGGATGCTATCGGCCAACTCACCAGTCGCCCTCATCCATGCAACAGCTGCTCCAAGCCCTGCCACCTCCTTCGCCCGAGTATTGTCGTGGATAAGCCGCAATGCCAATCGTCCAGAGATGCTCTTCAATTGTTGCAGGGCCTCGCCGACGCTCTCCTCCACAGCTTGAAAACCAAGATCGGCCATTGCTGCGCGCAGAACTTCTTCTATCTCCTCTCGCCAGGAGGTGGTTACGATCAGCTTGTGCCCCAAACCCTCGACAAACTCCGGAGCGTAGTCCAACAGGTACTTCCTTGTGGATTCAGCCAGAAATGGATTGCGCGGGTCATCAAATAGATCGATCCCCATATAGCGATCAAGCACCAGCACCCAGTCGGCTGACCTATGCACCCGGTCTAGCCGATCACGATGCTGCTGGTCAAGATGAACGACCAATGAAAGCATCAGGGACTCGCTGCGCATTAGAGTTGCGCGCTGTTGTTCGGCCAGCAGCATTGCGCGCTGCGTATCAATCAGGTCAGCCGTGTAACCAGGCGTCACGGGGTGTTTTTCACGGACCCCGCTGATTGGGAAAACAGCCTGATGGGTCCAGGATGCCGTATTAGAATCGCTCGCGGAGCGAGAGACGAGATGAGTAATTAGTCCGTATCCGGAGGCACTATCCTGGCCCTCAATCACTGGCTGCTCGGCGACAGTCGCGAGGCTTTCATCAAATAGAATCGCGAGATTGACGTCGCCCCCTGGCGGGGTGCTGAGCTGATCCTCGGCACGGATTGCGAGCTGGAATACAGGCGCCAAATGTGAAGACTTCGTGGTGGTCCCCTGTCCTTCCAACCATCCCCTGAATCTGTCGGCTTCCGGAATGCTCAGGGGTAACGGCTTTCGATAATGCGCGATGAGATCCAAACGAGGCATTCCGCCTCTGCTCTCAAACTCGTCTGCAAGACTCGCGTACATCTGTCGGAGCCCGTCAATGATGGGCCGTCCGTCACCCGCATTGCTTACGCTTATCCGAAAGCTCGACGCGTAGTCGTGTAGATGCTGGTACTCCAAGAGGTTTCGGGTCAACTTCTCTTGGGGAAAATCCGTGAAACTCACCAACTCGGTCGGAAGTCCCAGAAGATCAGAGATCTCCATCAACAATCGGCCCGGTTCTGGGACATCAGCCGGAAATGCAATTCCAATGAAGATGCCGAGATTCTGTGCGAATACATGGACCTGATCCCCTTGACCTGGGACAAACAACGGCATATGGGCCGGAGCCAGACGCTCGGCGATGCCAAAGTCAAGTGCATCCCGCCTTTCCGCTTTGGGCAATGCCACGAGAGCGCTTCGCCAGTGCTCGAGAAGCTCGGCGTACGCTCCGTACCACAAGAGACGCAACGGGTGAAGCGGCAAAATGACCGCAGCGGTAGCCTCACGCCCGCCCGGGTAGAGCAGCCGGATCTGCATCGTATCCAACGTTAGGGCCCACCGCAATACTTCGGGTTCAGCACCGGCGCCGACATTCTCCAACAGGTCTCGGTACGAACGGGCATACTTGCGGACCCGATCACTCAGAACATCATCCCAGTCGGCGCTCTCGACGCGGCGACGAGCATCGCGACCGCGCAGCTCCCGGCACAACTGGTCCCGCTGTTTCAGAAAATCAGCCCAAGGTTTCTGTTCGACAATGGATTCAGGTAGAGCGTCCCACTGGACATCGGCAAGCGAAAGCCGTTTTTCAGACTCGATATCTGCCCACAGCCACCCTGCTTTGGGGTTCTCCAGAATGTAATCTTGAATCTTGCACAGCACTTGGCTGGTCGCCATACGAACGAGGATCTTTCGTCGGAGCTGCAACGAAAACGAAGTATCCTCTTCTTGCCAGAGCGGATTGCTTTCGGGAAGGTCCGCCTCATTGTGCGGCAGGGCGTACGAAGCACGCAACCTGGCGAGTGGCAGCGAGATATCCGTCTGCTTACGCAGCCGATCCACGCCCTCTTCATCTTCCTCCCGGGTGAGCCAGAATTCGTCGGAGTACCCTGAGACGACCTCGCCCCCCGAGTCGCACACGGCTTGCCCATCGCTGCCAAGGGCGCTGACACGAACTTGCACCGCACGGTATTCTATTTCTTCAAGGTCGAGGTCGAGCTTGATCCGTGCAGTCTTGGTGGGCTTCGAACTGGCCTTTACTTTCTCTACCACCAAGGAAGTACCGGTATCGCCGTACTGACTCCGGGCAGGTATCAATTCCAAATGCCAGTGCGTCACACCTCTCGGGTTGATCGGATCGCTTATCCACTTCAGCGTAATCTTCTTTTTCGGGCCAATATTGCCGACCAGCGCCGTGCCGATACCCGCCGGTTGCTCAAGATGGCAATAAGGCGATACTTCTCCGTGGCTGTCGGAGAACGGATCGACCTGGATCGATTGAAGGTCGAAAAACTGGTGCTCAGGAAATGGCCAATGATCAAAGGAGAGATCCCCGAAGGCGGTATCCTCTGCGATCGGGCGCTGCCAACCGCCTGCATCGTGTAGCACACGTGAACTCAGGAAACGAACGAGTCGCCGATTGAAGTCCCCGCTCGGCAACCCTAGTTCAGCGATTCGTTCAGCGGCTGAATTTTGAGGGCGCGCGGGCCGGGAGATGGCGTCAACAGATCGTCGATTCTGCTCGATGCGGCTGAGGAAATCGTCGCGCAAATCCGGGATAAGTCCAAGACGCCATAGAGAACGCCCAGCCGTGGATAAACCGGGGTTCTCTTTGAGATCCAGGTAGTACGCGATCCGGTCTTCTGCAGAGACCGCCGCCCTGCCCTTGAGTCGGCCCTTGAGCCTACGAATTACCGTGCGGATGTCCTCCGGGAGAGACGCAACCAACTCGTCTTCCGTGACTGTCAAAAAGCCCCCTAAGTCGAAAACCGAAAAAGCGTTTTCTAATGACTTAGGAACCTCTGCGCTGAAGTCGCGCGGCACAATCAGGCAAAAGCTGGGGTTTGGAGGATTGCGCTTCTCGACCGCGTGGTCTGGGCGCAACTCGAAACTCTGCGCCGGATCTGGATTCAGTACGAAACTTACGAATGCCTCCCGTTCCGAATCGCGAAGAAGCTCGCACAGGGCGACTGCGTCTTTATAACTAAGATTGTCGACCCGAACGCAATGACCAGCGCCGCGTCCAGCAAATTCCCTTGCTACCGCCTCAGCGAGAGACGGCAGCAATATCTGGAAGACATTTGTCATGATGCGTTCACCTCCTCAGCAGACGAACTCGGCTTCCGTCGAATGTACTGGGCCTGGAAGTCGTCTGACAGGTCCTGAAATACCCCGATCTGCTTCAGTCGCGTCTTCAGTGAATCGAAGTTCACGTTGGCGGCCTGCACTGCCTCATTTGAGCTGTCAGCGGATGGCGCGACATTGAGCAGAATGCCGAACCGATCTCGTAGCCACTGCAGAAAGGTACGTAGGGACAATCGGGTTGCCGCCTCCCGTTTACCGCCGATAACTTGGCCAAAATCGGCCAATGCAACATGAACAAGCGCGTTGAGAAGCTCGTTGCTCATTGTGTAGCGCGACACGCGCCGCCCACCGGCGGCATTGCCGGACAGCAAACCGTAACTGCGGTTAAACCCCGCCACCGAGTAGTACCACCTCGTTGCATTGCTTATGGCAGACTTGCGCTGGGAGGCGTACAGAACTTCAACTAGACGATCAATAGAGGTTCCAGTGTATTCGTCCCGCAGGGCACGGAGAAACGCTGTGGCATCCGACTCCTGTTCTGGTGACTCTTCGTCTGCCAATCCATTGGCATGCAAAATCGACTCAAACTCGTTCTCTGCTTTTGCGGCGATCTTAACGTGCTCGGCCAGCCCCAACAAATAGTTGAGGTAGTCGGATGCTTGTTTGTCCTTCGGAGGCGCTGCCGTGCGAAGATCATTGGCGGACTCGACAAAGCGATTCAGAGTCCGCAGGCGCAACCCAGTGCGCGTGTATCGTTCCAACATCTCCAGGTCGCGGTCAACGCATGCTCGTGCGATCTCACTGCCATACGAACCACGCATCCCGGTGCAATCGACGAAGATCTCATGCTCGCCGGAAACCGACGCCGGATCAGCAAGCCGGCTCACCCAAGCCATCAGCCGAAGTGTGTAGACGAAAAGATGGAGGTTGATGACTGTCAGCAGAAAACGAGTTAATACCCCTGTGGAGATCTTGCCCCTGTAGCAGTCAACCAAGTTGAGAATATCTTCAGCCATGTAGCTGGCCTGCACAGGCAGCTGCGGATCAGCCTTGACCGCGAGGGTTTTGAAGGAAACACCCGCGGGCGTCAATTGGTCCGTGAAGCAGATCGACAGGAGCGCCTCAAGATCGATATCGGTTTCACCGTCATAGTGCCCATCGAACTGTGGGCCGTCGCCGAGGACGAGCCCGCTACCGAAAGCCTGACGGAACAACATATCCAGATCAGCCGGACTGCTCACTTTGGCGAGGAGCCCGGCGTAAACGAAATAGTGCACGCTTCTGATACGCGTGATGTCCTTAGGCCACCCAGCTTTGTAGCTCAGCATGGTTTTTGGGTAAAGGAACGATATTTGTTCGCTCGAATGGGCGCGGCCCTTGAAGCCCATTTTGACGACGCTTGTTCTCAGCCAACGTTCCAGCAAGTGCTTCTTGTTGGAGAATCCTCGCAACCGATCGTGCTGGGTCAGGCGATCTAGATAGCTACTGAATAACTCGGGGTCATTTGCTTTTCCAATCGGAGCACCTCGAGTTCGAATCAGATGAAAAAGCGCCGGCAGCAGCATCTCGACGTCGAAGTCGTTCATGTCAATGCTGAAAATATAGTCGAATTTGATACCCTTGGAAGGCTTCGGAAGAAGTATGCTCATAGCGCTGTTCCAATCTCCACTCGCCCGTCGTGCATTGTGACGCGATGTAATCGGGATCGCCCTTCCAATAGGAGTGCTTCCTTTACTGGTTTTCGAAGCAGCATCGCCTTAAACTCCTCCAACTCAATGAGGAATGGCTCGAATTCCTGGCTTGTGGCCGTGTATCCGTCGGCTAAACGTGAGAGGAGCTCAAACATATCGAGAGTGACGCGAAGCGTGGGGCTGCCTTCTACGTGCGTTAGCTCGAGCGTGTCAGGAACTGCTTCGATATATGGGCTACTCTCTTGGTCGGACGAACAGCAAAACTGGCCCGGCTCGAACTGCTTTATGACGGTTAGTTCTTCTTGGCTGTTTTTCGAGAGGGTTAAGGACAAGCGCCCTTGCGAAGCCTCATATGGAACGCCTTCTGACTGTGAAATTCCACTGAGGAGCCGTTGGCGGAGTTGCTGCTCGGACCATTGGCCAGAGACCGCCTGGGCAAAATCATCGAGGTACCAATACGGTAGGAGCTGAGCCGTTGCTGGTAGTGCCCATCGATCACCTAATAGCTTTTGATCATCGGCCTCGAAATATATTCTTCGTTTCATCGCGGCAATCCAGCGGTCACCCCAGGTCTCGGGACGGGCGGTGCCGGGATTTGGTGAGCGGCCGGGGACCGCATGTAAATAGTGTTCGATCTGAGGAAAGCGCTCGGAAGGACGGTGGAAGTGCAGGAAGCGTTCAAGCCGAGGATGTGTCCGCCATGCTGGGTCCAATCCGGCCAGTTCGCGGAGCAGTTCGTCATTCTCATTGGTCGCATTGAACACAGTGTCATAGAACGGCAAACACCGTAAACGAGAGCCGGAACTCGGACGCAGGCGTTCGGAATGAACGTCATCGCAGCAGAGGTTATCAGTGATAACGAAAGCCAAGGCCGAGCGCACGTCTCGGATAGTTGCCCGCCGGTTGCGGCGCCAGTGTTGAATCAGAAAGAGATGCTCTAACCGCCGGGCTGTATTCGGCTGCCGAAGACTGTCAGCGTTGAATTTAATTGGGCAATCAGTCCTCGCGATGCAGAGATCGCAGTCCTGCCACTTGGACTCATGAACCAACGTGGAGAGCATGCTTCGAAATAGGCTATTGGGGTGGTTCGGGAGTTGAGCCAACGCGCGGCGCTTCAAGTCAATCAGGGCCACTTGGTCTGCAACATCGCCGTTGCCAAACAGGACGGCCTCGATCTGGTCAGCTAGCCAAGTAAACCGGACTCGCTGCAACTCGCAAAACTCGTGTAGCCGACCGTCATTGATGGCGATCAGGACAACGGGACACGCGGCGAGGTCGGGTTGGGCTTGCCCCTGGAATGGCTCCAAAGCATCCTGTAGCACCTGGTCCGCGTGCTTTCGGCCGTCGTCCTGGGATTCTGACGCATCGTAGATCGCCTTAAATCGGATTCCATTTAACGTCCACTCCCACCCATAACGACTTTCTTCGTGCGGTGTTCCACCGAGCATCTCGAGACGATCGCGAAGCTTACCAAGGAACGCCGTTTTGCCATCCCCCGGATTGCCAGTCAAGAAAACCAGGCGCTTACGGCCCGAAAGCACCTCGGGTAGGAGCGCCGTATCCAGTAGCGTCGGCACGTAGATCCCACGAACGAATGGAGTTTCCAAACCGCGATTGTTCCCATTGCCGGTAGCGCTGTTTCGGTAGAGGCCACGGACTTCACGCACCCACTCCAAGCGGATCTCAGCGCCGTCGGCAACCGCGGCCACCTCAGGCGTAGATAAAGTAACTTCGATGTCATCGAGGAAGGCTTGTGCGCTTCCATAGCGGAAATCAGCCGGCCCAACCGCCTTCCTAAGAACCTGAATCACCCGCTTCCCTAAACGGGCTTCCAGATCCAGGGAAAGCGGAGCCTCGATCTCCTTTTGTGGCTCTTCGTCGACAATCGGGAATGGCAGTGCGCCCGTTAGTGCCCTGAACAGAATCACGCCTGCGGAATAAACGTCAGACGAGGCGTTCCAGGCACCGCGTGCTGCCTCGGGCGCGCGGTACAGTGGAGTTCCCACCGCGCTTTGAGTCTGCTCCTCACGGAGGCGAGCCATGCCAAAATCAATGAGGCACGTTCTTCCCTGATCCTCGTCAGGGACGATAATATTGCGCGGCGAGAGATCCCGATGTAGTATGCCGTGGTCCTCCAGGTACGCGAGTGCCCCGAGCAAAGATCTGGCGAGCAACAACCATTGGCCGATCTGCTCTTGGTATTGATCCCAGGCTGTATCCAAAGTGCAGCCTGGAATGTATTCGAGTTTCAGTTGGAAGTCCTGATCTCCCGGCCTAACGTCGTACACATGCGGCAGATTGGGATGATTCAGATCTCGCAGTGCCCTGAACTCCGCACCCGCAAGGCGTTGAGCCAGTGCCTGGTTCCGGATGCGCTTGAGTACATACATGCCCCCGATGAACGTGTCCTCGACCAAATAGGTGAACGCTGTTGCGCCACTGCCAAGCTGCCTGACCACACGATATTGCCCCTGACCAAGCGTTTGCGGATTATCAGGCCGCTGGGCTTCATTTGAGCCATCCCACTGTCCCAGTAGTGCGCGCACCCCTTCGACAATTTCTTCCGGAGTCGGGCGTTTTCGCTCGTCTTCCTGTGTGCAACGCTGTAGGAAGGAGATCATGCTCTTGAGGACCGCGGCTGGCCAATGTGCGGCGACACTACGCATGGATCCGTCAATCCACTTAGACAAAGACGAACCAGAAAGTTCCTCCGCGGACGGCTCCTGACCGGCAAGGTGGACGGCCAGCGATAGCGCCAAGCCATATACGTCGCTTGCCTTAGTAGCAAAGCTAAACGAAACCTTGCACTCCGGCGCCAGGAATACGTCTTCAAGTTGCAAAGCGTCAAGCTCTGCCGCGATGCTTTGCTGCTGGTCGATATGACAGAAGGCAAAATCGAAGAATTCGACCGCTTGGGCTGACGATCCGGCCCTACCGAATATCCGATCTGGGGTAATCCAACGGTGCACAATCCCGCAGCCGTGCAACACTTTCAATGCTTCGAATGCCGATATGGTGAGGGTGAGTGAGTATCGGGGAGAATGGAGTTGATCGGTCGGGGCCGGGTTCCGAAACGCGTGTCCTTCGGGAAGGTGGAACGGAATCGCCATGTACTGGTCGTCACCCCAGAAGAAGAAGGGATCGACACTGGGCGAAACGCGCTGCCGACTCGCGTTTAGAACCGCATAGTATTCCCTTTCCAAGAAAGTGCGGGGTTGGAGGTCTCGATCAAGGTCATACAGCTTGAGCAAGCGTTTCGCCCCGCCGCGGTGTTCAGTGAGAAAGGCGCGATATCGTGGCCCTCCGGGCAGGACCTCCTTGACCGTGTAGGAATTTATGGAACGAGGGAATTGTGGGCGATTCTTCAGCCCAGTCAGTTCGACCCGGAGTTTATCTCTTGCGGGCTCCAGTGTGACCTTATCAAGCGCCTTGTCAAGCCTGGTGAGTTCGTCGAGCGCGTCGGCGAGGCGAACCACCTGATTCCCAACACGCGCATCCTGTATCCGATACTCAACCCCGGGGTCGGACATCAGGACCACAGGATGTACAAAGTGTGCCGATGGCGGGAGATTGTGCAAAAAGGGGATTCTACCCCGCAATACGCTCGCGAGTTGACGTGCAACGTGGCTGATTTTCTGGAGAGGATTCGGGCGAGGCTCAGAACCGGAGAGAATCCAGACGTTCTCGTTTCCGTAGATTGCACCCCGCCAGGACTTCTCATCTATGACGAAGATGGTGTGGTCCCCAACTACGATAAAATCGACTTCATATGTCGTAGCGCTCGGTGATACGAGTTCCTTGTTGCAGATCACAAGCCACTTCTCGGGAAGCCCGCGCAGAACTTCTGCAGCGTGCCGCTCAGATGCGGTGATGAAGCTGCCCATCATTATCAGTTCAGCCATAGTGCTCCAAAATGCAACCAGTCATTACTTTTGATGCTATTCGTCCAAGGCAGGTCAACGTTCATTAGACCGCCTTTGCAGGGATTACACAAGCTGCATTGTGCCGACCTCGGAGCGATGTTGAGACGGGTGCTGGGAACCGGTCCTCGGATTGCAAGGACAGCGGGAGTCGTGCGCGAATAGAAGCTGATTTATCATTGGGCACCGCGCGAAATCGTGGGCCCGACGCGGCATCGGCACCACTCTCCGCGGGCAAGCCCGGCGATTGTCGGGCACTTCCCCGAGCGAATGCTCCTGCGTATCGAGTGCCACTGGCCGCATAGTTAGTTAGTTGCGTGAAGAGGTGTGAAACAGGTCCCTGCACGTCTCAGAGTGGCATTTTCGGGCCGGAACACGAGGGCTCAAGCACCGACACATCGATCGCAGAGCAGATCGGGTAGTCAGGGCAGCGCTGATTTCGCTGGTCTACCAAGGGTCTGGGCTCCGGCCCACGAGCCAGGGCAGGGAGGGCGATAGTAATGACGGTCGAGGAAGCGCTGGCAGAAATCGAAAGGCTAGGCGGCGGCCCTGCGATGCCACCCTTAGCCCAACAGGAGATCCCATGCCGCGATACGCAGCAGGCCGTGCGGCTTCTGGCCGAGGCCTACGGAAACCTTCGGAAGCGCGACCCTCTATACGCCGACCAGCGCCGGCGGGCCTCTCTCGC
>ODAK010005529.1_pt1 | contig 12844 bp, 14 predicted proteins | sample 1539591 | NCBI WGS metagenome assembly ODAK01 (sample SAMEA3539303, study PRJEB22396) | soil metagenome | biome: tundra; feature: field; material: soil | place: USA | collected 2010-05 | depth 0.15 m | reverse complement strand
TGGCCTGGTACGATTGCGCGTGAACCGTCACTCACGTCTGTGACAACGCCACGCATGCCAAGACTGTTGTCGCGCTTAGCCTGAACACAATGATTCCTCCATTTTCCCCTCGGATCAATAGGGGCGCCCAGTATAACTTTTCCGGCGTAACGTGTTGGCCGGGTTGAAAGTGTACAGCTCGCAGCGCACAATGCCCCCTTATAAGGCAGCTTCCTAGCCGTCCACTTGAAAGTTAGGTGAAGCCATTAACAAAGGAGAACGCTATGAGAACCAAAGTGGGTCTGTGGATTGACCATAGGAAAGCTATTGTCGTGTCTGTTACGGACAAAGGGAAGGAGATAGTACTCACTATATCGGGGATTGAAAAACAACCCCGCCGTTCCGGCGATTCACCCCTCAAGGGTCGCTATGAATCACAGCAGGTACCCGCGGATAATAGCCGCCAGAGAGCTTTTACGGGACATCTCAACCTCTATTACGATGCGGTCATTGCGTGCATTGGTGATGCGGAATCCATTCTAATATTTGGTCCTGGTGAGGCGAAGGGTGAATTGAGAAAACGTCTTGAAAAAAGAAAATTGAGCGGACGCGTCGCGTGTGTTGAGACAGTTGACAAGATGACGACTCGCCAGATTGCGGCGCGGGTTCGACAGCACTTTGCCGAATAGCGTTCGGCACGTTAACGCTGCGTTTACGGCATCTCAGATTAATGACCGCGATCCGTGGTATGTTATGTTCGAGCTCCGTATGCCCTTCTCTGATTCGCGATATCCTAGCCGCAAGACAACGATTGCTCGAATGCTTCGCGCCGAAAGTACCGAAAGATTATCCATTAACGCCAAAAAAGGAGACATCCGATGGGCAACCGTGACAGGCAACGCAGGGAACAGAAGAAGCCAAAGCAGCCGAAGAAACCTACTCCGCCAATTCGCGCTGGTCACGCCTGACCGAAATAACAAGGCTCGCGTTCGCAACGCAACAAAGGGGGCATGTCCTGACATAACGGGTTCGGGATAACAGCCTTCAGTCAGGGTTCGCCCGCTGAAAATCGAGTTTCCCGGTGCGATTTACCACGTCGCCGCCCGCGGCAATGCACGCGAGGCAATTGTTAGCGATGATGCCGAACGCGATCTGTTCCTGGACACCTTGGGTGAAGTAGTCACGCGCTTCGGCTGGAAGAATTCGACGCCGGACCGTGGGGCAACATGTATCAACGCCATCAAGAGCTTGCATAGCCAGGTCCGGAAGGCAGTACACAGACGCGGTCATTAAGGATTATGAATTATATCGGCCGCCTCCCCAAGAACGACCCCATGTACGGGTATCTCCGCCACGACATCTTCTCGCAGCTCGGCGTCAACGGCGCTTGTCCCGATTTTCGCGTGTACAGGATGCCGGCATCCAACCACGTCTACCTCTACGAAGATCGGCGCAGCCGGACTCGCGTCATCGGAAAGTTTTTCGGCGGTGTCTCAGGCCGCTCCCCCGAAGCCGCCTTCCACCACATGGAGCGGGAATTCAACAATCTCATCCATCTGCGCAACATCGGCCTGACCGGCTATCCGCATTACGTCGCGCGCCCTCTGGGTCACAATGCCAGCCTGAACCACGTACTGGTTGAGGAGTTCTGTTACGGTCCGCCGCTCTCCGACTTTATTGTCAAGGCGATTCGGGAAGGAGCGAGGCAGGCCTTTTTTCAGAAACTCACCGCGCTCGCCTATTTTCTCGCCACCCTGCACAACCGCACCGCCAGCGATATGAAGGTGGACTTTACCGAAGATTGCTCTTACTTTGACCGGATCATGGACCGGTTGAAAAACTGGGGGCACATCGGATGGCATGAGGCCCAGGAGTTCTACCAGATGAAGGACCGGTGGCGGGAGAGAGGGGACATGTGGGAGGACCATCAGGTCCTTGTTCACGGCGATGTCACCCCATCCAACATCCTCTTTGGTGACGGCCTCTGGGTGATTGCCATCGATCTGGAGCGGATGAAACCGGCGGACCGTGTTTTCGATATCGGGCGAGTTGCCGGCGAGATCAAGCATTTCTTCATGCAGTACACCGGCGACAAGTGGCTGGCGGAGCCCTTTATCGGGCACTTCCTCTGGGAGTATGCGTGCCATTTCCCCGACCGGAACAGCGCGTTCGCATCCATTACGCGGCGCGTTCCCTTTCACATGGCGCTCACTCTGCTCCGCATTGCGCGCAACTCCTGGATTACCGGAACCTACCGGCGGCAGTTACTGAATGAAGCCAAAGAGACGTTGGCGTAGAGATACCATGAAAACAAAAGGCATCCTTTTCGACCTCTACGGAACACTGATCGACATCGAGACCGATGAGTCTTTGGAAGAGATCTATCGCAGTATCGCCCACTACCTGACCTACCATGGGGTGCATTTGCATCGGGGAAACGTGCAGCAAAGTTACTACGAAATCATGAAACAGCAGAAAAAGGTGCGCGGTGAGGAATATCCGGAAATAGACGTGGAAGCGATCTGGAACGCGTTCCTCGAGCAGGAAGGGATTGAATCGGCCGACAAACGCGGGCAGCTCTCCACGGTCCTCGCTCAGCTCTACCGGGGCATCTCACGGAAACGTCTCCAGCTCTTTCCCGGCGTAAAAACGGTACTGGACGAGTTGCGAAGCAGCTATCACCTCGCCGTCATCTCCGATGCTCAGCCCTGTTTCGCCCTGCCGGAGATACAGGCCGTCGGGCTGGACGGCTACTTCCAGCCTATTATCATTTCGGCTCATTACGGATTCCGGAAACCCGATAGGCGGCTGATTGAGAAGGCACTCGCTATCCTGCGGCTCACACCGGCCGAGGTGCTCTACGTGGGCAACGACATGTTTCGGGATATCTACGGGGCAAGGCTGCTCGGCATCAAGACGATCTTCGTCGACTCCAACCAGGGAGCCAAATCCTATAAGGATGTGGTCCCCGACTACTTCGCATCCCGGTTCGAGGATGTGCCCAAGGGAGTGGCTGCATTGGCATAAAGCGACTTGTCAGCTTCGCCTCTCAGATCGCGTTTCCTGCAGCATGCCCCTCGGATGTCGCGGCGAGTAGCCCGCGCGGCGAACTGATAGTCGTAAATGCCGCTGAGGGGCTCGCCGCCGGGCAGCAGCGAGTGCAACCGGGTCTTGCCTCCGACCTCCGCAGAGCGGCCGAACGCCGTCACTTGATGGCCGCGCGCCGCGGCGATCCACGCGGCCTCCATGCCGGCCACGCCCGTCCCGACGACGACCACGCGCCGTCCCAGCGTCGAAGGTGACGGCCACCAGTCGACCTCGTCGGCTTCCGCCACGCGAGGATTGTTGACGCACGCTATCGGCCGCAGGCGCGTATTGATAGTGTCCCAGCAAATATTGCAGGAGACGCAATATCGAATGTCGCGCGCTCGGCGTCGCGGGGAAATCGGCAATCACTGGACAGTCGAGATAGAATGTCGGCAGTTGAGGGAGGAGCCAATGATATTGCGTTGGGCCGCGATCATCGCGGCGATACTGTGGCCGCCGCTTCAGCCCGCGGCACTCGGCCAGAACTTTCCCGCCAAGCCCATTCGCATGATCATTGCCGAATCTTCCGGCTCCGGCGCGGACATCCTCGCCCGTCAAATCGGCGGCAAGCTGACGCAAGCATGGGGCCAGTCTGTCGTCGTCGATTCCCGGACGGGCGCGAGCGGCCTCATCGCCGCGGAGCTGGTGGCGAGATCGGCGCCTGACGGCTACACCATCTGGATGGCCACGATGACCCAGCTGATCAGCACGACGATGTACCAACGCTTCATGATGGCCGACGAGTTCATGCCGATCGGCATGGTGGCTTCGACGTATTTTGTCATCGCGGCCAACGCAGCGGCGCCGGTGAATTCAATCGCGGAGCTGATCGCGTACGCGAAAGCGCGGCCCGGCCAGATCCTGTACGGGTCGACCGGCCAGGGCTCGTCGACGCATCTTTGCATGGAACTGTTCCGCACGATGACGGGCATCGAGCTCGTGCATGTTCCATACAAGTCGGCGGCCATGCGGCTCGCCGACCTGGCGGGCGGGCAATTGCAGGTGTCCTGCGCGGTGGCCCCGTCCTTGCAGGCGTTCGTGAAAAGCGGCAGAGTGCGGGCCCTCGGCGTCACGGCCGCGCAGCGCACGCTGCTCGTGCCGGGCGTGCCGTCGATCGCGGAGTCCGTTCCGGGTTATGAGATCGTGGGTTGGTACGGACTGCTGGCGCCACTGGGTACGCCGAAAGCAATCGTTGCGCAAATCAACTCGATGGTCGTCAAAGTGTTGCAGACCGCGGAGGTTCAGGACAGATTGATCGCGCTCGGTGCTGAAGCCGCGGGTTCCACTCCCGCGGAGTTTGGCGCCTTTCTTCGAAACCAGACCAGCAAGTGGGCGAAAGTATTGCGCGAATCGAACATCCGTCCCACGGAGTGAGGCGCTTTTCCTCGGATCAAGGCTGAGCTACGACTCTCAGTTTGTTCACCGGACAGGCATGGAGCTTTTTCAGGCCGTCCTTCGTCATCACGCAGGTCGTTCCCATCCACACCGCTTGCTTCATGTCCGGGGAAATTGGATAGGACCTGATCCCGACGCAATGCCCCGGCTGAAGGATGAAATCGAGATCTTTCGGGTACGCCCTTTTGCTTGCGTCTGGCGTACCCTCGATCGCGCCGAAATGGGGAGCGTGGTTGTATGTACTCCAGCCATTGACCAAAGGGGCGGCGTTCGCGGCAACGTAACCCGCCTCCCGGAAACGCTCGATCCATTGATTCACATCGCGCCCCGTCATGCCCGGCTTCAACTCCCGGATCGCCTCGTCGTGCACGGCGACGGCCATTTCAAAGAGTCTCCGATATTCCCGGGTGGGCTCTCCGACAAAATACGTGCCCCAAATTTTTCCGAAATAAAGCCCGTACCCAAGCGCGAGCTCCGTCATCACGACCTCTCCCGCCGCCACGGTGCGATGGGTGGGATAGAAGTCGGGGTAAATTTGCCGGGGATCGGCCATCGAAGTCGAACTGACATGAGAAAACGGATATTTCCCGCCGACGCGGCCTGCCACACCTTCAATGATCCGGCGCAGGTCCGTATGCCGGACCCCCGGCCGGGTTGCCCGGAAAAGCTCTTCGTACGCGAGATCCGTCAAAGCCCCGGCCTTCTCCATGAGCGCTATTTCCTCGTCGCTCTTGAGCAGGCGGAAGTTTTCATACCATTGAGTCACAACCTGCAAGCGGGCGTGCGGAAACGATTGCTTGATATAGTCGTGGTGTTCGACGGGAATCGTGTGGGTCCACCAGGTCGGCAGGGGTCCCACGATGCCGATATTGCCTGTTTCGAGACGCAATTCTTTCAATCTCTGTCCAAGACCGTCCACGAGATCCAGCCCGCCCGAGCGGACGTCCTCTATCACCGAAATATCCCTGGCGTTGGGCAGATGGTTGGAATTGCATATGATTAAGGTCGGGGCCTCTTCCACGGGAAACACCACGTAGCTGTGATTGATGCCGGCGTAGTTGGACAAATAGACGACATTGACTGAACCCGTGTCGGTCCCCGCATAGGAATAAGCGCCGTAAATGATCAGGCAGTCCAGTCCTTTTTCCCGCATCGAGGCCCGGATGGTCCGGCGCCTCCGCGCAAACTCCTGTTCTGAAAACGACGGGAAGAAATCATTATCTATGGGCATAGCCGTTTATCCTTCGCTGGAAGAAATCGTGACGCATCAGAATAAGTGAAGCCTGGCGTCGATTATGTCACTGCGTCACTGCAATCACGCATCACTGCGTCGACGCCGTGCGACCGAACGCCGCCTGCCATTGAGCCCTCAACGCGGCGCGGCGAACTTCCTGTCTGCGGAGGAGCGGGGAGTGTTGGCCGCGACCGCCCGTTGATAAGCTGCGCGCGCCGTGGTGCGCTGCAGGTAATCGTGAAGCGCGCCGGGCAGCTCGATTTTTCGGCGCAGCGCACCGGCAAGACAGGTCGTCAGCAGGATGTCCGCGCCAGTGAAGCGCTCGCCGAGCACGAACGGTCCCGTCGCAGCCAGGCGCTCTGCGGCAGCGCGCGCCTGTTTCGCGAAGCATTCCCGCGCGGTTTGCAGCGCATTCGGCGCCTCGCCGTAGATTTCCTTGAGATCCTCGTGCCGGCGAATGATGTAGAGCGTATTGGCGTCGAGCTCCATCATAACGAAGAAACACCATTGGTCGTAACGCGCGCGCTCCATCACGGCCGCCGGCGGGCACAGGTTCTTGGATGCGCCGTAAGCCGTGGCAAGGTAATTGACGATGGCCGCGCTTTCGGACAGCACGAAATCGCCGTCCTGCAGGGTGGGAATTTTCTGGCTCGGGTTGAGCCGGGTGTACTCGGGCGTCAGCGTCTCGCCGGAGCGCGACCGGATCGGGCGGCTTTCGTAGGAGAGTTCCAGCTCGTGGAGCATCCAGTGCGCGCGCAGGGGGCGCGCCGACCCCGCGCCCCAAAGTACGCGAGTTCCATTCTTTGCTTCAGCCATAAGCACCCCGCCCTCTTGACTATCCACGGCGAGCTTAGGGGACAGACCCGCTCAGCCGGACCATGCATGCAGAACACCGTCCCCGTAAGTGGCGTGTCCCCTAAGCCCCTACTCGCTCTTTATACCGGCGTCCTTTACTACTTTGGCCCATTTTGCGAGATCCTGCTTGAGAAAGGCTGCAAATCTTTTCTCCTCTAATTGAGAACGCCCAAATCTTTCGATGGTCCCGCGCATTCGTGTTAAGCGCGCACTTTGTATCATAATTGTTACCACGCTGAATGGCGCGCAACGCTTCGCATTCGACAATAAAAAGCGGCTGGCGGGACATCTGCTTCCTCCACAGGCGCGTTTGCGCCGGATGTTCTTCCGCTACAATCAATGATCCCGGTGCGTCGCGCGCGGGACGCGCTTGGCCGGATGGAGAGACCGCAATGTCCTTACCAGTGAAGTTTACAGCGTTCGGCGCCGCAGCGTATCTCGCCGCCGCGCTCACCGCGATGTATTACGCCGAGCTGAAGACGTGGACCAAAGTTTCCAGGGACGCAGGTCTCAAGGCTGACTGATGAACCGCATAGCGATCTGCCTGTTCGGCGTTCTAACGGCGCTCGGCGCGACGTACGCGTCGAGTGCAGAGTACCCCGACCAAATCGATACGACTGGTCGCGCCGTTTGCGCCCGGCGGGGGGACCGATCTGCTGGCAAGGCTGATCGCGCCCCGATTGGGAGAAGTGCTCGGACAACAAGTCGTGGCAGACAACCGCGGCGGCGCCGGAAGCGTGATCGGCACACAAATGGTGGCCAACGCGGCTCCCGACGGATATACGCTCGGGTTTCTGGACACCGCCTTCGCGATTAACCCTGCCATCGCACCATCGTTGCCTTACAACAGCGAAAAGGACTTCGCGACACGGATGGCCGAGTTCGGCTACGACCCCACATTCATCGGCCCGCCGGGCAGTCGGGATTACGTCTTCTCCGAAATGCGGAAATGGCGCAAAGTGATGCAGGAATTCGCGGTGAAAGTGAATTGAGGCAGAGTCTATAATTTCAAGACCTGACCCGCTGACGTGGTTAGAATGGCGTGTCGCATGGAGGAGAAAACGATGAGGCAAAGCTTCGCGAATTGGCTCGCGCTGGCCGTCGCAACGGTCGCCGCCGCGGCGGGCGCGCAGGATTAACCGCAGCGGCCGCTGCGCATGATCGTCGGCCAGCCGCCGGGCGGCACCACCGACATCATGGCGCGGCTCGTGGCGTCAAAACTCGCCGAACGTCTCAAGCAGCAGGTCGTCGTCGACAATCGCGCGGGCGCGAGCGGCATCATCGGCGCGGACCTCGTCGCGAAGTCGCTGCCCGACGGCTACACGCTCTTCATGGCGGCCGGTTCGTTCGGCGCGATCGGCAGTCTTTACGCCAAGCTGCCGTTCGACGTGTCGCGCGATTTCGCGCCCATCGCATTCGTCGCTACTTCGCCGTACATGTTCGTCGCGCATCCGTCGGTGCCGGTGAAATCCATCGGCGAACTCATCGCGTATGCGAAGGCCCGGCCGGGCCAGCTCAACTACGCCGCGTCGACGCCCGGTTCGGTGCAGCGTCTGAGCGGCGAATTGTTCCGGCGCATGACCGGCATCGAAATGCTCTACGTGCCGTACAAGGGCACCGGTCTGCTGATGCCGGATCTGCTCGGCGGGCGCCTGCAGATCGGCATCGACAATGTGATGGTCATGGTGCCGCACGTCAAAAGCGGAGCGCTGCGCGGTCTCGCCGTAACGAGCGCGCGGCGCTCGCCCGTGGCGCCGGATTTGCCGACGATTGCGGAGTCGGGTCTTCCCGGTTTTCAGACGACGGGCTGGTTCGGCGTATTCGCGGCGGCCGGAACGCCGGCGGCGATCGTCAAGAAACTCAATGCCGACATCGCGGCGCTCATGCAGCAGGCCGACGTGCGCGACCGCCTGCTCGCGCAGGGGGCGGAACCCGCATCCGGTCCGCCCGATGATCTGCGTGCATACCTCGCGCGCGAGGTCGCGGTTTGGGGCAAGGTGATTCGTGAAGCGGGAGTGCAGGCCGAGTAAGTGGCAGCGGGCTGAATGCGGATTTGAGAAAATTATAGCTATCCCTCATTGCGGCGGAATCTTCGCGTCGAGCACGTTCTGCGCGTAGCGCTTCATTTCTGCATCGACGAACTCGCGGAACTCCTCCGGCGTGCTGCCGACCGGGTAGAACGCGGCGGCATCGAGGAACTCGCGCATCTTCGGCGCCTTCAGCGCTTCGCTCACCGCAGCGTGCAGCTTGTTGATGATGGCCGGCGGCGTCTTCGCCGGCGCAAACCAGGCGTTCCAGGTGAAATCGACGACGTAGTCCGGCACCCCGGCCTCGGAGATCAATGGAACGTCAGGCAGCCTGGAGAAGCGCTTCGAACCGGAAAACCCCAGCGCGCGCAGCCTTCCGGCCTGGACATGGGACAAGGCCCCGGTGGGCGGAGAAAACGTGACGTCTACCTCGCCGGCCATCACCGCATTGACCGCATCGCTGCCACCCCGGTACGGGATGTGGCGCACCTGCAATCCGGCGCGCACGTTGAACAGTTCGGCCGCGAGATGCGTGGTGCCGCCCGCCGGTGGCGAGCTGTACGTGAGCGACTTCTGCTTCGCCAGCGCGATGAACTACTTGATGCCAAGCAGTCTTGCGGCGGTCTCACCCAGTATCGCCGCGCGCTCGGCGTCGCTCAAACTCGGCGTGTTGAGTATGTGGTCGACCGCCTGGTCCTGCCACGGAAACGGATAGTCGGTGCCCATGACGATCTGCGAGTAGTCATTTTCGTCTCGTTTGGTTAAGCGCCATGTGATTGCTGGTATTTCCGCGAAAGCTTCCGCCTTGCCCGCGCCGCCGTCAAGCGGCGTTATGACAACGGATTGCGCAAAGACCGTGCGGGAGATCGGGAGCAGGAAACTTGAAGGATCTGTCCGTTGCTTTCCGCCTGCCTTCAGCTTGGATCAAGCAACAGCTTTAAGAATAAGCTTAGTCAGGAAGTCAGGACGCGATAACACGAAGGCAAGAGATGGAAGTTTAAACCCGCTGATCCCAATGGCCTAGCAGGAAAGCCATCGTCCGATTGGATTGGAAATCGCGACGATGGTAGAAAGAGTGAACGCACCCAGAAACCCGCACTGAGATTGGCTTTGTGGGTGATCTGCATGGGTGATACATAGTTTCAGCCCGGTATGAATTTCCGTAAAAGCTCACGCCTCGTTCGCGAGACAGTTATTATTCGCACCGGATCCGGATATGAAATCGAAAACACCGAAAACCCGCCCTATCCCGACTATGCGCTGGATAGCCCTATGCCTGGCGCTTGGTTGCGATGGCGCCATCGCACAGCAAACCGCGGATGTGGATGCGCTTGAAGCGGCGGCGCAGCGCGGCGAGGTGCGGGCGCTGCTTCAACTCGCCGCGAAATATGAGCGCGGCCAGAGCGTAGCGCGGGATTTCGTCAAATCCAACGAGCTTTATTGCAAGGCTGCGGCACGCGGCGATACCGACGCCCTGCTGAAACTGGGCGTGATCTATTCCATCGGCCGCGGAGTGCTGGCCGATGAGGGCGTGGCCGCGTTATTGATCGGCAAGGCCGCCGAACAGGGCAATGAACGCGCGAAGCAATTTCTCGAACATGTGAGCCGGCGGACCGGCAGCGTGATGCCCGCATGCCTGAACGAACCGGTGGCCGTGCCGGCTGAATCGCCGTCCGTTCCGGTGGCGAGAAAAGACATCGAGCTTTTGGTGCAGCGCTGGGCGCCGGAATATTCAGTTGACCCGAACCTCGTGATGGCGCTGATCGCGGTCGAATCGAAATTCGACGTTAACGCCGTGTCGCCGAAAAACGCGCAGGGCCTGATGCAACTTATTCCGGCCACGGCAGAGCGCTTCGGGGTGAACAACGCTTACAATCCGCTCGAAAATCTGAAGGGCGGGCTCGCTTATCTGCGATGGCTGATGGCGTATTTCAAAGGCGATGTCGCGCTGGTGCTTGCCGCCTACAACGCCGGCGAGGAGGCCGTCGAGAGGTACCGCGGCATTCCGCCCTACAGGGAAACACGCAACTACGTAAAGCAGATCACCAGCGTCTACAAAAAGGCCAGCCACCCGTACCTCGCCGAGCTCGTCGCGCCCTCGTCTGCGCTAAGCCGGATCAAGCGCGCCGACTAGCCAGCTGGCAAGGGTCGAGCCCGGGTTTACACTTCCCCGATTTCCTCGATCTCCGCATGCACCTCGAGCCAGCGATGCTCGGCCTCTTCGATCAGGCGCGCCACTTCCGCCTGCCGCCGGACATGTTCGGTGTAGCGCTGGTTGTCCGCTGCGTCGAACGCCGGATCGGCCAGCTGCGATTCAAGCGTGCGCTGTTCCTGCTGCCAGCGCTCGATTTTGCGCTCCAGTTGCCCGCTTTCTTTCATTAGCGGCCGGCGGCGCGTGAGTTTCTGCTCGCGCGTGGGCTGCACGGCTGGGGGCGCCTGCCTGCTCTGCGGCCTGGTCGCCGCGGCATTCCCAGTGGCTCCCGCCGCAGCCTGCGCGCTGCGCCGCGCGGTGAGCCACGTCAGGTAATCGTCGAGATCGCCGTCGAACGGCATGGCGCTGCCGTCCGCGACGATCAGGAATTCGTCGCACACCGTGCGCAGCAGGGCGCGGTCGTGTGAAACCAGCACGAGGCTGCCTTCATACTCGGCGAGCGCGCGCATGAGCGCATGCCGCATTTCGAGATCGAGATGGTTGGTCGGCTCGTCGAGCAAGAGCAGGTTCGGCCGCCGGCGCACCAGCAGCGCGAGCGCCAGCCGCGACTTTTCGCCGCCGGAGAACGGCCCGACCTTCGCATTCGCCATTTCGCCACGGAAATCGAAACCGCCGAGGTAATCGCGCAGAAGCTGCTCTTTGGTGCGCGGCTCCATACGCATGAGGTGCCAGATCGGCGACTCGTCGGAGCGCAACTGCTCGATTTGATGCTGCGCGAAATAGCCGATCGCCAGCCCTTTGCCTTCAGTGCGCAGGCCCGCGGTGGGCGCGAGCTCGCCGGCGAGCAGCTTGATGAGCGTGGATTTGCCCGCGCCGTTGGGCCCGAGCAGGCCGATACGCGCGCCGGGGCGCAGGGTGAGATTCATGGCGTCGAGCACGGTGCGGCCCTCGTAGCCGGCACAAACGCCGTCGAGCACCATCAGCGGATCGGGCGAGCGCTTCGGCTCGGCAAATTCGAAATCGAACGGCGTGTCGACGTGCGCGGCGCTGATGCGCTCCATGCGGTCGAGCGCCTTGAGGCGGCTTTGCGCCTGGCGCGCCTTGGTCGCCTTGGCGCGAAAGCGCTCGACGTATTTTTCAAGATGGGCGATCTCGCGCTGCTGCTTCGCGTACATCGCCGCCTGCATCGCGAGCCGGGAGGCGCGCTGCTCTTCGAACGCCGAGTAGTTGCCCGTGGTGACCGTCAGCTCCTGTGCATACAGGTGCGCAATGTGGGTGACGCAGGCATCAAGGAAGTCGCGGTCGTGCGACACCAGCAGCAGGGTGCCGCGGTAACTGGTGAGCCATTTCTCGAGCCACACCACGGCTTCCAGATCGAGGTGGTTGGTGGGCTCGTCGAGCAGCAGCAGGTCGGAACGGCTGATCAGCGCCTGCGCGAGATTGAGCCGCATGCGCCAGCCGCCCGAAAACGAGGACACCGGGCGCATGAACTCGGCGTCGGCAAAGCCCAGCCCGGACAACAACGCGGCGGCGCGCGCTTTGGCGCTATAGCCATCGATCTCGCCGAGCCGCACATGCAATTCGGCGAGACGGTGGCCGTCATGATCGGCATCGTCCGCCAGCTCCAGCGCGGCGAGTTCGCGCTCGATTGCGCGCAGTTCGGCGTCTCCATCGAGCACATACTCAATCGCAGGCGCGGGGAGCGCGGGCGTATCCTGCGCGACGGACGCAATCTTCCAGCGCGCCGGCATTTCGCAATCGCCGCGGTCGTGATGCAGCTCGCCGCGCAGCAGCGCGAACAGGCTTGACTTGCCGCTGCCATTGGCGCCTATGAGGCCGACGCGCCAGCCGGGGTGGATTTGCAGGGTGGCGTTTTCGATCAGGCGGCGCGCGCCGCGCGCCAGCGCGAGATTGCGGAACTGAATCAAGCGAAACTCTTCGTATTGCTTACAAAAAATGGGGCGGTTTTGCTTTTAGCAACCTGTCGGACCCTCAAGCCCGACAGGTTGCTAACGGAGATCACGCTTTGAACGCGTACTCCTGACCCGTGGCCAATCACCCCCCCGGTCCGGGTCTACTTCAACTTCTCCAGCTTCTGCAGCGAACGCAGGCCTT
>ODAK010005528.1_pt1 | contig 12845 bp, 15 predicted proteins | sample 1539591 | NCBI WGS metagenome assembly ODAK01 (sample SAMEA3539303, study PRJEB22396) | soil metagenome | biome: tundra; feature: field; material: soil | place: USA | collected 2010-05 | depth 0.15 m | reverse complement strand
GGCCGTCCAGGGCGGCGCCAGTGTCCTCGGACCGGTCCTGGGTGGTCTGCTCGTGGGCTGGTCGGGCCAAAGTTGGCCCCTCTACCTCGACTCCATGAGTTTCGCCCTCGGGTCGATCGGCGCCACGATGTTGCGACACGACCGGCGCCCTTCGTCCCGGAACACGATCGAGGCCGTCGGGTCAGAACCCATGACCTCGGGCGTCACCCTGATCTGGAACGACGGCCTGCTGCGCCCCGTGATCGTGACGGTGATGGTCTTCTTGCTGTCGCTCGGCATCACCAACGTCGCCGAGGTCTTCTTCGTCACTCAGACGCTTCATGGTTCAGCCACGCAGTACGGGCTGGTCGGCGCCAGTTTCGGCCTCGGCACGGTCGCGGGTGCCCTGTTCTCGAGGCGCCTGGCCCAGGGCCTCGTCGAACTCGCCCGATCGTTACTGATTACCGTCGTGGTCGTCGGCATCGCGATCGGCGTCATTGGCCTCGTCTCCAAGGTCATCTTGATCTATCCCTTCATGACGATCGCGGGACTCGCCGCCGGCATCGCGCAAGTCGCGGCGGTCACGCTCTTCACGCTGCGCACCCCCGAGCCGTTGCGCGGACGAATGTTCGCGGCCCTCGGGGCGATGACCACCGCCAGTCAGATTGGTGCGATGACGGCTGGTGGTCTCGTTTTGACCGTTCTCGCTCCACGTACGGTCTTCCAAGTGGGCGGCGGCGCGTCGGCCCTCTCGGTGGTGATACTCGGCCCACTCGCCCTTCGCGCGAGCGTAAAAGCACACGCGAGAGGCACCGACCGCTAGGGGGAACGGCGTTCTCGGCGCCAGCCATCAGCGTCAGGAGTGTAGATGACGCGGTCGTGCAGGCGATCCTCGCGGTGTTGCCAGAACTCGAAGTACGACGGTTGAAGGCGGTACCCGCCCCAGTGCGTTGGCCGCGGAACGTCGCGGTGGGCGTAGAGCAATTCGAGTTCGCGGACGCGCTCTTCGAGTAGTTCGCGGCTCTCGAGCGGTTCGCTCTGGGCACTCGCGTGGGCGCCCACCTGATGACCCCGCGGGCGGGCGTCGAAGTAGGCGTCGGACTCGGGCGCGGACATCATCGCGACGTCGCCCTCGACGCGGATCTGACGACCGAGGGGTTCGCAGTACCACAGCAGTGCCGCGTGCGGATTGGCGAGGAGCTCTCGACCCTTTCGCGACTGGTAGTTCGTGTACCAACCAAAGGAGTGGTCGTCCACGTGGCGCAGCAGCACCATGCGCGCGCTCGGACGGCCGTCCGGTGTGGCGGTGATCAACGCGATCGCTTCACGTTCGGGCATTTCGCCAAGGGCCTCGTCAAACCACCGTTGGAATTGGACGAACGGGCTTGGATCGCACCGCGCCTCGTCGAGGGGAATCCAGCGCTCGCTCACGAGACCTCGGCCAGTTGCCAGTTGGGACTCGCCGACAGCGTGAAGGGGCTCGGTCCGTCTGCCCCGAAGCGAAAGAGGCCCGCGGCGGCGATCATCGCCGCGTTGTCGGTGCACATCTCGATGCTCGGCAGGTGACACGCGAGCGTGAACTCCTCGCCAAGTGCGCGCACGCCCGCGCGCAGCGCAGAGTTCGCCGCCACCCCACCGGCGAGGGCCACGCCCGCCACGTCGTAGTGCTCGATCGCACCGCGGAGTTTGCGCAATAGTTGCTCGGCGACCGCCGCCTGGAACGACGCCGCGACGTCACCGAGCGCCACCTCCGGGTGCTTCTCGGTCGCCCGCACGACGGCGGTCTTGAGCCCCGAGAACGAGAGGTCGAAGCCGGCGCCCGTCATCGAGACCGGCAACTTCAGCGCCGCCGCGTCGCCGGACTGGGCCAGTCGGTCGATCTCGGGACCGCCGGGGTAACCCAGTCCGAGCCAACGCGCCACCTTGTCGTACGCCTCGCCGGCCGCGTCGTCGATCGTTTCACCGAGCACCTGGTGATGTCCGGGACCCGTTTGCAGGACGATCATGCTATGACCGCCCGACACCAGCAGCGTCAGCACCGGCCACGCGAGGTCGGGCTTGTCGAGCAGCGGCGCGAAGAGGTGGCCCTCGAGATGGTTCACGCCCACGAAGGGCACGCCCCAGCCGAGCGCGTAGGCCTTCGCGGCCGAGAGCCCGACGAGCAATGAGCCAATGAGTCCGGGACCGCTCGTCACCGCGAGCGCGTCAATCGCTGGATGACGCGGATCGAGTCCCGCGTCGGCGAGCGCGCGCGCCACGACCGGACCAAGGGTGGTCACGTGGGCGCGACCGGCCAGTTCGGGTACGACGCCGCCGAAGGCACGGTGTTGATCGATGGAGGATTCGATCACCGACGAGAGGACGTGGTAGTTGCCGTCGACGACCGCCGCGGCGGTTTCGTCGCAACTCGTCTCGATTCCAAGGACTACGGGCACCCGTCCAGCGTAGGTCGCCCCGTTTCAGGGCGCGGCGGAGGCGTCGTCGGTCGCGTCGAGGTCGGCCCACAGGACGAGCGCGTCCTCGTGGGTCCGCTCGTAGTAGTTCTTGCGCACGCCCACGGGCCGGAAGCCGTAGCGGTAGTAGAGCTGCTGGGCACGGGTGTTGGAGACGGCCACCTCGAGTGTCGCCCTCGCGACGCCGCGCAGCCGCGCGTCGACCCAGGCCTCGTCCATCAGCGACGTGGCGACGCCGCGACTTTCGCGACCCGGCAACGTCCCCAACGTGTTGACGTGCAGCTCGTCCATGACGAACATGACCCCGAGGTAACCCACTACTCGCTTGTCCTCGACGGCGACCGTGTAGCGACGGCTGGCGGTGTTCGAGAGTTCGTCGACCAGCATCCCCTTGGTCCACGGTTCAGGGAACTGCGCCTCCTCGATGACGAGCAGCTCACGAACGTCGCGACGTTCGGCCAGGCGGATCGACCACGTCTTCACACCGAGCGCTCGCGCGTCGAGAAGTTCGCGACGGCGTCGGCGTCGCGGAGATAGAGCGGCGCGATCGCCGTGACCGGGTCCCTCGTCGCCCCGAGTGCCAGGGCGGCGTGCAGTGACGGCACCGACTGGGCGAAGACCGTGGCGTTGGGTACCGCGGCGAAGTCCTCCAGATAACGCGCGACGCCGTCACCGGTGAAGGTGGCCGATGCGCCGTTGGTCGCCCAGGTGATGACCACCGTCCGCGGCGACGCGACCTCGGGTTCACCCACGGCCTCGACGCCTTCACCCAAGTGGAAGGTCTGGACGAAGACCTCACCGCGCCGTCCGTCGACGGCGCAGAGCGCCGTCCCGCGCACGCCCGCGTCGCGCGCGCCCCAGGCCAACAGCTCGAGCGAGGTGACGCTCACGAGCGCGCAGCCGAGCGCTTGGGCGAGTGACGTCGCGGTCGTGACGCCGACGCGAAGGCCGGTGTAAAGGCCCGGCCCTCGGTCCACGACAACGCGGTCTATGTCGCTCGGTGCGAGACCGCACTCCTCGAGCAACGAAATGATTCCCGGCGTCAGGGTCTCGGTGTGATGACGCGTCTCGTCAAGGACGCGCACGATCGTGACACCGCTGTCGGTACTGATCCCGACCCCGCACGCAGTGGTCGCCGTGTCGATGGCGAGGACGTTCATGCTCGAGCCCACTCGTCGAGTTGCGAAGAGCGACGCTCGGCGAGCTGGCCGTCGACAGTGAGGAATCGACCGTCGACGGCGTCGACGGCGAAACTGACCCTGACGACGTCGGGGCCGTACACGGCCACGGCGAGATTGCCCCACTCGACGAACGCCACACCGGACTCTTCGACGAGTTCGCCGAGCGCCAGGTCGAACACCTCATCGAGGCTCTCGACGCGAAAGACGTCGGCGTGGTGCAGAGTCCTGATACCGAGGTCGTTGTCACACTCGTGCTGGCGAACGATGGTGAAGGTCGGACTCGTCACTCGCTCACGCACGCCGAGTCCGCGCGCCACGCCCTTCACGAACGTGGTCTTGCCGGCACCGAGCGAGCCGACCAGCAGCACGACGTCGCCGCTCTGGAGGACCCGTGCGAAGTCCGCGCCAGCCACCTCGGTCGACGCCGACGTCGAGCAGTACCGTTGCCAGCTCACGACCGCTCCACCAAGTCCTTCACTCGTCGCAGATCCAGTCGCAGCACGTCGACCACGCGAGGACCACCGCGCAGCGCCGCGGCCGGATGGTAGGTCGCGAGGCCCCACGCCGAACCGACCGACTGAATCCGCCCGTGCGTCCGTCCGATGCCTTCAGAGAAGCCGAACACTGCGCGGGCGGCCGTGTTGCCGAGCGCGAGCACGACGCGGGGCCGCACGATCGCGAGCTGCTCGATCAACCACGGGTGACAGGCCTCTATCTCCTCGCGCCGAGGTGTTCGATTGGCGGGTGGACGGCACTTCACGACGTTCGTGATGAAGCAGTCGGCGCGCGTCAGTCCGACCTCCTCTTCGATGAGACGGACGAGCAGACGTCCGCTGCGACCAATGAACGGTGCGCCGCCCTCGTCCTCGCTGCGTCCCGGTGCCTCACCGATCACCATCAACGTCGCGCGCGGCGGTCCGGATCCCACGACCACTCGTTGACGCGTCTGGGCGAGGTCACATCGTGTGCACGTGGGCAGTTCGGCGAGGTCACGGTCCACGCTCTAGTCCACGAGAACGCGCGGCACTCGAGCGCCGATGCCGCAGAGGATCTCCCAGGTGATCGTGTTGGCTCGTCGCGCCCACTCCTCAGCCGTGATCTCCTGTTCGCCCTGTCGACCGAGCAGGACGACGCCGTCACCCACCGCCACCGCGTCGTCGTCGCAGTCGATGAGCAACTGATCCATCGTCACGGTGCCGGCGAGTGGGTAGCGCTTGGCGTTGATCAAGACGTCCTCACCGGCTTCGAACAGTCGACGGGGATAGCCGTCGGCGTACCCGAAGGGAACGGTGGCGACGGTGGCGGGGCGTTCCAACGCTCGGCGTCGACCGTAGCTCGGCCGCTCGCCCGCGTCGAGACGACGCACCGCCGCCACTTGGGCGCGCAGGGTCATCGCCGGTTCGAGGGTCACGCCGAACTCCTCGAAAGCGCCACCGAGCCAGCCCTCGGGCAGGTAGCCGTACAGCGCGAGACCGACGCGGGCCATTGAGAGGCGGGACTCGGGATAGCCGAGCGCCCCCGCGCTGTTGGCCGCGTGCAGCACGCGCGGTCTGACGTCGCGAGCCGCCAGGTGGGCGGCGACGTCGGCGAAGATCTCGATCTGCGCGCGCGTGAAGGCGCGGTCGTCGACGCTTGAGCCGTCGGCGACACTGAAGTGGGTGTACAGGCCCTCGAGGTCGATCGCGCGCGAGGCCAACAGTACGTCAACGAGAGCGTCGACGTCACCGGGGGCCACGCCCATGCGGTGCATGCCGGTGTCGACCTTCACGTGCACGCGGTGCAGTCCGCCCAACTTCTCGGCGGCCGCGACCGCCGCCCGCGCGCCGGCGAGCGATCCAATGGTGAGGGTGAGCGAATGGCTGAGCGCGTCGAGGATCGAGTCGGTGGGGATCTCGGCGAGCAGGAGAATCGGCACCGATACCCCTGCATCGCGAAACTCGATGCCCTCGTCCACGATCGCGACCGCCAGCGAATCAGCACCGCCGTCGAGCATGGCGCGCGCGACGAGTTGCGCGCCGTGGCCGTAGCCGTTCGCCTTCACCACCGCGCACAGCAGCGTGTCGCCGAGGACGCCCTTGAGCGCTTGGACGTTGTGCGCGAGGGCTGAGCGCGAGATCTCGGCCCACGCAGGTCGGTGGACGCCCTCAACGGGCATTGGACTTGTTCTTCTTAGAACTGGCCACCACGAACGCGACGGCCGTCGTCTCGGTATGTGACAACGACACGTGGAAGCGGCGTGCGCCGCATTGCTTCGCCAGGGACGCCGCGGCGCCGTGCAGTCGCACGCGCGGCTCGCCGTTCGGGTCGCGACGGATCTCAATCGAGCGCCACGGGGCTGCGCCCATGCCGCTGCGCAGGGTCTTGAGTACCGCCTCCTTCGCGGCGAAGCGCGCCGCGAGTCGTTCGGGTTGGGCGCGGGCGTCGGCGCGTTCGGCGTCGGTGAAGAGTCGCTCCGCGAGACGCGGGTGACGCTCGAGCGCCAACGCAAAGCGGGCCACGTCCACGACGTCCACGCCCACGCCCACGGTCGTCACTATTCGACCGTGACGGTCTTGGCGAGGTTGCGCGGTCGGTCGACGTTGCGCCCGAGGTTTCGTGCCATGGCGTAAGCGAAGATCTGGAGCGGCACGATGTCGACCATGGGGGTGAACATCTGCTCGGTCGCCGGAACGCGCAACACGTAGTCCGCCACCGCGGCGATCGATTCGTCGTCATCGGTCGCGACCGCCACGACAGTAGCGCCCCGCGCCTTCACCTCGGCGAGATTGGAAAGGATCTTCTCGTGCATCGCCGGATCGGTCGCGACCGCCACGACGACGACGCCGGGTTCGATAAGGGCGAGCGGCCCGTGCTTGAGCTCGCCGGCCGGGTAACCCTCGGCGTGCAAGTAACTCAGCTCCTTCAACTTGAGTGCACCTTCGAGCGCCGTGGGAAAACCCACGTGGCGGCCCAGGAAGAAGAAGTCGCGCACTCCCTTCAGCTCGAACGCCACGGCCTCGAACTTCGCGCGACGTTCGAGCACGGTCGCGACCTGTGGGCCGACGGCGTTCAACCCGAGGAAGAACGCGTCGACGTCACTCGGCGACAAGGTAGTACGAAGTTGCGCGAGGCGCAGCGCCAACAGTTCGAGCGCGGCCACCTGGGCGACGAATGCCTTGGTGGAAGCGACCGAGACCTCGAGGCCCGCGCGGGTGTAGATGACGGCGTCGGCTTCGCGCGCGAGCGACGAGTCCACGATGTTCGAGACCGCGATGACGCGCGCGCCGCGGCGCTGGGCCTCGCGCGTGGCCATGATCGTGTCGATCGTCTCGCCACTCTGGGAGACGCCGATCACCAGCGTGCCGATCTCGACGATCGGATCTCGGTAGCGGTACTCACTCGAGATGTCAACTTCGACGCTGATCCGCGCCCAGCGCTCGATGGCGTACTTGGCGACCTGGGCGGCGTTGTGCGACGTGCCCGCCGCGACGAGCACCACGCGTCTCACGTCACGTAGTTCCTCATCGCTGATACGCAGCTCGTCAAAGGTGATCGTGCCGTCCTTTCGGCGCCGGTCCAACAACGTCGAGCGCAGCGCGTCGGGCTGTTCGTTGATCTCCTTAGTCATGAAATCGTCGTAGCCGCCCTTTTCGGCGGTCTCGAGGTCCCAATCGATTGACAACTGATGCAACCGAACCGGGGCCCCCTCGAGGTCGATCGCCCGAAAGCCCTCGGGACGCAGTCGCACGATCTCGTCATCGTCCACCGCGTAAAAGGCAGTCGCGCGATCGAGGATTGCCGGCACGTCGCTCGCGAGATAGGTCACGCCCGGCGCGGTACCCACGACCAGTGGCGAGATCCGCCGCGCCGCCACGATCACGTCGGGTTCGTTCGCGTCCATCGCGGCGAGCGCGAACGCGCCGCGCACCACCAAAAGACTGGCCCGCACCGCCTCAAGGAGCTCGAGGCCCAGGAGCCGCGATTCCTCGATCAGGTGCGCGAGCACCTCGGAGTCGGTCACCGACGTGAAGACGTGCCCCTTCGCCTCGAGTTGCTCGCGCAACTCGGCGTGGTTCTCGATGATGCCGTTGTGGATGATCGCGATGTTGCCCGAGCAGTCGAGGAGCGGGTGCGCGTTGACGGCTTCGGGCGCGCCGTGCGTAGCCCAGCGCGTGTGGCCGATGCCCGAACGAAAACCGCTCGGCGCGAACGCGCACTCGGCGCGCAGTGCCGTCACCGACTCAGTGCCCACCGCGGTTCGTGCTCGCCACGTCTGACCGGGACCCACCAACGCCACGCCCGCCGAGTCGTAGCCGCGGTACTCCAAGCGTTGCAAGCCCTGCAGAAGCGTCGCCAAGGTGTCGGAGGATCCTACGACCCCGATGATGCCGCACATCACCCCAGCCTACTCGCGACCCTTTCGACGACTTCTGGGCGTACGTTACGCGTGAAAGAAACCCTGCAGCCGTCGCGTGAACTCTTTGACGAAGTCCCCGTTCAATCCTTCGATCATCACGCGAATCACCGGTTCGGTCCCCGAAGGACGAATGACCAGTCGCACGTCGTCCGCTTCGACGCGGTAGAAGCCCGACAACTCGTCGAAGATCTGGCGCACGGCGACGTCGTCGTACGAGTCGCGCGCGACGTTGATGATCGCCTGGGGCACGCGCTGCCACGCGGCGACCGCCTGGTCCGAGAGCGGTCCGCGTCGCACCACCAGGTCACAGAGCAGCAGTCCGGTCAGCAACCCGTCGCCGGTCGGCGCGATGTCGCGAAAGATCAGGTGTCCCGACTGCTCACCGCCAAAGAGCCAGGACTGCTCTTCGAGGGCCATCAGGACATTGCGGTCACCGACCTCGGTCTCGACGATCGCGATGCCGTGACTCACGAGGGCCTGACGCAAACCGAGATTGCTCATCGACGTCACGACCAAGCCGCCGCCGAGGAGGTCGCGCAACGCCAGGTCCAACGTGAAGAGCACCATCAGGTCGTCACCGTCGCGAACGTGGCCCGCTTCGTCGACCGCGATCAGTCGGTCGGCGTCGCCGTCAAAGGCGAGGCCGAGGTTGGCGCCGGTGTACTGCATCGCGCTGATGAGACTGGCGACGTTCGTCGAACCGCAGTTCTCGTTGATGTTGCGCCCGTCAGGCTGATCGTGCAGCATCGTGAGTCGCGCACCAGTCCCGGCGAAGAGTCTCTCGGCGACGGTGCTGGCGGCGCCGTTCGCGCAGTCGATCACGAGGTGCAGTGACGAGAAGTCTCCCGGCACCAACTCGCGCAGGTGCGCGACGTAGTCTCGCTCGCCCGTCACGTCGCGGGCCGGCTCGTCGAACGTCGAACGTGGCGCCGCGGACGCGGCGTTGAGTGCCGCCGTCACGGCCTCTTCGGTAGCGTGGTCGAGCTTGCCGCCGCCGAGGCCGAGCACCTTGAGCCCGTTGTCGTAGAAGGGATTGTGCGACGCCGAGACGACGACGCCCACGCCGCCGCGCTGTCGGGCGATGACCGCGACACCGGGCGTGGTGAAGTATCCGAGGTTGACGGCTTCGGCTCCTTCGTCGGCGAGTCCGGCGAGCACCGCGGCCGCCAAGGAAGGCGAGCTTTCACGGGTGTCATAACCGACGAACACCGGGGCGGAGAAGACACTTCCCACCGCACGGCCCAGCCGGTAGGCCAAGTCGACGGTGATTTCCGCGTTCGCCCGACCGCGAATGCCATCCGTACCGAAACGCACGGGCATGACCGTTATCGCTTCGAGTACTGGGGAGCCTTACGCGCCTTTTTCAGACCGTACTTCTTGGTCTCCTTCTTGCGCGAGTCACGAGTGAGGAGCCCGGCCTTCTTCAACGCAGGGCGAACGCTCTCGTCGATCTCGAGCAGCGAACGGGCGATACCCAGACGCAGCGCGCCGGCCTGACCGGCAACGCCGCCACCTTCGATGGTGGCGTCGATGTCGTAGGTCTGCTGGGCGTCGATGAGGCGCAGCGGCTCCATGACACTCTGGCGGTGCGTGGCCGACGTGAAGTAGTTGTCGAACGAACGCGAGTTGATCGTGATCGTGCCGGTGCCCGGACGGAATCGCACGCGCGCGACCGCCTCCTTGCGACGACCGGTGGACTGGGTGAGTGGGCTGGACACGGTGTTTCTCCTCTTAACCGCGGCGGATGGCCGAGGTGTCGAACTTCACAGGCTGCTGGGCGGAGTGCGGGTGCTCGGCGCCGGCGTAGACGAAGAGCTTGCCCATGATGGCACGGCCCAAACGGTTCTTCGGCACCATGCCCTTGACGGCGTCAAAGACGAGCGTCTCGGGGTCGTTGTCGAGCAGCGTCTGCCACGACGTCGCGCGCAGTCCGCCCGGGTAGCCCGAGTGGTGGTAGGCGAACTTCTGGCTGGCCTTGTTGGCCGTGACGACGACCTTGTCGGCGTTCACGATCACGACGTAGTCGCCCGTGTCGACGTGGGGGGCGAAGTAGGTGCGGTGCTTGCCGCGCAGCAGCGAGGCGGCCACGGTCGCGACGCGCCCGAGCACGAGGCCCTCGGCGTCGATGACGTGCCACTCGCGCACGATCTCATTAACCTTTGGTGTGTAGGTACGCACAGTTCTTCCTTCAGCGATCTTTCGGACGTCCGCCATGAGAGGACTCCTAAGGGACTCTCTACCTTACAAAACCGGAGGCCCCTCCAGCAAATTCCTCGTATCCGACGGCCAGAAGACTCAATCCCCCCGCGGGGGCCGGTGGGGGCAAAAACTCCCTCGTACGGCTCTCCAGGCGCTCTCTGACGGTGCTTTCGGGTAGCCCACCCTGTCCGACGTCGACCAGGGTCGACGTGAGACATCGCACCATGTTGTGACAGAACGAAACGGCGCGAATTGAAAAGCGCAGCGCCGTTGGCGCCCCAGGACTGAGTGCCCAGTTGTCTTCCAGACGGTCCCAGCGCGCGTCCAGAACCTCGCGCATCAGCGGATCGTCCGCCCGGGCGTTGGCCGGACGTCGACAGAACGCCCGAAAGTCGTGGGTGCCCAGCGCGTCGGCACTCGCGCGGTTCATGGCGTCGACGTCGAGCGGCCCCGCGACCGACCACGACCAGGCGCTCGTCAGGTCGAGGGCTGGCGGTTCCGCCTCGAGCACCAGGTAGCGGTACTCGCGCCACGTAGCCGAGTAACGGGCGTGGAACGCCGCGTCGACCGGTCGTGCGTCGAGCACCTTGATCCGCCCGGCGAGCTGTTTGTTGAGCGATCGCATGAGACGCGACGCCTCGGGCCCGCGATCGTTCGGAAAGAGTCGGGCGGGCAGATCAACGTGGACCACCTGGCCGAAGGCGTGTACGCCGGCGTCGGTGCGTCCCGCACCGACAAGGTGGGGTGGGTCGGCCAGTCGAAGCGTTCGCGCCAGTGTCTCGCGCAAGAGGCCGACGACCGTGACGAACTGAGGCTGAAAGGCGAAACCGCTGAAACCGCTGCCGTCGTAGGCGAGGTCGAGCCGCCAACGAAGCGTGGCGACTACTGGTTGCTCAGACGAACTCAATGCGCGCCATCGGGGCGTTGTCACCCTGACGCGGCCCGAGTTTCAAGATTCGCGTGTAGCCGCCCGGACGCTCTACGTAGCGAGGGGCGATCTCGGTGAAGAGCTTGTGCGTCATGTCCTTGTCGCGGATGAACGCCACCACGCGACGCTGCGCGTGCACGGAACCTTCGGGCGAGTTCTTCGCGGCGGTCACCACTTTTTCGACGATGGGACGCAGCGCCTTGGCCTTGGCCTCGGTCGTCACGATGGACTCGGCCGCGATCATCGAGGCGACGAGGTTGCCCATCATCGCCTTTTGGTGCGCGCTGTCGCCACCGAATCGCTTGCCCTTGGTGGGGGTACCGCGCATGCTTAGTCCTCTACTCGAAGCGACAGACTGCGCTCGTCGAGACGGTCCGTGACGTCCTTCAGCGACGTAGCGCCGAAGTTGGTGATCGAGGTGAGGTCACGCTCAGTGGCGTTGATGAGCTGGGCGATGGTGTTGATGCCGGCGCGCTTGAGGCAGTTACGCGAACGCTCGGTGAGTCCCAACTCTTCGATGCGGATGTCGAGCTCGCTCGCTGCGGCCTGGGCGGTGCCCACGTCACCCAACTCGAGGGCGGGAGCCTCTTCGTCGAAGTTGCCGATCAGCTCGACCAGCGAGCCGAGCGTCTTGCCGGCCGAGGCCAGCGCCTCGCGGGGGCTGATGGAGCCGTCAGTCTCGATCTCGATGACCAGGCGGTCGAAGTCCTTGGACTGCTCGACGCGCACGGGCTCGATCTCGAAGCTCACGCGTCGCACGGGGGTGAAGATGGCGTCGAGGGGGATGACGCCGATGGTCGACGAACCCTTGTTGCCTTCGGCGCCGACGTAGCCCTTGCCGCGCTCGACGGTCAACTCGAAGCTGAGGTTGCTCTTGGCGTTGGTCAGGTACGCGAGGTGCAGGTCACCGTTCAGGATCTCCACGTCCGCGGTCGTCGACAGGTCCGACGCCGTGACGGGACCCTCGCTGCGCTTGTCCATGCGCAACGTGACGGGCTCGTCACTGTGCACGATGAGCAGCAGGTCCTTCAGGTTCAGGCAGATGTCCTGGACGTCTTCCTTCACTCCTTCGATCACGCCGAACTCGTGCAGGACCGCGTCGAACTTCACGCGCGTCGCCGCGGCGCCCGGAATCGACGACAGCAGCGTACGGCGCAGCGAGTTGCCCAACGTGTGCCCGAAGCCGGGGTCGAGCGGTCCGATGGCGAAAGACTGACGATTGTTGAGTTCGTCACCGAGGGCTTCGATAGTGGGTCGTTGGATGATCAACATGGGGACTCCTTAAATTCTTTCGTTCGTTCGATTACTTGGAGTACAGCTCGACGATGAGCTGTTCTTTGATCGATTCGTCGATCTGCTCGCGCTGGGGCACGACGCGCACGGTCACGGCGAATCGGTTCTCGCCGGTCTCGAGCCAACCAGGGACCGTGCGGTCCAGGATGTCGAGGTTGCGCTTGACGTTGAAGTTCTCGCGGGTCACGTTCTTCAGCGCGACCACTTCGCTGGGGCGAACGCGGTACGAGGGGATCGTGACGCGCTTGCCATTGATGGTCACGTGGCCGTGACGCACGAACTGGCGGGCCTGGGAGCGCGACGCGCCCCATCCGGCGCGGTACGCGACGTTGTCGAGGCGCAGTTCGAGGAACTGCAACAGGTTGGTGCCGGTGATGCCGGGACGGCGGTTGGCCTCTTCGTAAAGGTTGCGGAAC
>ODAK010005527.1_pt1 | contig 12846 bp, 10 predicted proteins | sample 1539591 | NCBI WGS metagenome assembly ODAK01 (sample SAMEA3539303, study PRJEB22396) | soil metagenome | biome: tundra; feature: field; material: soil | place: USA | collected 2010-05 | depth 0.15 m | reverse complement strand
GCGTGGGGCCGGGCGACACGGTGAAACTCAAGCCCGGCAAGGTGCGCCTGGCGGTGAAGGCCAGCACGGTGTCGATCGAGCCTTACGATGTGCTGGAGATCGTTTACAACGGAAAGGTGGTCTGGAGCGTCAGGCCTTCCGGCGGCCGTTACGCGGCGGCGATCGACGAGTCCATCGAAGTGGATCGCGGCGGATGGATCGCGGCGCGGGCGCATGGACGCAAGATGCTGCCGTATGGCGCAACCTGGTGGCAGATGCCGGTTTTCGCCCACACTTCGCCGGTCTATCTCGATATGCCGGGCCGGCCTGCGCCCGCCGCGGAATCCGCCCGGCTGTTTCTCGACCAGTTGGATTATCTGGAGCGATGGGCGCGGCAGGGGAACTTCCCGACTGAAGACAATCGCCGCGAGGCGCTGGACCTGGTGCGGCAGGCCAGAGAGATCTACCAGCGCCTGGCACGCGAGGGATCGTAGCGCATGATCGAACTGCGGGGCATTACCTGGGACCACACGCGGGGCTACCTGCCCATGGTGGCCACCGCACAACGGTTCTCGGAACTCAATCCTCGGATCGGCATTTCCTGGGAGAAGCGCGCTCTGCAGCGATTCGCCGATTGGCAGATCGAACAGCTCGCCGATCACTTCGATCTGCTGGTGATCGATCACCCGTTCGTTGGCACGGCCGCCGAGTGCGGCTGTCTGCTTCCGCTGGATGAACATCTGCCGGAGGCCTTCCTTGCTGAGCAGACGGCAAGCTCCGTGGGCCGCTCGCACGAGAGCTACTTTTTTGGGCGTCATCAGTGGGCTCTGGCGATCGACGCGGCTGCTCCGGTGAGCGGCTGGCGCCCGGACCTGATCGAGGCCGCGCGCGCACATGTTCCGGAGACATGGCAGGAACTGCTGGAGCTGGCGCGACGCGGTCTGGTAACCATCCCTGGAGTTCCAATAGACAGCCTGATGAACTTTTATATGCTGTGCCTGGCAATCGGAGAAGAGCCGTTTCAACACTCTGGTGCGGTAGTCTCGATGGAGACCGGCCTGCGGGCGCTCGGCATGTTGCGGGAACTCGCCGGATTAGTATCTTCCGAGTGCGCCACGCGGAACCCGATTGCGCTTTGGGAGGAGTTGTCGTCCGGCGACTCCGCCGCGCTCTGCCCTTTCGCCTACGGCTACTCGAACTACTCCAGGCCCGGCTATGCGAAACACATTCTCGAATTTGGGGGTTTGATCGGGATCGAAGGCCGGCGTTGCCGTTCCACGCTGGGCGGAGCTGGTTTGGCTGTCTCGTCGCGCTGCGAGCAGCCCGGCGCGGCTGTGGAATATTGCCGGTTCGTGGCCAGCTCCGCGTGCCAGGCCGGACTCTATTTCGAGTCGGGCGGGCAACCCGGGCATCGCCGGGCGTGGCTCGATCCCGAAGTAAACCGGCGCAGCAATCAATTCTTCCAAAATACACTCGCGACGGTGGATGAGGCCTGGCTGCGGCCATGCTGCCACGGCTATCTCGATTTTCAAGATGCCGCCGGGCCGATAGTGCACGAGTGCATCTGGCGCGGGGGAGATGCCAGCGCCGCAATCGAACGGCTGAACGGCATGGCGGCCCGCTTAAAGACTACTGCTGACCTGGAGTATGTTCCATGAAACCACTTGAGGGTTTGGTTGTGCTGGATTTCAGCCAGTTCCTGGCGGGCCCTGCGGCGGCGCTACGCCTGGCCGATCTCGGCGCGCGCGTGATCAAGATCGAACGCCCGCAAACCGGCGATCTCTGCCGCCAGCTCTACATCTCAAACCTGCAGCTCGATGGCGACAGCACCTTGTTTCATTCGATTAATCGCAACAAGGAGAGCTTTGCAGCGGATCTCAAGGAAGAGAGCGACCGGCAGATCGTGCGCGGCCTGGTGGCGCGGGCCGATGTCCTCATCGAGAACTTCCGGCCTGGCGTGATCGAGCGTCTGGGGTTCGACTACGAAACCGTGCGCGCCTACAACGAGCGGTTGGTGTACGCCGAAGTCACGGGATATGGCAAGGACGGCCCGTGGCGCGAGAAGCCCGGGCAAGACCTCCTGATCCAATCTCTATCGGGCCTCACGTGGCTGAACGGGGATGCGGACCGCCCGCCCACGCCGTTCGGGTTGGCCGTTGCCGATCTGTTCGCGGGCGCGCACCTGGTGCAGGGCATACTGGCGTGCCTGGTCCGCCGCGGAATCACGGGGCGCGGCGGCCGCGTTGAAGTCAGCCTGCTGGAGTCGATCCTCGACATTCAGTTTGAGGTGCTGACCACATATCTCAACGACGGGGGCAAACCTCCGGAGCGCAGCACCGTGAACAATGCGCACGCCTATCTCGGCGCGCCCTACGGGATCTATGCGACGGCGGATGGCTACCTGGCTCTGGCGATGGGCTCCGTAACCAGGCTGGGCGAGTTGCTCGGCTGCCCCGCGCTGGCCGCCTACAGCGATCCCAAATCCTGGTTCGCGCGCAGGGATGAGATCAAGCGTGTCCTGGTCGAACATCTGAAAACGCAAACAACCACGTACTGGCTGGCGATCCTGGAACCCGCCGATATCTGGTGCTCGGACGTCTTTACCTGGGACCGCCTGATGCAGCACCAGGCATTCCAGAAGCTGGACATGATACAGGAAGTAATCAGCCACAACGGTTCTATCATGAGGACCACCCGGTGTCCGATCCGGATTGATGGCGAGATTTACAAATATGAGAGCGGCGCGCCGCGTGTGGGGCAGCACACCGCGAAGATCATGGAGCAGTTCGGTCTGGCGGAGCGCGCGGCGAATGAGGCGTGAACTATGATCGTTTCCCGGCACTTTGAAGACTATGAGACCGGCTCCTTTCGCGAAACCCTCGGCCGGACCATCACGGAATCCGACGTCGTCATTCACGCGGGCCAGACCGGCGACTTCTACCCGCACCACATGGATGCCGAATGGTGCAAGAGCCAGCCGTTTGGCCAGCGGATCGCACACGGCACGCTGATCTTTAGCATTTCCGTCGGCATGACGGCCGGAGATGTGAATTCCGTGGCCTTCTCCTACGGCTATGACCGCCTCCGCTTCATCAAACCTGTTTTCATTGGGGATACCCTGCATGTCCGCGTGACCATCAAGGAAAAGCGGGACGCTCCGAAGTCGCCCCGGCACGGCGTGGTCGTCGAGCAATGTGAAGCCTTCAATCAGCGTGGAGAAGTCGTGCTGGCCTGCGAACACCTGTTGATGGTCGAACGCAGGCCGAACGTCACCGGCCAGTGATCCTGAGGGCGCTCTGCGCCCTCTCGACTATGGTCTTCACGGGCTCGCGGCTGTTGATGGTTTCCATCACCATCCTGTCGATCACTTCGCCGATATGCGGCCAGTCCGCGCGCCTGGGCATTTCGCGCGCATGGGCATGCAGATCCTCCATCCTGCGATAGAAGGGAATCACGCGGTTTACATTCTTGTCCATCCAGGTGGACTTCCTGCAGCCGATGGCGCCTTCCAGCGTGAGGAGCTTATCCATGGCGGGACTGGCGCAGTGGCGCAGGAAGCGCCAGGCAATCTCCCGGTGCGGGCTTCCCGCCGCAATCGAGAGAATCCAATAGATATTCAAAGAAGTGCCGGTGCAGCCCTCGGCATGCGGAATCTCTGCCACGCCGACGCACCCCTTCACGCGGGATTCGGGAATCGTTTGGGCCATGGCGGCGAAGCCGAACCAGTTCACCATCAGGGCAACTTCGCCATTCGCGAAGGCGTAGCCCGTCTTCACGGAATCCATGTCGCGGGACGCCGGGTGAACCGCCTCCTTATCGTCCAACATAAGCCTGTAGAACTCCAACGCTTCGACGGCCTGCGGCGTATCGAGCCGCAAATTGCCCTGACTATCGAGCAGTTCGCCGCCGCGCGTCCACAACTGGAGGCAAAAGTCGTAGACGGTGTTGTGGCCGTCCGGATACGCGGCGTACACCGTCCCGTACAGGCCTTTCTCCTTGCGCGTGAGACGCTGCGCCAGTTGCCGGAATTCGCTCCAGGTTTCGGGCAGCCGCGCGGGATCTTCCAACAGGTCCGTGCGGTAAATCAGGCATTCCGGCCCGTCGTGATAGGGGACCCCCAGCACCTCGCCGTGGACCTCCTGCAGGCGCAGCAGCGAGGGCGTCCAGGCGTCGGGATAACCTTCCGGGGGATCGGACCGCAGCATCGGGGCGAGATCCACCAGCGCGCGCTTTTCGTGCGCCGAAGCGACCCAGTCCGTGTTGATGAAGGCGACGTCCCAGTCGCCGTTCCGCAAGCCGTCCCGGTCGAACAGGCTCTCGCTCAATGGATGCAGGTCGAGTTCCGGCGCATCCAGTTCCAAACCGGTGTTTTCGGTGGCCTCGAAAGCATCCCACTGTTTCCGGACTGCCGATCGAAACGGGCCGAACTTGCGAATGGCGACGCGAAAGAGATTCTGGCGCGGGCGGGACGGTTCCATATCGACCGGCCTATTCTAGCACCGGCCGCTCCCGCTGACAGGCTCTCTGCTGTACACTCATAAGCGAACACGATCCACAAGTCGAGGTCCCGTGCAACATGAGAATCAGTCGAGCTGTTTCGAAGACCGCAGTTGCCATTGCCGGATTGGCCTGTGTTCTTCCCGGCATTCCGCCGGCCGCGGCGCAAAGCAAGGCAGGCCGGTACCAGCCCACGAGCGAATCCCTTCGCCAGCACAAAGTGCCCACGTGGTTTGAAGACGCCAAGTTCGGGATTTTCGTCCACTGGGGAGTCTATTCAGTTCCGGCATACCACGAATGGTATGTAGCCTTCATCAGTCCGAAGGCGGGATTTGGATTTCTTTTTGGCGGTCCGCCGTTCAATGCAACACCCGGAAACCTGCCGGAAGAGCTGTACAAATCCAGAATCGTCGAGGACGCGGTCAAGTATCACATCGCCAACTGGGGAGCGGATTTCCCGTACGACGATTTCATCCCCATGTTCAAGGCCGAGAAGTTCGACCCGGCTGCCTGGGCCGACTTGTTCCGCGAAGCGGGCGCCAGGTATGTCGTTCTGACTGCCAAGCACGGCGACGAGTTCGCGCTCTGGCCGACCCAGTTCACTCACCGCAATGCCATGGAGATGGGTCCGCACCGGGACTTGGCCGGCGACCTGACCAAAGCAGTCCGCCAGAACGGTCTCAAAATGGGTTTCTACCACAACACCACCTACACCTTCTGGGACGCTCGCTACCCGGGCCGCGACTGGGTCGATTATATGAACCACTCCATCGAAGAACTCGTGGACCGCTACCACCCCAGCGTGTTGTGGGGCGATGTCACGGAAGGCCCGGTCAAAACCTGGGACGGCAAACCTCTCCCCGCCGATTACTGGAACAGCAAGCAGGTGCTCGCCTATTTCTACAACCACTCCGAAGATCCAGCCGAAGTGGTGGCGAACGATCGCTGGGGCCGCGACACCGACGGCAAGATGGTCGGCGACTACGAGACGCCGGAGAGGACGCAGGTGGGCCGCCTATTGAAGGAGAAGTGGGAGGAATGCGATTCGCTCGACCCTACCTCCTGGGGCTACAACCGCCGCTTGAAGGACAGCGAGTACATGACGCCAAACCAGGTTGTGCATTACCTGGTTGACATCGTCAGCAAGAACGGCAACCTTCTGCTCAACATCGGGCCGAAGGCCGACGGAACCATTTCCGAGATCATGCAGAACATCTTGCGCCAGGTGGGAGAGTGGCTGCGCGTGAACGGCGAAGCGATCTACGGCTCGCATTATTGGGAACCATACAAGGACGGCGACGTGCGCTTCACGCGCAAAGGCGATACGCTTTACGCCATCGCGCTCGAATGGCCGGAAGACGAACTCAGGCTGACGTCTCTGGCCGGCAAGGAAGTCACCAAGGTGGAATTGCTGGGCTCGAGCGAAGCTATCCGGTTCAAGGCGGATGCAAAAGGGCTGGTGATTCAACCCCCGGCCAAGCGTCCCTGTCGCTTCGCGTATACATTCAAGATCGCGTGCCGGAATCCGTAAGCTTGATTCTTTGTAGCATTCGCGGCTCCGTTGCGAAAATCGCGGACGAGGGTTCCCGCGGCACTCCGCGGTTCCCTCGTGGCTCCAGTTTTGCCGCACCCGCTCCTGGTCTTCACGGATTCCTCCCAACTGGGGTAGGCCGGTTGATGCTCGGTGATGTTCACTGGCATTTCACCAACCGTAGCCAGGAGCGCGAGACATGCTTCACGATCCCAGTCACTACACGCCGATGCCCGTCGCGGAAGAAGTGCGGCTCACGCCGCGCGACCGGGAGATCCTTCGTGCGCTGGCGTCCGAATTAGCCGGGATCGCAGCGCTGCCAGTCCACACAGAGAAGGCAAGGCTGTGGCAGAAGCTGAACGATCTCGAATCCGAGCGCCCCATGGTCTGGATCAACGAGATCTGCTGGCACGAGATGAACGTCGACGACGAGTTGACGCTGCGCACGGAAGACCCCTGGGCGCAAGAGCAGGAACGCGAGCTGCGCCGAACGCTGTACCAGTGGCGCCACCTGCCCGGAGACATGATCGTCAGCGACTATCTCACCTGCCCGCTGGCGATTCACAGCCCCGACTTCGGCATCATCGAGGACGTCGATATCGTGACGACGGACGAGGCGAGCGACATCGTCTCGCGCCACTTCAACATCCAAATCCGCGATTTCGACGACCTGGAGAAAATCCGCATGCCCGTGGTGACGCACAACCAGCGCGCCACCGAACTGCGGTTCCAGGCCATGTGCGACCTGTACGCCGGCATCATGCCTGTCAAGAAGGTCGGGCAGACGCACATCTGGTGCACGCCGTGGGACTACCTCATTCGCTGGTGGGGCATCGAAGGGGCGATGCTCGACCTGAGCGAGCGCCCAGCCCTGGTCCACGCGGCCGTGGAGCGCATGGTGGACGCCTGGATGGCGGAACTGGACCAGTTCGTCGCCCTGAACCTTTTGTCGCTGGATCGCGACAACACGCATCGGGTCGGGAGGATACGGCTACACGCGCGAATTACCAGGACCGGATTTCGATCCGGCGTGCGTGAAGCCGCACAACATGTGGGGATGTTCGAACGCGCAGATCTTCTCGGATGTATCGCCAGCCATGCACTGGGAGTTCGCCGTGGAGCACGACCTTCGCTGGCTGTCGCGCTGGAAGCTGGTGTACTACGGCTGCTGCGAGCCGCTCGACCGCAAGATCCATATCCTGCGTCGCATCCCGAACCTGCGGAAGATTTCGGCCAGCCCCTGGTGCAAGACTGAACGCCTCGTTGACAAGGTTGGCCGGGACTACGTGCTCAGCCGCAAACCTAATCAGGCAGCGGGGCTGTCACGTTGAGCTGATTATGAAGGATATCTCCACGGTCCGCTACCATCCCCAGCGGCTGTGGGAATGGGCGAAGATTGCGATGGAGGTGGCCGAGGAGTCTGCGGGCTGAGTTGCGATACGATTCTCGGCAAGTCGACGTTCCGGAGGTGAGGTCCAGGCATGAGCATGTTCGAGACAGTGGGACAGGCGGCGGGCGCCCTAGCGCGGAAACCGGGCACGTACCAGAAGCTGGAACGCGTGAAGACCGGTTACGGCGCTGTCATCGGGAGCGGGAGATTCCAGGGAGGAGAGCGGTCGGGCGCACTCGACTAAGCTAAGATTAGCATGAGTGCCCATTCGGCCAATTCCGCGAACCTGGTGTTCGGCCATTTCGCTAGCCGCCTTGCTTGCGTCGCTCGCTCGTGCGTCAGACCGAGCTCCCGTGCACTACCGCAATACAGATCCGTCCGTGCCGTATGCCGGCTCGGAAAGCTGCGGCGGTGCTGGATGCCACGATCGCCTGATTGAAAGCTACAGGCGGACGCCGATGGGAACCTCCATGGCTCCGGCGAACCGGCCCGAAGAACTCGCGAAGGTAACGCGTCCGATCACGATCTTCAACGCGGATCTCGACAGGTATTTCCAAGTATTCCGAAAAGGGTCGGACGTCTACCAAAGCGAGTATCAAATCGACGCCGCTGGCAACACCGTCTTCGAAGCCACGCACAAATTGGAATATGTCGTCGGCGGCGGGATGAACGGCTACACCTATCTGGTGAAGCGCGAGGGTCGCTTGTTCGAAGCGCCGTTATCGTACTACTCCAACGCAGGCAAGTGGGACCTGTCTCCCGGATATGTGGCCGCCGATGTGGGGTTCGCGCGCCCGGTCCTGTCCGGCTGTCTCGCCTGCCACAACGGCCAGCCCGACGCGGTTGTGAACAGGGAAGCTCTGTATCGCGATCCTCCGTTCCGGTTTGGGGAGGTCGCGATCGGCTGCGAGGCCTGCCACGGTCCGGGCACAATCCATAACCGTGAAGCGAAGCAACGCCGGATGCGGCTTTCGCGCGGGGCGATTGACACGTCCATCGTGAACCCGGAGAAGTTACCCGCCCGATTGTCGGATGACGTCTGTATGAATTGCCATCAGGGTGGAGAAACCCGCATCCTGCAACCCGGGAGGGACTACCTGGATTTCCGTCCCGGCAGCCCGTTGGATGAGGTCTCCGCGATTTTCAAAATGCCGCTGAAGGCGGAACAGCGCGAGGAAGCGGACAAAGCCCAGATCCTCCCTCCGGTGCGCGGCAGCCTGGAAATGCCGAGCTGGTGGAAGAACTCTTCGATGGAGATGAGTCTGTGCTACCGGGCGAGCGGTGGCAAGCTCCGATGCGGGACGTGCCACAAGATCCACTCGCCTCCCGCCGAAACGAAAAAGGCCGCCTTCTATCGCAATAAGTGCCGGACTTGCCATACCAAAAACAGTTGCCGGATACCACTCGCCCAAAGGCTCACGCAGAAGCCGCCGAACGATTGCGGCGGCTGCCATATGCCCAAGCGTCCGGTGGGCGGCATTGCCCACTCGGAGCTGACCAACCACCGCATCATGCGCCGTCCGGGTCAGCCGTTGCCGGAGGTCGCTTTCAACGAACCGACCGACATTCCCGGGTTGGTTTGCCTCAATCGTGTCGACCGGACGAAACCCATTTCTCCCCTTACGAAACTTTCTGCGTACGGCGAGATCATGAGGCGGCATCCGGAGCTCGAAGTGCATTATCTGGAGGTGCTCGACGAATTGAGCCGGTCGCACCCGGACGATCCGCTCGTTCTGGCGGCCTTGGGGCGCCGTGCCCTCTTCTACAAGGAGTATGAGAAGGCGGCGGGATATCTTTCAAAGGCCCTGGAGCGGGGATCGGAGGCCATTACCACGTTTCTGGATCTAGGCGATGCCCTATCCGGCGCTGGGAAGCATCAAGAAGCGGCTGCCACCTTTGAACGCGGCATCGAGGTGGCGCCGTTTGCGCCGGTGCTCTACAAATCTCTTGCGCTGGAGTACATTACTTTGAAACAGTTTCCTCGTGCTCACGAGGTGATCAAGCGCCATGTCGAGCTGTTCCCTGAGGACTCGTTTATGCGGGGGTTGTTCGAGAAGATTGAAGGGAGCCGCAGTTCGCGCTGACGCACGGCGGTCACACTTAACGCTTTTTCCGGCGCTTGCCGGAGGCAACCTTAGCCTAGCCGCGTTCGAGGTGACCATCTTCGACCCGCTCTGCCGCCGCTTGCTCCGCACTCTTCGCACTCGCTGGCGATCACGTTAGTGGGCGTCCTGGTGAATGTTCCGGATCACCTCTAGCGCCTGTTGGACGTCGGGATCGTCGGGCTTGATCTTTTTCGCCTGCAGCAGCTCCGCCTGGCCGTCCTTCAGATCGCCCGAGCGGCAGTAGATCAGGCCCAGGTCCTTGTGCAGGTCGCCGCGCGAGCGGCAATCGCCACAGATATCGAGAGCCTCCTTGAGTTGCGCGACCGCCTGCTGCCAGTCGCGCGCGGCGGCCGACGCCAGCGCAAAATTGCCCAGCGTTTCGGCACGATCCGTGATCTGGCGCTTCTGCTGGAGAGCCGTGAAGCGGGCTTGATATTGACGCGCCGCCGCTGGGTCGGATTTGGCGAGCGTGCGCGTCAGGTTATAGAGTGCCTGGGCATGCTCCGGGTCGACCTTCAAAGCTTGTTTCCAGCGCGTCACGGCCTCGGCGTTCCTGCCCATTTTCGACAAGTCTTGCCCGAGCATGTAGAGCGCATCGCTGTTGTCCGGCTGAAGCTCGATCACCTTTTCCAGGAGCTTGGCGGAGTGCTCGGCATTGCCGGCCTGCTTGTCGATCATCGCCAGCAGGTATAGAGCGCCGGCGTGTTGCGGCTCCAGCCGGACGGCCCCCTCGAGCTCCGGTAGGGCCTCATCGTCGCGGCGCAGATCAAAAAGCGCGCGGCCCTTGTTGTAATGGGCGGCTGCGGAATCGGGAGCTAGTCGCGCGGCTTTGGAAAACTCCTCCAGAGCGGCCTCAATCTGGTACTGATCGGCCAGCGCGATGCCCACATTCAAATAAGCCTCGGCGGATTGCGTATCCAGCGCCACCACATTACGGAAGGTTTCTAACGCATCTTTATTGCGGCCAAGCCTCGCCTCCACCATTCCCAGAGCCGTTAGCCCGCGCGTCTCGTTCGGCTCCAGGGCGACGGCTTCCCGGATTTCCTTTTCGGCTTCCGGGAAACGTCCCTCGCCTGCCAGAATGAGGCCTAAGTTGACGTACGCCTGTGCATACTTTGGATTATTTTCGATCGCCCTCCGCAACAACTCCTCAGCCTCGGCGCTCTTACCCTGCTGGCCGTAAAGGACACCCAGGTTCCCATGCGCTTCAGCAAACTGCGGGTCGAGCGAAATCGCCATCTTGAGGTGTCGTTCGGCGTCGCCTGGCTTGCCATCCTCCAGGTCCATCAGTCCGATTTGATTTTGGGCTAAGGCCAGCTTGGGATCCAGTTCCAGCGCTTTCTCCAACGCGCGCCGCTCTTCAACGCGATCACCCAGTTGAGCTTCAGCCAGCGCCAGGTTGTAGTACGTGCGCGGGTTCTTGGGATGGTTCGCGATCGCTTCGCGATAGAACTCCGCCGCTTTACGGGCATCGCCACCCTCCAGGTAAGTGTTGGCTTGGCTGGCTTTGAGGTCCGCCACGGTCTCCTTCAAGCTATCCTTCTTCTGCTGCTCGAAGAGCTTCAGTTCTTCACCCGCGCGGTCATATTGCTTCATTGCCTTCAAGACGGACGCGAGCTGATAGCGCGCTTCCGTCGAATCCGGTTTCAATGCCGCAGCCTTTTCGAGGTGCACCAGGGCTTCCTGCGGCCGGCCAAGACGAGCCAGCACAAATCCGAGGTTGTACCGCGCTTCGTAGTCTTCCGGCAGCAGGCGCACGGCCCGCTGCAGCGCCGCCTCCGCCTCGGTGTATGCGCCCGTACCGCGATCGATGGCGCCCAGGAGCACGAGCCCTTCCCCGTCGTTGGGGTTCCGTTTCACATAGTCCTCGGCAACTGGAGCCGCTTCGCTGAACTGGGCCACGGTTACAAGCGCCTTGACCAGCGAGAGGCGTGCAACATCGTTGGAGGGGTCCAGCCTCACCGCTTCGTGGTACTCGTCAGCCGCCTCCCGGAAGCGATTCTGTTGCGTGTAAGCTGAGGCGAGGTTCGCGTGCGCCAGGGCCGAGTTGGGCTCCGCTTGGATGATCTTCCGCAGCACGGCGATGGCCTCATCCACGTTGCCATTTTTCGAGTAGGCGATGGCCAAGTTGTTCATCAAGGCAGGATCTTGCGGGGCCTTCACGAGCCAGGAAATTGCGACAGAATAGCGCTTTTCCTCGATGAGGATTGTACTCAACCCATTCAGCGCGTAAAGCGACGACGGCTCCATCTGCAATGCCTTCTTGAACGCCTCTTCGGCAGCCTGGAGCTGGCCGGATTCCTGGAGCGTGGTGCCGAGGGCACTCTGAGCCGGCAGTGAGTCCGGTTTGATGTGCAGTGCGGTCCGCAGCTCCCTTATTGCTCGGCTGCGGTCGCCCTTGTCTCTTAAAGCCAACCCGAGATTGTAGTGCGGCTCAAAGGACGCCGGCTCTAGTTTGACGGCGGATTCGAACGCGGAAATCGCGCACGAGATCTCGTGTTTTTTGGCGAAATCCGCGCCCAGCGCGTCGTACGCTTTCGCGGAGGGCTGTTTGGCTAGCAGGGCTTCGAATTGGGGCGGCGCTTTGCAGCCTGGGGCGGTCTGCGCCCCAAGGGCATTGCCCGCTACCACCAGAACAATCCCCCAGAACCGGACTTGCATATGGAGATTAGTGTACCCGAATTGCTCTGGGCCCTCGCGGAACACGCACTCCTCCAATGACCCACCTCAGCGTGGTTAGCCACGATTTTCCGAAATATTCAAAAAAACTGCGAATTTGCCCTTGACAACCCCGCTTCTCTTGGATAGTATACACACACAAACTAGTAACAATCTACTAGTGCCTTGCCCTAAAGGAGAAGAGGAATGTCTGGTTCTTGCTTCAAGCAACTGGTCATCGTGGCCGTTCTTTTCGTCGCGGTCGCACAGTTTCAGGGCTTTGCGCAACTGTCGTCGGCCTCGGTCACGGGGGTTGTCCGCGACACCAGCGGCAGCGTTATTCCGGGCGTAAAGATCACCCTGCAAAACGTGGCCACATCGGTGGCACACAATACCGTCTCCAACACTGCGGGCAACTACGTCTTCCTGGGCATCACGCCAGGGGAGTATACGCTGCAGGCGGAGGTGACTGGGTTTGAAGTTTCCAAGATGCCAGAGTTCACCCTCGCGGTGAATCAAACGGCCACGCTTGACCTGACGATGCAAGTCGGAACCGTCACGCAGAGCCTGACGGTGGAAGCTTCCGGCCAACTCGTCCAGTCGGCAACCGCGGAGTTAGGCACGGTCGTAACCGAGAAGCAGGTGTTCGATTTGCCGCTGAACGGGCGGAATTTCACCCAACTCCT
>ODAK010005526.1_pt1 | contig 12847 bp, 9 predicted proteins | sample 1539591 | NCBI WGS metagenome assembly ODAK01 (sample SAMEA3539303, study PRJEB22396) | soil metagenome | biome: tundra; feature: field; material: soil | place: USA | collected 2010-05 | depth 0.15 m | reverse complement strand
ATCCGTCCTTCCCGCAATTGAAGAAGGATGGAACGTCCGTCCTGCTGGAGGACTACGCGAGCCTGCCTTTCTCGAGTCTGAAAAAGGATGGGCCGTACCCGTCGCCGATCGATTATCAGGACCAGCTGGGGCGCGCAAACTCGTTGCGCTCGGAACCGGCTGATGCACCCAATTCGGACAAGCGGTTTTTTGTCCCCGGACAAAACGGCGTGCTGTACATACTCGGCAAGTCGACCCGGCAATTCACCCCCTATGTCGATTTCGGAAAAATCTTTCCCAAGTTCACGACCGAACCCGTCTATGGTCTCGGCCTCGTTTCGATGGCGTTCGATCCCGGTTATGCGAAGAACGGGAAATTCTATACGGTCCATACGGAACGACCCAGCATCAGCGGATCCGCCGCGCCACGCAACGACGCAGTGCCGAACTTGACCGTGAACGGCGACATCACCGCGGCGATTAACTCTCCCGCAGGCGAGGTTGGGTTCCAATCCATTATTTATGAATGGACCGATACGAATATCGGCAATTCGACCTTCGAGGGATCGGCACGCGAAATCCTCAGGGCAGGATTGAATTTTCCGCTGCATCCGATGGCGGACATGCTGTTCAATCCGCTCGCCGGTCCCGGTCATCCCGATTACGGCAATCTTTACATTTCCGTTGGCGACGGCACCGCGGGAGAACGCGCGGGAGTGACGCATCCCATTCCGCAGCGGCTCGATGCCCTGCAGGGCAAGATTTTGCGGATCACTCCCGATATCTCGCTGCGCCCGCAGGACATGCCGAGCTCAAACGGCCGCTACCGCATTCCGTCCACGGGAACCGATCCGAACCCGTTTGTGTCGGCGAAGGGCGCACGGCCGGAAGTTTTCGTCTATGGGCTGCGCAACCCGCACCGCATCACCTGGGACCCCGTGACCAACACTTTCTTGGCCGCGGACATCGGCGACCACTCGTGGGAAGAAATAAACATCATCATCAAGGGCGGCAATTACGGATGGGCCGAACGCGAAGGTCCGGAGCTGCGTTTCACCGGCGGGCCCAACGGCGGCAAAACCGCCACCCAGATCGATCCGCCGGTCCCGTATCCCTCCGAGGACACGCTCGCCGTCGACGGTCTTGACAAACCCGTGACGCTCGAGCCGCCCGTTGCGTACTACAGCCATTGGGACGGGCTCGCCGTTGGCAGCGGCTATGTGTACCGCGGCAAGTTGATGCCGCAGCTTGTCGGCAAGTACATCTTCACCGAGATCACGACCGGCCGGTTTTTTTACGCCGATCTTGCGGAGATGATTGCGAACAAGGGCAAGCGCGGCAAGGGCGCGGCAATTCACGAAATCGAGATTGTCTACAAGAACCCCTATGACAGCTCCGCCCAGGGCCCTGTGAAGCGGCGGATGTACGACATCGCGGCGGATGCTTTCGTGCGCAAAGGCGGTATTACCGTGCGGAATACCGTGCTGCCCGGCGCATCCAGCATTACGGGCGGATTTCGCGGCGGAAATATCACCGGCGGAAAAGTGGATCCCTACGGCGTTCCGTATGGCGGCGGGCGCGCCGATGTCCGCCTCGCCAGAGGCGGCGATGACGAGATCTACGTCATAAGCAAGAGCGACGGCATGATCCGGAAACTCGTGTCGGTGGTAACGCCGCCTCCTCGCTCGAAAAATTCCGCGGCCCGTTAGCAAGGTCATCAAGGGGGAAAGATGGAAACCGTGATGCCAAGACCTATTTCGCGCGCGCGCAATTCGATCAGTGGATCCGCACGGAGATCGAGCGCTGGGGCAAGATCATCTGCACCCAGAAAATCTCACTCGAGTAGGACCGCGGTTACTGCCGCTCCAGCCGGATCGCCCGCACGATGTCGCCATAAGCCTTAACCTCGGCGCGAATGAACTCGCGCGCCTCGGCCGGCGTATTGGCGAGAGGATCGTAACCGCCGTTGGTGAACACCTCGCGAACCTTCGGCACTTCGAGCGCCTTGCGCACTTCGGCCTGCAGCCGTGCGATGATGCTGGCAGGCGTTTTCGCCGGCGCAAACCACGCGTTCCAGCCCGCATCCTTGTGAAAGCCGGGCAGCCCCGATTCCATCACCGTCGGCACGTCGGGCAGCACCGACCAGCGGGTCTTGCCGGTAAACGCGAGCGCACGCAGCAGGCCCGACTTGATGTGCTGCACCGCCGCCGTCGGCGGAATGAACATGAACTGCACTTCACCCGCGATCACGGCGTTGAGCGCGGGGGCCACGCCCTTGTACGGCACGTGCGTCATCGACACGCCGGCGGTGCGGTTGAACATTTCGGTCACCAGGTGCGTCGAGTTGCCGATGCCGGCAGAGCCATAGGCGAGCGGCTTGTTCTTGTCCTTCTTCGCGAGCTCGATCAGGTCGCGCATGGAACGCGCGCCGAACGCCGGATTCGCCACCACCACGTAGCCGCTGCCAAGCGCGACGAACGTGATCGGTTCGAGGTCCTTCAGCGTGTCGTACGGCAGCTTGCGGTACACGGCCGGATTGATGGCGATCGAGGTCGTGGTATGCAGCAGCGTGTGGCCGTCCGGCGCGGCATGGACGACGATCTGCGTGCCGATAATGCCGTTGGCGCCGTCGCGATTGTCGATCACGATGGTTCCGCCGAGCTCGCGTTCCACCTGCGCCGCGACCGCTCGCGCGTTGATGTCCGCGGTCCCACCTGGCGCAAACGGGACCACCAGCCGGATCGGGCGGGTGGGATAGGTCTGTGCGATGCCACTGCTCGCAACCAAGGCAAGCAGTCCACCCCATAACGCCAGGCGGCTGCGGATAAGAAAGGACAGGAAATTCTTTCTGTCAATCATGGTCGTCAATGGGGTTTCCGCGGCGTCAGTACGCGGTGAGGCCGCCGTCAAGCAGCAGTGTGTGCCCGGTAATGTACGCCGCCTGCGGGCTCACCAAGTAGCGCACTGCGTCCGCCATTTCCTCGGCGGTGCCAAACCTGTGCAGCGGCACTTTGTTCAGCCTGGCTTCGCGCGCCTTCGGATCGGTCAACGTACCGGCGCGCGACCGCGTTTCCACCCTGCCCGGCGCAATGGCATTGACGCGAATGCCGTGTTCCGCCCACTCGATCGCCAGCATCTTCGTCATATGGATGATGGCGGCCTTGGAGATGCCGTAGACCGAGCGCTGGGCAGCGCCGACGACCCCATGGGTCGAGGCGAGATTGACGATGCATCCCGGCCGCCCCCTGCCGATGAGGTGCCGGCCGATTTTCTGGCTCATGAAGAAGGTCCCCGTCATGTTGGTCTGGATCACCGCTTCCCATTCTTCCGGAGTGACCTCGAGCGCTGCCTTGCGCAGCGTGATGCCGGCATTGTTGACCAACACGTCCACCTGACCGAGCGCCTTGATCACCATATCGGCCGCTTGTTCTATGCCGGGAAGCGAGCGCAGGTTGAGCGCTATGGGTACCACACGCGCGCCCGCCGCTTCGAGCTTCACCACGATGTCCGACAGGTTCGCGGTGCGCGTCGCCGAAACTGCCACGTCGAAGCCATCGCGCACGAGCGCCAGAGCGGTTGCGGCGCCGATTCCGTAAGACGCTCCGGTCACGAACGCCGTGCGCCGGCGTGCCGGGCTCTGCTCTCCCATACTGATTCCCGTCAAAACCTTATTCTGTGGAAAATGGCTTAGCTGGATGATACTTGCTTTGTTTGCCATGCTCCACTCTGCCGACGATTGCCCACTGAACGATACGCGGCTCTGCGCGAAACACAGCTATTGGTGCGCCTAGCAGCCTGTCGGACTCTGAGGGTCCGACAGGCTGCTAAAAGCAAAACCGCCCCTTTTCTCCAAATAATGTCCAAATCCACAGCCGTTTCACCTCGGTCAGTACGCAGGAACCACGTTTCGACGGTTCTATGACGACACTTTCGCATTTTTTCCGGGGGCGGTTTTGCATTAGGAGTTTGTCGGGAATAGCTCCGACAAACTCCTAGCGTTGTAGCATAATAACTTCGCTCCTGATGCCCGCGATCGCAACGCGCGGTCGGATCGGACAAACGAATTCGAATCCATTGGAGAAGACGGTATGAACCAGACAACGGGCGACGCACCGAGGTTCGAGGTGGATCCGTGGTGGCCCAAGCCGCTGCCCGAAGGGTGGATAACCGGGCAGCTTTCCACCGTATGCGTGGACGCCCACGACCACGTGATCATCACCAACCGGCGTGATATCACGGACGAGGAAAAGGAGACTTCGCATCAGGCGGGTTCGGTGATCATATTTGATCCCGCCGGCAACATGGTCGATTCATGGGGGACGGAGGAGACTGTTCCGGGGACCATCCATAGCTGTTTCGCCGATCGCGAGAACAATGTGTGGCTGACCGGCAATGGCGACGGCATCGTCCAGAAGTACACCCACGACGGAAGACTCCTGCTGCAGATCGGGAAAAGAGGTGTCTTCGATACATCGGACGGCACCAGAAAAGGCCACGCTCTGAATTCGAGCCATACGCAATTCTTCAAGCCGGCAGGTATCACGGTCGATCCGGGCAACGGCGATGTCTACGTTGCCGACGGCTACGGCAACCGCCGCGTGGCGGTGTTCGATCGTGAAGGGCGCTTCCTGCGGCAGTGGGGCAGGCAGGCGACCAGGGCGGAAACCGAGGCGGGCGTGGGCGGAGTTTTCGCGGAGGTGGTGCATTCCGTAACGATCAGCAATGCCGGTCTGGTGTACGTAGGCGACCGTCAGGGTGACCGCGTCCAGGTGTTCGACAAGATGGGCAATTTTCAAAGAAACATCTGGATCAGGACGGGAACCGCGGACCTGCCCGATGCGCGGGGCACCGCCTGGTGGGTGGAGTTTTCGCGCGACCGGGAACAACAATTCATGTACGTGATGAACGGGCGCAACGAGCAGGTCCATGTCCTCGATCACGCCAGTGGACAAATTCTCTCGAGTTTCGGCCGTCCGGGACATCAGCTGGGCAATTTCACGCACGGTCACACGCTGGCGGTCGACTCCAAGGGCGACCTCTACGTTGCCGAGACCAATTGGGGCCGCAGGATCCAGAAGTTCAAGCGGGTGCAATAATGAAAACGAATTTGAGCAGCTGGGTTGCAATGGCGTTGCTGGCGGGCGGCAGTGTCGTGCTGGCGGGCACGGCGTCGGCACAGGGCTGGAAGCCGGAGCGCAACGTCGAGCTTACCGTTCCAAGCGGTCCCGGAGGATCGAACGACATTGCGGGGAGGATCATCCAGAAGCTGTGGACTGACCTCAATCTCCTGCCGGTGTCGAGTTCGATAACAAACCGTGCCGGCGGCGAGCATATCGTTGCCTATACCTACGTCCAGCAGCGCACCGGCGATCCTCACATGCTCGGTGTCATGTCAACGCCGATGCTGGTGAACCCCATCGAAGGCCGCACCCAGCTTACCCATAACGATTTCACGCCGATAGCCTATCTGATCACCGAGCCCATGATCGCGGTGGTCCGCGCGGATTCGCCGATCACGACCGGCGCAGTCCTGCTCGAGGCGCTCAAGAAGAATCCAGGCTCGCTGAGCATAGCCCTGACGAGCACCGGGCACCGTGTTTCCATCGGGCTGCCCATGCACAAAGCCGGGGTCAACATCAAAGCCGTCAGGATGCCGGCCTTCAAGAGCGGTGGCGAGACCACCACCGCAGTGCTCGGGGGGCACGTGGACGTGCTTATTACCTCCGTTTCGACCAGCGTGCCTCACATCGCGGGAGGCAAGATGCGCGGCATCGCAGTAAGCTCGACCAAACGGCTCGGCGGAGTCATGGCGTCGGTACCGACGTGGCAGGAACTCGGCTATCAGAGTTCAGGATCGTGGAAAGGCGTCATGGCGCCGAAGGGCATCACGCCCGCGCAGGTTGCATTCTGGGAAGAGGTCATGCGCAAGTCGGCGCAAAGCGATGAGATTCGAAAATACGCCGAAGAGAACCAGTGGCTCGTGGAGTTCAAGGGGGCCGCGGAAACACGCAAGTGGCTGGACGAAGAATTCGCCGCGCTAAAAGTGGTCATGACCGCACTCGGGCTTGTCAGGCAGTGAAGGAAAAATCAAGTACAGCCAATAGTGCCGGCTCTGCCGGATCGTAGCGATGCCCGGGCATCAAAAGGTACTCGTGACGGGCGGACTCGGCATCATCGGCGCGTATGTTTGTCGCGCTCTGCTTGCCACCTCCCGGCAGCCGGTGATCTACGACCTTGGGGGAAATACCGGACTCATCCGGGACATTGCCGCCGATTGCGTCGTCGAGCACGGGAATGCGTGTGACTTGCCGCGGCTGATGGGCGTTATTGCGCGCCATGAGCCGATGGCAATCGCCCATCTTGCCGGCCAGATTGGCCCATCGGTTGAGCAGTACCCGTGGTCTTCGCTCAACGCGAATCTGATCGGGACTACAACGGTTTTCGAAGCGGCGCGCCTTTCCGGAATTCAGCGCATCGTATTCCCGAGTTCCAGACAGGTTTACGGCCCGATTGCGGAAAAACATCGTCATCCGACCTACGATCCTGTCCCGGAGGACCATCCGCGTGAACCATTGCTGCTGTACGGCAAGATCAAGCGCGCTTGCGAGGATATCGCGGATCATTATGCGCGCCTATATGGTCTAGACATCATCGCGCTGAGGTTCGCATCCTGTTTCGGACCGGGGAGATTTGGCCTTCATGCCCAAGTGTCGCCGATGTGGGGGCTTATCGAAGCAGCGATTGCCGATCGACAGTTCCGGATCGAGTACGGCGCGGACCAGTGCGATGACTTGTGTTACTCCGGAGAGTCTGCCAATGGTTTTATTGCTGCGCTCGACAGTGTGGCGTGTCCCGGGAAGTTTCGCGCCTACAACATCAGCTCCGGTGAGTTGATTTCATTGCGCGAGATGATCGCCGTCCTCAAGGGTCTCTACCCTTCGTGGAGTGCCGAGGCGGGTCCCGGCCTTGACTATCGTCGTTCGGGACTTGGTAATTATTTCAAAATGGCAACCGAAAAAGCTCATGCCGAGATCGGGTTCAAGCCGCTGTTCAACTACCGGCTTGCGGCGATCGATTACGCCGCGACGCTCGAACGTTTGAAAAAAGCGATCTCCTGAGCCTTGGAGTCTAGTCGGCGCGCAGTCCCAGGTCCTTCACCACCTTCGCCAGCGTCGCGATCTCCGACTCCAGGATTCTGCCAAATTCCTCCGGCTGATTGCCTACCGGGAGGAACACGAGATCGTTGAAGCGTTTGATCACAGCCGGATTGCGCAGCGTGGACACCGCTGCAGCATTGATCGTTGCGACGATTTCCTTCGGCGTTTTCGCCGGGACCATGAGGCCATACCAATTCGTAAATGCGTAACCAGGGACCCCCGACTCTGCGATCGTTGGATATTCAGGCAGCAATGGCACGCGATTGGCGGTCGTCACGGCCAGTGCGCGCAATCGGCCCTGCTTTATATACGACAACACCGTGCCGATCGTGGCGAAGTAAACCGACGTTTCGCCGGAAAGAAGCGATGTCTGCGCTTCCCCGCCGCCTTTATACGGCACATGCACCATGTTTACGCCCGTTTGCCCCTTGAATAACTCCGCTGCCAAAAAAGTCGTCGTGCCGGTACCGGCCGAAGCGTAATTGATCGAGCGTGGCTTGGCCTTGGCGAGCTTGATGAGTTCGCCGATCGACTTCACGGGCAATGATGGATGAACCAAGGCGATGGCAGGCGCGGTTACGCTTTGCGTCACAGGCGTGAAATCACGCATCAGATCATATGGCAGGTTTCGGTAGAGGCTGACATTGAGCGCCTGGGTTATGTTCAAGTGGAATAATGTATAGCCATCGGCCGGAGCTTTGGACGCGATTTCCGCGCCGATGTTGCCTCCTGCGCCGGCGCGATTGTCGACGATCACCTGCTGGCCGAAGACTTGGGAGAGTCCAGCGGCGACAATCCGGCCCACGACGTCGTCGCCGGAGCCGGGTGAGCCCGGCACCAGATAGCGGACGACCTTTACCGGGTAATTTTGCGCCCAGCCGGCAGCCGCAAACAGGCATAGCAGGCAGATCAGCGTGAGCAACTTTGTTGTGCAAGACCTGAGAATAGTCACCGGGAACCTCGCCCTTGAACGGAATGTCAGTTGAAGTAAATGGAAAGGATAGGAACTTACTTCTGTCAATCGATCATCGTCACCCCCGTGAGTTTTGACTTCGCAACCGTGTACATTCGCCCCTGTCCGGCCGCGGCACGCTGCGCAATGCCTAAGCCGGCGCAGCCGGACCAAAAAGAACCAAACGCGAAGACGCAGAGAAAAAGAAAAGTCGCAAAGATTCCTGTCTGTCATTTTTCCTGTTTTCCTTCGCGTCCTTGGCGTCCTTTGCGGTTCAATCTTTCGGCGTATATCGCAAGTCGCCGTAATTAGCCGAGAACCAGGTTCGGCGCGCCGAGCTGCAACATGAGCCCAAGCTCATCGGCGAAGGTCCAGCTTTCCCGCCACTGGCCGTCGGTGAATTTCATGATCGAGACGACGGGCACGCCCACGCGCTTGCCGGACGGCGGCAGGCCATAGAGGCTCGCCCGATGCGTGCCGTTAGTGTTGAAGCGCATCCACACCTGGTCGCCCTCTGCGATGAGGACCTCTATCCTGTCATGCCGGTCCGGAAACGCGATGTCCAGCGCCAACTCGCCGCGGCCATGCGCTTTGCCGTAATCGCGCAAGTGCTGAAATCCAAAACGCCGCTGACAGTGATCGGCGGCCCGGCCTTGCTTTGAGGACGCGGACGACCTGGAACGGGCCACGGTCAGTTTGTTGCGGTCCTGCTGCGTGGCCGGCGGCTGGGACGAGAGCCGCTGCACGAATGCATCGGCGTCTTCCCCCGTGTTCGGCAGCGGCGGCGCGATGAACAGCCGATCCTTGCGCGGCGGCATTTTCGCCCCGAGCTGCTTCAGCAACTCCGTTTCATCCATCATGAACCAGCCTTCGACCATCTGCCCGTCCACGATGCGCAGCATGGCGATCTCGTACACGTCCACTCTTTTTCCGGTCGCGGGAATGCCGAAGAAATTGCCGGTGTGCGTGGCGGTGACGCGGAACAGCAGGCCCACTCTGTCGCCTTCGGCAATGACTTCTTCGATCACGTCGACGCGGTCGGGAAACGCGGTGCGCAGATACATGCCGGGGTGCGGCCATCCCTGGTCGCGCGCATTGCTTGCCAGATGATAGTTGCCGCCGCGCACCCGGTCGTAGCTGGGCGCGAGGACTTCCTTCTCGACCTGTGGCATCGCCGGCGTGCCTTGAGATTTCTTGAAGCGCAGCGCCACCGCTGCGTTGCGGGCGAGTTCGCCCTTCCTGTTCTCGTCAGCATGGTTCATGTTATCTTCCTTTGCGTTCTTCGCGTCTTTGCGTTTAATCGTTTTTGGGTTTACGCGTTATTCCGGCTTGATTCCCGCGATTTTCACAAGCCTGGCGATCCGGTCATAATCCGCGCGCAGGAACGCGGCGAAGTGCTCGGGGCTTGCGCTACCCGCCGGCGGCAACCCCTGGTTCGCGTATTGCCGCGTCACATCCGGATCGGCCAACGCCTTCTGGATCGTCGCGTGCACAATCCTGATGACCGCGCGCGACGTGCCTTTTGGCGCGAAGACGCCGTTCCACGCGTTGTACTCGTAGCCCGGCACGCCCGCTTCGTCCAGGGTCGGCAGATCGGGCATCAGAGGCGACCGCTTTTTAGTGGAAACCGCCAACGCCCGCAAGCGCCCCGCCTTGATCTGCCCGGCCACCGCTGCGGCGGGAACGATCGTCCAGTGTGATTCACCGGCGATGAGGGCGGATGCCACGGGGCCGCCGCCCTTGTAAGGCACATGCACGCTGTTGATCCCGGCGAGAGTCGTGAACAACACGCCGGCAAGATGGCTCGACGAACCGATTCCCGCGGACGCCATGTTGAGCTTGCCGGGCTGCGCTTTGGCGAGCGCGATGAATTCCTGAACGTTCTTTGCCGGCAGGCCGGGATAGATGACCATCACAGCCTCGGCATTGACGATGAGTGAGATCGGCTCGAAGTCCCGCAACGGGTCATAGGGGAGATTGCGCTGGATGAAGCGGGCAATAATCATGGTGGCCGGTGCGCCCATGACGAGTGTGTAGCCATCGGGCGCCGAGCGCGCACCGGTCTCGACACCGATGATGCCGCCCGCACCGCCGCGGTTGTCGACCACGAACGACTGCCCGAGCAGCTCCGACATTTTCGGCGCGACGATGCGTACCAGAATGTCCATCGATGCACCCGCCGACTGCGGCGTGATGAGACGGACCGGACGCGCGGGATACGATTCGGCGAGCGCCGCCGCCGGCCCGGCAAAGAGCACGACCAGCGCAATACCGATCAAACAGCGTCTCATAGGTTGTAACATCATCCGCATATGCCGATGTTGTTCGAGCATAGCAGATCGAAGAACTCGTCGACGGGCATCGCGCAAAGCCGCGCGCGATCGAGGCAGCGGCCCAATACGATACGCCGCTGTTTCTCAGCGTATACCCGCGCCAGGTTTTGCTCGAACTTCCCGACCAGCCGCGGAACGCCCTCCCTGCGGCGTCGCCGATGTCCGACGGGATATTCGACCTCGACGCGGGAAGTCCGGGTGCCGTCCTTGAAATGCACGAGGAGCGCATTCGCGTTCGAGCGCTTGAGGGGGTCAAGAAATCCGCGGGTGTAGCGTTTATCCTCGCGCACAACCATTTTCACGCGCATCGCGTCGATGCGGGGATCGGCGGCGACGCGATCCTCGTAATCGCCCGCAGTCAGGCCGCCGAAGATCAGGCCGATCGCCGCGATGTATTGCAGGCAGTGATCGCGCTCGGCAAAATGACTCAGCGGCCCGGTGCGGTTGAGGTAGCCCATCGCGTAATGGTGCGTCCACAGCTCCACCTTCGCGATATCCCGGATGCGGTCTTTCACCTGCGGATGCAGCTTGATCGCCGCTTCCGCCGCAGTCTGCGCGTGGAACGCCGCAGCATAGGCAAGCTTGAACTGCACGTTCTCCATGACATAGGCGCCGTATGGGCGCTGGAAGCCGAACGGCTTGCCTTTGCAGTGCACGTCGTAGAAGCCCCACGTTTTCGCCGTCAGCGCCGATGGATAACCCATCTCGCCTTTGAGCGCCAACAGCGCCAGCCACACGCCGCGACTTGCCGCGTCCGCCGCGGCCCATGATTTGCGCGACCCTGTGCCCGGGCCGCGGCGGTACGTCGCGAGAGCGTGACCATCGATCCAGGCATTCGATAGCGCGTTGACGATTTCCCCGTGCGTTCCGCCCAGTAGCTTCGTCGCTACGGCGGCACATGCGACCTTGACCAGAATAACGTGGTCGAGTCCGAGGCGCGTGGTAAAGCCATTCTCCAGCGCGAGTCCGCCCATGATTTCGTAGGCCTTGATTGCGGCTTCGAGTACGTCGCGCATGACGAGCGGTTGGCCACCCCGCGCGACGCGCTGGCGACTTTGCCAGTACGCTACCGCGAGGATCGCGCCCCACGTGTCGGAGGGATGAACCACCGTTTCACCGCAGAACGTATCGTTGTAATCGAGCCACCGGATGAGAATCCCAATGTTGAACGCCGCCTGCACCGGATCGAGTTGAAACCGAGTGGCGGGAACGCGCGCGCCGTGCGGCGTGGCGGTTCCAGGCACAATGGGTCCGAGCAGCCGGGCGCAGTCCGGATACGCGAGAGCCTCGAAACCGCAGCCCAGGCTGTCAAGCAGCGAGTAATGCGCGGTCTCGAACGCCAGCTTGCTTTTGACTTGATAGCGATCGACGTAAGCAGCGATGTCGGTAATCACCCGGTCGAAAGCCGGGCGGACATTCGAAGGTGCAGCACCCATGAATGATAGTATATCGGAGGACGTGCTTGCTTCCTTGTTTCAGCGCACGCTTGATGTGTCAGGTAATTGTTCCGGGGAAGAATCATGAAGCGCAGAGTGTGGTGGGCGTGCTCGATAGCAATGGGTGTGTCTCTGGCGGGCGGTGTTCATGCGCAACAATATCCCGCGAGGCCCGTGCGGCTCATCGTGCCTTATGCATCGGGCGGCGGCGTCGACATCATGGGGCGGATCATCGCCGCGAAGGCGGCCGAGAGACTCGGCGCGCAGATGATCGTGGAAAATCGCGGCGGCGGCGGCACGATTATCGGCACGGAGGCGGTGGCGAAAGCGGCGCCGGACGGATACACGTTGCTGTTTGCCAATCCGGCCTTGGCTGCCGCCCCCGCGCTCAACGCGAATCTTCCCTATGACACGCTGAAAAGCCTTGCGCCGGTGATCATGGTCGCCGCGTCATTCAATGTGCTCGTCGCGCATCCGTCGCTGCCGGTGAAGTCGGTCAAGGACCTCGTGGCGTTGGCCAGATCGAAGCCGGGCCAGCTCAATTACGCCTCTGCAGGTGACGGCAGCGCGATCTATCTCGCCATGGCCATGTTCCAGAACACAGCGCACATCGAGCTCGTCCACATTCCCTACAAGGGGGCGGGCCCGGCGCTCATCGATGCGGTGGGTGGTCAGGTGCCGATGATGTTCATTGCGAGTCCGCCCGCGGTCAGTTTCATCAGCGCGGGCAAATTGCGCGGCCTCGGCGTCAGCAGCGCCAGGCGCCTCGCGATCCTTCCCGATATCCCGACCATCGCCGAGAGCGGTTACCCCGGCTTCGAAGTCAACAACTGGTATTCGGTTATGGCGCCCGCTGACACGCCGAGCGCAATCATCGCCAGACTCAATGCCGAAATCAACGCCATACTCGCCGCACCGGAGGTCAGGGAGCGCATCGCCGCACTTGGCGCCGAGCCGGCCGGCGGCACGCCGGAGCAGTTCGGCCGGCAG
>ODAK010005523.1_pt1 | contig 12848 bp, 8 predicted proteins | sample 1539591 | NCBI WGS metagenome assembly ODAK01 (sample SAMEA3539303, study PRJEB22396) | soil metagenome | biome: tundra; feature: field; material: soil | place: USA | collected 2010-05 | depth 0.15 m | reverse complement strand
GCTCGTCCAGGTCCAGGTGCCGGCATAGCTCTGCCAGTTGACGATCCAAGACCGGTTCGAAGCAACCGGATTGCCGCCCCAGAATTCTGGCTGGTTAAAGAAGTTATCGAAAGCCCGCGCGCTCACGCGGTTGTGGTCGTTAAGGTTATAGTCGCCGCGAATCGTGAACTCGTTGAAGTCGTTCAGGGTCGGATAGCCAGCCCCGAGGAGACTGCCGTACTGATTGAGCGGGGTTAGGTTGCCGCCTATGGCATTTGCCAACTTAACGGCGCCGGTGCTGAAGGTCGTGGGATCAATTTTGTTGTTTGGGTAATACAACCCAGCCCACACCTTCTGCATTCGCGGGGTGGCCCTGCATTACGCTCAGGGGCACGCCGTTTTGTGGATAACCGGTCGCGTTCGCAGTGTAAATTTGATCGGTCACAAGTGTGCCTGTCGAATCACGATCAAGGCAAAGTCCCTGGGCGTCAAAGCCCTTCTGGCAATAAACGGAAAAATCGCCCTTGTTAATCATTGCCGGTGTCCACATGAAACCACCGCTGCCGGCGTTGAAAATGCTCTGCCGCGTGCCTTGATAGTTTCCGAAGACGAAGAATTTGTCTTTGATGACCGGGCCACCTAATGAACCGCCAAACTGGTTGCGGTGGATTTCGTTGGTCAGATGAGTGAAATAATCTTCGGCATTAAAGCCGCCGTTGCGATAAAACTCGAAGGCGTCCCCGTGCCAGTTGTTGGTTCCGGACTTGGTGACGATACTGACCACGCCGCCATTGGTGAAGCCATAGCGCGGATCAAAGTTATTGCCAACGACAGTGAACTCCTGAGTGGCGTCCGGGTTCGGAAACGGGGCCGCGGTAAGTTGGTAATTGTCCACGTTGAACGCGCCGTCTAGCAAATAGACGGTGCTACCCTGCCGCCCGCCATTGGTGGAAGCTGCGGTTTCCGTCGGGAATGTGGTGTACGTTTGTGCTCCTTGTCCCGGAATACCGGCGAACAAATCGACCGTGCCAGGAGTAAGGAGCACGAGAGAAGCCGGATTTCGCCCGTTGAGCGGCAATTCTGTGATCGAGCGCTCATTGATGGTTTGGCTGAGTTCTGCACTCTCGGTATGAACCAGTTCAGAACCGGCTTCGACGGTGACTTTCTCGCTTACCTTGCCGGGTTGGAGGGAAAAGCTCGCACCGAGATTTTGCTCAGCCGCCAGCGTGACATTCTCCTGTTGCTGCGCGCCGAAACCTTCCTTTTCCACTTTAATGGTGTAAACGCCGGGAATTAGCTGCAAGATAGAGTATGCACCCGACCCGTTGGTCGTGGCTGGAGTGGCGACACCGGTAGCAGTGTTCGTCGCGGTGACGGTGGCTCCCGCTACTACTGCGCCCTGAGAGTCCGTAACCGTACCCCCGATGTTGGCGCGGCCTGTTTGGGCGAATAAGCCCTGCGCGCCGAGAGTTAGGAACAATGCGGCCATCGCCAGCATTGTTGTGAAGTTGTTCGCGAATAGTTGATTCAGGCGAACGTTCTTCTTAAATGAAGCCATTGTTCAATTACCTTTCCGCGCCAGAGGATTTTCCCGAAGGCGCCGCCACCTTTAACCTTAATGTTTGTACGACCCACTTACGCCAGCCTCGTGGGGGCTCAAACCGAGCCAAACGAGAGCATTCACTTAAAGCTGTACGAAAATTACTATATGGTTAACAAACGTTATCCAGACTTCCCGAAATCGAACACTAGTATTTTGATATGATGACTGTCAAGCTAAATAATTTGATAATATGAGGTTAATAGGTAGGGGGCGAACCAGGGGCAGAAATAGGCTGTATCAGATTGTTTCTTAGGCTGTTATCAGATCGAGTATTCTTATATGATGTAAGCCCAATATGATCCGGAGAGAGTCGTTGCACGACAAAGTCGTCCGGCACTTGGCCCTTCAGATCCTAAAAGGGGACGTAACCACACTTCCCAACGAGGCCGATCTAGGTAAGGATTTGCGGGTAAGCCGTTCGATCTTGCGTGAATCCATTAAAGTCTTGGCGGCAAAGGGGCTGCTCGAGGTCAGTCCTAAGACTGGAACCCGCGTCCGCCCTCGCAAAGATTGGAACCTGCTTGACCCTCAGCTTTTGGAGTGGATCTCCGAAGTCGGAATTGAAGAGCATTTCTTCGAGAATCTCACCGAACTCCGCAGCATTCTTGAGCCCAAGGCGGCGGAACTTGCTGCGTTGCGGGCCACGGAGAGCGATATAGAGGAGATTCGCTCGGCTTGGGAGGGAATGCGGCTGAGCGGCGATGATCGGGAAGCGTACAACGTCGCCGACCTGCGTTTTCATCAAGCCATCCTGGCAGCCTCTCACAACGAATTACTCTATCGAGTGGGAGGACTCACGCGGGTGCTTCTGCGCATGAGTTTCGCCGTGACCAGCGCCTCTTGGGGCCCAGTCTCCGCGTCTTTACCGGCGCACAAAGACGTTTTGGATGCAATTGTTGGTCGCAACCCAGGGACCGCCAGGAAGCATACGGAAGACATCATCGCTCTGGCTACCGCCGGGCTCAGAAAAGCGCACGACTACAAGGCACATCTCCGAATGCCGGTCTGGGACAAAACGCCTGTAACGGCTGCTCAAGACTAAGTTTTGATCTCAAGACGAAGTTCCCACGTCCGCACTGCGCCTTGTCCGGTATTGTGACAACGCTTGCAGGTTCTTTCTGTTCAATTAGGGCGTTTCCGCCGTGACTGCAAAAAGCAAGAGCGGCGGTTGCTGAGGGGCGAGCGAAAGCGTGAGCGATTCGATTGCCGCCTTATCCACATCGATGGAGAAGAGCAGCACCTGATAGCGCTCGCGCGAAAAGTCTCTAATAAAGGTGAGAGCGTGTTGCGAAACAGACGTCCCCGGCGCTATGCGCGAAGCCTGATACACCAGGCTGCCGCCGGAGACTTCAATGCCGTTGCGCAAGGGCACACGTTGCGTCTTCCCTCCCGCGTATTTCACTAGGTACTCCGCCACAACTTCGCCAGGTGTGCCGGACGTGGGGAACCCACCGGGCAGGGTCACTTGGCCGAGAACGTGCAACCGAGCACATTTCTGGCCGATGGGAACTTCGATCTGGGGAACCTCTGGTGTGACGACGAGCGGCCGGACGTAGCCGTCCACGAGCGGCGGGCGGAATGCGACACCCAGCAGTTCAACCGGAACGTCTTTCCAGAACTGAAATTTCTCTCCCGATCTCTTCCACTGATCGTGCGTGAGCCAACTGGAATCCCAAGTCTTAACAATTCGCTGCTCCAAAGCAGCCCAGCTCTGCTTGGCCCGTGCTCCATCCGTGATGGCTTGTAAATCAACTGGCACAAAACGATGGCTAGACGTCCAGGGAGTACGGCGCAACGGTTCAACCTTCAGCGGAAGACTGCGTGTTTCGACTTGCTGGTACCGGCCTTGGAAAAGTAACGAGATTTGAGAGTGCACCTGGTCACGTTGCTCCCGGGTCTCGCTCACGATGCCCGATTCACAGATTCCGTCAACCATTTCGCCGTCAATCCGTGAGAATTCCGGAAAGTCATTCCACGAGAAAAACATCTCGCCGGCAAGCTGATCCTTCTCCATCAATTGCAGAATGCGGTCGGCCTGTTCCTGCAAAATGATTTGCGACTGCCCGATTGCCCGGCCGCCCCATTCATCAAAGATCAATGGCTTGCTGGTGCCATAGCCCTCGCATGCCTTGTCGAAGGCAACCGGATCGCAGTCGTAGGGATGGGCGCTGTAGAAATCAAGGCCGGCTGCATCGAACATGGGCTTCGCCTTTGCGGGTGGTTGGTCATTCGCGCACGAAACGAATCGACCGGGATCAAGCTTCCGGCAGAGATCGTTGCCTTCTCTTAAGGTCTCAGTCGTAAGAACGGATTCATTGCTGAGCAGCCACGCAAAGACCGATGGCGAGTTCCAATCGCGACGGATGGTGCGCGCCAATATGTCCAGCCCTAATTCGATCAGCGACCGGCGCATTTTTGTGAAATCCACTTGCCAATATCCTGGCTCCTCACAGACGAACATCCCAAGCTCATCCGCCAGTTCGACCATGCGGCGGTCTTGCGGGAACAGGTGAAGACGGACAAAATTGCAGCCCATCTCTTTCATGCCACGCATATCCAGCCCCATTTGTTTGCGGGTGAGGGTGAACCCCTGATCTTTCCACGTTCCCAACCACGACAAGCCATGCAGCTTGATCTTTTCTCCGTTCAAGAAGAAATTCGATCCGCCGATTTCGGTGTGGCGAAATCCGGTGCGGCAGCTGTATTCATCGACCGCCGGCCCACATTGAAGTTCCGCGACCAGCCGATAAAGATTCGGGCGGTCTGGCGACCAAAGCGCCGGATTCTTCAGCTCGAACGAGACCTCCACTTCACTTTGCCCGGCAGGGATGCTCACAGCGCGCCCGGCCGAGACAACTTCCACTTCGCCCTCAAGAAGCGAGACTTGCAATGTGCCTGAGGTCGCTGCGACGGCCGAAAAAAATGCGGTCACGCGGCACTTCGCCGACGCGTAGGGTGCCGCCATTTCATAGGCCAAGCGGACATTGTCGATGTGGGCAGCATGGCGAACCTCGATATAAGTGTCCCGAATGATCCCGCCGTAAGCTTCCCAACCCGGATTGATGCCCAACTCGATTTCGTCTTTCCCGGCGCCATTGGGCTCGGGTTCGAGGTCACAAATAGTTACCGCGACTTCGTTGGTGCCGGGGTGCATGTGCTGGGTAGCGTCAAACTCAAACGGTGTATACGGACCCAAAACGCCCAGTTCATTTCCATTGATGAATGCGCGGCCATAGTAAGTAATCGCCTCGAAATGCAGGACGGCGCGCTCGCCCGCCCCTAGCTGGGGCATTAAGAATGTTCGCTTAAGTTGGGAATACCCGAACGGATGTTGCGACGACGGCACTTCAATGCTTTCGTAGTACTCGCCATTTACATAGCGTTGCCAGGTCCCATTCAGATCAACCCTGGAACGAGTTTTGATTCCTGAAGGGGTGGACACTGTGCTCGCAGTTAGGTGATGCGGCATGACCGCAGCGACGGCGGCGACACCGAGCGGTGTAATGAATTCTCGACGCGTAAACCTTTTTGTTCCTCTTCCTTTTTTCTCGTGAGCAGGCCTCAATCCATTCCAGCACTCAGCATCTCGGGGCCGGCGCGAAAGCTCGCGATTTGGACATCTTGACCTGGAAGCTGCAAGTCGTACGCACCACTTTGCTAATATGCGTATTAAGGTTCTTTCCAACAAAGACCAGTAGGATCGTGGTAAAATTCGCAATCATCATATCACCCGATAATTGGACTCGCATATCACAGATCGCCCGGCCGCTCCTGTAACCACCCACTTTAACGTCGGCTACGTGCTCCTCATCACGCTCGTTGCTGCTCTGGGAGGCTTGTTGTTTGGCTACGACTGGGTCGTCATCGGGGGAGCAAAGCCTTTTTATGAGCGGTACTTTTTGCTAAGCAGCGCGCAACTCATCGGGTGGGCGAATAGCTGCGCCCTGCTTGGCTGCCTGCTGGGGTCCATGATCTCTGGGGCACTAAGCGACCGCATCGGACGAAAGAAGATGCTGATTGCCGCAGCACTTCTTTTCGCAGTTTCTTCCATCCTCACGGGCTGGTCGAACACGTTCACTCTGTTTGTAACCTGGCGGATCGCGGGTGGTGTGGCCATCGGTGTCGCGTCCAATTTGTCGCCGACGTACATCTCGGAAGTGAGCCCTGCGCCCTGGCGAGGCCGCTTGGTAGCCATTTATCAATTGGGCATCGGCACCGGTGTCGTGGTGGCGCAGATTGTCAACTGGCTCATTGCGGAGAAGGTCTCGAACTCCGCCACGGATGAAATGATCCGGCTGTCGTGGAATGGCCAATTCGGATGGCGCTGGATGTTCAGCGCTGTGGCAGTCCCCGCCCTCATCTTCTTTTTAGGGGCGCTGTTTCTTCCGGAGAGCCCTCGTTGGCTTGCGGTGAATGAGAAAAGTGCGCAAGCCAAGAAGACGCTCTCAAAAATCGGCGGAGACGATTACGCGGAAGCGGCTCTGCAAGAAATCCGCGAGACCGCCGAATTGGATTTCGGTGGCCGCAGCCCGTTGAGAGAACTGCTGCGTCCTCACATCGCCAAGATCGTAGGGATCGGGGTTTTCCTGGCAGTTCTACAGCAGTTCTGCGGGATCAATGTCATCTTTAACTATGCGGAAGAGATCTACCGGGCGGCGGGTTACGGAGTGAGCGGCGTGATGCTCAACATTGTCGCGACGGGAGCGATTGGTCTGGCGACCACGCTGATCGCGTTTGGACTGGTGGACAAATTTGGCAGGCGTCCGCTGATGCTCTTTGGCTGCATTTCGGTAGGAGTGCTCCACATTTTGATTGGGTTGTCTTATCATTTCGGTCTCCAAGGGCTTCCGCCGCTATTGCTCACGCTTGGCGCGATCGGATGTTACGGCATCTCTTTAGCTCCCATAACCTGGGTTCTGATTGCAGAAATTTTTCCCAATCAGATCCGGGGTACGGCTGTGTCCATTGCCGTCTCCGCTCTATGGATTGCGTGCTTTGCGGTCACGTTCACGTTCCCTCTGCTGAATAGTGCCATTGGACTGACGGGGACATTCTGGGTGTTTGCCAGCGTTTGTTTTGCCGGTTTTCTTTTTGTCTTGAGATTTGTTCCCGAGACAAGGGGCAAGAGTCTGGAAGAAATTGAAAAGGAGCTCGCAATCGCGGGCTGAGCGGCAAACGCTGGCGATCTGAAATAACTCAAGGGATTCTGTTAGGAGCGGGATGAAAGTCACAAAGATAAATACGGTCGTGGTAAATGCGCAACTGCGGAATTGGGTTCTGGTGAAGGTTGAGACCGATCAGCCCGGCCTATACGGATGGGGTGAAGCAAGCCTGGAGCAGAAGACCCGCGCCGTGGTTGGGGCAATCGAAGATCTTGCGCCCCTGGTGCTGGGAGAAGATCCCACTCGCATCGAGCATTTGTATCAAAAGCTTTACCGGATGCCATTTTTCCGGGGAGGCATCGTGGGCATGAGCGCCATCAGCGGCATCGAACATGCCCTCTGGGATATTTGGGGCAAATCGTTGAACGTCCCGGTTTATAAGCTTCTGGGCGGCAACGTGCGAGACCGGGTGCGGATGTACACCCATTTGGGCGGCGGCGACATGAACGCGGTTTATCACACCTTCGATCCCGCCCCGCTGGTGGATCTCGCGCACAAAGTTGTGGAGCACGGATATACCGCCTTAAAAGTGGTTTGTGTGCCTTACTCCGAGTCGCTGATGGGTGCGAGTTACACCAAGAAATTCGCGAACGCCATCGAGCAATTGCGGCTCGCGCTGGGTGACAGTATTGACATCATGGTTGATTTTCACGGTCGAACCTCGCCCGCCATGGCCATTCAATATATTGATGCGATCAAGGACTACCGGCCATTTTTCTGCGAAGAGCCCGTAGCTCCGGAAAATATTGATGCTTTAGCCGAGGTGCGCCGCGCCGTAAACGTGCCCATTGCAACCGGCGAGCGTCTGGTGACGCGGCACGAGTTTCGCAGAGTTTTTGAACTGCAAGCTTGCCATGTAATTCAGCCAGACCTCTGCCACTGCGGCGGTCTTTGGGAAGCACGGAAGATTGCTGCCATGGCTGAGACCTACTATATGGGAGTAGCGCCGCACAATCCCCTCGGTCCGATTGCCAATGCGGTTGCGCTTCATTTCGCGCTGGCCACACCAAACTTCCTCATACAAGAAGACATGCTCACCGATGTCCCATGGCGCTGGGACGTGGTTCAGCACTCCCTGAAATCCACCAAGGGATACTGGTCCATCCCCGAGGCAGCCGGCTTGGGCATTGAAGTCAACGAAAAGGAAGCGGCCAAACATCCCTTCAAGCAAGAGATCCCTCTGACGAGCGAAGCCCAAGCTGCCGACGGAGCAGTCCTGGATTTCTGAAAATAGCGGGTCCCTCTAAACCCAGCGGTTGGTTGGTGGAGCCGGTGCCAATCGGATATCCTGTACAAACCTGCTGGCCTCCCGGTGTTGTTTTGGAGTGAGAGATGACCCTGGTTCGTTTTGTCCGCAAGAACGCCTTCCGCAACAAGCGCCGCAGCGTGCTTACCGTGTTGAGCATCGGCTTCTCTTTGCTGCTGCTCACCATGATGATGTCCATCTGGCGCAATTTCTATGTTGACAAGGGAAGCGCGCAATCGGCGCTTCGCCTCATTACCCGGCACAAAGTTTCTTTGACCTTTGAAATGCCGACCTACTATCGGGAGAAGATTCGCGCCCTCCCGGGAGTGGCCGCGGTGGTGCCGCAAAATTGGTTCGGCGGCAACTATAAGGATGCTAACCAGTCGCAGAACTTCTTCGCGCAATTTGGCACCGATCCTGAAGAATTCTTTACCATTTACCCGGAATGGAAGATTGCCCCCGATGAACTGGCAGCCTGGAAGCGTGACCGGGCTGGCTGCATCGTAGACCACGATTTGGCGCAAAAGTTTGGCTGGAAGGTTGGGGACCGCATCATTATCCAAGGGGCGACTTTCCCGGTTGATTTGGAACTCACTGTCCGCGGAATCTTCACTGCCCCGGAACAAACTCAGTCCTTGTATTACAACCAGATCTATGTCGAAGAGGCGGTTTCTTATCTGAAAGGCCAAGCGGGATTCTTCACGATCCTGGCGCAATCTCCCCAGGATGTCGCGCGGTTGGGAACCGAAATTGACGACATGTTCCGCAACTCTCCCCAGCCCACCAAAACAGAGACGGAAAAGGCCTTTCAGCTGGGCTTTGTCTCCATGTTGGGAAATGTGAAGGCGTTCATTCTCAGCATTTGTACGGCAGTGGTGTTCGCGATTTTGCTGGTTTCCGCCAACACCATGGCCATGTCCATCCGTGAGCGCACTCGTGAAGTGGCCGTGCTCAAGACTTTGGGCTTCACCCGCCGCACCATCCTCTCTCTATTTATCGGCGAAGCCGTAACCCTGTCGCTCATCGGCGGAATTCTCGGGTCGCTGGCCGGGTTTGTGCTGGGAGGCGGAGCCGCTAAAGCGGCAGGCGGTTTTTTCGGTGATGCGCTTAAGGTGCAGCCCGCCACTATGGTGGTAGCCTGGGCAGTGGCCGCGTTGGTCGGCTTTCTCAGCGCGATCCTTCCCGCCTACCACGCTTCGGAGATTGGCATCGTGGAGGGCTTGCGCCACATCGGTTGAGAACTTATGACCCTGAGCAGTTTTGTGGTCAAGAACGCATTACGCAATAAGCGTCGTAGCATTCTCACAGTGCTGAGCATCGGCTTTTCCTTGCTCCTTCTCACTTTGATGATGGCCATATGGCGCAGCTTCTACTTGGACCAGGGGGCACCGGATTCCGCTAAACGAGTGATCACCCGCCACCGGGTTTCTCTCAGCTTCCTGCTTCCTGGCTATTACCGGGAGAAAATTCGTTCCCTTCCGGGAGTAGTAGCGGTGGTGCCCATGACGTACTTCGGAGGCAAGTATAAAGACGACCGTCCCCAAAATGCTTTTGCGCAGTTTGCTACCGATCCGGAGGAATATCTCAAAGTGGCCTCGGACAAGACCGTGACCGCCGACCAACTGGCGGCCTGGCAACATGACCGCGCCGGCGCCATGGTAGATGCCGATTTGGCGAAGAAGCTTGGCTGGAAGATTGGTGACCGAATTACGCTGCAGGGGACATATTTCCCGGTCAATCCCGAACTCACCATCCGCGCCATGTTCACCATGCCGGTCCAAGCCCGCTCCCTCTCCCTCTTCTTCAACGCCAAGTATCTGGACGAAGGGTTGCCCTGGTTCAAAGGTCAGACGGACTTTTTCGATACGCGACTTGTTTCCGAGAAGGATGTCCCCGCAGTTTCTCAGGCCATCGACGAGATGTTCCACAATTCGCCCGATCCCACTAAGACCGAGAGTGAGCACGCGTTCCGGCTTTCCTTTATTGCCATGATGGGCAATGTGAAAGCCTTCATTCTTAGTATTTGCGCGGCGGTGGTGTTTGCCATCCTGCTGGTTTCGGCGAACACCATGGCGATCTCGATTCGCGGGCGTACTCGCGAAGTGGCCTTGCTGAAGACGCTGGGATTCACCCGCAGCCGAGTGCTTTCACTTTTTGTCGGGGAATCGATCGCGCTGGCTGTAACCGGCGGATTGCTCGGCGTGCTGGCTGCCACCGGTCTGGTCCAGTTCATAGCGCACTCGCCGGCGGCAATCGGCGTTCCTATGCATTTCGAAGTGACCCTGCCCACCATGCTGGCAGCGCTTGTGATTGCGGCCTCCGTGGGTGTGCTCAGTGCCGGATTGCCGGCCTATACTGCCTCACGCGTGAGCATCGTCGAGGGCATGCGGCACATCGGATAGCGAAGGATATTTATGGCGATTCCTATCAGCTACAACATCAGGAACCTCAGGCTGCGTAAAGGTCTGACCATCATGACCGCGCTGGGCATTGCGCTCACCGTCACGACCGCGATTTTCCTCATGGCCCTGCTGGCTGGACTGCATCGCGCCTTCATCAGCAGCGGTGACTCGCTGAACGTGCTGGTGATGCGCAAAGGATCGAATGCGGAACTCTCGGGCGGTTTCGATGCCGAACTCTTTCCCACGCTCAAGACTCTTCCCGGGATTGCCACCGATAGCCATGGTGAACCTCTGGTTTCCGGAGAGTGGGTAGTCGCCATTGTGTTGCCGCGCCAGGACGGAAGCGGCGAGACCAACGTCACCGTGCGCGGCATGATGCCGGATGGACTGGAGCTTCGCAAAAGTGCCAAGCTGGTTGAGGGCCGCTGGTTTACTCCGGGACAACGCGAAGTACTGGTCAGCGAGAGCATTCATAAACGTTTTTCTCACGCCAACGTTGGGGACTCGCTCCAGTTCGGCAAGGGGCCTTGGCAGGTGGTGGGAATTTTTGCCGCCGGCGGCTCGGCTTATGAATCCGAGATCTGGGGCGACGTGAACCAGATGGCCTCCGATTTTGACCGCCAAGGCGCTTTCGGCTCCGTTTATCTGCGGGCCACCGATCCGGTCTCCGCCGATGCTTTGGTGCACCGAGTCAGCGACGATCAGCGTCTGAAGCTGGAGGGTATGCTCGAAACCGACTACTATGCCAAGCAGACCAGTTCCGTGAACGTCATCAAGTTTATCGGCTGGATCGTCGCCGTGATCATGGCCATCGGATCAAGTTTTGCCGCCATGAATACCATGTACGCGGCTGTGGCCTACCGTTCGCGGGAGATCGCTACCCTGCGGGTGATTGGTTTCTCGCGGTCCAGCATTGTCACGTCCTTCGTTTTCGAATCGTTGTTGCTGTCATTGCTGGGTGCGATAGTGGGGATTCTGCTCATGCTGCCGTTCAACGGCATGACGACCGGGACGCAGAACCAAGTCACCTTTAGCGAGGTGGTGTTCGCCCTGCGCATGACGCCGGGGGTCGTGGGCGCGGCGATTGCCTTCGCGATGATCATGGGACTTTTGGGCGGGATTGCCCCGGCTTGGCACGCCGCGCGCCGGGAAATTTTAGCCGCCCTGCGCGATTGAGAAACCTGCAAATCGGTAGCCGGGGATTGTCATCCTGAGCTTCGCCAAGGATCGTACGAGGCGTTTTGGGGCTTACGTGATGTGAATGAGTCCCGGGTGGAACGTAGAAAACTGTAGTGGCGCTGCGAGGCGTCGTCAGATCGCAAAACAAGAATTGGAACCAAACACCTGCGGGATACGTTTCTGAATTATGACAATTGATACCAAACACGAAGATTTGCAGAGCCTGCGCATTGACCGCTCCGCGCGGGGCGAAGGGGAACCGCCTATTTGGGCTCGCCGTTACATTCTGATTGGAATTGCGGTGGTGGTCCTGCTAATCGTCGCCGCGCTGGCCTATCGCTTGCTTGCACCGGACGCTCCTGAGGTGGAAATCACTCGCGCAACCGCAGAATCGGGTGACACGGGTGGTATTGTTCTTTCCGCTACCGGTTACATCGTCGCCCATCACAAGATCAACGTAAACTCCAAAGTCACCGGACGGGTGAAGTGGATTGGCGTGGAAAAAGGCGACAAAGTAAAAGAGGGCCAGGTCCTGGTTCGCCTGGAAGACGATGAATTTCGCGCGCAGTACGAGCAGGCGCGTGGCGCAGCGGAAAGCGCAGGCGCGTATTATCAGGAGTTGCAGAATGGCTCTCGTCCCGAGGAAATCCAGCAGGCCCAACACAATCTCGATGAAGCCCGGGCTACGCTGGCAGACGACAAGTTCACGCTCGACCGCACCCAAAATCTGTCTAATCAGGGCGTAGTGTCGCGGCAGGCGCTCGACGATGCCACCGCAAAGTTCACAGCCGACCAGCAACGCGCCAATTCTTTGCAGAAATCATTCGAGCTTTCGAAGCTCGGCCCTCGCGCGGAGGAAATTGCCCGCGCCAAAGGCTCCATGACCGAGGCCGAAGGTCAGGAAGCTTATGCCAAGTCCATGCTCGACGCCACCTTAATCCGTGCGCCGGTCACCGGCACCATTCTTGAGCGCACGGCGGAAAAAGGCGAACTGGTGACTTCCATGTTCGCCAGTGGCGCCACAGGGGGCCCACAGGGAGAGGTCGTCGCATTGGCTGATCTGAACGACCTCCAGGTGGAGCTCGATATCGCCCAGGATGACTTCGCCAAGCTTAGCCCTCACCAAAAGGCCACCGTTACCGTAGACGCCTTTCCCGACCGTAAGTACAACGGCGTGATCGCGGAGATTTCTCCCGAAGCCAACCGGCAAAAGGCCACCGTACAGGTGAAGAGATCGGAAGAGCACACGTCTGAACTCCAGTCACTGACCAATCTCG
>ODAK010005522.1_pt1 | contig 12849 bp, 12 predicted proteins | sample 1539591 | NCBI WGS metagenome assembly ODAK01 (sample SAMEA3539303, study PRJEB22396) | soil metagenome | biome: tundra; feature: field; material: soil | place: USA | collected 2010-05 | depth 0.15 m | reverse complement strand
AATGCGCGAATACGAGCTCGGCGCAATCGTGGAAGCAAGCCCGCTTCACAGCGGCGGCCTGCCGCACCTGTGTTATCTCTCGTCCGGACCGCAGACGGGAGCAAGCGCGTGCGTGCCGCGCCAGAATCTCTCGCACCGCGTGCTCGAGCGCGGCGATGTGATCAATACCGAGATCAGCATCAGTTACTGGGGTTACTCGGGGCAGATGCACCGGCCGATCTTTCTGCAGGCCGAGCCGAGTGAGCTCTACCGCCGGCTGTGGGACACTGCGCTCGAAGCCTACACGCGGTGCGTCGCGGTGCTGCGCGCCGGCGCCACCAGCGAAGACGTGCTCGACGCCGCCAACGTGATCGACGAGCGCGGATTCACGATCAACGACGGATTCCTCCACGGCTTTGGCATCGGGCTGCTGGCGCCGAGCATAGGCACGCGCCAGGCGCAGCGCGGCGTTCCGAAGCCGCCTTTCATCTTCGAAGCCGATATGTGCGTGGTGGTGCAGCCCAACGTTGTCACGCGCGACGAGCGCGCCGGCGTGCAGTTGGGCAATCTGTTCCGGATCACGAAGGACGGCGCCGAGTGCCTGCACCGGCTGCCGTTGGAGTATTACATGACGAAGTGAAGCACCCCCAACCCTCCCACGCAAGTATTTTCCGCCGTATGTGCGGCTCCGCACAGAAAGCCCCGGGTGCCAGGCAGAAAATCACTGCTGCGGCTACACCGCTACGAACATTCGGGAGGTTATTGTGCGTGCTGAACAATCCATTATCGTACTGCGGCGATGCATTGCCGTTTTCATAGTTGCGCTGGCGGCTAGCGCGTTTATCCCGTGGCTTGATGAGGCCGCAGCGAATTTCGAAAGGACTGACATCGGGCGTTATCTCAACCGGATGGTCTCGGTACCGCTTGCACTCGCGGCGCCGCCTGTCGCGGCCGGCGTGGAGTCACAACCCATGCGCGCCGATATCCGGGCTTTGGTAGACGAGCACATGGCGCTGCAGGATCACTGAGTGCCGAGTTCTGCCCCGCTGTCCTGTCCGTAAGACATTGCGCGGCGCGATCTCTTTATGTATAAAAAAATCCTGGTGCCGGTAGACGGCAGCTCCGCTTCAATGCAGGGCCTGCGGGAAGCAGTGCGGTTTGCGAAGGACCAGAAAGCACGCCTTCGGATCATCCACATCGTCGATGAGACGGTATTGGCTCAATATCCCGAGGCATTGGACGCCACGGGGCAATTGCTGGCGACGTTTATCGATGATGGCAAAAAGACCCTGAACGACGCAGTGACTCTCGCCAGGCGACAGGGAATAAAAGCCGAGTACGTGCTCTATAAAAAGCTGCTGGGGGCCTTGTCCGACCTCATCCTCAGGGAGGCGAAAAAGTGGCAGGCGGACATCATTGTCATGGGCACGCATGCGCAAAGCGGTATTCAGCATTTTTTTCTTGGGAGCGCGGCCGAGGCCATAGCCCGGTCCACACGGTTGCCGGTGCTGTTGATCCACGGCGCGCCTGCGGCAAAACGCAAACGCGCAGCCAGACGCAAATCCTGACGCGCGTGACGCACAGCGTTCAAGGTTCGTTGCCGTACAACGCCGGAAGGACCGGCGCGATCACCGCGACCGGCCCCGCAAACAGGAATGCCGTCACCTGCCCGGCACGGGGCTTGATGACGGGATCCTGTGTTACGGGTGTTGCCTGGTTTACTTGGCTTGAACCAGAATGTCGTTCGTGACCGAGGTCACGCCCTTGGTATCGCGCGCAATCTTGACGGCCTGGTCTGCTTCAGCCTTGCTCTTGGCGTTGCCGCTCAGCGTCACAACACCCTTGTCGTCGGTAACGACCTTGATGTTCATCGCGCTGACCTGCTTGTCCTTCGCGAATTCGGCTTTGATCTTGGTGGTGATCACCGAATCAGCGACGGCTTCCTTGACGTTTTGGGTCATCGATTTCTCGGCGGCGTAGCCCGCCACGGGCGCGAGCAGCGCGCCGATTACCAGTGTTGTTGCAAGTTTAGTATTCATGGTCTTCCTGTCTGAGATTAAAAATGTTTGCTGCGTGACTCAACAGCCGGTATGCCCGGCTTTGGCTCAGTGCTTGCGAACGTCGTTGAACAGGGCCTCGTTCCGCGCTTCCCAGTCCTTGACCTGACGTTCGGCATCTTCCTTGCCAATGCCATAGGATTCCTGGATCTTGCCGACCAGTTGATCGCGTTTGCCGGCGATCTTGTTCAGATAGTCATCGGTCAGCTTGCCCCATTGCTCCTTCACTTTGCCTTTGGCTTGTTTCCAGTTGCCTTCAATACGGTCCCAGTTCATGGCGATCTCCTTGGTTAGTTCACAATTGGTGCCAGTCGCATTTCCGGCGGCACAGCACAAAGTCACTGCGATGCCCGCGACCAACAGCAGCAGGTGGCGGGAAGTTCGCTGCGAAAAACCCGCCGATACCCGTCCACCGCTGTGTTGATTATGGCCGGTCCTGAATGACCGTCTGTGCGCTAACGCACATACTCCAAACGGTTCGCGTATAGTCTCAGTGCACTACCCGTGTTTACCGGCTAAAGGGGCCACGCTCGATTAAATCGAGGAGTTCTGTCTACCGTAGTTTGCCGTACCGCGAGGCCGACCGCGTGTGGACACGGCCCAGGATACGCCCTCATAATTCGAGCGTGGCCCCTTTGACCCTTGCTGCTATGCCGAGGGCGCGCAGCCCGAACTTGCCGGGCGCGAGATTGTGAAATAGCGCGCCGTCGCGCGCGCGGGCGGGAATCCGGCAGGACGTTGATGTACTTGGCGGGAAATCCCATGGGCTTTTGTCTTCGCGGGAGCGACGAAAGATTTTAAGCCGCCTGCCAAGCAAGAAAACTGGTGGGATGTCGGGAGGTCGACCCCGGACCTACGGATTAAGAGTTGAAGTTTTGCCTCGAAATCGAAGTGTTTGCGGTCCGCCCTTACCCGCCCACCGCTCGTCGAGATTCGCCAAGCGGTACACGTTTTGGTCACGTCCAAGTTATCCCCTGGTCCCTGATTCAACTCGGGCTGGGCGGAGGCTGCATGTCGGAGTCCAGGAACCGCGCTTGGATTTCCTTTACCTTTTTCGCGTTGAAGACAAGCGCCTCGACGCACTCCTCATCGAACTTGGACCTTGCCATCTTGCGCAGCCACGCGAAGGCCTCGTCGTTGGACCACGAAGGCTTGTACGGGCGCGTGCTGGTCAGGGCGTCGAAGACGTCTGCGACGGCAATGATACGTGCCTCGAGCGGGATCCCGCCGTCGCGCAGTCCGCGCGGATAACCCCTTCCGTCCATGGTTTCGTGATGTGACTCCGCAATGTGACGCAGCAGGTCGAGGCCATCGAGGTGCTCGAGACCGAAATTGTGAGCGATCGCCTCGATCATTTCCAGGCCGCGCACCGTGTGCTGCTTCATTTCCTCGCGTTCCGCATCCGAGAGCCGACCGGGCTTGAGAAGAATGCGGTCGGGCAGAGCGAGCTTACCGATATCGTGCAAGGGAGCGAACTCGAAAATGCGTTCGATGGTGGCGTCGTCGAGGGCAGCGGCGCCGGTCGCAGCGAGATGCTGCGCAATCAAACGGGCATAGCGGGCCATGCGGTCGATGTGCGCGCCGGTTTCCGGATCGCGGTAGTGAACCATGTCGTGGGCTGTCTTGACGGCAGCCGCAAGAATCCGGACGGCGAGCATCTCGGCGGTCACGACTGCCGAGATCAGATGAGCGTACACGTCGAGCGCGCGAAGCGCCGGTTCCGAAAGCTGGCCGGACGTGCGAGAGTTGAAGAAGATAAATCCCCAGAATGAGCCATCGAGGTACAAGGGGACCGTATAGCTGGAGCGGTATCCTTCCTCCTCGAGGATTTTCGTGTGAACTCGGCGCCCATCGCGAAAGATACCGAGGTCATTGACGACGCGCGGATGGCCGCTCCGCAGGATTTCCGAAAGAGACGGCAACTCCGACAGGCGCGCCTCGTAACGCACCAGGTCATTGTGGCCCGGAGAACTGGCGAGGAACGTCTTGAGCAGGTCGGTCGCCCGGTCGTATGCGGCGACCGAGATTCGGTCCACGAAGTTCATTTGCGCATACAGGGCCTCGTGGATCGCGGCCAGCTTTTGTTCGAGCGGCACGCTCCTGTTCAGAGCATCGAGCGCGTCGGCGTGCGAGTAGAGCCCGGAATCTGGTTCGAAATCGGCCACCATGCACGGCATTTTACAACGCCGATTCGGTCAACGTGCAACAAGGTAAAGACGGCATCGCTCCTAGGTGGTTGGCCGATCGGTGGGCCGGGTCGGACTCAAATTCATGATGCCCATCAAAGTCGACGCTGGTTTAGTGACCTCGTTGCAACAGGCTGTGAATGGCGCTTGCGGAGGGGTGGTGAGGTTTCTGAGCGTCCAGCCGGTCATTCGCTCCAACAGCATGAAGGTATGGCTTGCTATAACAAGGCCGGCCATCGAACGTGTCATGACCACGGTCATGCGCACGCTACCCGCGGCCGAGTTTGGGCGCATCACTCCCGTCTAAGGCCGCTGATTCTTCATCGATTCAGATCAAACTGATCGATCTGACGTTGGCGGCATCGGGCCCGACTTAGAGCGAAGATTTACGGAATCTTTACGAACGAATGGCGAATCTATACCTCGTTTTTATGAGAGTCATCCTACACTGCGAAATGAAAGGTTCCAGAGGTTACCGTCCGGCGGGTGCTGGACTGCGGAGCCCGTAACAAGAGAGTAGCTATCATGAGCCAATCGATCAGCAACCGTCTTTACTTCCACGCTCGCAGCCGACGCGGAACAAAGGGTACGGCCGCGTCACGCCGCGAGGCGACAAAATATCTCGCGTTAGCTGCGGTGGCAAAGCGTCTGGCAATAGTATTTCTTACCGTAACGGCCATCTGTCTCGCGGCGGTGATGGGCCACATATTGGCGGCCGATATAGCCAATCCGCACATGACCGATATATTGCAGACCGGCGCGCGCTTGCTGGCGCGAGTGTACGTGCTTTAGCAAAACCCAGACCAAAGCGAGCCACAGAGGTCACAGAGCGCTCAGAGGTTCAAGGGGTTACGATCCTACACATGCTAACCCGTTGGGTCATTCGCACAGGATAAACAACCCAATGATTTTTCTCTGTGATCTCTGTGACCTCCGTGGCTAACCTCAAAGCAGCGCGCCGTGCAAAATCACAGCCGCGACGCTGAAATAGATCACGAGACCGGTCACGTCTACGAAAGTAGCCACGAGCGGGGCCGACGAAGTAGCCGGGTCAAATCTTAGTCGTCTCAGCAACAGCGGCAACATCGAGCCGGTGAGTGCGCCCCACATCACAACACCTACCAGAGCCAGCGCCACCGTCAAAGCCACGAGCAGCCAGTGCGGGCCATAGAAATCTGTGACGGTCTCACCATGCCGAACCAGGCCGTCACGTCATAGCCCTTGACCCCCGCCTGAGCCACCGCAGGCAAGTCGGGTAGCTCGGGTGAGCGCTTGGCGCTGGTGTACGCATTGACGTCGGGGGGATGCAGATCTGAAGACGTATAAAGTTGTTGTAAAAATCACAGAAATTTCTTGACACCGATTTCTCAATCGAAAATAATCGGCACATCCCATTGTATGAGAGATTTGTCTTGGGTAGTTGTCCTAGATTGCCGTCAAAAGGCGGCGTAAGTCGGCGCGACTGATCGCAAGATAGCTTCATTTCCCTTGCCGCTGTCTCGCCAGTAAGCGAGGCAGTGCGCTTCCAGTAGTTTCCGTGTCGCGGCTTATGCGGCAAGCAAGCAATTCAGGCGCACCCCTCATAACGTAACCGCACCAGCGGCGCTGTTTGTCGGGCTTCGCGCTCGAACTCAGATCCTCGCCGGTGCCGCACGACCGTACGCCGGATCAACGTCGTGGTACACGGCCGTACATGGTTGGAGTAAAAACATGAAAAAGATCAAAGAGCTGCCGATGCTGAGACTAGCGTGTGCCATTGCACTCGCCATGCTCGCCCAGTTGGCCTTTGGACAAGACCAAGTGGCCGAGCATGAACCGGTTGCATTGCCTTTAGTGACGTTCCCAGCCGCTGCTGAGAACGTTAAAGAAGAGTCTTGGAACGCTTACGGTCAGCTACAAGCCCGAGCGGGCCATTGAAGCGTACTACAACATTAACGTGAACAGATTTACGTCGTTGACGTTGGACATCCAGCGGGTGGCCAATCCCGCCTACAATTCGGATCGCGCGGCCCGGTGACCATGTATGGTGTTAGAGTGCACGCAGAGTTCTGAAAAGTAGGCAGCACCGACAGCACGAATGAAACCATTCCCGCAACCGAGGTCTTTCATACGGCAGGTCGTGGGGGTCCGGTACACCTATATCGGCCAACATTTGTATCGTTTCACCTCGCCCTATCCCGGAAATCAAAGCTTAACCGCGAACGGCGATAGTCAGTCGGGAAAGACCTTTGTTCATTGCCTGAGCGTGCCCTTGTGATCCGCAGCGTTTTAGGAAAAATCCATCCAACGGTCTTCTTAAAAGAGGCCAAGGCGACAGCCGCGACCATTTCGGAGCACGAGCAGAATTTCATCGAGCTGTGCAGGTTGTCGCCAGAAGAGGCTTTGCTCAGCGCCGGGGTAAAGGAGGCTGGCCTTACGGATCAAGAGGTCGAAACCAAGCGCACGCGCTATGGCACCAATGATCTCGGCCAAAAAAAGCAGGCCGGCATCATGATGGAATTGCTACAGCGATGCCGTAACCCGTTGGTCATCCAATTGCTCGTCATCTGCGCGGTATCGCTTTTGATGGATGACATTCGTTCGGCCGCAGTGGTGGGCGTGATGATCTTGCTTAGCGTGGTGCTTGCATATGTACAGGAACACCGTTCCAGCAAGGCGGTGGAGAAACTTCGGGAGATGGTGCAGACGAACTGTCAGGTCATGCGTAATGGGCAAGAGGCTGAAATTCCTATCGCGGAGGTTGTACCTGGAGATATCGTCATCCTGCAAGCCGGCGCAATAATTCCAGCCGATATGCGGCTAATCAACGCCAAGGATTTCTTTGTTAGCCAATCTTCGCTGACAGGTGAATCCATGCCGGTGGAAAAGACCTCTGGAGTGGCCGAAGTGGCTGGCCGGGGAGTGATTGAATTGCAGAATGCCTGTTTTCAAGGAAGCAATGTTCTGAGCGGCACCGCCTGTGGTGTTGTGGTGAACACTGGGATTCGTACCCAATTCGGGTCCATTACCGATAAGCTCTCCGGCCAGCGGGTTCAGACAAGCTTCGACAAGGGTATTGCAGGCTTCACATGGCTCATGATCCGTTTCATGGTGGTGATGGTTAGTATTGTTTTTCTGATTGTCGGCTTGACAAAGCATGATTGGGCGGAGGCACTTCTTTTCGGCTTGTCGGTTGCGGTTGGGTTGACGCCCGAAATGTTGCCGATGATCGTCGCCGTCAACCTCTCCAAAGGCGCGATGGCGATGGCAAAGAAACAGGTCATCGTCAAGCGTCTGAACTCGATTCAGAATTTCGGGGCGATTGATATCCTATGCACGGACAAGACTGGCACGCTGACGCAGGACAGGATTATTCTCGAAAAGCATCTTGATGTAACGAGCCGGAACAGCGCGGACGTACTGCGCTACGCTTACATGAACAGCTACTATCAAACCGGCCTGCGCAATCTGCTGGACCGCACGGTGTTATCGCACACTGAACTGGACGTTGAACGCGGGTGCAAGAAGGTTGATGAGATTCCCTTCGATTTTCAACGAAAGCGAATGTCGGTGATCGTGGATTACGAAGGGGATCACGTTCTTATCTGCAAAGGGGCGGTGGAAGACATCTACAAGAGTTGCGCCCACTATCAGGTGGACGGCGAAGTGCACTTGATGATTGACTTGATCAAGAATGACCTGCTCGAAGAATACGAGGAGTTAAGTCGCGATGGTTATCGCGTGCTGGGCATTGCTTACCGCGAATTTCCCAGGAGCAAGCAGACCTTTTCGGTGACGGACGAGAGCGATTTGATCCTGCTCGGCTATCTCGCTTTCCTGGATCCTCCGAAGGGTTCCGCCCAAAAGGCGATCTCGTTGCTTAAGGAATTTGGCGTCACGACCAAGATTCTGACGGGAGACAATGCCCTGGTGACCCGTAAGATCTGTAAAGATGTGGGGCTCGAAGCAGGGGACATCATCACGGGTGACAAGCTCATTGGCCTCAGCGAGGAACAGCTTGGCGAACTTGCAGGCAAAGTCAATGTTTTTGCCCGCTTGTCTCCCTCGCAAAAGGAAAGCATCATAATCGCGTTGCAGAAGCGCGGTCATGTCGTTGGCTACATGGGAGACGGCATCAATGACGCACCCTCGATGCGGGTGGCCGATGTGGGTATCTCGGTCGATACCGCTGTCGATGTCGCGAAGGAATCCGCGGACATAATTTTGCTGGAAAAAAGTCTGCTGGTCCTGGAAGACGGCATCGTTGAGGGAAGAAAAGTCTTCGGTAATATTATTAAATATGTCCGCATGGGAGCCAGCTCCAATTTCGGCAATATGTTCAGCGTCGTGGGCGGCAGCTATTTTCTGCCTTTTCTGCCGATGGCACCGATCCAGGTGTTGGTGAACAATCTACTCTATGACGTGTCCCAGGTGGGCATTCCCTCGGATCACGTCGATAACGAATACCTGACGACTCCCCGCAAATGGAACATCGAAAACATCCGGCGCTTTATGATATCCATCGGCCCGATAAGCTCGATCTTTGATTACGCCACGTTTTTTCTGATGCTTTATTTTTTCCACTGTAACCTCTATTCCGACGCAGCCACGGCTCCCGAGATGAAGACTCACTATGAAAGCCTTTTCCATACAGGGTGGTTTGTCGAGTCGATTCTGACACAAACCCTCATCGTTCATATTATCCGCACAAGTAAGATTCCATTCCTGCAAAGCATGGCAAGCCCGTTCCTGCTGCTGACCACGGGTGTGGTAATGGCGATTGGGGTCGCGTTGCCGTATTTGTCCCTGGGGCATTACTTCGGTCTTGTCCCGCTGCCAGCTACATATTGGATCTGGATTGTCGGTTTTCTGTTCGGCTATGTGGCGTTGACGCACATGGTCAAGACATGGTTTGTTCAAAAATTCGGAATGAACTAGCATGAAAAGCCTTCTTAATGCCCTGCAAGAGGGCCGCTTGATTGAGTTGACCGACAATAACAAGGGCAAGGCGCTCGAATTTCTCGCCACCCTTATCGAGGCCATTCCGGATATTGGCGTCGAAGGTGGCATTACGGAAAAAGTGCTGGCGCGAGAACAACAGCACTCAACCGGAATCGGTAAGGGGTGGGCATGTCCCCACGCGCGATCCACTCGGGATGGTGAACTCGTTTGTGCGGTCGGCTGGAGCCCTACCGGAATCGATTACGGCGCACCCGACAATATGCCCGTGCATCTCGTGGTGATGTATTTTGTGCCGGACGTGCAAAAGAACGCCTATCTCAAGGAAATCTCGACGCTGGCAAAAGCAATTTCAACCAACGAGGAATTACAAGACTTGAAATCGCTTTCGGACCTGGGCGAAGTTCGTGACCGATTGCTCGACGCGATTAGCTTAGCGCTCGAGTCGATGGTTCCAGAAGCCAAGGCGCGAATGATTCAGTTGGATGTAAAGCAGGCGGAGATCCAGGCTGGTGCGGGACTTCCCGTTGAACTAGCTCGCCATATTGTTTCCTTATCCGTCTTGGCCATGCCTGGCAGCAATCCGATCATTCTTTGTCAGGATCGCGAATTGGTTAGTCGATTGGAGGGATCGAATCAGCTGGTTAATCAGTTGAGCCAAAACGGTCGAGCAGAGTGCCAAGGCGTTGAATTATTACTTCGATCCTCGGCAAATTATCAACCCGACAGAGTCCTTTATGACTGCTTGGCTTTTAAATTGACAAAAGGAGCTTCGTAAAAACCTTTCAAGCAGCTGTTAATTGTCATTTTCCGCAGGTCGAGGCTGCAATTTGACATGAATCATATTGCCTTGATGTCCCAGATACCGCGGGCGTACTCCTTAATGGTGCGGTCACTGGAAAATTTCCCGATCCGGGCGACGTTCAGAATCGCCATGCGCGTCCATCCCGTCCGATCGTTGTAAGCTGCGCCTGCCTTTGCCTGCATCTCCAGGTAAGCGGGTAGGTCCGCCAAATGGAAATATTCGTCGTTCTCATCAAGAAGGGTGGCCTCGAGCAGGCTCCGGTTGTAGGCGCTCCTCAACCTCGTTTCCTTCCTCGCGGCCGCTGCCTCTGCCGCGCGCCGTTTTGCCAGCCTCGAAAGTTGCCCGGCAGTGATTGCGGTGATGGAAAATGCGGCGAGCGCAACCCAATTCTGCGGGTCGGCGATGGTGAAGGTGTAGACCGGCGGCAGGAAGAAGAAGTTGAAGCAGAGCATGCCGAGCACCGAAGCGAGCAGAGCTGGCCAACTCCCCCACACGGTCGCCACAAACAGCACCACCAGCAGCAACGCCAGCGCCACGGTCATGTGATTGAGGTGATCGTGAAACGGTGCGCAGATGGCTGTCACGGCGGCGATACCTAGTACCGCTGCCAAATAACCGGCCACTCTATTTTGAAAGGTATTTGCCCACATGCTTTATCGCTCGCAGCAGCGTCAGCCTGCCAAGAACAGCTCAATCTTCTTCAACTCGGGGTATAACCACTCCATTCTCATGTCTCCTCCATTTATTCCTCAACCAGCAAATCGAGCTTCTCCGCCAACCAGCGCGTCGTCGTCGCCTGGATCAGGATGGTCATTAGAATGGCGAGAAAGGTGACGGAGGCGATGAGCTTTCCCTGCGGCGCGCCCATGCCCATAAGCAGGCCAGCTAGGGCACCAGGTATAACGCCGGTCTCGCGCGTCCAGCACATGAACAGGAGTTCCTTGATTGTCCATTTGGCGCGCCGGTCTGGAAGAGCGCACAGAAACACCGTGACCGGCCGCGCCACCAGCATGAAAACCGCGACGACCGCGACACCACCGATCAGGTACTTGTTCATCAGGGCGAAATCGACCTGACTGCCAAGCAGGATGAAAATGAACATGCGCATGATCAGCGCCGTGGTCATAACGAAATAATCCAGTTTTTCCTGCTCGCCTTCCTTCATCGCGAATCCCAACGCGTCCTTGTTGCCGATCATGATGCCAAACACGAATACGGCCATGAAGCCGCTCGCCTGCAGGTCGTCGGCGCTCAGGTAGGCGCCGATTACCGCCATCAGCGATACCAGCGGGGCGTATTCTTGTAGGAAACCAAATTTTTCGTGGGCGATCAGCATTGCTGCGAGGTAGCCGAGGATCACGCCAGCGATCAAACCGAACAACACCTGCTTCAGCAGGCCAAGCAGAATCGTCGACAAAGAAATCTCAGCGTGGCCCATGGCGATGGCGAGCACAGCAACCGTGAGAATGGCGCCGGTGGCATCATTGAAGGCTGATTCAGACATTACCGTCTGCGCCACGCGGTCCTTGATTTTCACTTGACGGAAAATTGGCACTAGCGTTGCCGGATCTGTAGAGGCGATGGTAGCGGCCAGCAGCAGGGCGACAATGAACGGAACGCCGAGCAGGTAATAGGCGGCAAGGCCGGTGATCGCGGCAGTAATCAGCACGCCGGCGGTCGCGAGGATAGCGACGGTGATCCAAACCTCCTTCAGTACCTTGAGTCGCAATGAAGCACCACCGTCGAAGAGGATGTAGCAAGAGCCAAAAATTAGCACCAGCTGATTCAGCGCGGAATCGGCCCTAATGTCGATCACGCCGGCCACATCAGGGCCGAGCAGCGTGCCAATGACAAGGAACACCACGACATCCGGTATTTTGATTTTCTGAGCGAGTACAGCGCTGGCTGTTCCCACCGCGAGAATCATGCCGAACACCATCAGGACGTGTTTGGCGAGTTCAACAGACGCTGACGACACTGGATAACCTTCCGAAAATAGGTGCAATTTAGGCGCTGCAACGAATAGCGTTTATCCGCCGCCCTACATGCTGTATCCTGCCGCGGGCGGCAATGGCGGCGGATAAACCTCGTTGGACTGAACCGCCGAGTTGGTGGCGGCTATCGGGATTGTAAGCGTGGATGGGCGGGAGTCAATCGTTTGAGCTTCGAAGGCGCGCTCACTTTAGAGCCAAATTCAGCCGGGCACCCAGTTCCACCACGCGATTAGGTGGAATACAGAAGTGCGAGCTCGCATCCAGCTCGTTCTTATGCAACCTGACAAATAGCCTGAGCAGCAAACGCAAGGCGATGTTGCCCCTGCTGGGCGGGACTAGCGATTCGCGGCCCAGGTAGAACGAGGTGGTCATCGGGTCGTACAAAGTCTGCCCCGTCTGGTTCGAGGCCGACGTCAACAGTGCGGGCACATTCTCTTCTTCCATGTAGCCAAAGTGGGCGACGATCCTTACGAAGCCGAGTTCCAGGCACTCGATTTCCATCCGTTCGCTGTCTGCCACTCGTGGCGCTTCGTCGGTGATCAAGGTCAGCACCACTACACGCTCGTGCAAGACCTGGTTATGTTTCAAGTGATGCAACAAGGCCCTGGGAAACGAGGCGCCGGGCGGCATCATGAATACCGCTATGCCATGCACCCGGTGTGGCGGCGACAAGGCCAGGCTGGATATAAAACTATCGATGGGAAGGCCCCTATCGCTACGCGCTTTACGCAGCACGCGCACCCCGCTGAACCAGGCGAAGGTGATCAGAAAGGTAATCGCGCCGATGGCAAACGGTAGCCAGCCGCCATCGGCGAATTTCATGGCATTGGCCGCCACGAAAGCCAAGTCTGCCACCATGAACACTCCCGCTACCAAGCCGATGCGCAACT
>ODAK010005521.1_pt1 | contig 12849 bp, 16 predicted proteins | sample 1539591 | NCBI WGS metagenome assembly ODAK01 (sample SAMEA3539303, study PRJEB22396) | soil metagenome | biome: tundra; feature: field; material: soil | place: USA | collected 2010-05 | depth 0.15 m | reverse complement strand
GGCGGCGAGCACTTCATCGTCACGTACTCGCCCCACGTCATCGAGCGCACATCCCCCGCCGGTACGCCGGTCGCCGTGAACATGCACGGTAACGGCACGCTGATGATCTACGGGCGCGAGGCCACTGACACGGTTCTGGAGCTCGCCGAGCGACCGCGCTTGCCCTAGCCCCGCTTTTTCCCGATGTAGTGCGTCAGCGTGTCCTCGCCTTCCTCCCACGCCGCGTACAGGTAGGGACCGTGAGGGCACCGCGTGCAGTTTTCCTTCCCGCACCGGACCATTTTCTCGACGATGCGTGCTCGGTCCGGGTACGGAAGCTCCGGCGGCGCCGGCAGTGAGCGCACAGCGCGTGTCGATGCGAACGGATGAGCCACCGGAGACAACGGCTGAGCTATCGGATTCTCCGCATGAGCTACACGACCTCGTGTCGGCGAGCTCCGGGCCAAGACCGATTTGGTCCCTGACCCACGTGCTTGGCGTGCGGCGCGCGGCGCGGGGCGCGCGGGTGGCACCTTGGGCTTCGCCGACGGGCGGGTCGGGGCCGGCTCGTCGCCCGACGCCGCCACCGCGACGATGGTGCCGAGTCCCAGGAGGCCAGCGGCGACGAGCACCGCCTCGAGACCCGAGAGCTTCCTGCCCGGCGGTGCCTCGGCCGGTGCGGATGAGCTACTCGCCTCGCGCTCGTCGAGCCCCGGCTCCGCGGGGACGGCCTCCGCGGGCGGCTCCAGCGGCGCTACGGCGCCCGGGTAGGCTCCCGAGAGCTCCGGGCCAAGACGAGCAGGCGCCTCCGCAGGCGGCCCGCCTGGCATCGCCACAGGCTCGACGCGGGGCTTCTTCGGCAGCTCGACGTAGCGCGAGCGCCAGCCGCCACCACCACCTGTCTTGCGGCGCCCAGCGGGCGTGGTCGCAGGCGCCGGCGCGGGCGGCTGCACGACCGTCCCGGTCGCTACCTGCCGGAGAGCTCCCAGGCGCTGCGCTACCGTGCCGGTGACGCTCGAGCCGGCGGTGACGGTGCCCTCGGCGATCTGGACGAGGGCCCCGAGCCGCTGCGCGGCCGCGCCGGCGAAGACCTCGGAGCCGATCGCTGTCTGCGTCAGCGCGCCGAGCCGTTGCGCGGCCGCGCCGGTGAAGACCTCGCTGCCGGAAGCCGCCTGGCGGAGAGCTCCAAGGCGCTGCGACGCGACTCCCGAGAACACCTCGCTCCCGGTCGCCGCCTGAACGAGCCCCGCCAGGCGCTGCAGAACCGTTCCGGTGAAGACCTCGGAGCCGGTCGCGTGCTGCACCAGCCCCGCGAGGTGCTGGGCAGCTACTCCCGTGAAGACCTCGGCGCCCGATGCCGTCTGCACGAGAGCCCCGAGGCGCTGCGCGATCGTGCCCGAGAAAACCTCGGCACCTGTCGCCGTCTGCACGAGAGCGCCGAGCTTCTGGGAGGCGGTGCCGCTGAAGACCTCGGTCCCCGAGGCGCTCTGGCGAAGAGCTCCGAGACGCTGCGCGACGGTGCCGCTGAAGACCTCGGAGCCGGTCGCTACCTGCGTGAGTGCCCCGAGGCGCTGCGACGCGGTACCGGTGATGGGCCCACCACTCGTCTGGGCCTGCGTCGCCGTTCCGTACGTCGGAGGTGCGATCCGCGGCGCCGGCGCTGGCAGCGGCTGCAGCACGAAGAGAAGCGGCGCCTTGAAGAGCGCGACCGGGGGCGCAGGGTTGTTCGGCCCTGGCGCGTCGCGCTGTCCTCGTCCAGGCGTCCGCGGCGCGGCGTCGCGCTGCCCGCGCACCATCGGGTGCAGCGGATCGTTGACGAGCGAGAGCGCGCCCTTGGTGCCCGCGAGGTAGAGCGTCGTCGGCGCGACGTTCTGCGGCAGCGGCGCAGCGTCCCTCTGACCACGCGCGCTCGCCGGCAGCGGCGCAGCGTCCCTCTGACCACGCGGCGGGGTCGCGGTCCCCTGGACGAGGACCGGACCCGCTACCGGCGTGAAGAAGAACGGCAGACCCACATCGGCCGCTTACAGCTCGATGTGCGCGATCTCGAACTCGTACGAGGACGCGACCGTCTGTGAGAGCAGGATGAGCGAGAGCAGGAAGGACCCGCCCGGCCCAATGCACACCGGATCGTGCGCGCTCGACGCCGTAAGTGCCGTCGCCTGCGCGACGCCGCTCGAGCCGGCCTCGGGCATGTCGCTCTGGCCGAAGTTGATGAGGTAGCTGTCCGTGGCGAGCGGGATCTGCCGACGCAGGTAGCGGTTCTGCAAGATGCGCGCACTGGGCGACGGCGCGACGGCGACCAGCGGTCCGCCGTAGACGAGTGCCCCGGACTGGCCGAAGGAGAGGTTCGTGTTGGTCGGCATCGGCCCCTGGAGCGGAGTGGCGAGGCCCGTACCCTGTCCACCCGCGGTCGCGCCCGAGGAGTACCGCGCGATTGTGTCGATCGCGGTGACGTACATCAAGCTCGCTCCGAGGGTGCCTCCGGCGGTGCAGTTGAGCGAGATGCGATCCATCCAGATGTTTCTGCCACCCAGCGCGTTGCCGTTGGTCACGATGATGAAGGCGTTGGTGTTCGAGTACGTCGTCGGCGTCGCGATCGTCGCGAGACCCGTGAGGATTGTCGCGGTGCGGGTTGTGAAGAACGATCCCTCGTCCCCCGCGACGTGCTGCTTGGACGTGCGCAGGTTGGCGTACGTCTCTCCGTACGTCCCTGAACGCTGCGGGGCGCCAAACCCATCCGCGTACTGCTGCAGACGGGCGATCAGGCGCCCGGCGCGGCCCCAGTTGAGAACTTCGTTCTGCGGTCCGAGTGCGCTCATGGTCTATGTCTCCGGTTTCTGGAAGCCCGTGTCGTCTGCCGCCAGGAACCCGATCCCGGTGGATTGCGAGGTGATGTTTACCAGCTGCGTGAGCAGACGGATGATCTGGTCGCCCTGGTCGCGGGTCATCATGTAGACCTCGCGTCCCTGCTCATCGAAGAGCGTCACGCCCTGGGTCATGGTGCCGCTGGCGTCCGCCACGGCGACCATCTTGAGCTGCGTGGGCGCGGGCGCGGGGCCCTGCGGAGCGACGCCGGCCGGCTGAACGGGGATGCTTGTTTCGCCCATCCTACTGCCCGATCGGCATGCCGACAGTCCACGAAGTCACCGAAACTGTGCCGCCGACCGTGATGTTCTTGTCGTTCAGCGTCAGGTCCGTCGAGTCCGCCGCGACGCCGGCGCTGCCGTCGATGACCGCCGTCGTGTCGTCTGCCTCGTAGACGCGGTACCAGGTGGCCGTGCCAACTGCGAGTCCCACGCCGGCCGTGATCGCGGCGGCGACCTTGGAGCCCGCGATTGCAGCCGCGAACGCCACCGCGCTCAGCGGAAGGTGTGCGAGCTTGACTTGCGTGGTGACCGCGACGTTGGGTGTGGCCGGCTGCCCGGTACCCGTCGAGTCGTAGATGTCCATGAAGCCGCTGGCGCACGGGGCGTCGAGCGCCGCGTTGAGCGCCAGGTTCCAGCTCGCGAGCGACAGATGGGAGTTGGATGCCACGAGCCGAAGCTATCACGAAAGTTGACGCGCCACCCCTTCATGGGCAGGCTGCCCCGATGCGAAAAGCCATAACGCTGCTCGTCATCGCCATCACGACGGTCCTTGTCTGCATCCTGGTCCTGCCCGCGCAGGCCGATCCACCTGTCCCCGAGATCGTCAAGCGCGCCGCAGCCTTCACGCCCAGGCAGTACGCCGAGATCCTCAGGCGGGGCCCGTGGTCGCCGATCATCATGAGCGCGCTGCAAGACTGGTCGCCGCATTCGAGCGTCAGGCCCCAATCTGAGTTGATGCAGCCGTGGGCCGACGCGATGGGCGACGTGTGCATGTCTCGCAGCGAATGCGTCCACATGGCGGCTCTCGCCTTCATGGAGAGCGGGTTCGTTTCGTGGGTCCTCTTCCAGGAGTGCAACTCGCAGCTGTGGCGTGCGGAGCACCAGATGCAGAAAGTCTGCGACAACGGATACGCGTACGGCCCATGGCAAGTGCACAACTCGCGCTTCGCCGGAGCGTCTCCAGAGTTTCAGGCGTCCGTCGTGCTTGAACTGATCCGCCACTACCCGCAGGGGTGGACGACGTGGTCGCGCGCGAACGCGCTGGCCGACCGCTGGCTCGCTGCGCACCCCTAGAAGCGCAGGTGCCCGAAGACGACGAAGAGCAGCAGGACGAGCAGGATGAGCCCGAGGCCCCCGCTCGGGCCGTAGCCCCAGCCCTGCGAGTGCGGCCAGGCCGGCACCGTGCCAGCGAAGGCGAGCACGAGCACCACGATCAGGATGATCATCAGCATGGCGTTTTCCCTTCGCGTTTAGCGAACGTAGTGCGGCGGCTCTTCGCGGTTCCAGTGGTGGCTAAGCGGTCCCCAGCTCGGCGGCGTCCAGAACCCCAGCACCAGCCAGAGCAGGGTCAGGACTACCACGATCGTCTCGATGAGTCCCTTCAGCCACGCCACGCGGGGCGGAAACGTCAGCTTCGAGAATAAATACAGTCCAGCTATCACGACCAGGAGCACGAGCAGGACTTCGAGCATGCCGGCCCGACGTGCACGCCGCGGGCCATCAGGAGATGTGGGGGACAGGGCGTGAGCGACGAGGGCGCGCCAATTTCCACGACACCGGCGTCAACAGCGTTTTGTATGCGTCCCAGCCGCGAGAGATTCGGTTCGCGATGGTTCGAGCGGGGACACGAACACGCTAGCGCGCAACTCCTCGACGGACATCTCGTCGATTGCCTTCATCTCCGCCAATTCTAACAGGTGCGCACGCCCCGTGCCCCGCCCTATTCGACCTACCGACCGGACTGGCGTAGTCTGCAGGCAGATGGACCCGGACGACGCCGCGCCGCCCTCGTCTGCGCCGTCCACCATCCCGGCGCCCCCGCCGTCCGTGCCGATGCCGCGCTGGTCGCTGAGCGATCTGGCGGCCGACGAGTTGGACGATGAGTGATCTCGACGACAAGCTCCTAGCGTTCCTCGAAGAGCAGCAGGAGGAGAAGAAGCGCGGCATCACGCTCGAGAAGTTCTACACGTCACTCTCGAGCGTCGCCAACGCGCTGGCCGCGCACGAGAAGCAGGATCAGGAGTTCCGCGCACTGGTCATGGAGCAGCACACCAGCGTCAATCGGCGGCTCACGCATGTGGAGGGTGATCTCGAAACGTTGCGCGTGAACGTCGGCCACCCGTCGCAGAGGCCAATGCTCTCACCGATGCCCGACGAGGAGAACTCTCGCGTCGATCTCGTGGTCACGCGCGCGGAAGTCAAGGACGAGGTCAGGCACGGCGTGCACCGGCTGGCTGCCGAGACTCCGGGCCCCGGGGTCGGATCTGCCGAACAAGTCGTGGAGCTGGTGGACTCGGTGCTCGACGACAAGCTGCGGGCTCTCGAAGAGAAGCGCAATCTGCGGCGTGAGCAGGAGCGGCTCGCGGCGTTCGATGCGGAAGTGGCCGAGAAGGCCCGCCAGGCGGAAGTGAGGCGCCTCGCCGTACTCGAAGAGAAGAAGCTGTCGCGGCAGCGCCGGCTCAACAGCATCGCGAGCATCGTCGTGGCCATCACCATCACTGTCCTCACTGCGGTGTTCGGGGCCATGTACTCGGCCGCGCGACACGAGACGGGCGTTGCCGAGGGCAAGGCGAGTGTGCCCGTGATGGTCTACTCGTCGCTGCCTACAGCCGTCGCGACCAGCGCGCCGGTAACAGCGGCGTCAGCTTCTGCGGCGGTACCGTCGTCGTCGCCGGCTCACCGCTAGGTCGGCTCGCCGCGGTACTTCGCGAGCTCCTCGGCCGTCAGCTTCTTTTTACCAATGCACACGCGGCACATGCGTCGCACCATGCGAGTGCGAGCGGGGTTGTCGCTGATGTCGACGAGGCGGCTGCCTTCGCCGGCGCAGACAGGGCACAAATGCCCGGGATCGGGAGCCGTCGGCACTTCGCGCGCGTCGAACTTGTCGAACTCGTCGGGCATGTCGCCCCTGGCTTACGCCGTGAGCAACTTCGGCGTGGTGATTGCCGAAGCGGTTGCGGCACCGATGGCGGCGCCGCCGACGGAACTCAACAGCACGAGGTTCGCTCGGAGTTCCTGGTCGGCCATCGACATGGTGGCGAGCCGTCCGCCCGCGAGGCCGGCGCCGAGGCCGAGAGCTGCTCCGATTCCCGTCCAAACTGCCGCGCCGGTGCGTCCCATGGGATCAAGGTACCGCAAGGTGCGACGGACGGCAAAAGACGGTACCGTAGCCGGGTGAGGTCGGACCTGACTCTGACGCGCCGCCAGGGCTTCGTCGTCCTCGGCGTGGCATCAGGGCTCGCTGTCGCAGCGATACTCGCGGTCGCGCTCTGGCCGAAGAAGCAGCGGCGGGTCGTGCTCATCGGAGACTCGTTGGCGGTGGGGCTCGCGCCGTACCTGTCGAAGCTGGCGGCAGCGCATGGCGTGCCTTTCAAGTACGAGGGGCACGTCGGGAGTACGGTCGCCACCTGGCTCGCGAATCCGTCGTGGGGTGCGTGGGTGCCCGCGTTCGGCGCATCGACCGTTTTGATTTGCTTGGGCACGAACGACTATCTCAACCCCTCGCCCAGCCTCGCGCAGTACAGGCAGCTCGCCGCCAAGTTCCCAGGCGCCGTATGGATACATCCGCCCGCCGAACCCAGTGCGCCGATGCCGAAGGTTCACGCCGTCATCGATCAGGTGGGCGTGCCGACCATCCCCGAGATGACGGGGCTGCAGTACGGCCCCGACGGGATTCATCCTCTGAACTACGCGCCCTTCGCGGCGTTCATCTGGGCGAGGCTGCCGTGAAGACGTCCACGAAAGCTCTGCTTGGCGTCGTGGTTGTCGGAGTCATCATCGGGGGTACCTACGCCACCATCCACTACGCACGTAACCTCGGCTCGACCTACCAGCACACGTACAAGGGCTATGCGATCACGGTGACGTGCGGTGGCCTCGGTGGTTCTACGTGCGTCGCCGGCTGGACGCTCCGCCTGAACGGGGCCACATACTCCGACCAGATCGTAAACGCTGTGAACGCAGCGGCGGCGCTGTCGCAGGCGCAGGCGAAGATCGACTCGTACAACCATGGGCAGACGCCGTGAGCATCCTCTCTCTCACTCAAATGCAGGCGCTCGCCGCCTCCGTCGGCTTTCCCGATCCTGCGCTCGCAGCCGCGGTCGCGATGGCCGAGAGCGGGGGTAACACGAACGCCTACGGCGACGCGCAGTACGGCGGATCGCTGGGCCTCTGGCAAATCAACCTTCCTTCTCACCCCGCGTACCAGTCCAACCCCAGCGCGCTCTACGATCCGACCACGAACGCGAAGGCCGCCTTTGCGACCTCGAGTCGAGGCACGAATTTTCAACCCTGGACGACCTTCAGGGATGGCGCGTACAAACGCTGGTACACTCCGCCTGCGCCGCCGACCTCGAGCTTCCCGCTGTCCCACGTCGCCCTCATCGGCGCCGGCGTTGCGTCTGCCGCGCTGCTCGGCTGGCTCGCGTACCAGGAGATCAAGCAGCCCGGGTACCTGCTCGGGAGGGCGCGAGCATGATGAGCGGTCGCAGAGTCCCCGCTTTGGCCGTCGAGCTGGATCGATTGGCACGCACGCCCGTCTCGGCGCTTAGTGGGCGCGAGCGGCAGCGACTTGCGGCCTCCAAGGCTAAGCGAACACACGGCATGTGCCACACGTCCGAGTATCGAATCTGGCAGCAGATGAAGAACAGGTGCCTCAACCCCAAGTACCACTCGTTCCATCGGTACGGTGGGCGTGGGATCGTCGTGTGCGGCAGGTGGCTCGCCTCCTTCGAGGCGTTCTACGAAGACATGGGACCGAGGCCGCCGGGCCTAACGCTCGAACGAAAGGATAACGACGGCCCGTACTGCAAGGAGAACTGTCGGTGGGCTACTCGTTTCGAGCAGGGCCAGAATAAGGCGAGCACCGTCAAGATCGATCTGGGCGGTGAGGAGTTGTCGATGTCAGAGGCGTCGCGCAGGCTCGGGTTGAAGGATTGGACCCTCGCGAACAGGCTGCGTCGCCCCGAGCACGGCAAGCCGTGGTCGACCGAAGAGGCGATGCGGGCGCCCGTACGGACACGGACATGATTCGGTACTACCCACTGACCGGAGTCCCCAAGGTCAACGTCGGCGGCTACGGCCCGCGGACCTCGGGCGGGGTGACGAAGCTGCACGACGCGGTGGATCTGGGGGCGCCTACCGGAACCCCGGTCATTGCGATGGCCGACGGGACGATCACCTACGGAACCGATGTGCTGGGAGGGAACGTAGCGGTCCTGCGCCTCGCTGCCTCGCCCGACGCGTACTACATGGCGCATCTTCTCCGGGTGCAGTCGGGCTCGCGCAAGGTGATCGCCGGCGAGCAGATCGCCGAGTGCGACACCACGGGCAATGCGGCGCTCGTAGGAATCCCGCATGTCCACACACAGTGGTGGTCCAACGGCACCTTCGCCGGACCGCACCCCGATCCCACCGCGGACCTGAACGCGGCGCAGCTCCTCGCAGCGCCCATCGGAGGCAGCCGCTACCCCTACGCCGACATCGCGCTCGTCACCGCCGGCGTGCTAGCTGCGGCGGGGCTGGGGTACCTGGCATGGCGGGAGATCCGCAGCCCCGGCGAGCTGTTACCGTGGAGAGCCTACGCGTAGTAGACTCGGCGCGTGGCGCAGAAGTTCTACCACGGCACCTCTGACTGGTTTCCGATCGGAACGAATCTGCGCCCGATGCGCGGAGAGGGTTGGGGGTACGGGGACACCGAGGCCGAGCTGGAGAAGGCGCGACCCCCGTCAGAGGTATCACGCCGCAAGGCCGTCTTCGCGGTCACCGATCCCGAGAGAACCAGCTACGCCGGCGCATCGGGGCAGTACGTCTACGAGATCGTCCCGCTTGGCCGCGTGTCGGGTCCGTTCGACGGCGGCTGGTACATGCGAGTGAAGAGGTTGCAGGGTGCGATCGACCGTGCCCGCTCTCCGAGTCTGCGACGCGCATACCGCAAGGAGCTTCCAGAAGCAGTGCGCGCGTACTGGTCGAGGAAGTCTTGCCGCGACACCCGCTCCGCGCTCAGGGATGACGCGTGCTTCGGTGACCAGGAGTGGCTGCTCGAGGGGGGTGCCCGCATCGTCGCGCTCTACTCTTACAACGGCTCGACGCGCATCCCGCAGTACGCGATCAAGGGCGAAGGCAGAGCGCGCGGCGACCGGCCGTTTGAAGTCCTCGCAGAAGCGACACCCGGCGCGGCCGAGAAGGGCCGCTACTACCACGGCAGCAACGCCACGCTACCCATCGGGACCATTCTGCGAGGGCGTCGCCGCGGGAAGATCGATGCTGCCGCCGGGATGCGGCCGGCGAAAGTAGAGGCCACGTTCGACCGCTTGCGTCCGCGCGGCGCACTGTCCCGCCTTGACTCCGTGTTCGTGACGAAGACCCCTGGTGGCACCTACCGCGCGGGCGGCGGCGAGCACGTCTATGAGGTCGCCCCCATGAGCCGGGTCGACGGCCCCTATGACGGCGGCTGGTTCATGTACGCCGCCATGGAGATCACGTGGGGCATCGTCAAGGGACGCCTGAGCGAAGACGAGGCCGAGCGCGAGGTCGAAAAGGCGGCGCGCGCGTACTGGGCCGGCAGCAAGTGTCGACACGAGGGGTGCAACGGGGGGACCGAGTACCTAGTGGAGAGCGCCCGGGTCGAGCGCGAGGTCACCACGACACCCGGCGCGGCCGAGGAACGCGTGAGCCCGCGACCAGTGGCCCGTGAAGCGGACGGGCGCATCGCCCGAGCCGACGGCGAACGCATCCAGCGAGGACTGTTCGACTACCTGAGCGACGCGCGCGCTCCACGCGACGGTGAGTGGCGGGGTTCCGATACGCCCGCGCACCTCGCGATGCGAGCCAAGAGGATGCTTCCGAAGGGCACGTGGCTTGTCCATTTCACGAAGCGGCCCATCGACAAGTTCGATCGAGGCGAAACCCTGGCAGGGGGACTGGTCGTTACCAGTGGAAACAGAGGCTTGGCACCCGCCCTCGCGGACTGCAGCGCCAACCTCGCCAAGAGTCAGTCGCTGCAGGACGTCGTGTTCAGCTTCGCGTACTCGGCCGAGCACATCGCGCAGCTAGTTCCCTGGCAGATCGCGAGCGTCGAGGGCAAGTACGGCGAGTACGCTTACCTGTTTCAGTGCGACTACGCGGTCGAGGTGTACCACGCTCCGGATCGCGAGGACCAAGTCGTCTTCCCGGCGTGCTCCGAGTACAACGTCCGCCCAGCGGACTTGGGCTACGGGCGGCTCACGGCGTTTCTGGAGGCCAATCAGGGCGCCTCTTCGCTCGCCAACGAGGCCGGTGGTAGTCTCGTCCGCATGGGCAAGAAGGACGCCGTCATGGTCCCGGTCGCGATGGAAACGCAGGACCACTCCGCGTGCGAGGCGTGCGAGACCTGCGGCGGCTCGGCAGGGTACGTCGAGGCCGTCCAGCAAGCCCTCGTCGATCTCGGCGCCCCCAACCCCGAAGACCTCATCGCGCGCAACGCCAAGTACGTCCGCGGAGCTCGCAAGGCCAGCATGTCGCCGGGCAACGCGGCGGGGATGATCCTGGCCCTGAGCGGGAAGGCGGACGCGACGAGCTACACGCCGAGGTATCAGCTCGAGGAGAAGGCCGAGGAGTACGTCGCTACGACCGCGGATGGCAAGCGCGTCATCGCGGGGCCGTTCAAGTACTACGAGGAGGCCAAGTTGCGAGCGGACCGCGAAGGCGGCCTCGTGAAGTGGGCGAATGAGGTGAGGTCGCAGGCGGCAGAGACCATCGATCCGGCAGGCGGCTACGCGCAGGTCCAGCGCATGATGAAGTTCTACGTTGAGGATCAGGGGCTCGGCGAGTACATCCCGAACACCGCGCTGCCAACCGGGGTCATCTCGACAGACGGCAGCGGCGTGTGGGCCTTCTACACGCGGCACGACGCCGCCGGTACGCCTCAGCGGCGTGATGTCACCAACGATGAACTGCGGCGCGTGTGGAAGTTCCGCGGGGCGAACGAGAGCGGCGCCGCCGAGAGCTTCACCGTCAAGACGGCTCGCGCCGTCAACAAGACGGAGCGCATGCGCCTCGAAGAAGAGATCGGGATGAAGGGCACCGTCGTCAGCACCGTGGACGGCAACGCCGTCCTCAAGTGGACGGTCGGGGACGAGAAGTGGGCCGGTGGCATCGCGAACACCTTGAACAGGAGCGGCGTCGGTGCCGCCCAGAAGTTCGATCCGATGACGGGAAAGCCCGTCAGGGGCGCCGCCGAGCACGAAGGCTGGAAGAACTACGAGACCTGGAACGTGAACTCCTGGGTGATGGACCAGGAGCCGCTGTACAAGGAGGTCGTCGCGGAAGCGCGGGACTTCTCATTGATCCCGCAGGCTCTTCAGCGCGCGAAGGCCGACGGTTACACGAAGGCGGCGGTGGATGCAGACGGGGAGTGGCACGTAATCCGGCACTCCGAGCCGTCACCGAGCGGTCGCATCTACATCACGTCTTCCCGCGTCTTCGTCGCCGGCGGTAAGTGGCACATCGCCACCAGCGAACTCGGGGTCAAGTCGGCTTGGAAACAGATGTCGATCGACGACGCCATCGAGCAGACGAATCGGGGCGGCTACGGGGGCGAGCCCGGCGCCACGGACGCGAAGCTAGAGCGGTGCGTCGCCAAGGTTTCCAAGCAGGGCAACGTCGACAGCCCCTGGGCGGTGTGCAGGGCGAGCCTGGGGCAGGAGCCCGAGCCCTGGACCCGCAAGAACCTCAACTGGCACCGCGACGCCAACGGCAACTACTACAACTCCGACAGCGACTACGGCAAGATCGTCGTCAAGCAGCGCGACCAGGACAAGCGCGCCGGCAAGCTCGCCTGGTTCGCCGTCGTCAAGAAGATTGAGGTCGTGCAGGGCGAGACGCGCGCCGAGGTCAACGAGGCGGTCGAGAAGCACCTGCGAGCTCCCAGCGGCGTCGCGTCCACGTCGGAGGCGGCGGAGAGTTCGTTGCCGTACGTCGTGGTGGGCATCGACCGAAAGGCGCTGACCTTCGCGTCTCGGGACAAGTTCATCAGCGAGATGGAGAAGCGCGGCTTCAAGTACAAGGGTGACGAGAAGAGCGAGTGGCTCAATCGGAACCTTCGGGGGCAGCCGATGTTCGAGGGTGTCCTGGGCCCGATGGATGGCAGCAGCCAGATCCGCTACGAGACGCAGGCCGTCTACGACAGACTGTCTAGCGAGACGGGCGCCGCCGAGATCGCCATCATCGAGCGCTCTGCTGACGCCGGCCCCGGCGGATCGCGCATCTCGAGCCCCAAGGACTTGCACCGACTCTTCGGCGAGCGCTACGGCAAACTCGGCAGCGAGGTCTTCGAGATCGTCATCGTCAACATCAACGACGAGATGATCGGCAGCCCCGTACAGGTCGCGATGGGCCAGGCCAGTGGCGTGCGCGTCGAGGTCGAGCAGTGCATGGCCGCTGCCATCGCGGGTCGCGCCTCGGGCGGAACGGGGTTCTACGCGCTGCACAATCACCCTGGAGGCACCCTGCGCGCGAGCGCGGCGGACAAAGACCTCACCCGGCGCATCGAGGCGGCGCAGAAGATCGCGGCGCCGAGCATGAAGTTCAAGGGGCACTATATCGTGACCGCTCGCGGTGTCGCTCGCGCCTAGCGGTGCCTCTGCAACCCTTCTTGCTTGGCGACACCCGCAACGGTCGTACAGCTGGTCCGACACGCGATGGCGATGTCGCTGTACATGGCGCCGCTCCTCAACATCTCGATCAGCTTCGCGCGACGCTCCGGATCTAGCCGGAGAAGTGGTTGCGTCGGCGCGGGGCTTCTTAC
>ODAK010005520.1_pt1 | contig 12851 bp, 12 predicted proteins | sample 1539591 | NCBI WGS metagenome assembly ODAK01 (sample SAMEA3539303, study PRJEB22396) | soil metagenome | biome: tundra; feature: field; material: soil | place: USA | collected 2010-05 | depth 0.15 m | reverse complement strand
GGCACGCAGCTGGTCGATCTCGGGGGAGAAGCGTGGGTGGGCGAGATCGTCGAGGACGACCGGGGCGGGGCGGGCGTTCACAGCCCCGCCACGTCGGTCACTGGCACATCGGTCACTGGCACATCGGTCACTGGCACATCGGTCACTGGCACGACGCGTGTCGTCGGTCGCGATGGCGTCGCCTCGGGAAGGAACCAACGGAACCAGATCCGGCCCCGGGAGTGACCGGCGGTCGAGATCCAGTTGGGGTGGCCCGGGTCCCGACGTGCCACCACGACCCGCCACGACCCGTCGGGTTCGTAGACGGCCTGATGACCGTTGAGGGTGACGCGTTCATAGGCGTAGTCGTAGGTGTGGAGGAACTGGTTCCACAGACAGACGTTCCAGAACGCGCAGACCGGTGACCGGCCCTCGATGACGAGCGCCTCGTCCTCGGCGAGCTCGTAGGAACCCATGGCGTACGCGGCGTCGGCGGCCGCCCACCCGAAAGTCTGGCTGGGCACCCCGTAGGGCTCGTCGACGGTGTTGGGCGTGCCCAGGGGGATGGGCACGATGGCGGCCTGGTCGCGGATCCAGGTGAGCGTGGCCCGAAACCTGCGGGCGAGATGGCCATCGTCCTCGCGCCGCGTGGCGGGCGGGTCGACCGACTCGATGTGCCACTGGGCCCTGCGGCCCCGTACCGGGTCGGCGAGATAGTCGCGGGTGATGGCGCAGACGGCGTCGGGCTCGAGCTTCAGCCACGCGCCGTCGTGGGGCTCGGGGCTGAGCACGATGGAGAAGGCCCCCTCCGCGGAAAACTCGAGGGCGCGGTGGTTGATGGTGCCGACGATGCGCTCGGAGTAGCGCCCGTCCGACGGGCCGCCGTACACCGAGAGCGAGAGGTAGTCGGCGTCACCCTTTCGCCCGGTGACGATGTAGGTCCGGTCGGGGTCGATCGGCGCGTACTGGTAGTAGGCATCGGCGTTGTCGCCACCCCACTTCCGGTACGGCCCCACGATGTCGACGAAACGCGGTCGCCCCGGGTCGGCCCATACGTGCGCGTCGAGGCCCACCGCCAAGATGGAGAACATCCACTTGTAGCCCTCGAGGACGCTCAGCTCGTCGAGGGGGACGTCGGGGAGGAAGAGGCGACCCTCGAGGGCGCGCAGCTCGTCGAGAATCTCGTGGAACACCGCCGCGGTGAGCGGAGCCGGGACCGAGCGCTCCGGTCCTCCGGACTCTGTGACGGATTCTGTGTCGGCCATGGGTTCAAACTACGCGCCCGAAGGCGTGGCACGCGGGGGACGCGCCTCCCACTCGCGTCGATAGAGCACCCAGATCAACCGGGAGCCCACCTCGCCCGGCGCTTCGGGCTCGTGGTCGACGCGACCGGTGAGCCGGTAGCCGAGCTTGGGAGGGACTGAGGCGCTGGCGAAGTTGGCCTCGTCGCAGTGGATCTCGATTCGCTCGATGCCGCGCAACCCGAACCCGACGGCGGTCAGCGCGCCGGCACACGCGGTGGCGATGCCGCGGCGGGTGTGGTCGATGTGGACCCAGTACCCGATCTCGAGCGCGCTGGGCCCGATGCGACGGTGCAGGCCGCACCCGCCCACCAGGGTTCGGTCGGGGAGAAAGATGCCGTACTCGTAGCCGCTCCCGGAGTTCCACAACGTGGCGGGGCCGAGAAGGCGCTCGCGCTGGGTCTCGAGCGAGGTGCCTTCGGGCGTCGCCCACGGCATCCAGGGCCGGAGGTGCTCGAGGCTCTCGTTGGCCGCCCTCGACACAGCTTGGGCGTCGTCCGCGGTCAGCCGGCGCAGGATCACGCCGTCGCGTTCGACCTCTTCGGGTGCGATCAACCCACGACCGCTGTCCTCCATTCGTCGGGCGCGGCGTCGCACCCCGGTTCCTCAGACTCCGAGAGGGGTCGCCGGGCGCAACCCCTCCAGTGTCAGCTCGGAGAAGGCGGCGGCCTCGACGACACCCCCTGACACCGGGACCTCGACGCCGTCGGCGACGGCACGCTGCATGGTCAGACCGTGGAGCACCACTCGCAGCGCCGGCGGTGGTGCGAAGTCACCGGCACGCTCCCACGTCATCGTGGCCGTGGCACCGGGGCGAGCGCCCTCGAGGCGCAGCGCGTCGCGTCGCACCGGGCCCTCCCCGTCGCCGGCGTCGTCGATGGACGTCCCCGCCGCGACACCGTCCTCGTCGGGCCAGCAGTGAAAGGCGAGAAGGCGAGGAGCATGGTCGAGCGCCAACGCGCCCGACGTTGCCCCCAGAGACGCGGCCAGGCTGGTGTCACTGTCCAGGCGACACAGGCCGCCCGGGTCCGACCATCCATCATCGAGGGGGACGACCGATCCGGCCCGGGCCAGCACCGGGATCCGCTCCAACGGGGTCAGGACCGACACGTGGTCGTCGCCGTCATCGGCCCAGATGCTTCTCCAGTGTCCGGCGGGAAGCGCTACGGCCGGCCGTCGGCCGCCAGGCTCGGTGACCGGTGCCACCAGGAACGTGTCCCCGAGGAGAAAGGCGTCATCGACATCGGACCCGGTGCCGGTACCGCTGCCGGTAACGCTGCCAGTGACAGAGCCATTGCTCGGCCACCACAACGGGCGAATCAGCGGCGCGCCACTCTCAGAAGCCAGGTGGGCCAGCGTGTAGAGATACGGCAGGAGCCGGTAGCGGAAACGGATCCACGCCGCCACGAGTTGTCGGGTGGGCTCGGCGAAGCACCACGGCTCACGGGGCGGGACGCCGCGCACCGAGTGGGTGCGGCAGTAGGGCATGAACACGCTCATCTGCAGCCAGCGCAGGTAGAGCTCGTCGTCGGGGATGCCGCTGAAACCGCCGATGTCCGATCCCGAGTACGGGACCCCCGACAGGCCGAGCCCGATGACCGTGGCCACCTGCTGGCGCATCGACTCCCATGTCGAGGCGACGTCCCCGGTCCAGTTCCACGCCCATCGCTGCATGCCCGCCCAGCCCGAGCGCGACACGATGAACGGCCGGCGCTCGGGCAAGGCAGCTTCCAGGCCCTCATACCCGGCGCGGTTCATGAGCAACCCGTAGAGGTTGTGGCCCTCGGCGTGATCTCCGCCGCGTCCGTCGAAGTGATGGCGAGTCGAGATGGGAAGCGTCGGGTCACCGAGCAACGCGATCGAGGTCGGCTCGTTCATGTCGTGCCAGATGCCGGCCACACCGGCGTCGGTGAGCGTGCGGTACTTCCCGGCCCACCACGACCGCGTGCCGGGGTCGGTGAAATCGGGGAAGGCGCTGCGCCCGGGCCAGACAATGCCCTCGGCGAGGTGCCCGTGGGCGTCGGTGCAGAAGCGGTGCTGATCGCGGCCTTCACAGAACACGTCGTAATCGGGGTCGATCTTCACGCCGGCGTCGACGATCGTCACCAGGCGCGCCCCGACACCAGCCGCCTCTGCCGCCAGGCGACCGAGATCGGGGAACTTGTCGGGATCGACCGTGAACACCCGGAAGCCGCGCATGTAGTCGATGTCGAGATGGACGGCACTGAGGGGGAGGCTGAGCTTCGCGAACCCGTCGGTGATGGCACGAACGTCGGCATCGCTGCGGTATCCCCAGCGACTCTGGTGATAGCCGAGAGCCCAGCGCGGCGGGAGCGCAGGGCGTCCCGTGAGCTCGCTGTAGCGGTCGACGAGGTGCGGCACAGCTCCGACGATCAGATACCGGCGCAGCACGCCGCCGGCGAAACGCACCGTGGCCGTTCCCGGCTCGCCCGACTCGGCGGGCTCACCGAACTCGAACGAGGCGCGCGTCGAGTTCTCGTAGAAGCTGAGCACGTCACCGTCTTGGTGGGTGGACACAACGACCGGGATGCCGAGGTAGAGCGGGCTCTTGCCCGGTCCCCACGAACCACCCGGGTCGGTGTTCCACAAGGTGACCGTCCCACCGCGCCGGTCGATGCCCAGAGCCTGTTCGCCGAGCCCGCACATGCGCTCGCCGGCGCGCATGGAGAACGACTGCTCCCACGCCGCACCGCGCCTCCCCGGTGCCGACTCGGTGCGCAGCAGGGTGCCGTCGGGTCGAGCCGTGCGCAACGAACCGTCGGGTGACACCGTGACCTCGAGCGCCTCGCTTCGAAGCACCCAGGCGCCGCCGGCGCTCAGGACATCGATGGGATGGGCCTGGACCACGGGAACCGGACCGACGATGTCCCCGGCGATGGCATAGGGCACCGGTTCGGGGCCGGGCCCCCACGACACGCGCACGGTGTCGGCGGCGAGGAAGGCAACCTCGAGCCGGGCCCGCTCGAAATGGAATTGCGCGGTGCCCGGGTGCGGGCTCCACACATCGACGCGCTCCAACCGGCCCGGTGACACCGGAGCGGCGTCACCACGCGTCGACGGGTCGGGGGGCGTTCGTTGCAACCGCCGTCGCGCCGAGTTGGCCAGGATCAGGCCCACCGTGGGCAGTCCGAGGTGGTGCACGGCGTGGGCGGTGACCCGAGCCTGGGCGGCGGCGCGTCGCAACGTCGAGCGGGGCGGGGCCACGAATGGCGAGGCTACGTGCCGGGCGCGGCCTTGCCCGAAGCCCGACATATCCGTACGACGGTGCGTGCCCGATAGACCACGTACCGCGGGTAGCGGTCCGGGCTGAGGTAGGGTCGTCGCAGTCGCCATGCAAGCTTCCGCGCTTCCTTCGCGTCGTCACACCGATCGGGACCGAGCCGCGCCCGCGCCCGTCCCGGGCTCCGCCCTGGGGTCGCGCCGTTCGGTGCGGATGATCCCCCACAAGCTCATGGTCGACGGCCGACGCGTGCGCTACGCCCTGTCGGACAACACTTCCGCCCACGGGCCCGAAGGGCCGGGGAGCGAGCCCATCTGGGCCGTCAACCTGCACGGCTACTTCGCCGGCGGCGGGATGTACTGGCGGGAGAGCAGCAACCTCGCCGAGGCGCTCGGCTGGCGCGTGCTCAACCCCAGCTTGCCCGGATTCGCGGGCAGTGACCCACTGCCGTGGGAACGGGTCACCATTGGCGAGATCGCAGACGTGGTCGGCCATCTCCTCGACGAGGTCGGGGCCCGCCGTGCCGTGCTGCTCGGACACTCCATGGGTGGTGCCGTCGCCGTGCAGTTCGCCGACACCCATCCCGAGCGCGTCCTGGGGATCATCTATCGCGACGGCGCCGCCACCCCGGGCTGGAAGCATCGGCGTGGGATGCTCGTGTCGCTGTTGGCGCCGGTGCTCCCCGACATGGCCGGCGTGGCCGACCTTCTCATGGCGGCCGTCCTCGACACACCCGACCTCTTCATCGGGCGCCGACTGGCGTCGACGCTGCGCGGCTTGTGGCCCGACGCGCACCGCAACATTCGCTCCATGGGTCGCACCCTGCCCGTGGGATCGATGCTCATGGCGATGGACCTGCGCCCCGAGGTCGAGCGCATCGTGGCCGGCGGCGTGCCCATCCTCCCGGTATGGGGTTGCTTCGACCGCATCGTCAGTCCCGACACGGCCCGCGAATTCGCTGAGCTCACGGGCATCGACATCGTGTGGGTCCCCGGTGGCCACTCGTGGATGCTGCCGCGCCCTCAAGGCCAGGTCGACATCCTGCGCCACCTCCGGCGGGGCCGTGAATTCGTGGCCGAAGTGCTCGACCGGCGCCAGGTCCTGCTCGCCGCCGACGGTCCCGCCGTGACCAGCCCACCCGTGGCCGGCACCGCCGAGAGTTCACCGATCCATCTCTTGCGGTAGCCGCACCTCATCTCAGCCACGTCGCTCGCTTCGTCACCTGTTCCCCACGGAGCCGTCGGTGGTGAGGATCGCCCTGCCGGCCGTACACTGAACCGGGCCCGCTGACTGACACATCAGTTGGCAGATCAGTTGGGGAGGCACGGGCGATGCGCTGGACGAACGAGGACACTCCCGAGCAACGGGAGTTCCGCGCCGGATTCCGTTCGTGGCTGCACGACAACCTGCCGGCAGGATGGATGGAGGCGGCCGACAGCGGTGCCGACGACAAGCTCGAAAAGCTGAAGGCCGACAGCGGCTTCAATCCCTTCACGTGGCAGGGGACCATCGGGCGCAGTCCCTACGCCGCTCCGTTGTGGCCCGAGGAGTTCGGAGGGCTCTCGGGCGAGGTGTGGATGCAGACGGTCATCCGATCCGAACTGGTCCAGTACCGGCTGCCGACCGTCTCGATCAACCTGCTCGGGGTGGGCCTCGCCGGCCCCACGCTCATCGCCCACGGGACCCAGGAGCAAAAAGAGCGCTATCTGCGCAAGATCCTCTCCGCCGAAGAAGTCTGGTGCCAGCTCTTCAGCGAGCCGGGCTCGGGCTCGGACCTGGCGTCATTGTCGACGCGGGCGGTGCGCGACGGGGATGAGTGGGTCGTGAACGGTCAGAAGGTGTGGACCACCATCGCCCAGTTCTCCCAGTTCGGGATGCTGCTCGCCCGCACGAACCCCGACGTCCCCAAGCACGAGGGGCTCAGCTACTTCATCATGGACATGAAGTCACCCGGGGTCGATGTCCGCCCCCTCAAGCAGATGACGGGCTCCTCGGAGTTCAACGAGGTGTTCCTCTCCGACGTGCGCATTCCCGACCCCAACCGCGTGGGCGACGTGGGAGACGGCTGGCGCTGCGCCCGAACGACTCTCATGAACGAGCGCGTGACGTTGGCCGGCATCTCGCTCGATCCCGTGTCGTTCACCGGAGGGGTGCGGCGCGACGCTTGGCAGTCGTATCTCGAGGGGATCCCCGACCGCACCGATCCGAGCGTCCGACAGCGACTGGCGCAGTTCTACATCGAGTCCGAGGTGAAGGAGATCACCGCCTTTCGCGCCAACTCGGCGCGACTGCGGGGCCAACAACCGGGCCCGGAGGGCTCGGTCAACAAGGTCTTCAACGCCGAGTACAACCAGCGGCGTTCGAACTTCGCGGTGGACGCCAACGGCATCGCGGCGACGGCGTGGATGCCCCGAGACACCCGGGCCGAGGCGCGCGCCGTGACATTCCTGCGGGCGCGGGCGAACACCATCGAAGGCGGGACCTCCGAGGTCCTGCGCAATCAGATGGCGGAGCGGATCCTCGGACTGCCCCGTGACGTCGAGGTCGACAAGGACGTCGCTTGGGCGGACGTGAAGCACAGTTGACCGCCGTCGACGATCCAACCACCGGCGACTCGCACGACGAATCGGTCGAGTCGTCTCGGCCCGCGCAGGGTGACGGTCCGGCCTCGGCGGCACGCCTCGAGGCCGCCGGCGTCTTGCGGCGGCTCGGTCACGCCATCGTCGCCCACGAGGTCGGCGACGAGATGTTCGAGAGCATCACGGCCGACGTCCGAGGTCTACTTGGCGCCGTGGAGGCGACACCGGACCGGATCCGCGCCCCACTCGACATGGTGCATGCCGTGTTCGTGGTCCCACCTACCGACGGGCGAGGACGCACGAACTTCCCTGACGACATCGTCATCGGGAAGGCGAACCCACTGGGCATGGCGGCCGACATCACGCGTGAAGGCAACGTCGCCGTGCTCCGCACGACGCTCGGGCCGGCCTTCGAAGGCGCCCCGGGACGCGCCCATGGCGGCGCGGTGGCCGCGCTCATGGACGAGGTCATGGGGTTCGTGCTCTCTATCAACGCCACCCCGGCGTACACCGGTCGCCTCACCATCACCTACCGGGCCCCGACACCATTGGGCGTGGAGGTCGAGATGCGAGCCAAGTTGCGCTCACACCACGGTCGCAAGCTCCACATCGAGGCCGACGCGCACCACGGCACCACGCTCATCGCTCACGGCGAGGGCCTGTTCATCACCGTCGACCCCGAGAGCTTCGCGGCCGGATAGCGCATGCGCGTTCGCCTGCCGGGCGGGCCTGGACTCGGACCACGGCCCGACGCCTCTGACGCGCTCGCACAACGCTGGCGGGGCCAACGTCCGCGGTTGGAGGTGTGGTACGTCACACTCACCGACCCCCGCACGGAGATGGGCTGTTGGATCCATCACGAGCTCGTCTCCCCCATTTCCGGTGATCCCTATGGGCACGGCTGGGCCGCGGTGTTCCGCCCTGGCACAGAACCCGTGGTCGAGCGGTTCGGCCCGTCGCCCGTCAGCGCCGATGGTGCGGGCAAGCCGCCGTTGCTCGGTGGAGGCGCGGTGTTCGACCCTCCGAATCTGAGCGCCGAGACGAGCCGACTGGCCTGGGACCTGATGTGGCGCGACGACACCGATCACCCCAGCCGGCCGCTCTTCACGTTCCCGGCGTGGGCGTGGGAGCGCGAGACGCTTCCGGCCGCGCAGGTCGTGGCCGTGCCGAGCGCACCGTTCGAAGGAACCATCCGGGTCGGACGCGACGTGCTGACCTTGTCACCACAGACCCGAGGTGGTGTCAGCCACATCTTCGGTCACGGCAACGCCGAGCGGTGGGGATGGTTGCACGCCGAGCTCGGCCAGGGGGACATGCTCGAGATCGTGAGCGCGGTGAGTCGGCGTCCGGGCCTCAACCATCTGCCCCCACTCGCCTTCGTCCAACTGCGCCTCGGTGGCCGCGACTGGCCCCGGGATCCGCTGGTGGCGGCTCCGCTGTTCCGCACCCATCTCGGACTTCCGATCTGGCAGGTGCGGGGCACGGTGGGGCGCTGGCGCCTTCGGGCGGAGGTCACGATGCCCGACGACAGATGCGTGTCGGTCGGCTACGTCGACCCCGACGGGGCCGGTCCCACCTGTGTCAACTGCGAGATCGCCGACGCCGAGATCGTGCTCGAGCACCGTCGCGCCTCCTGGGAGGTCGAGGCGCGTTGGGATCTGCGCGCCAGCGCGCACGCCGAGATCGGTTCGAGGCCGTGACCAAATTTCGGACCTATTGACTGATAGGTCAGTTTGGTAGCCTGCGCGCATGTCGGGCGCTTCCTCGGTACCGCGCCAGGATTCCCGCCCGGCGCGTGCGGTTCGGCGCGCCATGAGCGACACCGAAAAGGCCGGACGACGGACCGACATCCTGGCGGCCGCCAAGAAGGTGTTCGCCCGCAAGGGGTACCACGCCACCACGATCGCCGACATCGCCAAAGCGGCGAAGCTCTCGTACGGATCGATCTACTGGTACTTCGACTCCAAGGACGCGCTCTTCCACGCGCTCATGGAGGCCGAGGGCCAGGCGCTACGCGACCATGTCAACGAAGCGATGGTCTCCACCCCGGCGCGGGGATCACCCGACGCGGCGTTCCGCGCCGCGGTGCAGACGACGTTCGAGTTCTTCGAGTCCGACCGAGCTCTGGTGAAGCTGTTGTTCCGGGACTCCTATGCGCTCGGAGACCGGTTCGAGAAGCACCTCTTCGGCATCTTCGAGGCCTTCATCAGTGACATCGAGAAGATCGTCGCCGACGCCCAGCGCCGGGGCCTGATCATCGAGGCACCGCCGCGCATGGTGGCGTGCTCGGTGGCTACTCTCGTGGGACAGATCGCGCATCGCCGACTCGTCACCGACGACGGGCTCTCGGCCGAGGTCGCCGCCGATTTCGTGGTGTCGTTGTTGCTCAACGGCTTGCTGCCGCGCTGAACGTCGTCGGAGTGTCGCTCGACGAGACCAGGATCCCGGTGGTGGTCGCCACGGGACAGTGCGTCGACCGCGACCCGACGGCCGCCACGCTCGAGCTGGCGGCCCGTGCCGCGCAGGAAGCGCTGGACGAAGCCCCGAGTCTGCGGGCGAGAGTCGAGCTGGTGTCGATGGTCAACACCATGTCGAACGCCGGGCCGGCCCCCGCCGCCCACCTGGCCCGGACCCTGGGCCTGACCCCGACACGGACCGAGGTCACGACCATTGGTGGGAACTCGCCGCAGTGGCTGATCAGTCGAGCCGCGGCCGCCATCTCCGCCGGGGAGCTGGAGGTCGCACTCGTCGTGGGAGCCGAGGCGCAGCATTCCGCCAAAGCCCACGCCGGCGCACTGACACCTCGCCCCGAGCACACCGATGCCAACGTCGACACCGACGCATTCCCGCCCGACCCGGTGGTCGGCGACGACCGGGTGGGAGTCGGCGGCGCCGAGGCGAGCGTCGGTCTCGTCGCCCCCGTGCACGTGTACGCCCTCTTCGAGAGCGCGATGGCGCATCGGGCCGGCCGGAGTGGGGCCGAACAACGGACCGTGCTGGGCGAGCTCATGGCTCCGTTCACCGAGGTGGCTGCGACCCAGCCCGTGGCGTGGTTCCGTGACGTCCGGACCCCGACGGAACTGGCCACGGTCACAGCCGACAACCGCCTGGTCGTCGAGCCGTACCCCAAGCGCATGTGCGCCTTCCTCCACGTGAACCAGGGCGCGGCCGCGTTGGTGACATCGCTGGCGGCGGCACGGGCTGCCGGTGTCGCCGACATGGCTGTGTTCTGCTGGTCCGGGGCCGAGGCAGCCGAGGTCTGGTTCCCTTCGGCCCGGCCCGACCTGGCGAGGTCCGCGGGCCTGCACGCGGCGACCTCCGCGGCGCTGTCCGCCGCCGAGCTCGGTGTCGACGACATGGGCGCCTTCGACCTGTACTCGTGCTTCCCGTGCGCGGTGGAGATGGCGGTCGAGGCGCTCGGGATCGCGCCCGACGACAGCCGCGGGCTCACCACCACCGGCGGCCTTCCCTATTTCGGCGGGCCGGGAAACAACTACTCGCTGCACGGTGTGGCCTCCACCGTCTACCGCATCCGTGCCCACGGCGGGACGGGGCTGGTCAGCGCCATGGGGTGGTACGCCACCAAGCACGCTGTCGGCATCTACGGCGCCACACCCCCGCCGAGGGGATGGCGCCGTGGCGACACCCACACGGCCCAGCGTGTCATCGACGCCTCCGCCGTCTCGGTCGCGATCGAGGCCGAGGGCGACGCCGTGGTCGCCGCCGCCGCCGCCGTGGCGGGGCCCGGCGGCACGGTGAGCGCCGCCCCGGTCATCGCCAGGCTCCCCGATGGGCGCCAGATCGCCGCTGCCGCGCACCGCAGCGAGCTCGATGCGTTGGCCGGGCGTGAGCTGGTCGGCTGTCGAATCGAGGTGTCGGGCACCCCGCCCCGCTACCGGCTGGCGCCCTGAGACCCGGACCGCCTGGCCCCGTCGGGGTGGCGGTGCCGGATCGGCCCGGTCAAACTCGGGCGGACCGAGAGCGAGGAGCACCCATGCCCGCAGTCGAACGCGAGCGCCGAGGACACGTCGAGATCCTCACCATCAACCGGCCCGAGGCCCGCAACGCCATCAACGGTGACGTCAGCGTGGCCATGGCCAACGCGCTCGACGAGCTCGAGACCGACGACGGCTGCTGGGTCGTCGTCGTCACCGGCGCAGGAGAAAAGGCCTTCTCGGCCGGCATGGACCTCAAGGCCTTCGCCTCGGGCGAAGGCGGGGCCATCATGGGCGGCTCGGGAGGCTTCGCCGGCATCACCCAGCGTCAGTTCCCCAAACCGATCATCGCGGCGGTCAACGGGGCGGCTCTGGCCGGCGGTTGCGAGATCATGCTCTCGTGCGACCTCGTGGTGGCCGCCGATCACGCCACCTTCGGCATCCCCGAGGCCAAGCGCGGGCTGGTCGCCGGCGCGGGTGGCCTCATCCGTCTTCCCAAGCGACTTCCCATGGCCATCGCCCTGGAGCTCGCACTCACCGGCGAGTCGATCGACGCGGCGCGGGCCCTGGAGTTGGGCCTGATCAACCGCGTCGTCCCTGCCAGGCAGCTCATGGAAGAGACGCTCGCGCTCGCCGGCGTCATCGCCGACAACGCGCCGCTGGCAGTGCGGTGGTCCAAGCACGTCATGGTGCGCGCCGCGGGCGTCTCGGAAGAAGAAGGCTGGAAGCTCAATGCCGAGGCGGTGGGGGCGGTGTTCTCCTCGGCCGACGCCATGGAGGGCCCGGTCGCCTTCGCCGAGAAGCGCAAGCCGAACTGGCAGGGCAAGTAGCGCACCGGCCGGCCCGGTCTATCTCATGCACAGCGGCCTCTCACCTGCTCTGGACGGCATCCGGATCTCGGTGCACGTGCTCGCCGCCACGGTGTGGGTCGGCGGACAGCTCACCCTGGCCGGGCTCGTCCCCACGGCGCGCGGCCTCGGGGAAGGGGCGCCCAAGGCCCTCGCCCGCGCCTTCGCCCGTGTGCAGTGGCCGGCCTACGCGGTCCTCGTGGTCACGGGATTCTGGAACGTCTCCGCCGTCCATGCCGGCCAACCCCGATCGTGGGTGATGGTGCTGGTGATCAAGATCGTCGTCGTGGCCCTGGCGGGGGCGGCGGCCTTCCTCCACACCCGGGCCTCGACGAAGCGTGGTCTGGCCATCTGGGGTGCCCTCACCGCGCTGTCATCGATCGCCGCCCTGGTCATGGGGGTGTTCCTCGCCGGCTGAGGTCGTGCCCGCCACGACCCGCCAGTGTCGCCACGGTGAATTCGGGTCTAACCTGTCAAGGAGGTCCCCGCTTGTCGGCGGGAACCGAAGAAGGGAAGGCGTCCGTGCACCCAATGCTCGCCGAGATCTTCGGGGTCGATGGGGTCATTGTCCTGATCGTGATCGTCGCCGTCCTCTTCGGAGGCACTCAGATCCCCAAGCTCGCCAGGTCACTCGGCTCGGCTCAATCCGAGTTCAAGAAGGGCCTCGCCGATGGGGCCAAGGGTGACGCCGGGGGAGAAAAGCCGAACACCCCAGACGATGCCTCAACCAAGGACAGCGACAAGCCGTCGACTTCGGGATAGCGCTCCTATCACCGCCGCCGCCCGTGCCGACCCTGGCGGCCGGCTGACACCACGGCCGCGGCCGATCCCGTTCCTCGCGCACCAGCTGCTCGAGTACCTCTTGGCCGGTGCCCTGGCCGAGTTGTCCATCCACCTCGGTCACAGCGGGCTGCTCCTCGCCGCGGCCGGCGCCTTCGCCTTTCTCGCCGTCACGGCCCGGGGCCCCC
>ODAK010005519.1_pt1 | contig 12851 bp, 12 predicted proteins | sample 1539591 | NCBI WGS metagenome assembly ODAK01 (sample SAMEA3539303, study PRJEB22396) | soil metagenome | biome: tundra; feature: field; material: soil | place: USA | collected 2010-05 | depth 0.15 m | reverse complement strand
ACACCGGGAGAGATTCGCCGGTAAACGAACACCAGAAGCATGACGGTAACAACACGGTTGCCGGTTTCAACAACGACTATGGGGGGCAACAGTCCCGTCCGGAAACACATCCAGAGCGCAAACCCGCCAAAAACCCCAAAGAGAATCGACCCCATACGCAACGGCAGGGCCCCCCGCGCGCTGCCCCATATCAGTCCCACCACAACGGAGACCACGCCAAGTCCTGGAAAGATGAAAAACAAGGGCCCCGTGGGTGAGATGCCCCGGAAGACACCGGCGTAAAGAATGGCATAAGCGAGCACTGGCAGCGTAAATGGAATGACGTAGAGCACCTGAACCTTGCCCAGGCGAAAGCGAAGGGGTGAAAGGGACCCCAAGAAGAGGGTGGAGCTGACCAGGCCGCAACTCAGGCTGGCTGCCATTACCCAGGGATGGGATTCGGCCGCAGGATTCCACCAACCCAGCCTGTAGTGCAGAAGCATCTGGCCCCCGGCCAGCAGGAAGCCCAGGAACCAGAGCAGCGTGCGGACGTCGCGGAAGCGCAGAAACAGATATCCAAAAGCGGGCAGCAGCAGCGTTATGAGGAGGAGCGCGGGGGCGTGATAATAGTCAGGCATGGAAAGCCGAAAATCTCCGGAGATCTGTTTTACTTCCTTATCGCCATTCCTGCCGGAAGGATGAAGTCGTGCTGACAGTACGCCGAAGCGGCAATTATGCTGTGGCAGACATTGGTCAATCCGTTCGAGCGAATCAGCTTAATCAAGGAAACTTCAGATCGTGGTCAGGCGCAAATACCGACGCTCATCCATTGTGGAACCACCCGTCGCGGATGTATATGCGTCTAATGTTGTAGCCAGGCAAGACGAAATTCGGGCGGGACGTTGCGGCAACGAGGCTGGCGGCCTACGGGCGAAACAGGGGAGACAGATAACAGTGCGAACTCGATGGATGCTTGCGGTAATTTTGACGGCAGGCTGTGCCGTGACGGCCGCGGCGCAGGATAAGGACACCTTTACGCCGATGGCGCTGGACGCAGGGTTTGGGCATATGGACCTTACCCCGCCCACCGTGCCGCCGGAACAGATTATTCAGCAATTCGCGGCGAAGGAGAGTGAGTTTCGCCAGGCGCTGAACCACTACACCTACCGCCGGATTGCGCGGGTACAGACCATCGACGATGACAACAAGGTGGATGGCGAGTATTACGAGGTGGACGACGTGGTTTTTGACTCCACCGGCCGCCGCACAGAGAAAGCGGTTTTTGCGCCGGAGAGTTCGTTGCAGCGTGTAATGATGTCGCCCTCCGATCTGCAGGACATCCAACAGGGATATCCTTTCGTCCTCACCGCCGAGGAGATTGGCCAGTACAACGTGAAGTACGTGGGCCGGCAAAAAGTGGACGAGGTGGATTGCTTCGTTTTCGACGTGAGCCCCAAGGTCATCGAAAAGAAGAAACGCTACTTGCTTGGACGCATCTGGGTTGACGTGACCGACCTGCAGATTGTGGTGACCAACGGCCGGATGGTTCCCGACGACACGCGCAAGAACAGCGAAGACCTGCATCCGCCCTTCATGACCTGGCGGCAACAGGTAGACGGACACTTTTGGTTCCCGGTGTATACCAAGGGCGAAGGCATTCTGCACTTTGCCGGTGGCTCAGGATCGATGGCGCAAGACGTGCATATGCGCGATACGGTCAAGTACTCCGACTACAAGTTGTTCGGCTCTACAACAAAGATCATCTACGAGGGGCAGGACATTACGCCGAACAAGACGCCGGATAACAAGCAGCAGCCGGAGGCGAAGCCGAAACAGTAGGGTAAGGACAGGGGACGAGTCGAACCGCGCTCGCCTGGCGTCAGGCCGATCCTATCCAGAACCGCGAGACGGGCAGTAGGCGCGTCGACGATAGTGCTAATTCAATCATCCGCATATGCCATTTGTGTTCTCCTGATTGACAGCCAGCAGGATGCAGGCCAGAATGAAACACATAAGTGTCGTTGAAGATATCCGTCAGGCGCTGCAGGACTTTATTACGCCCGAGTTAAAAGCGATCGCGGTCAGAATGGACAGTCTGGAAAGGCGTCAAGACACCTTCGAGAAGACTGTCGAAAGTCGTCTCTCCAATCAGGACAAACTTGCTGAAGCCCGTCACAACGAAATACTGGCCAACTTCGAAACAATGAGAATCAATCTTCAACTGCATGCGCGATTAGAACGTTTGGAATCTCAACAATCCCCAACTCCCCAATAGCCTTACTGGTGCATTGAGCACCGCCTCCTTGCCAAGCCAAAGTCTCGAATTCAAAGCGCTTGATCCCATCCCCTGGACAGTTCGCTGGCGAAGGGTATACGCAGGCTCTGAATCCTTGCATTCGCCGCCGAAGTTGGAATGATAGGCTTCTCGGCCGAGCTTTTCATACGGTCCTGCCGACCTCTCCACCGACGATTCCTCCAAGGAGCTCACCAGGAAGTCCGAAAAGCGTTGCACAGATCACAGACCCGACCATGCCTCCGACAGTAGAACCCACCCCTTCGGCTGTCTTCTTTACCATCTCTCGCAGCCCGATAAACACATTCAAATGACAGCGTCCGATCGTGAAACGCGCAGCGGTCTTGCCCGGCGCACGATAATAGTGTACACTGGTTTCGTATGAAGAACATCACCTTGAGTGCCGACGAGGACCTGATCGAGCAGGCGCGCTCTATCGCGCGCGGGCAGCGCAGGACTCTGAACGAGGCCTTCCGTGAATGGCTTGCGCAATTTGCCCAGAGTGCGGGAGACGCCCAGGGGTTCGAGGCGCTGATGGCACGCTTGCAGCACGTGGATGCGGGCCGTCATTTCAGCCGGGACGAATTGAATGAGCGATAGGTTCTTTCTGGATACAAATATCTTCGTCTACTCGTTCGATCATAGCGCCCCCAAAAAATCCCAAATATCCGCGCAACTCATCCGCCGGGCACTGACGACGCAGAAGGGCGTCATCAGCTATCAAGTCGTGCAAGAGTTCTTCAATGTGGCCCTGAAACGGTTCTCTCAGCCGATGCACGCGGCAGACGCCGAGCAGTATTTGAGTACGGTCTTCCGCCCCTTGCTTGGCGTGCATTCCTCACAAGCGCTGTATGTGGAGGCGGTGCACCTCCACGCGCAAAGCGGAATTTCGTGGTACGACTCGTTGATCGTCTCGGCTGCGATCCAGGCGCGGTGCGATCTGCTGTATACAGAGGATCTTCAGCACGGCCAGCGCTTCGGCAGTCTCCAGGTTAGAAATCCCTTCGTCTGAATCGTTCCGTTGTACCCTCATGCTTCGCTAATAGAAGAGATACTTGCGCCAGCGGTCGTCGCCGCGGCCCAGCATGCGCATGATCTGACGGCTGGTGTGCAATGAGAAAGGCCGGGGATCGCGCAGGAGAATCATGTCGTCTATCTCATGAAGCATGCGATTGCCTTTGCGGCGATTGCAGCTATGGCAACACGCCACCAGGTTCTCCCAGGTGGAATTGCCGCCTCGGGAGCGGGGAATCACGTGGTCCAGGGTGAGTTCGCTGGAGGGGAGCGCCTCGCCGCAGTACTGGCAGGAATTGCGGTCGCGAAGAAGAATATTTTTGCGGGAAAGAGCGCGGGTCTGGTGGGGGATGCGGCGATACTCAAGCAAACGAATGACCGAGGGCATGGCGATGCGACTGCGCTGGGCATGGAGGATCAGGCCGTGCTCCTCCTCGGTTCTGGCAATTCCCTTGAGCACGAGGACCAAAGCGCGGCGGGCGCCGCAGATGTTGATGGGCTCATAGGATGCGTTGAGCACGAGCACCGGCATCTGCAGGATGTGGTTGGCTTGGACGGCATGCTGCCCGCCGGCGGCGTTGTCGGCGGCCAGCGCTGCAACCCTTGCTGCGGACTTTTGTTTGCGTGCGTGGATCATGGCTTTTCCCAGCGACATCTCTTATCCCCTCGTCAAAAAGATGGTTGGTCTTGCGATGAAAAAGTGGCTGCCTCCCGCATTTCCCGGGTAACTTCAGAATTGTCCTTCTTTTCGTTGGTTCGGTAATCGCTGCGCGGCTCGTTCAGGCGATGCGCCCTGGCCAGCGTGGCCACCCAAACGGATGTGGCGCCTGCCCGCAGCAAGGCCTGGGCAGCGGCCCGGGCCGTTGCCCCGGTGGTAAGAATGTCGTCGATAACCAGAACGTGCTTGAGCATGACAGCACCCGGATCGGAGACCGTGAATGCGCCGCGCACATTAATGCGGCGTTGCCGCGGTGTCAGGCCGGCCTGGCTATCGGTAGCGCGAAGGCGCATCAGTGTGCTCGAGGCCAGGGTAAGGCGCCATTCAGGGTTGCTTTTGCCAAGGAAGCCTAGCGCATGCACAGCCAGAGACCTCGCCTGGTTGAAGCCCCGCTGGGCGTGCTTGGACCTGTGCAGCGGCACCGGGATAACCAACATTTCCGGCGGCGCCTCGCCCGCCAGTTGGGCAATGGCCTGGGCCAGCATCCTGCCCAGCCCGTGGGCTGCCGGATGGAGCTTGTCGTACTTGAGGGCGTGAATGGCGGCTTTCATGCGGCTTTCGTAGACTCCGAAGGCCACGGCCCTTGCAAAGCCGGGCGGCGCGAGGCGGCACTCCCGGCACAGCGAGGCGCCTCTATCGGACGCAGGCGCGCTGAGTGCGTCGCCGCAGCGTCGGCACAAGTCACCGGTGAGGGCGGGAAATTCCGCCCAGCAGGCATGGCAGATTGGCGCAAGGGAAAGATGCGGCAGAGGCGAGCCGCAGAGAACACAGAGGGAAGGAAGGAGGGCGCAACCAACTGCATCCATGGGACTTCGAAATACGCGCGCCACGGCGCGCCAACGGGAAGTCTCTGATGGTGGAACGTCGAGCGTCAGCGAACCGGAGTCCCTGAGGAAGACGCACCTCACTTCTTGGTGGGCGTATTCGAAACGCCCCTCGCAAACAGTATAACCGGATTTGGGATCTGGGTTTAGGTCAAAAGGTGACGGGATTCTGCCACAGTCCGTTGACTAAAATTCTCAAGTAATGAAATCCGCTAGCGGCCTCCGCGTGCACCGAAATATACGAGTGCACCACCAGCCACGATGGCCACTACGCCAAGAATCGGCGGAATTGGAACTGTGTTGTGTTCTGTTTTTTCAATCTGAATGGGCCCCATGTCCACTGCTTTCTTGTGGCTGGTGTAAGTGAAACCTCCGTAGATAATTCCCGCGAATCCTGCAACGATCAGAAGAATTCCGACAAGCTTCATAGTCTGGCTCCTGTCCCTTGACCCCATTAAGTCCAATAAGTCCTGACGGGGGGCGAAGGATAACTCTTGACTCGTCAGGGATTAGAACACAAATTGCAGGCTATTGATGTAGCGGGCAAGCCGAAGAGGGAAGGCCAATCAGATTGAACATGTGACGGAAGACAGAAAGTATTTAATCCGGCATGAAGGTCCTTCCCTGCATCCTTCGGGAAATATGTAAACAACCATAATTCCATTCACGCCGGATCCGTCCGATTTATGTCTGTACTACGGTTTATTAATATGCTCGCGTTCCGCATCGTGCTTTGCGTCCCGCGCCGCGTCCTTCACGTTGCCTACGGCCTTCTCGACCTTTCCCTTCACCTGCTGGGCTGCGCCTTCCACCTGCGTTTTGGTATCGCCGGTCCATTCGCCAACCTGGCGCTTTGCACGGCCTGCGGCATCGTCAATCGTTCCCTTCACTGTGTCCTTATCCATTTGTTCCTCCTTCGTGGATCTAACTGTTGAAGAACCGCATCGGTGCACAGGGTTGCGCTCCGTTGGCGGTTCATTGTAATTGTCAAAGTACGGCCCTTCGGCCTGAAACGAGTTGCAGGATCAGCACGACAAGTGCCGCCACCAGCAGTAGATGGATAAATCCTCCCAATGTATAGGAACTTACAATCCCTACCAACCAGAGGACAAGGAGGACTACAAAAATTGTCCAAAGCATATTCTTACCTCCCAGGTGTTGCTCTCCACATCCACACCACCGGCTTGGACGCCTTGCCGGCTTGCGAGGTTGTTTAGTCGCGAAAATATACGCCGGAGCCTATCTCCAGCGTTCCTGCATGAATCGTGGTTCATACAGCCTCGAACCTGTCCGCCGCATCCAATCAATCGGCGATGAAGTCATGTACCTGCGTGGGCGGCGACTGCTCTGCTTCATCATTCCTGACATCCTGAAAAGGAAAAAGATTGTTGCTAAGGAGATAACATGCTTCTGCTGATTATTCTCGTTGTCCTGATCTTCGGCTTTGGATTTGGCGGCTACAGAGCGGGCCCCGGCTGGGGCTACTATGGGGGAGGCGGGCTTAGCCTCATTCTCACCATCGTCCTCATCCTGCTGCTCTTGAAAGTAATCTGACTATCTCGCCATTAACAACCATTCCGCAGGGCCCGGAGTCCGCGCGCCTGCACGTAATATATTGAGCTGTCTATCCCGAATAAGCGCCCATCTGAATGAGCACGAGACCAGGCGCGACTCCGCTACTTGGCATAAATGCAACTCCGGTCACGATAGCTCTTCGGGCTTTGGCGAGTGGCGGACTGTCCACGCTTCCTTGATCTTTTCGTAGATTTGCTGCATCTCATCGAGTTCCACGTCGGACAATTTTTCGATGTCGATCAAGCGGTTGTGAGCTGTGTCCGTCGCCCGGATCACTTCATTCAACTTCAAATTAATTGCGCGGGAGTCGCGGTTCTGTGCGTTCTGAATAATAAAGACCATTAGGAATGTTGCTATATTTGTACCCGTATTAATGACATCGAGCCACAATGTTGAAAAGTGGAATACGGGTCCCGAAACCACCCAGGCGACCACAATCAGGCCCGCCCACATAAACGCCCAGGTCGATCCCAGCCAACTACAAGCATCGGCCGCGAATCGCCCGAAGCGGTCATGCAAAATGCGCGTCCAATCTTGGCTTGACTCGTTTTTCATCCTCAACCTCCGTGCCTTATGATGCCATCGGCGCACGATGCGCAGGATGACGGCGGCGATGCGATACACTTCAAGCCGTGAAGGACAAGCGCAAATCGTCTATTTGGTTCGGGTCAGGATTGTTGACCGCTATTGTTTTTATTCCACTGATGAGCCCCGGTTCCGACACGGTTGCCATGGCTGCGCAGCAGGGCGGCGCGGCCCAGGCAGGCGCCGCCCAAACCGGAACGAGCGGAATGGCCAACGCCGGCCCTCACCAGGCTCAGTACGACAGCCAGCATCGCCCCGTTACTGCCGGCGGATTCGTGAAGTCCGGCCCCATCGTGTTCCAGGATGTGGCCGAGGCCGCAGGACTCACAAAGTGGCGCCATCATGCAGGAACGCCGGAAAAGAAATTCATTCTCGAAGCCAAAGGCCCCGGTGTGTGCCTGCTCGATTATGACAACGATGGCTGGCTCGATATCTATCTTGTGAACGGCTCGACTTATGACGCGCTTGCCGGTAAAGCTCCTGCGCCCCAGGCCGCCCTGTTTCATAACAATCACGACGGAACCTTTACTGACGTGACGAAAGCAGCCGGAGTTACCAACGACCGGTGGGGTTACGGGTGCGCAGTTGGCGACTATGACAACGACGGCTGGCCCGACCTCTACGTGACTAACTTTGGCAAGAATCGCCTTTACCGCAATAACCACGATGGGACCTTTACAGATACCGCAGAAACGGCCGGCGTAGCTATCGGCACCTGGTCGGCGGGCGCGACCTTCGGCGATTACGATGGCGACGGGCGTCTGGATCTTTTCGTGGACGGCTACGTTCAATTCGATTTGACCAATCCTCCCGCCTCCGGTTCAAAGGTCGTCGGCTTTGCCAACTGCCAGTTCCGCGGCGCGCAGGTGATGTGCGGTCCACGCGGCCTTAAAGGAGAACACGACCATCTGTTTCACAACAATGGCGACGGGACTTTTACGGACGTTAGCAAGAAACTGGGAGTGGACGATCCCAACGGATATTACGGTCTTGGAGCCCTGTTTGTGGACTTGAATGGCGACGGCAAACCGGATCTGCTTGTGGCGAACGATTCCACGCCAAATTACTTATATATGAACAAGGGCGATGGAACATTCGAGGATCAGAGTTACATGAGCGGATTCGCGCTCAACAAGGACGGCCGCGAAGTGGCAAACATGGGCCTGGCTGCCGGAGACTACGAAAACAACGGTCACCTCTCCGTGGTGAGCACCACGTTTGCCGATGACTACAAAGTGCTCTTTCAAAATGACGGAACCGGATCATTTACCGACGCCAGTTATCAGTCCGGTATAGCTGCTGCAACCATTCCGTTTGTCGCTTTCGCCGATGGGTTTCTCGACTATGACAACGACGGATGGAAGGACCTGATGATTGTGAATGGCCACGTTTATCCGGAGGTGGACCAGCACCCGGAGTGGGGGAGCAGCTACGCGCAGCGCCACCAGTTATTTCGCAATCTGAAGAATGGCAAGTTCGAGTTGGTGCCTGCGGTGGAAGGAACCGGGCTTGCGGTTGTGAGCGTTGGGCGCGGCGCTGCGTTTGGCGACATCTTCAATGACGGCAAAATCGGCTTGGTCATCAACAACATGGACGGCGTTCCGGTGCTGCTGCGCAATGTGAATCCAGACCACCACAACTGGGTTGAACTGAAGCTGGTTGGAGGACCAAGAAGCCCTCGCGACGCGGTGGGAGCAACCGTCTATCTCAACGCCGCAGGCATGCGCCAGCGTGAAGATGTTCTGAGCGGCGGAAGCTATCTCTCGTCGAACGATTTGCGGGTTCACTTCGGACTGAATGACGCAACCGATGCCGGGACCGCCGAAATCCATTGGCCCTCCGGCGCGAAAGAAAAGATCAAGCTGCCCGCTATGAACCGAATCTACACCGTGACCGAAGGCCAGGGGATTACAGGCGCATCGTGCCCGGCAGCGGCCTGCGCGGCAGAGCCTGCGCAACCTGCGAAAGCAAACAAACCGTAGGCCGCGGGAAGCTCATTTTGCTTGGGATTGCCAACATCAGGCGAAACTCTTGCCGAAACTGGTTCGTCCTAACAAACGTACGTCGGCACGTTTGACTATAATTTTGGTCCTTGGCACAGTTATGCCCTTTCGAGGGCATTCACACAAAAGAAACGACGGGAATCGACATCATGTCATTTGAAGGCACTCCAGAGTCCCATTTGCCGGCAGCTCACGCACCCGAACAGGCGCCCGTGCGCAAGGGGTCCTGGGTGCGCATTCTCGTTTACCTGGTGCTTATTTGCGCTTTGGGTTTTGTGGTGTGGCGGATTCACCAAAACCAATTGGCCACCGCGGCCAACACCGCGGCCCAGGCGGCGGCGCTGCAGGGCCGGCCCATTCCTGTGCAGATCACTCCCGTCGAGCAGAAGCCCATGCCCATCTTCCTCACCGCACTGGGCACTGTAACACCCTACATGAGCGTCACTGTCAAGGCGCGGGTCAGCGGCCAACTGCTGCCAGTCAAGTTTACCGAGGGCCAGTTGGTGAAGCAGGGTGAAACCATCATGGTGATCGATCCCATGCCCTACAAGGCCGCGTTGGACCAGGCCAAGGGGGCGTTGGCCCGCGATGAAGCGCTCTTGAAAAACGCCCAGGCGCAGTACAACCGCTATAAGGCGCTCTACGATGCCGGCGTGGTGTCAAAAGAGATTATGGAAACCGACGCGTCCACGCTGGGCCAGTACCAGGGCGCAATCGAATCCGACAAGGCGGCTATCGAAACCGCCCAGTTGCAGCTCAACTGGTGCACCATCCAGTCGCCCATTACAGGACGCATCGGCCTGCGCCTTGTAGACCCCGGCAACATTATCACCGCCAACACCACAAACCTGGTCATCATCAACCAGTTCCAGCCCATGGCGGTTTACTTCACTCTGCCCGAGAATCAGCTTCCCCAGGTGCTTCACAAGCTTGCCGCGGAACGCCGCCTGCCTGTCGATGCTTACGACCGCGGCGATGTGCAAAAGATCGCCGACGGCACGCTGCTCACGGCCGACAACCAGATCGACACCACCACCGGAACCGCAAAGATGAAGGCGGTCTTCGATAACAAGGATCAGTCGCTATTCCCCAACCAATTTGTCAACATCCACTTGGTGCTTGAAGACCGGCCCAACGCGCTGGTGGTTCCGTCGGCGGCGATACAGACCGGCCTGCAGGGAACCTTTGTTTGGGCTGTCGATACGGATGCCAAAGGAGCGGCGACCGCACGGCTTCAACCTGTAAAAATAGCGCTTGCCGAAGGCCAGGTCACCATTGTGGACAGCGGACTGCAAAAGGGCCAGAGCGTAGTGGTGGACGGAGCGGACCGGCTGCGTCCCGGCCAGATAGTGACTCCAAGCGCGGCTCGGCAAAGGAATTCGCAGGCCTCGAGCGGCCAAGGCAGTGGCCCCGGAGCCGGCCAGGATACAGGTCAGCCGCCCAGCCCATTCGCAAGTCAGTCAAAATCTTTTCAGCCCCAGACTCAATCTGGCAAGGGCAAACACGATTCGAGGGCAAAGCAGTGAGTGTGAGTCCTTCCCGGCCATTCATACTGCGCCCGGTAGCAACCTCGCTGCTGATGGCGGCCATCCTGCTCGCGGGCTTCGTGGGCTACCAGCAGTTGCCGGTCTCTGCCCTGCCTGAGGTGGATTACCCCATCATCCAGGTGCTCACTTTCTACCCCGGCGCCGGGCCTGAGGTCATGGCTTCGTCGGTAACCGCGCCCCTGGAACGCCAGTTCGGCCAGATGCCGGGGTTGAAGCAGATGACCTCGGTGAGCAGCGGCGGCGGCTCGGTCATCACTCTTGAATTCAACCTCGAAGAAAACATTGATGTGGCGGAACAGGAAGTGCAGGCAGCCATCAACGGCGCCAACAGCTTTCTTCCGCAGGACCTGCCCAATCCGCCCATTTACAGCAAGGTGAACCCAGCCGACGCGCCGGTGATGACGCTGGCGCTTACCTCGGACACGCTTCCGCTGGACAAGATCGAAGACGCGGCCGATACCAATCTGGCGCAGAAAATCTCCCAGGTTACCGGTGTGGGTTTGGTCTCGATCGCCGGTGGACAAAAGCCTTCTGTACGAATTCAGGCAAACCCCTCGCAGCTTGCCGCCTACAACCTGAGCATGGAAGACCTGCGAACTTCAGTGGCCGCTGCCAACGTGGACCAGGCCAAGGGCACGCTGAATGGATCGCGCCAGTCCTACACCATCGGCGCCAACGACCAGCTGATCTCCAGCAAGGACTACAACTCGGTGATTGTGGCCTACCGCAACGGGGCGGCCGTGCGCGCCTCCGACGTGGCCACCATTGTGGACGCCGCGGAAAATGCCCAGCAGGCCGCGTGGATGGACCGGCAACCGGCGGTGATCGTCAACATCCAGCGCCAGCCCGGCGCAAACATCATCGCCGTTGTCGATCGCATCCAGAAGCTGCTGCCGCAGTTGCGCCAAAGTCTGCCCGCCTCCGTGCAGGTCAAAGTGCTCACCGACCGCACCGTCACCATTCGCGCTTCTGTCCGGGACGTCGAGTTCGAACTGATGCTCACCGTCGCCCTGGTGGTGATGGTCATCTTCCTCTTCCTGCGAAACCTGGCGGCCACCGTCATTCCTTCCGTCGCGGTCCCGCTGTCGATCGTCGGCACTTTCGGCGTGATGTACCTGCTGGGCTACTCGCTCAACAACCTCACCCTCATGGCTCTCACCATCTCGACTGGCTTTGTGGTGGATGACGCCATCGTGATGATCGAGAACATATCGCGATTCATCGAGGAAGGCGACAGCCCCATGCGGGCCGCGCTCAAGGGCAGCGAACAGATCGGCTTCACTATCATGTCGCTCACCGTCTCGCTGATTGCGGTGCTCATTCCCCTGCTCTTCATGAGCGACGTGGTCGGGCGCCTGTTCCGCGAGTTCGCCGTGACTCTTGCGATTACCATCCTGGTCTCCGCGGTGGTTTCGCTCACCCTGACGCCCATGATGTGTTCGCGCATTCTCAAGGACAAGAAGACGGCGAAGCAGACCCGCTTCTACCACTGGTCTGAGAAAGTATTTAACGCCATCATCGCGTGGTATGGGCGCACCCTTCAGGTCATCCTCCGCTATCGCTTTATTACATTGATGGTCACCATCGGCACGCTGGTGGCCACGCTGCTGCTCTTCTATGTCGTTCCCAAGGGCTTCTTCCCGGTGCAGGATACGGGCGTGATCCTGGGCATCTCTGAAGCGCCGCAGACTGTCAGCTTCACGAGCATGGCCGAGCGCCAACAGGCACTCGTCGATGTTTTGCTGAAGGACGATGCGGTGGACAACATCTCGTCGTTTATCGGCGTTGACGGAACCAACACCACGCTGAACTCGGGCCGCATCCAGATCAACCTGAAGCCGCTCGAGTCGCGCAAGATTTCCGCGACGGAGGTTATCCGCCGCCTGCAGCCCAAGCTTCAAGCCGTCTCGGGCATTCAACTTTTCTTGCAGCCCTTGCAGGACCTGACTGTTGAGGATCGTGTCAGCCGCACCCAGTTCCAATACTCGCTTGAAGATCCCGACCCGGTGGAACTGGCCAAGTATACGCGGCTGCTGGTGGATGAACTGGGCAAAGAAAAAGTGATAACCGACGTGGCCAGCGACCTTCAGGACGAGGGACTGGGCGCCAAATTGGTGATCGATCGCGACATTGCGGCCCGCCTTGGAATCGCGATGGCCGACGTCGACAACACACTCTACGACGCCTTCGGCCAGCGCCAGGTCTCCACCATCTTCACCCAGCTCAATCAGTACCACGTGGTGATGGAGGTGGGGCAGAACTTCCAGACCGATCCGTCAACGCTGAACAACCTCTACGTCAAGTCCTCCAATG
>ODAK010005517.1_pt1 | contig 12856 bp, 11 predicted proteins | sample 1539591 | NCBI WGS metagenome assembly ODAK01 (sample SAMEA3539303, study PRJEB22396) | soil metagenome | biome: tundra; feature: field; material: soil | place: USA | collected 2010-05 | depth 0.15 m | reverse complement strand
TCGCCGCCGGCTTCACCTTGCTGGTGCGCGCCATGATCGCCGATGTCGGCGACGAGGTTCGGCTGGAAAAGGGCAAGGAGCGGATGAGCCTGCTCTATTCCCTGGTCACCACCACGACCAAGGTCGGCGGGGCCATCACCGTGCCCGTCACCTATTCGATCCTCGCCGCCGTCGGCTACAAGACCTCGGCGACGGCGGTGAACACGCCCGGCGCCATCCACGGCCTGGTGATGTGCTACATCTTCGCCCCGGTCATCTTCGTGCTGGTCGGCGGCGCCGTCATGTTCGGCTACAAGCTCGACGCCAAGCGCCATGCCGAGGTGCGCGAAAGGCTCGACCTGCGCGACGCGGCCGCCGGCGGCGCCCTGCTGCTCGACGAGCTGAACCGCTCCGAAATTCTCGAAGCGGCGGCGACCCCCGAGCCGGGCTAGTCCTCGAACACGATCCTGGGCGGCGGTTTCAGGCTGGTGTGGTCGAGCGCATCCAGAACACGCTCGGCGATCGACAGAAAGGCCTTGGAGGCCGCGCTGTCGCCGCCATCGGCGACGAAGGGCCGGCCGTCGTCGCAGGCCTGGCGCAGCGCGACCTCTATGGGGATTTCGCCAAGAAAGGGCGCCCCCAGCGCCTCGGCGGTCGTCTTGGCCCCGCCGCGCCCGAAGATGGGGATGGGCTCGCCGGTCGAGGGATCGGGGAAATAGGCCATGTTCTCGACCACGCCCAGGATCGGCACATGGGTCTTTTCGAACATGGCCACGCCCCGGCGTACATCGATCAGCGCCACCTCCTGCGGGGTCGAGACCACCACCGCGCCCGAGAGCGCCACGCGTTGCGCCAGCGTCAGCTGCACGTCGCCGGTGCCCGGCGGCATGTCGATGACCAGCACGTCCATGGGCGCGGCTTCGCTGGCCCAGGCGACGTCGTTCAGCATCTGGTTCAGCGCCGACGAGGCGATCGGCCCGCGCCAGATCATCGGCGCGCCCTCGTCGACCAGAAAGCCGATGGACATGATCTTCAGGCCCCAGGCCTCCAGCGGCACCAGTTTGCGCTCGGCATTGAGCTCGGGCTCGGCGTCCAGGCCGCTCATGCGTGGGATCGAGGGGCCGTAGACGTCGGCGTCCAAGAGGCCGACGCGTCGGCCGAGCATGGCCATGGCCACGGCCAGGTTCAACGCCACGGTCGACTTGCCGACGCCGCCCTTGGCGCTGGCCACGGCAACCACGTGGCGCACATTGGCGGGTTTCAGCGCCGCCGTCGGCTGGGCCGGCGACATCTGCGCCTGGGCCTGGGGCGACAGCCGCGCGCCGCGCCGCACCCGCACGATGCCCGGATCGGGCGGCCGCTCGGCCGACGCGCCGGTCCCACCGGCCGCGGCGGTCAGCACCACCTGCACCTTGCCCGCGCCGGAAACCTTGCGCAGCACGGCCTCGGCCTCGTCGCGCACCGGGGCGTACAGGGCCGCGTCAGCCGCCGCCACCTCGATCATGAAGCCGGCCCGATCGGGACCCACCACCAGCGCTTGCACCAGCCCCGCCGCCGCCAGGCCGCGCCCCGACTTGGGATCGCGCACCCGGTCGAGGGCCGCCAGGACGGCGGCGCGGTCGGGGGTTGAAAGCTCAGCCATGCGGCGTCACGTCTTGCACAGTCATCGGTGGGGCTTCATATCCGGGTCCCGGCGTCGGTTTACAAGCCTTGGCCGACGAAACGCCAGGCGCGAGCGGGCGAGACGAAGAAAAGAGACGACGCCAACCCATGCCCTGGAGCGACAATTCCGAACCGGGTTCCAAGCCTGGCCAGAAGCCCGGCCCCAAGCCGGGTCCCTGGGGCGCGCCGCCGCCGCCGGCCAACGGTGGACCGCGCGACGAGGACCAAGGCGATGCGGGTCGCCCGCGCGGCGAGGGTCCGCGCCGGCCTGGCCCACCGCCGCCCTCCCCGCCCGACGACCTCATGGCGCTGTGGCGGCGGATCCGGCAGCGTTTCGAGCAGGAATTCGGCGCGATGGGCCCGGGCATCGGCCGCCGGCTGATCCCCGCCCTTCTGGCCGCCGTCGTCGGCCTCTGGCTGCTGTCCGGCTTCTATGACGTGCAGGCGAACCAGGAAGGCGTTGTCACCACCTTCGGCGCCTATAGCCGCACGGCGGGTCCCGGCTGGCACTATCACCTGCCGACGCCGATCGAGCGCGTCGAACAGATCCCGGTCACCACGGTCAACCAGACCAACATCGGCTCCAAGAGCGGCGATCTGCCGAAGGAGAGCCTGATGCTGACCGGCGACGAGAACATCGTCGACGTGGCCTTCAGCGTGCAGTGGCGCATCGACGACGCCGGCCGCTACCTGTTCGACATCAAGGACCAGGACGACACCATCAAGGCCGTGGCCGAGAGCGCCATGCGCGAGGTGGTCGGCCGCTCGACCCTGACCGACGTCATCGCCACTGGCAAGGCCAAGGTCGAGGCCCAGTCGGCCGTGCTGATGCAGAAGATCCTCGATCAATATGGCGCCGGGGTCACCGTGGTTTCGGTGCAGATCGCCTCGGCCAATCCGCCCGCCGAGGTGGTTCCCGACTTCCAGGCGGTGCAGAGCGCCGCCCAGGACGCCCAGTCGGCGATCAACCAGGCCACGGCCTATTCCAACAAGGTGGTCAACGAGGCCAAGGGCACGGCGGCGCAGAAGGAACGCGCCGCCGAGGGCTATCGCCAGCAGGTGATCGCCCAGGCGCAAGGCCAGAGCGACGCCTTCAACGCCGTCTACGACCAGTATCGCCGCGCGCCGGGCGTCACCCGCGAGCGGCTCTATCTGGAGACCATGGAGCGGGTGCTGGGCAAGTCGGCCAAGGTGATCGTCGACGCCAAGGGGGCGACCGCGCCGATCATCCTGCCGCCCGACGCCTTCCGGCCGCGCAACCCGCCGGCCGCCGCGCCGGCCCCGGACGCCAGCGCTCCGGCGGCGCAGCCCGCCCCGCCGGCTCAACCCGTGCAGCCGGGAGCCAGCCAATGAACCGCCGGTCGCTCATTGTCGCCGCGGTGGTGGTCTTCATCGCCGGCATCCTCGCCGCCAACACCCTGTTCACCGTCGACCAGCGCTCCCAGGCCATCGTTCTGCGCTTCGGGCGGCCGGTGCGGGTGATCAATGCGCTTGGCGAGAACAATCCCGGCCTGAAGGTGAAGGCGCCCTGGGAAAGCATCGTGCGCCTCGACAAGCGCAACCAGGGGCTCGACGCCGACCCGGCCGAGATCATCGCCGCCGACCAGGAGCGGCTGATGGTCGACGCCTTCCTGCGCTACCGCATCACCAACCCGGTGGCCTTTTATACAAGCCTCGGCGACGACGCGACGGCGCACGACCGGCTGGACCGGCTGATCAACGCCACCCTGCGCGAGGTGCTGGGATCGTCGAGTTCGCCAGACATCATCTCCGGCCGCCGCGCCCAGCTGATGGCCCAGGCCACCCAGGAGGTCGCCGCCCAGGCCAAGGCCGAGCGGCTGGGCATCCAGGTCATCGACCTGCGCATCAAGCATGCCGACCTGCCCGAGGCCAACGCCGAGGCGGTCTATCAGCGCATGAAGACCGAGCGCCAGCAGATGGCCGCCCAGATCCGGGCGGTGGGCGTGCAGAAGAAGCTCGAGATCATGGCCGAGGCCGACAAGGAAGCCACCGTCACCATCGCCACCGCCGACGGCGACGCCGCCCGCATCCACGGCGACGGCGACGCCCAGCGCTCGCTGCTGTTTGCGAAAAGCTTCGGCCGCGATCCGAGCTTCGCCGCCTTCTATCGCACCATGCAGGCCTATGACGCGGCGCTTGGCCAGGGCGACACCACCTTTGTGCTGTCGCCGGACAGCGCCTTCCTGAAATATCTGAAGTCGGGTCCGGGCGGCCGGTAGGCTCCCTTCTCCCCTTGCGGGAGAAGGTGGCCCCGAAGGGGTCGGATGAGGGGTCGAAAGCCCTATCCGGCAAGTCCCGACGCTACCCGGAAATCGCAGCGCGACCCCTCATCCGCCTGCTTCGCAGGCACCTTCTCCCGCAAGGGGAGAAGGAACCTTCCCCGCCAGCGCCGCGCGCACCTCGTGCAGGCTGTCGGCGATGGCGACGGTCTTCTCGCGCATCTCGTCGGTGGCCTCGAGCAGGTCCGGCACCATCACCGCCATCATGCCGGCGGCATGGGCCGAGCGGATGCCGTTGTGGGAATCCTCGAGCGCCAGGCAATCCTCGGGCGGAATCCCCAAGGCGGCGGCGGCCTTCAGATAGGGCTCGGGATGCGGCTTGCCGCGCTCGACGCTTTCGCTGGTGATCAGGATGGAAAACCGCGCCACCACCTGGGCCGGCAGGTGCCGGTCGACCGCGCCGCGGCTGGACGAGGTGACCAGCGCCTTCGGCAGGCCGACCTCGTCGAGCAGCACCAGCAGTTCGGCCGCACCCGGCTTCAAGGGCACGCCGATATCGAAGGCCAGTTCCAGCAGCCGGCGCACCTCGGCCAGATAGGCCTCCAGGTCGAAGTCCGCGCCGAAATGCTCGACCAGCACCTGGTCGCTGTGGGCGCTGGTGGTGCCGACCATGGACATGAAGACCGCTATGGGCAGTTCGCGGCCGATCCCAGCGGCGGCGCTCATCAGCGCGTCGCGGACCGGCGCCTCGGTGTCGACCAGCAGGCCGTCCATGTCGAAGATGACGGCGCGAACGGGACGGGGAAAGATCATCCGCGCCCGCTTAGCGGCGCCCGTCCATATCGCCGAATCAAGCTTTGCATCAGTCCATTACGAACCGGTCGGCCGAGTAGCCCTGGAAATAGAGCAGCGAGGTCAGGTCGGAATAGTCGATGCGCGCATCGGCCTGCGCCGCCACCACCGGCTTGGCGCGATAGGCCACGCCCAGGCCCGCGGCCCTGATCATGTCGAGATCGTTGGCGCCGTCGCCGACGGCCAGGGTGTCGATCAGCTCGACGCCCAGGGCGGCAGCCTCGTCGATCAGCGTCTTGAGCTTGGCTTCGCGGCCGAGGATCGGCTCGGCGACCAGGCCGGCCAGGGCGCCGTCCGCCTCGACCAGCCGGTTGGCGCGGTCCAGGTGAAAGCCCGCGATCTCGGCCACCCGGCGGGTGAAGAAATCGAAGCCGCCGGAGACCAGCACGCAGCGCGCGCCGTTGGCGGCCATGGTGCGCACCAGGGTCCGCGCGCCGGGATTGAGCCTGACGCGCTCGTCATAGGCGCGGGCCAGGTCGGCCAGTGGCAGGCCCTTCAGCATGGCGACGCGCTCGCGAAGGGCGGCCTCGAAATCCACCTCGCCGCGCATGGCCCGCTCGGTGATGGCGGCGACCTCGGCCTTCAGGCCCGCGAAATCGGCCATCTCGTCCAGGCACTCGCAGCCGATGATGGTGGAATCCATGTCGGCGACCAGCAGCCGCTTGCGCCGGTGCTCCAGGGCCTGGGCGCAGAAATCGATCGGAGCGTATTGCAGGGCGTTGGCGGCGGCCTGTTGGATGACGGCAGGATCGTCGTGCTTGACGATCAGATCGGCGGCGCCGTCACCGAGCACGTCGGTCTCTTCGATCGTACAGCCGGCGCCCGCCACCGCCTCCAGCGCGTGCGGCAGGTTGGTTTCCAGGCTAGACAGATCGGGCGCGACGAGGGTGAGGACGACCAGCATGGAGGCCCGCATCTGGCTGATCGCCGGCCCCACCGCAAGCGGGAAGTCGGCCCTGGCGCTCAAGCTAGCCCGCGCGATCGGCGGCGAAATCGTCAATGCCGACGCCCTGCAGCTCTATCGCGATCTGCGCATCCTGAGCGCCCGGCCTACGGCGGAGGAGGAGGCCAGCGCGCCGCACCACCTGTTCGGCATCGCCGACGCCGCCGATGGCTGGTCGGTCGGGCGCTGGCTGACGGCGGCGAGCGCGGCCCTGGCGGAGATCGCCGGGCGCGGGCGTCCGGCCATCGTGGTCGGCGGCACGGGCCTCTATTTCCGCGCCCTCACCGAAGGCCTGGCCGACATTCCGGCGATCCCCCGCGCCGCCCGCGATGCGGCGGAGCAGCAGTTCGACAGCGAGGGCGAGAGCGCCGTGCGCGCGGCCTTGGCCACGCTCGATCCGCACGCCGAGACCCGCATCTCGCCCGGCGACCGCCAGCGCCTGACCCGCGCCCTGGCCGTCGCGCGGGCGACCGGCCGGCCGCTCAGTGCCTGGCAGGCCGAGACCAGGCCCGCGATCCCCGCGGACGCCTGGCGCGCGCTGGTGCTGGAACCACCCCGCGAGGCGCTCTACGCCCGCATCGACGCCCGCCTCATCGCCATGGCCGAGACCGGCGCGGTCGATGAGGCGACCGCCCTGATGCAGCGCGGCCTCGATCCCCGCCTGCCGGCGATGAAGGCCGTTGGCCTGCGCGAACTGGCGGCCCATGCCACCGGCGAGGCCACGCTCGAAGAGGCCATCGCCGCCGCCCAGCAGGCCACCCGCCGCTACGCCAAGCGCCAGCTCACCTGGTTCCGCAACCAGACCCCCGACTGGCCGCGCATCGCAGCGACCGAGGCGGAGGAACAGTGGGTCGCCTTCCAGGCCTTCGCTAAGCGGCCGACGGCAGCTGCACGACCACCCGTTCAACGTCGCCCTTAACCCCAGCTTGACCCTTTCCGGCGAGCATGGCATCTGAACGACCCTGTTCCTGGAGGCACAACCGTGCGCCGCACCCTGCTCGTACTTGAAAGGCGACCGCTCTCCGCGTGACACCCGTCACGCAGGAACACGGTCGCGCGTCCGAAGGCCCCCCGAGGGCCTTTTTCTTTGCCTAAAATCCAACCCGAGACATTCCCCCGAGAACTCCCATGTCAGACATCCAGCACAGTCCGAAAACCGAAGCCGCTGATACGGCCGAGATCCTCACCGGCGCCGAGATCGTCGTGCGCTGCCTGGTCGACCAGGGCGTCGATGTGCTGTTCGGTTATCCGGGTGGGGCGGTGCTGCCGATCTATGACGCCCTGTTCCATGAGCCTCGGCTGCACCACGTGCTGGTGCGCCACGAGCAGGGCGCGGCCCATGCGGCGGAAGGCTATGCCCGCTCGACCGGCCGGCCAGGCGTCGTGCTGGTCACCTCCGGGCCCGGCGCGACCAACACCATCACCGGCATCGTCGATGCGTTGATGGACTCCATCCCGCTGGTCGTCCTGACCGGCCAGGTCCCGACCCACCTGATCGGCTCCGACGCCTTCCAGGAGGCCGATACGGTCGGCATCACCCGCACCTGCACCAAACACAACATCCTGGTGAAGCGGGCGGAAGACCTGCCCCGCGCCATCCACGAGGCCTTCCACATCGCCACTACCGGCCGGCCCGGGCCGGTGCTGGTCGACATCCCCAAGGACGTGCAGTTCGCGCGTGCGCCCTATCAGGGGCCGAAGGAGGTGCGCTTCGCCCACGTCTATGCGCCGCGCACCAAGGCCGACCCGGCGCGGATTCGCGAAGCCGTGGCGCTGATCGCCGGGGCCGAGCGACCGCTGTTCTATACCGGCGGCGGCATCATCAATGCCGGACCGCGCGCCAGCGCCTTGCTGCGCGAGTTCGCGGCGCTGACCGGTGCGCCAGTGACCTCGACCCTGATGGGTCTGGGCGCCTTTCCGGCCGCCGATCCGGCCTGGCTGGGCCTGGTCGGCATGCACGGCATGTTCGAAGCCAATCACGCCATGCACGACTGCGACGTCATGGTCTGCCTCGGCGCGCGCTTCGACGACCGGGTGACCGGCCGGCTGGACGCCTTTTCGCCGGACTCCAAGAAGATCCACGTCGATATCGACCCCTCGTCGATCAACAAGAACGTCCGGGTCGACGTGCCCATACTGGGCGACGCGGCCAGCGTGCTGGAAGACCTGATCGCGGTCTGGAAGGCCGAGAAGCGCAAGGGCTCGAAGGAGAAGCTGGCCGGCTGGTGGAAGCAGATCGAGACCTGGCGCGCGCGCCAGTGCCTGCGCTATCGCCCGTCCGACACCATCATCAAGCCGCAATACGCCATCGAGCGGCTCTACGCCCTGACCAAGGACCGGGATGTCTACATCACCACCGAGGTCGGCCAGCACCAGATGTGGGCGGCGCAGTTCTACCGCTTCGAGGAGCCCAACCGCTGGATGACCTCCGGCGGCCTTGGGACCATGGGCTACGGCCTGCCGGCCGCCGTCGGCGTGCAACTGGCGCACCCCAACAGCCTGGTCATCGACATCGCCGGCGAGGCCAGCGTGCAGATGACCATGCAGGAGATGTCGACGGCCGTGCAGCACGACCTGCCGATCAAGATCTTCATCCTCAACAACGAGTGGATGGGCATGGTGCGCCAGTGGCAGCAGCTGCTGCACGGCGAGCGCTACAGCCATTCCTATTCCGCGAGCCTGCCCGACTTCGTCAAGCTGGCCGAGGCCTATGGCGGCGTCGGCCTGCGCGCCGAGACGCCGGACGAACTGGACGGCCTGATCGAGGAGATGATCGACATACCCAAGCCGGTGATCTTCGACTGCAAGGTCGAGAAGTCGGAAAACTGCTTTCCGATGATCCCGTCGGGCAAGGCGCACAACGAGATGATCCTGGGCGACGTCGAGGATATCGGCTCGGTTGTTGACGAGGCGGGCAAGCGGCTGGTGTGATTGCGCCCCGCCGCCCTATGGTGCGCCTGACGGTCAGGCTGCCTGAGCGGCCTTAAGGAGCGCAATGTCCATCGAACCGCCGGCCTCCGCCTACGACATGGCCCATGACGTCGAGATCGAGACGATCGCCACCTTCGCCGTCTTGGTGGACAACGAACCGGGCGTGCTGCACCGCGTGGTCGGGCTGTTCGCGGCGCGCGGCTACAATATCGAGAGCCTGACGGTCGCCGAGACCGACCGGGCGGCGCACACCAGCCGCATCACCGTGGTCACCCGCGGCACCCGCCATGTGCTGGCCCAGATCGAGGCCCAGCTGAAGAACATGGTCTCGACCCGCTACGTCCAGGACGTCAGCCGCGATCCCAACGGGGTCGAGCGCGAACTGGCCCTGGTCAAGGTGCGTGGGGTTGGCGCCGAACGGGTGGAAGCGCTGCGCCTGGCCGACATCTTTCGCGCCCGGGTGATCGACACCACCAGCGAGAGCTTTATCTTCGAAATCACCGGCGCGCCGTCCAAGGTGGACAAGTTCACCGACCTGATGCGGCCCCTAGGGCTGGTCGAGGTCTCGCGGACCGGCGTGCTTTCCATCGAACGCGGCGCGGAGACCCTTTGATATGCCTGAATTCCGCACCGTCCAGGTCGGCGAGCTCAAGCTGCGCTGCGCCATCGAGGGGTCCGGGCCGCTGGTGGTCATGGTCCACGGCTTTCCGGAGTCCTGGTATTCCTGGCGCCATCAGATCGGCCCGATCGCCAAGGCGGGCTTCACCGCCTGCGCCATCGACGTGCGCGGCTATGGCGGCTCCGACAAGCCGCATCCGGTGGCGGACTACGCCATGGAGCACATGGTCGCCGATGTGGCGGGGCTGATCGAGGTCCTGAGCCCCGATGCGCCGGCGGTGATCATCGGCCACGACTGGGGCGCGCCGATCGTCTGGAACACCGCCCTGATCCGTCCCGACCGGGTGCGTGCCGTCGCCGGGCTGTCGGTGCCCTATATGGGCGTGGCGAGCCGCTCGTTCAGCGAGACCATCGACGAGGTGTTCACCTCCAGAGGCCGCTTCTTCTACCAGCACTATTTCCAGAAGGAGGGCGTGGCCGAGGCCGAGATGGAGGCCGACGTGCGCGGCGCGCTCCGGCGCTTCTACTACGCCATCAGCGGTGACGCGCCCGACGGAACCTGGCCGCTCGACAAGCCGGTGAGCGCCACCCTGCTCGACCGCCTGCCCGACCCGGACCCCTTCCCGGCCTGGCTGACCGCCGCCGACCTGGACTATTTCGTCGGCGAGTTCGAGGCGTCCGGCTTTCGCGGCCCGATCAACCGCTACCGCAACCACGACGCCGACTTCATCTATCTGCAGGAGTTCGAGGGCCGCCGCATCACCCAGCCGGCCCTGTTCATCGGCGGCGAGCGCGACCTGGTGCTGTCAATGATGGGCCGCCGCGACTTCGTCACCGCCATGAAGGCCCAGATCCCCGACCTGCGCGGCGCCGATGTCCTGCCCGGTTGCGGCCACTGGACCCAGCAGGAACGGCCGGCCGAGGTCAACGAGCGGCTGCTGGCTTGGCTGGGCGGTCTTTAGACGGCGGCGTCGCGCCTGGGAGGACAAGATGGATTTCGGCATCCGCGACGACGACCAACTGATCGTCGATACCATGACCGCCTTTGCCGCCGAAAATCTCCGCCCGGCCCTGCGCAGCGCCGAGGCGGCGCGCGCGGTGTCGGCCGAGGTGCGGGCGAGTTTCGGCGAGCTGGGCTTCGAAGACCTGGACATGCCGGAGACCGCCGGCGGCGCTGGGCTAGGCATGCTGACCCGCGTCCTGGCCAATATCACCCTGGCCCGGGCCGACGCCGGCGCCGCCATCGGGTTGGATCGCGTCGGGCCGGCGCTTTCGGTGCTGCAGGCGTTTGGCGGCGACGAGGCCGTGAAGCGGTTTGCCCGGCCGATGCTCGATACGCCCGGGGCGCGGATCGCGCTGGTCATCGAAGACGCTGACCGCGAGGTCGCCATCGGCGGCCGGATCAGCGGCGCATCGGCCTGGGTTCCCACCGACCGGGCCGATCTGGTCGTGGGCCTAGGCCCGGCCAGCGCCTGGGTGCTGGAAGGCGGCGCTAGCCTCGAGCCGGTGCGGGGCGCGGCCCTGCACGCCGCCGGCGCCAGCCGCATCGCCTTCGACGGACCGGCCGCGGCGGCGTGGAGCGACGCCAAGGCGGCGGCGCGCGCGCTCGCCCGTGTCCGCATTTCTGTCGCCGCGCTGATCGTGGGCGTGCTGGAGGATGCGACGCAGTTCTCGCGCGCGTATGCGCAGGAGCGGGTGGCGTTCGGCCAGCCCATCGCCCACCACCAGGGCCTGGCCTTCATGATCGTCGACATGTTCACCGCCGTCGAACAGGCGCGCCTGCTGGTCGAGGACGCCGCCCGGCGGGTCGAGGCCGGCGACGACGCGGTGCAGGAGGCCGCCGCGGCCTTTGTCGAGGCGGTCGAGGCCAGCCGCTTTGTCGGGCCCAACGGCGTACAAATTCTGGGTGGCCACGGCTTCATGCGGGACTTTCCGGTGGAGAAGGCGATGCGCGATTGCCGTGCGCTGGGCCTGCTCGCCGGCGGGCCGCATCGCGCGCGGGACGACGCGGCCGCGCTGGCCTGGGCGACCGCCGAAGCGTTCGAGGAGGCGTGAGCGATGGAATTGAAGCTCAGCCCGCAACTGCGCCAACTCGTCGAGGAGACCCGCGAATGGGGACGCAACGAAGTGCGTCCCGCCGGCCTTGAGGCCGACCGCAACGCCGCGCCCCTGCCGCCAGACCATCCCTATTTCCGCAAGTTCGTCGACTCTGGGCGCGCCAGCGCCCGCGCCCAGGCCGCCGAGGCGCCGGAAGGCCGCATGGTGCGCATGGTCGTGCTGGGTGAGGAGTCCGCCTATTGGGACCGCGGCATGGGCGTCGCCACACCCGGCGCCGGCTTTCCGGCCGGCTCGGTCAACGCCACCGGCACGCCCGAACAGAAGGAGCGGTTCCTGGGGCCATTCCGGGAGCTGAAGGACCCGCATTGGGCCAGCTTCGCGCTGACCGAGCCTGGCGGCGGCTCCGACACCGCGGCTTTCCGCACCCGGGCGACCAGGACCGATCGCAGCTATGTGCTGAACGGCGCCAAATGCTTCATCGGCAATGCCGCGCGCGCCGACTGGATCCTGGTCCAGGCCACCCTCGACCCCAGCCTCGGCCGGGCCGGCCAGCGCTCCTTCTTCGTCGAGAAGGACACGCCCGGCCTGATCGGCATGAAGATCGAAAAGAAGATGGGACTGCGCGCCTACGAGTCCGTCTCGTTTTCGCTGCAGGACTGCGAGGTCCCGGCGGAAAACCTGCTCGGCGGTGAGGACCGCGAAGCCCGCGAACCGCGTGCGCCTGGCAGCGGCACCGGGGCCTATGGCGCGACCATGGGTGCGTTGAATTCCGCCCGCGTCGGGGTCGCCGCCAGCGCGCTGGGCATCGCACGCGCCGCCCTCGACGAAGCGCGGCGGTTCGCCAAGGAGTCCGGGTCGCTCAGGCATCCGCGCGTGCGCGACGAGCTGGAACGGTCCTTACGCAAGCTGCGCGCCGCGCGGCTGGCGACGCTGAAGGCCGGCTGGCTGGTCGATGTGCGCCGCACCAATGTCATCGAATCCTCCATGGCCAAGATCCTCGCCGCCGAGATCGCCCAGGAGGCGGCTTCGCTGGGCATGGAGATTGTCGGCCTGGAGGCCGGCGCCGGCGACAATCTGATCGAGAAGCTGTTCCGCGACGCCAAGGCGTTGAACATCGTCGAGGGCACCGGCCAGATCCAGCGCGTCATCATCGCGCGCCAACTGGTTGGGCTGCCAAGGTGAGTTCCGCGTTATAGCGGCATGAGCATCGACATGACGGTCTTCGATCCCTGGCTCGAACGCTGGGGCCTGACGCCGGACGGCGCGCCGATCTCGGGCACCTGGGCCAGCCTGCTGCCGGTGCGGCGGGGCGGCGAACCGGCCATGCTCAAGGCCGCCATGACTCGCGAGGAGCGGCACGGCCTGGACCTGCTGGCCTGGTATCGCGGCGACGGCGCGGTCAAGATCCTGGAGCGCGGCGACAAGGCGATCCTGATGGAGCGCGCGGTGGGTGAGCGGTCGCTCAAGGCCATGGCCCGCGCCGGCGAGGACGAGGCGGCGCTCGCCGTGCTCTGCGCCGCCGCCAAGCGACTGCACGCATCACGGCATGCGCTGCCGCCGGACAGCCTCTTTC
>ODAK010005515.1_pt1 | contig 12860 bp, 19 predicted proteins | sample 1539591 | NCBI WGS metagenome assembly ODAK01 (sample SAMEA3539303, study PRJEB22396) | soil metagenome | biome: tundra; feature: field; material: soil | place: USA | collected 2010-05 | depth 0.15 m | reverse complement strand
GGTGGTGCAGGGCATCCCCGTGAACATCGCCGAAACATCAGGCGCCAGGGTCACCCCGCAAGGGTTCAACAGGAGATCGAAATGGGCAAGGTTTACATCGAGGGCTATGACTACAGATACCCTGTCGGCCTGAATCGTCAGGCGGGCAAGGTGAAGCTCGCGCGCAAGGAATGGTCTAAGCTCGTGGGTATCATCGTGGGTGCCGGCGGCAAGCGCCGACATGAGGCCGGCGAGACGTTTCTGCATGCCAAGGGTGGCGCGATCCTGGTCGAGATCTACGGCAACGTCCAGGCGCCCAAGGTGGCAGTATGAGCGCCAGCGATCTCGGCCCATTGCGTGTTGTGGTGTCGCATCGGTTCTACCATCACCCGTCAGCGCCCACCGGCACCGGGAGTAACGCGATCACCCTGCGGTGTGGGCATGTGATCCACAAGAAGCTCAGCCAAGGCGTCCCATACAGGGCGCGATGCTGGGAGTGCCAGCACCCTAACAGAGTGGTGTCCACGTGAAGACTTACGACGAGCTGGTGGCCGCAACCCTGCGGAAGGAATTCGGAACCGGGGCCGCTGCGGCGCTACGCGACACCCTGGACAAGGTCCGGTCTATGCCGGACTACGTGCGAAACGGTGAGGCTGCCCAGCTGGTGCTGGAGCGCGGCAAACGAGTGCTCAAGATTCTTTTGGTCGACTTACACTAGGTGCAATCATGTTAAAATTCCTTTTCCGCGGCTGGCCCAAAGGTCACGAACGTATGACTGGCTATTTCAAATACGACTCACGCGATTCGCGTGTTCAATTACGCGATCTGCGTGACCTGCGCGACCCGGATCAGAAGCCGCCGAAGGCCTGCCGCGGTGCGCCCGCGCTGAAGATCCAGCAGCGGATATGCGCGCGGGTCGACGCATCATGACCCGGCAGCTGGTCACCATCCGCCAAGTAACCGAGGTGGCCCCCATTGAGGGGGCCGACTTCATTGAGCTCGCCAAGGTCGATGGCTGGCAGTGCATCGTCAAGAAGGGCGACTTCGAGGTGGGCTTCTTTGGTGTGTATCACGAGATCGACAGCCTGCTACCGCTCAGCAACCCCGCCTACGCCTTCCTACAGCGCAGTGGCGCCACGAAGACGCACCACCGCCTGAAGACCATCAAGATGAAGGGGACTCTGTCCCAGGGCCTCCTGCTGCCATTGAATGCGGACGGCCTGGAAGTGGCCCGCTCATGGTTTACGAATGGTCCCGAGACCGAGGTGCCTGACCTGGCAGCCGAGATGGGCGTGACCCTGTATGAGCCCGAGATCCACGGCGTGGGCGGCGCGACTGGCGTATGCCTGCGAACCTTCCCAGGCTTCCTGCCGCGAACCGACCTGGAGCGCTGCCAGAACATCAAGCGGGACATCGAGCTGACCATCGCGAACAACATAGGCTCCCCCGAGCCCGAGACGTTCGAGGTGCAGACCAAGTACGATGGCACCAGCTTGACGGCATACTGCCGCCCAGACGTTTTTGTCTGCGCGTACGAGATGTCCGAGATTGGTGTGTGTAGCCGCAATCAGCAGCTCAAGGACGACGGCGCTAACATGTATTGGCGCGGCGCGTTAGATGCTGGCTGGCTGTACGCCCTGCCCATCATTGCCGAGGCGTGCGGTGGCACGGTCGCAATCCAGGGCGAGCTCATGGGGCCCGGCATTCAGAGCAATCGCATGAAGCTGATCGCCAAGCAGGCCTTTGCCTTCGACATCTTCAGCGTCAAGCATGCCCGCTATCTCACGCGCACAGAGCGCGACTTGATGTGGGACTTGGTCGAGTTCAAGAGCGGCGTGCGGATTGTCGAGGTGGATACCATGGCCGCGTGCTGGGCGCTTACCCCGCTCAGCGATATCCTGATCGACTTCATGGCGCATTGCGAGAAGCTCGTGGGCTACCCGCTTGAGGGCTTGGTCTACAAGTCAGAGCGCCCAGGCGGTCTGCGCTTCAAGGCTATCAGCAACAACTACCTTTTGAAATTCGGAGAATGACCCGTGGACAAACTTCTAGTATTCAAGTCGGTGCTGCACTTTTCGGGTGACCTGGACGGCCAGAGATTCAACCCGGACTCGGTCGAGTACGTCTACCGCGCGGCCGGCGTTGACAAGGCAATCATTTCTCTGACCCACCGCGCCTTGAGCGCCGAGGGTGCAAACAATGGTGCCTTCGCGAAGGCCAAAGAGAGTGGCGACCAGCTGCATGGGCTGCGCCAGCAAGTCGACTTCCTTGGGCAGCTGAACAACAACCAGGCCCGCACTATCCAACGGATGGCGGCGCAGGCCGTAGAGGCGCGCGAGAATGTCGCGCAGACTGAGAACGAGCGCGACACGTCGCGCGCGCGTGCACAGGGATGGCATGACGAGCTGCAGAAAGAGAAGCTGCTGAACGCCGAGCTGCACAAGGCTAACGCGCGGCAGTGCGAGACAATCATTGAGCTGCGCAAACAGGTGGCAGAGCTGGACAGGCAGCTGGCCGACAAGGACTCGACGGGTGTCGACCTGGTCAGGATGCTCACCTTAGAGCGACAGATACAAACGAAGCAGGCGTGGGGAATCGCGGGCCTTGAGAACACTATCAAGGCCCTGCAGGCAGAGATCGCCCAGGCCGCCGAGGAGCCGAAGAGGGTTATGGCTCAACGTGAGAGCACATACGACTGCATCTCTCTGCGCGAATTCGTTGAGGAAGTCGCGCACCGCGTCTACCTACTGATTCACAAGGTGCTGTGATGAACGCCAAGAAATGCAAGAAGCAGCGCAAGTGGGTACGTGACACCCTGGCATCGCCGGCAGCCAACGCCCTGGTGCAGGGTAAGATCCACACCGTGAAGATACCCATATGGCTGGACTACAAGGCAGCAAACAGCATCGCCGAGATTGTGGCGAAGCTGATCGTTGAGGATCCGATTGCAAGCTCGCCAGACGCCCAGCGCCTGGCCGGCCTGGCGGATATCATGAAGCAGTACCAGACCGCGCTGCTTAAGATATTCGAGCCCGACGAGATCGCGGCCGGCGATCATGAGGACCATAAGCACATCAAGGTGTACGGGCACGAGCACCGCATCACGGCCATCAATCACCCGCACTCGGCCCGCGGCGTGCTGCGTCAGGCTAAGAAGCTGTTCAAGCGTGTTGAGAAGTCCATCGGCAAGGCCAAGGCGAAGGTATGAGCGACATATACACCTGTCACTGTCTCTCATGCCAAAACACGCGAGACCGAAAGGCTAAGGCAAACCGCAAGCTGTGGAGCTGTAGCAGCTGCGGCGCACCGCTCACGCGGCCGGCGCGCATCAACGGGCGCGAGCGCGTTGGCTGCCAGAAATGCGACTGGTCCGAGACCTACACCGACGCGCCACGCAAAATGGAGTGGGGCGACATCGTGCCCATTGATGTGCTGGTCTCTTGGGAGACCGCCAAGTGGGAAGCCTGGGCAGATAGGGTGTGGTTCGATATGATGACCTCTGGTCAAGGTTGGGGGAAGATTCTTTACGGGCCCGGCACCGATGGCGTGACTCTGACCAACGTGGCGCATCCGCTGGCTATCGAGCCCCTACCCTTCAAGTCGCCAGACCGTGCGCTGCTGGAGCTCCTAGCGCTCGCTGAGCGTGCCCGAGAGAAGGTCTACGGCGTGAGCGGTGGCGAGACCACGATCCTGGGTCTGGGCGAGCGCGACGAGCACAAGCTGAACGAGATCTACAGGTCATGGGTCGACGCTGCCGCCGAGTACACCATCACGGACGACCTGCCAGATGACTGCCTGGAGGAGATCGAGATAGACCTACCCTGGCCCGAGATGCGCGGCGCGGCCTGGCAGCGTGCCCTGTTGCGCGCCAAGCTCGCCGGCTGGAACCGAGACGATACCCTTTGGTACATCGACCTGGTGCTAAATGGCGATTGAGGACGCTATCGACAGCTGCGTCGCTCAGATCGCTGGCATGGTGCATGACCGCGGCAAACTGATCCACAAACCCCCGAGTCGGCAACGGGTCTATTACGCTTGTGACATGGGTCGACCAGGTAGGGACGAAACCGCATTCATCCGCGCTACCTGGGACGGTGGCGCCTATGTCCTGGAGCAAGTGACCGAGCAAGAGTACATAGATGCCGTCCCGCGCCTCGACGCAGCGCCCCCTGGAGGCGAACGAAAGGCACCAGCCACTACCGTACCGGCCCCCCGAGATCGCCTCCCTGAGGGCTCCTACGGAGCCCGATTATGTCAACTCCAGGACGCCCAGGCAGAAAAAAGGGGCCCGAAGGCCCCAATTGAACATAAGTCGTTGTTCGACTAGGGGTCGAAAGCTTCCTGCCGGTAGCCGTAGGTCAGGTCGGCGATACTGTCAGCCTGGCGCTGGCGCAGCGCGCGCTCCTGGTCGAGCTCCTGCCGGCGATAACCGGGGGGCAGCTTGACGGTCGGGCACCTCAGATGCTCAACCGTTGCGGACCACTCTTCAAAGTTATCAAGACACATGATCGTTCTCCTGATTCTGTAAAATGTCCAGGGCCCAGGCCTGGAGGGTGTGGATGTGGGCTTTGAGGCTATGGCGCTTGGCCTTCGCTATGTGCGCCTGGCACTGAGACCAACCCACCAGCTCCTGCTCCAGGTCCAGAATTTGGGCCTTGATTTTGAGGAGCTGGGGGGTCATCATTTTCGTGGTCTCATCAGCGCTGGAAAGTGACCAGCGGACGGCGCCCTCGCGCCGTTTCGACCTTAGGACTGCTGACCGATGTTTGCGGCCAGGTGGCGGCAGGCATCGAGCCCGAGGAAGCGCAGCAAGTAGTAGCGGTCGGGCAATGCGACGTGGCGAGCCTTGGCACCCACCGCGTCCGCCTTGATCTGCGACTTCGTCTGGCCGTTCGGGCGGGCGTACTGCGCGTCATATGAGAGCTCGCGGACGCCGCCGAGGTACTTGGAATTGCGCATTTAAATCTCCTGTAGACGTTTGGTTGAATCGACGTGAGCCATGACCCTAGCAGCTATCTCTGAGATTTGCAACACCTGATTGTACGCCCTGATGTCAAAGAAGCAGCTGCGCGGCCTACCGCGTAAAACGATCAGCACCGCTGCGCGCTCACTGTCAGCGTACACCAGGCGTGAGAAGGCATGCCCGTTATGGCAAGTGGCTGTAACCCTGTACATTTTCAGCTCCCGCAGATTAGCCAGGTGAGGATCCGCAGACCGAACCCAATCACCAGGATGGTTGAGAGACACACCAGTGCGCAGAAGACTGGCACCAGTACCGCAGCGACTGCACTGATGCAGACGGCGCCGAAGATCTTAAGAGGTAGGTACATGTGGGTCTCCAGTTGTCAAGGTGCATCCTGGACTATCGCCACAACACTGTCAAGCGCCAACGTGAGTCTCTGTGGGAGGCGATCATGACCCCGCCACTACCATACTACCCCCTCGGTGATCGCCGCTCTCAAGTCATCGTAGGAGCAAGATTATGTTCCACGTGGAACCTTATGTCACCTCCAGGGCCGGTTACCCCCTTGATTGAACATAAGATATGGTAGAATGGCTCCCTGGGCTGTAGAACAAGAAAAGTAGTCAGCCCTCTTTTCTTCACCAGCGAGAGAAACGCACCATGTCCGCACCCCAAGTATTCTCGGCCGCTTCAGGCGCATCCCGTTATCACGTCACGCGCGCATCGTATCTATTCGCTGGCCCAGGCAGCCCCGCATCGCGGCGCTACAACCTCCTGGACTCACAAGGACTACCCAGTCAGGGCCCGGACACAGGCGTCCCGCTTAGCGTGTACGCACAGATCAACCTCGGCTTCCCTGTCGTATCGACGGGCGCCACCACGGCCGGCGTAGGCTATGTTGTCAGCGCGCATGCGGCTGGCACGACCCCCACCGTTGTCCCGCTGGGTGCCACGAACAAGCAGACGCTGAACAAGTTCCCTGTACCTGTCGTGGTCCTCGACTGTCCGCGCAACCTGCAGTACGTCAGCTCAAGCGCTGGTGATACCACGCAGACCGTCACCGTCAAGGGCTATGACCAATACAACCAGGCGCTGACCGAAACTGTCACGCTCAATGGCACAGGCATCATATACGGCCTCAAGGCGTTCCTATACGTCGCATCGGTTACGGCCAACACCTTGCTGGCGGGTAACCTCAGCGTCGGTCTGGGTACGAGCCTAGGCCTACCGTTCGCTGTAGACTTCGGCGGCTTCGTAGGCGAGACCGCGGTGGCCTGGACATCTGGCCCTATCCTGCCGCGCACCGGGCAGACGCAGATCCTTGAGTCGGCCCTTGGCACCTTCACTGGCGCTGATCGCACGATACCGGCAACCGCACTGACGGGCGACGTGTATGGAACGTATCTCCCGGCCTCGACCCTGGCGACACTCACCACGCAGATCCTGCTCACGGTATTCCCGGCAATTGGGAAGAACGGCACGATCCGCTCAAGCTATGGAGTACCCCAGTTCTAACGAGATGCCCAGCCTAAGCGAGTGGCTCCAGGCCATTCGTATGGTGGCTGGTGTGGGCTTGGCCTTGTGTATCGCATGGGTGGTGTGCAAGTACGTAGTTCTGCTGGTATTCCTGTTATGGGCATGCCGCACAAGTGACGAGAGAACATGGGCTATTGAGGGTTAGGACGATATGCGCACGAAAGTTTACCCGCTGACTGGTCAGACCGTTAACGCCGCGTTGCTTGCATCTGGTAACGGCGCAGCTGCATCGCTCGCTGCTCTCGCAGTAGGCGAGGCATTCGTGGCGCACGGCGCTGCGACCGTAGCTGCTGTGCAGGGCACGGCTACCGGAACAGCGCTCACGCTACTTGCGGCTGGTGTACTCGAATCACCGTCGACCATCACGCTCACCAATGGGACGTCCGACCTATCCACTGGCGCGGTCGCCATCGTGGGCACCGATGTCCTCGGCAACGCTGTCACTGAATCCCTTGCTGGTCCGAATCACAACACCGTGACGTCGGTACATACCTACGCCGCGATAACCTCCCTGACCACTGACGGCAACGCTGTATGGTCTGGTGGACACAACATCTCGGCCGGCACAACCGCGGCGCTCCTCCCGCTCACGTCGACCCAGGTCAGCGTCGCAGCTGGTCAGGCCCTCGGCGCTGGCATCATGACGCTGGCGAACGCTGGCGTGTTGGCATCGCCTGGCAAGCTCACGCTGACGTCCATCGTGGACGTGTCGGCCATTGCCTTCGCCATCGTCGGCACCAACGCACTGGGCGCCACCATCAGCGAGTCCCTCCTGGGTCCGCTTGGCACTGGCGTGCCAGTCACCGTGTCATCGGTCAACACGTACTACAGCATCACCAGCATTACACCAGCGGCCAACGCGGCGCAGAGAGTCGGCGCAGGCAGCTCGCTCCTGGTCATCCCATCGTCCAAGCTCACCATCAAATCACTGGGCACGACACTGGTCGGCACCACGTTTAGCATCGTCGGCCATGACGCATCCGGCAGCCCACAGACGCAGGTCGTGACGGGCCCAGGCGCTGGCCTCACGGTCACCACGACAGACGTATGGTCTGACGTCACCAGCATCACCCCGAGCTTGAGCGTAGGCGCAGGCGCCGAGGCACAAATCGGCATACCGCTGAGCACCGCGGCCACGGCCGGCGTGAACATACTGGGCGCTGCCTACGTGTTCGGCACGCAGCAGACGTTCTCAGGCTTCGGTGGCACGAACATGAACCCAGCCCCTGGCGTCCCCATGGAGCTGACCATCACGCAGGGCGTAGGCTCGCTGGCGAATTCCTACATCATCAAAGGGCTCAACCGTTGGGGTATGCCCATCACCGAGACGGTGCCGACAGCTACCGGCGCCGCGGCCTACGCATCGGCCAAGGTGTACTCGCGGGTCGACTCGATCACCCCGACAGTCAACGATACGGTGGGCTTCACCATCGGCGTACCCGCGCGCGTCACCACGCCATGGGTGCAGCTCAACCAGACACGTGGCAAGGACCAGGCACAGCTCGCCTATGTGACGGTCGATGGCGTCCTGGCATCACCGGCCTGGACACTTGAAGGCACAGCTGCATCGCTCAACGAACAGGGCCTGCTGCCTGGCCTTGGCAACCTGCCGACGTACACGGGCGACAGTGCGCCCATTGACTACGCGGCAACGCCTACCTTCACCGTACCCGCGCCAATCCCTCAGGGCTTGCAATGGGTGCGCCTGGTGAATACCGGCAACACCGGCAGCGGTGCCGTAGCGAGATTCGTGCGCCCGAGCTTCTAAGCTGGCATGGCTCGCGGTGGTATCATTGATGCCTAGAACGAGAAGAACATGACAGCCTTAATTCCAGCGCCCACAGGGACATACGCCTTCAACCCGGCCGAAGATGACTTCATCGCCGAGGCGTTCTCACGCATCCAGATCCGTGGCGACGAGGTTGACACGCAGAAGATTGTCGACGCTGAGCGCAGCGCCAACTTGCTCATGGTCGAGTGGAACAACAAGGGGCAGAACCAGTTCCAGCTCGCGCTCGCAGTCATCCCCCTGTCAGGCGTCACCAACGTCAGCACGACGGGCGTCATCCCAGGCTCAGCCTTCGGCCCGGCAACGCTGCAGGTCTTCTCGGCTATCTGCATCACGAACAGCACACCAGGCAACCCGTACAGCGGCTCAAGCGTACCCATGATCCGACTGGGCCGCGCTGACTATGAGCAGATCCCCTACAAGCCCAACCCAGGCCGTCCCGACCGCTATTTCTGGGACACGTCTGACCTGACCATCGCCGGCAACTACATGCAGACCTGGCCGATGGCAGACAACCCGTCGACGTACACCATCCGCGCGTGGACGTTCCAGCGCATCCAGGACGTCGGCGGTCTCACGAACCTATCGCCCGTCAAGTACGAGTGGCTCGAAGCCTTCAACGCTGGCCTAACTGCCCGCTTGGCCGAGAAATATCAGCCGAGCGTATTCGTTGAGAAGAAGGGCCTGGCCGAGCTCGCCTGGCAGCAGGCGGTCAGCGGTGGCCGCGAGCGCGGGCCGACGCGGTTCCGAGTCGATGCCCGGAGCGCTACATCATGGCGCTAACATTCCCCACGAATCTATGCAGTTACACCGATGAGATGGGTGCGACGTTCCCCGCCTACTTCCGCATCGATGCGGAGGGTAAGCGCGTGGAGATCACCGTGCGCGCCGAGCAAGAGGACAAGCAGCCTGGTCGCACCGCGGTTATCGAGATCCCGCGCGCCACGTTCCACAAGCTGCTGATCGACGCCAAGCTTGAGCTCGACCGGCATGTCCTTCGAGGTGCGTAATGGCCCGCTACCTCGGCCGCGGACAGGTAGGCATCTGTCAGCGTTCCGGCAAGAAGGTGCGACGCGAGGACTTGGTCGAAGACGGCCAGGTGAAGGGCTTGCTGGTCGACAAGTATTGGTATGAACCCTACCATCCGCAGCTCCTACCGCCGCCGATGCGTGCTGACGGCATCGCTCACCTCCGGCCGGCGCCGGATGATCGCCTGGCGCCGCCTGCGCCCGTCCTGTGGATCACGCCATGACTATCTTAAAACTGCAGTGGACGCACTTAAAACTGCAGTGGACGCAGGTCAGCAACAACATTGCCTTCACGGACTTCTACGTAGTGGCGATTCACGATCCCGTGGCCCATACCTACACGCCTGTCCTGACCGTCTATGCGCCTGACACGTACACCATCGATGCCAGCGGCAACCTGAAGCTCGACCCGTTCCCGTTCCCCACCATCACAGCGACAGCTGGCGAGCTCCTGGCGGTCCGCGGCCACAACCAAGAGGGTGGCTACGGCCCATGGTCGAACGACGTCGAGGTGGTTGCACCGCCAGCGCTGGTCATCCTGTCAGGCAAGAACAACGAGAGCGAGCAGACCGACTACGGCTTCGGTCTGACCACGGCCTATGAGGCGTTCCCTCCGGGCACCATACCGGAAGAGGACAACCCTAACGCTCCAGGCTTCGGCACACTGGTATCGCCCGGCCCATTCCCCACCGTCGTGATGTTCAAGACCTACGTCGGGCCTGCGTACACCAACGCCTTCACGTCGCTGTGCATCCTGGGCGCGAGCGGACCGCCACCGCAGGACTTGTTCAACACGCTGAGCTACACGGATCGCTACGGCAACCCCATCTCCCTCAACACCGCGGACCTGGTCTCATACGTGCCAGAAGGTGGTCAAGGCCAGGGCTTCTTCCAGGCCGGCAACTACTCGCTGTGGACCTGGGAAGGGCCGCTGCACTACGTCGGGTCGCTTAACTACCCATTCGATTACACGGTGACATTCACATGAGCATAAGCTACAGCTACGGCACCCTCAGCGCAGCCCTCCAGGCATGGTCTGAGAACAACGACCAGGACTTCATCACGAACATGTCCGACATCGTCCAGAAGGGCGAGCTTCGGCTGTACCACGTCCTCGACCTGGACAACCTCGACCCGACCGTTGCCGGCGGCGCGATCAGCACGAGCACTGGCCTGGCGAACAAACCCATCAACCTGATACGCGACCGCACGCTCATGCTCATAATCAGCGGGCAGCCGGTAGGCATCCTGAACAAGCGGACGTTCGAGTTTGTCGAGCAGTACCTGATCGATGCGGCGGGCGGCACGAGCACCCCCAAATACTACGCAGACTATGACCAGAACACCTTCATCACCGCACCGCTGACCACCGTGGCGTACGGAACCTCAGTGCGCGGCGTCTTCAGCCCGACGCTACTGGGCGACAACTCAGGATCCACGAACCTGGCGGGAATCGTCGCCGCACAACACACGGTCACAGTCACGGCATTGACCCTGACCACGTCGCCGTTTGTCTATGTCGCGCCCCTTCCTGCCTCTCAGGTGTGGCTGTACAGCGCCGGCAACATGAGCGCCAACGGCTTCACCATCGTCGGCTTCGACACGAATGGCAGCGCACAGACGGAAGTGGTCGCCGGCCCGAACGCTGGCAGCGTGCAGAGCCTCGGCTATTACAGCTCGATCACGAGTATCACCCCCGCCCTGACCGACGCAGTCAACAACGTCAGCGTAGGCTGGAGCCAGGACAACTCGACGTGGCTGTCCACGCGCTTCGGCGATCTCCTCTTCTGGTGCTGCATGAGCGAAGCGTGCCAGTTCAATAAGCGCTGGACCGCGGCCAAGGCAGCCGACCAGATGATCGTGGAGCGGCTACCGTTCGCCCAGATGATTACCCGCTCCCTGAAGCGTAACGACCTCGATAGCCTGTATAGTGGTAGGCAGAATGTGGGGGCGCCAGGCGCGATCCCGCTACCAGTCCCGCCGCAGACGGGACAAGCACAAGGACAATAAGCCATGGCTGACACATATTCGACCTACATGGAGCTCCTGCTGATGCAGGACGGCTCGCATCCCAACACGTGGGGCGACCTGACCAACACGAACCTCAGCCTGATCGATCAGGCCCTGAGCCAGGTGTCGACCATCGCCGTGTCCAACTCGAACTACCAGCTGACCATGCTGCAGGCTGCGACCTGCCAGGCGCGCAGCTTGGCGATTGCCGTCACTGGCACGCTGTCGGCCCCTGTCGCAATCGAACTGCCTGTCGGCTATCCCAAACTCTACGTCATCTTCAACAACGTCACGAACACCGGGACCGGCGTAGGCGACTATCCGCTCACCGTCCAGGTAGGCGCAGGAGCGCCAACTGGCGCCGTCGTGGCGCTGTCAGGCCCATCAACCAACGGTGGCAACGGCTACGCGAACCTCGTGTATAGCGATGGCGCGAACGTGTACGGCGCCAATGGGCCCGGCGACTTCGCCCTGCTCAACGAATACCAGGCGTTCACCGCTGGCACCGCGTGGACACCGCTGGCAGTCGCACTGTCTGGCGGAGGCCCGACCTACACCGGGGCAATCGACCCGTCCATGTCGAACCAGTTTTACCTCAACGCGCCTGCCAGTGCGACCGCGGTTGCGCTTGCCTTTGCGAACACAGGCACGAGCGGTCAGCTGCCTGGTCAGGAGATCCAGGTAGTGGTTACCCAGAACGGTGCCGGCGGCATGGTGCCGACATGGCCCTCTGGCATCCTTTGGCCCAACGGCACGACACCGACCTGGACGGTAACCCCGAACGGTGCGGACCTTGTCACCCTGCTGTACACCAACGTCGGTGGCACGATGCAGTGGCTTGGTCAGGCGCAGGAGTCTTACGGCGCTACCGGCGGCGGGACGTATAACGTCAAGATCAGCCAGAGCGCGAGCGACGTCAGCGTACTTGGCCTTGTCGGCGCGGTACTCGGATCGGTCACGGTAAACGTCACGGTCAACGCTGGCGTGGTACTCAGCGGCAGCAACGTCCTCGGCTTCGGTCTCGACTGCTCTGGCCTACCGGCCGGGTCTGTCGTCAACCTCTACAACTTCGGCTACATCGTCGGCATGGGCGGATTCGGTGGCCCAGGGATATTCTGGACGGGAGACGCGAGCTTCGGTTTCGGCACTGGCGACCAGGCCAATAACCCCTCGCCATCGTCTGCAGGGCAGAACGGCGGCGCGGCGGTCAATGGGCCGAACGGCGGCACGCTCAACATCTACAACAGCGGCCACATATGGGGCGGCGGCGGTGGCGGCGGTGGCGGTGGATACGACACCGGAACAGGCGCTGGCGTGCAGTGCGCGACTGGCGCAGGCGGCGGCGGTGCTGGAGCTGGCAAGGGCGGCACGGCATGGCAGGGCGGACAGTCTGCAGGTACGGTCCTGGGCGGAAATGGCGGCGCCGGCAACGTGGCACCCAACTCATCCGCTGCGGGAATAGCTGGCGGAGCGGCAGGAGCTGGAGCGATAGCCGGCGGCGCTGGTGGAAACTGGGGAACGGTCGGAGCATCACCCGCGCAGCCGACACATGTGG
>ODAK010005514.1_pt1 | contig 12861 bp, 13 predicted proteins | sample 1539591 | NCBI WGS metagenome assembly ODAK01 (sample SAMEA3539303, study PRJEB22396) | soil metagenome | biome: tundra; feature: field; material: soil | place: USA | collected 2010-05 | depth 0.15 m | reverse complement strand
TCCGGAGTGTGCCCGGCCTCGATACTCCAGTGATGTATGTGCGCGGCGTAGGTCCGCGCGTGGCGGAGATGCTTGCCTCCAAGGACATCCAGACCGCCGAGGACCTGCTCTACCACCTTCCCTTCCGCTACGAGGACCGGCAAAACCCCCGCAGCCTGGACGAGTTGAAGCCGGGCGAGATGGCCAGCGTGATCGCTGAGGTGCGCGGCTCGATCCTGCTGCGCACGCGCAAGATGCCGATCTTCGAGCTGACCGTCGGGCAGGGGCGGCTGGCGATGAAGTGCATCTGGTTCAACGGCAGTTATCTGCAAGGCAAATTCCTGGCCGGGCAAACTGTGGCTGTCTACGGGCGCGTCGAGCCTTCGCGGTCTACCAGCAACTTGAAGATGATCCAGCCGCAATTCGAGGTGCTTCCCGACGCCACCGACGACGCGGAGACGCGGCTGCTGGAAGTGGGCCGCATTACGCCGGTCTATGAGTCGCTGGGTGGGGCGCGGCTGGCTTCGCGCTGGCAGCGAAAGGTGATTTTCAATCTGCTGGAACGGATGCGCGGAGCCGTGCCGGAGTGCCTGCCGCGGGAGATGCTTGCACGCCTCAGCCTGGCGGACCGCGAGACCGCCCTGCGCGAGGTTCATTTTCCGGCCGAGGGCACCCCGTTTGGCCAGCTACAAAGTTGGGCCACACCCGCTCATCGGCGGTTGATCTTTGAAGAGCTTTTCTTTTTAGAACTGGGCCTTGAACTGAAGCGCCGGCGCGTGAGGGAGCGTGCCGGAATCAGCTTTGCCACCGGTGAAAATGTTCGCGAAGCTATACGGGAAGTGTTGCCCTTCCATCCCACCAAGGCGCAAAAGCGAGCGCTCGGCGAGATTGTGGCCGACATGCGCGAGCCCAGCCCCATGCGCCGCCTGTTGCAAGGGGATGTTGGCTCCGGAAAGACGATCGTGGCCCTGCAAGCCATGCTGGTGGCCATCGAAAACGGATACCAGGCGGCGCTGATGGCGCCCACGGAAATCCTGGCTACGCAACACTTTCTGGCCGCCCGAAAATTATTGGAGAAATCGTCCCGCAACACCCGCATTGTCCTGCTAACCGGCTCGCTGGACGAAGACCAAAAACGCCACACGCGCGGGCTCATCAACCGGGGCGAGGCGCAACTGGTAATCGGCACACACGCCCTGATTGAAGAAAAAGTGGAATTCGACCGGCTGGGCCTGGTGGTGGTGGACGAGCAACACCGCTTCGGAGTCCTGCAACGCTTCAAGCTGATGAAGAAGCCCAACCAGGCAGAACCGGATGTGCTGGTGATGACAGCCACCCCGATTCCGCGCACCCTGGCGCTTACACTTTACGGCGACCTCGAAGTGAGCATTCTGGACGAGTTGCCGCCGGGACGAACGCCTATCGTCACCCGCCGCGTCCCGGGCGAGATGGCGGAGGAGGTATGGGATTTTGTCCGCAAGCAGGTTGCAAAAGGGCGGCAGGCCTACATAGTTTACCCGGTAATCGAGGGGACAAAGGAGGATCAGCCGGAGTTGGATTTCCCACGCGATGATGCTGAGGCCGGCCTGGTGCCTCCTCCGTCAGCGCGCAAAGCCACGCGCAAGGGAAAATCGGCGGACCTTTTCCCCAAAACCGCAGTGGAAGCAAATCCGGCAGCGAAGTCCGGATTGAAATCCGCTGTGGAAATGTACGAGAAGCTGCGCAAGGGCTCGTTGGCCGGCATTCGCGTGGGCCTGCTGCACGGACGTCTGGACGCGGATGAGAAAGAGATCATCATGCGACGCTTCCAGCGAGGCGACATCGACGTGCTGGTGGCGACGACAGTAATCGAGGTGGGTGTGGACGTACCCAATTCCACGGTTATGGTGGTGGAACACGCGGAACGCTTTGGGCTGGCGCAGTTGCACCAGTTGCGGGGGCGGGTGGGCCGGGGATCGGCAAAAAGCTACTGTGTCCTGATGACCGGACCACGTATCTCTCCGCTGGGCGAAGAACGGCTGAACGCCATGGTGCGTACGCAGGATGGCTTTGAGCTTGCGGAACTGGACCTGACGCAGCGGGGGCCAGGAGAGTTCTTCGGGACCCGCCAGGCCGGTTTGCCCGACTTTCGCGTGGCCAACCTGGTGCGCGACCGGCAACTGCTGGAACTGGCCAAGATCGAGGCTGCCCGTTTTGCCGCCGTTCCTGATAAAAGCACCGGGGCCGAGGCAGAGCGGGCGCGCGTGTGGGCACGGCTCAAAGAAGCGTGGCAGCGCCGGTACGGACTGGTGGAGGCTGGATAAAGCAGGGGGCAGGGTTCACGGGTCAGGGTTCACGGGTGTGGGGCAATAAGAGGCTGCGGAAAAGGCTTTCTTTCGAGAGATTTGGCCCAAGGGGGCTTCAGCAGGGGCTAAAGCCCGATTGATTCTATTGGCTTTATCGGCACGACTGAAGTCGTGCCCTGTTACAAAGCCCCTGAAATGGAGTTGTTTTCGGAGTCTGTATAAGTCACAAGACGCTCTTCCCTGATCCCTGACCCCTGACCCCTGATCCCTATTCCCTGATCCCTAACCCCTAACCCCAATCAGACCGTTTCCGCAGGCCGCCGGCAATGCATTTCCACGGGAAAGGTCTGAATCTCCAGATCGATGCTGGCAATTTCCATCCCACAGTCCTTTGGATGGCTGCGGGTGCACTGGCATAGCTCCGTGAATCGGATATGCCCGCTCTGGCTCAGTTCGAGCCCGGCCGCAATCAGCAAGCTGTAGATGTCCACGCAGGCCTGTCGTTCAAACTCAAACAACATATTCACAGTGCCGGTGTCGTTTGCCCCGCGGCTTAAGACCCAGCCGCCACAACCGAGGATCGCTCCGGTCAGGGTCTGGACCAAACGCGACGGCTCTTCGATGGAAATTGCTTTCATCTCCATCGCCCAAGGGACGGACATCAATTGCCCTGATTCTCGTCCTGGAATGGTCAGCCTCACAACTGTCCTATCGGAGAAGAAGCGGAGAACATAACGACTGTTCGGGAGAGGAACGGACTTGACCTGCTTCGAAACATACTGACCCCCTTGTACCCTTGCCACACAGTGCGCTGGTAATTGGAGGCAAGCACCTCCGTGACTCTCGAATGATTGCCCGTCCGGACACGACAAGAACAATTCATGTAGCCTCATAGACATCATGGTCATTGGCACAGGAATCGACCTGGTAGAAATTGGACGCATCCAGCAGTCCATGGATCGCTACGGGCAGCGGTTTCTCAATCGCATTTACACCTCGGCGGAGCAGGCCTATTGCAAGCGCAAGCGCAAGGCAGGCGAGAGCTTCGCCGCCCGGTTTGCCGCCAAAGAGGCCGCGGCCAAGGCTCTAGGAACAGGCATCAGTTACGGGGTCAACTGGTTGGAGATCGAAGTGGTCCGCGAACCGGGCCAAAGGCCCACAATTCAATATCACGGGCGCGCCGCCGAGATTGCCGCCCGCCTGGGCGTAGCCCACGCCGCGCTCTCCCTCACCCACACGGCAGACCTCGCCATGGCTAGCGTGGTGCTCGAGGATGGGCCATAACTGCTGCGCTTTCTGTTATTCTCAAGGCGTCAGCCGACTCATTTCATCAAAGGGAGTCAAGTGCCAAGCCGCAAAGAGATACAGTGGTCGCAACTGAGAGTGGGAGCATTGGTCTTGACGGCCATGGCCGTGCTGATCGGACTCATTTTCCTCATGTCCGGGTCCGGCGGCGGTCTGTTTGCACGCAAGCTCCGGCTTCGCGCCTACTTTGAGAATGCCGCCGGGCTCAAGGATGGCGCGCCGGTAACGCTGGAGGGCGTGACTATCGGCAATGTGATTCATGTCCATATAGTTCCGGAGCGCAAGCCCAAATCGGTAGAGGTAACCATGCAAGTGGGCCAAGAGTATCTGGGCGCCCTGCACAAAACTACCACCGCCTCCATTGCGCAGGCCGGCGTCCTGGAGGCGGTGGTAGTTTTGCGCAGGCCGGCGTCCTGGGCGACAGTTATGTCGATCTCAGCTCGGCCCACGCCACCGGCCCCCCGCCGGAAGACAACGCCGAGCTCAAGGCCTCAAGCGCACCGAGCATCCAGGATGTGATCCGCACCAGCAACGACTCCATTGTGGAGGTGCAAACGCTGATGCTGAAAATTGGGACCCTGGTCGATACGTTGAATTCGAAGAAGGGCTCGCTTGGAATGTTGATCAACGACCATGCGCTGGCCGACAAAATCACCACCATGGCCACCGATTTGGGAACGATCACGAACGCCATCGCTCGCGGCAAGGGATCGCTGGGCAAGCTGGTGAATGACGATTCGTTTTACGAGCGAGCCAACTCGGCCATAGACCGGCTGGACAAAATTGTGACCGGCTTGGACCAGGGCCAAGGCAGCATGGGAAAACTGCTTAAAGACGACAAGTTCTATAACAACCTGAATGCCGCGGTAGCCAATACCAATCAACTGGTGGCGGAGGTCAACGCAGGCAAAGGCGCGTTGGGCAAGATTGCCAAAGACCCTGAGTTTGCAGCCAAGCTGGACGACACTGTTACCCGGCTGGATTCCATCCTGAAGAGTGTGGACGAAGGCAAGGGCACCCTGGGTCAGTTGTTGCAGAATCGCTCGCTCTACGATCACGCCGACCAGACCATGGATCAGACGCAGCAGTTGGTCAAGAGCATTCGCGATGACCCGAAGAAATACCTGGTCATCCGACTGAAGCTCTTTTAGCCATCAATGGCGGAACATTGCTGTCATATGTTGGTCAAGCCGCCATCGCACATGTAGGTGCCGCCTGTACAGTATGCCGATTCGTCGGAGGCAAGAAACACGGCGATCCCCTCCATATCCTCGGGCCTTCCCAGGCGGCCAATAGGCACAGCCTCCGGCGCGGGCTGGTGGGCTTTCTTCCCGTCTACAAGGTCGCCGGAGCCGCCGCCGAACAAGGCGCTTCCTTGGACAAGTGCCTCGAGATTGCCGAGCGAATGCAGGGCAATATGAGGACTCTGGCCGTCGCGGTTCGCACAGCGACCCATCCCTCCACCGGCCAAGCCATCTTCGATCTCGGCGACGATGAGATGGAGATAGGCATGGGGCAGCATGGCGAGGCGGGTACCGGACAGATGAAGTTAAAGAGCGCCGACGAGACCGCAGCGATTATGCTGGAGATGCTGCTCAACGATCTAAAGGTCTCGGCCGGCGAGCAGCTCCTGGTGATTATGAATGGGGCTGGCGCCACAACCCTGATGGAACTATTGATTGTCTTCCGCCGTGTCGCTCAGATGCTTCAGGAAAAAGGAATCCGGCTAGCCCGTACCGCAATCGGCGAATTCATTACCACGCAGGAGCAAGCGGGATTTCAGATGATGATTGCGAGGATGGACGAAGAACTAATCGAGCTGTGGGACGCACCTGCCGACACGCCGTTCTTCACGAGAATATGAGCGAAAGAATCACAGCCTCCGATTTGGCGCGAATGCTCGTCGCAGCAGCGCAATGCTTGCGTGAACGCCACGAGTATCTCTCGCAGTTGGACTCGGTCGCCGGCGATGGCGACCACGGAACCACGATGCTCAGAAGTGCGGAACAGATGGACGCTGCGGCACAGGATGCATCGTTGCAGACCCCAGGAGCGTTGTTGAAGGATACGGGATGGAGGGTACTGAGCGTGGATGGCGGCGCATCCAGCGCGTTGCTGGGCACCTTTCTCACCGGCATGGGCGAAGCCGCGGGAGAAGACGATCTGGACTGCGCGGCCCTGGCCGCCGTTTTCGAATCGGGCTTGAACGCGCTCTTTAAACAAACCAAAGCCAGGCCGGGCGACAAGACGATGGTAGACGCATTGGCGCCCGCTGTGGCCGCAATTCGCTCGGCCGCGCAGGCGGGCAATTCGATTGCGGCCGCACTCCGGGATGCAGCCACAGCCGCTGAAACTGGGGCCGAATCAACCAAGGCGCTTGTGGCCCGCTACGGAAGGGCCAGGCTCCTGGGCGAGAAAACTCTCAACCACGCAGATGCCGGCGCGTCGTCGATCGCACTTATATTTCACGGATTCAGCCAGCCGTTTCTGGCACAACGGGAGAACTGATCATGGCAGATATTGACAACCTGCAAGACGGAAAGAACTTCCACTCCGACATACCTCACACTAACCCTCCCTTTGGACTGAAGGGCTCTGGTTCGCTGGATTGGGGGATGAAGAATCGGCTGGCCCGCGTCTTCGACCCAGCCGACGGGCACACGCTGATGCTGGCCATCGATCACGGCTACTTTCAAGGTCCTACAACCGGCCTTGAGCGCATCGACATTGTGATCCCACCCCTCATCCCGTTTGCCGACGCACTGATGCTCACGCGGGGAGCGTTGCGGAGTTCGATCTCTGCCGAGATGCAGAAAGCCATTGTGCTTCGATCCACGGGCGGCCAAAGCATTCTGAAGGAGCTGTCGAATGAACTGGTGGCCGTCGATATCGACGACGCTCTTCGGCTCAACGCCACCGCTCTCGCCGTACAGGTCTATATCGGCGGTGTTCACGAGCACGAATCAATCCGTAATCTCTCCGCGGTTACAAACGCAGGAAACCGCTACGGGATTCCTACGCTGGCTGTAACAGGCGTCGGCAAAGAGATGGCGCGCGACGCAAGATACCTCGGTCTCGCCACCCGAATCTGCGCTGAAATGGGCGCTCACTTCGTCAAGACTTACTACTGCGAAACGGGATTCGAACGCGTAGCAGCCGGATGCCCGGTTCCCCTGGTGATCGCCGGCGGCAAGAAGTTGCCCGAGTTGGAAGCGCTCCAGATGGCTCATCGCGCCATCGAAGAGGGAGCAGCAGGAGTTGATATGGGCCGTAATATCTTCCAGTGCGACGATCCTATTGCAATGATTCATGCCGTGCGCTCGGTCGTTCACGGTAGCCAAACCGCCCAGCGCGCCCACGAACTTTACCTTTCACTCAAAGCCGATCGGAGGAGCGAAGTAAATGCCTGACAAAAACACGACCCAGGTAGTTTGTGTCGCGGAATTCCATGCGATTGAAGGGAAGATCGATGAACTTATTGCAGCACTCCATGCGCTCATGAAGCCCACACATGAAGAGCCTGGCTGCCTGCGCTATGAATTGAATCAGCGCAAAGACGAACCGCGTTGGATTACCTTCATCGAGAAGTGGAAGGACAAAAAGGTCTTCGATACGCATTGCGCTACACCGTACATCACGCACTATTTCGATAACGTGAGGCCGGGACTGGTTGACGAATTCACGGTCAAGCTTTACGATGAAATCCTTCCGTAGAACGCTGAGCAAGGATTACTCGATATCGAAGCCAATGCAAGCCGCCATATTGCAATTGGCCAGCAAATTGAAATGGAGATGCACCACCGCGACACGACCGTGAACTTCCACTCTTCTCCATACGGAGTTCGCCATGGCCAGTTTGAACAAGTCCTCGCGATCGTCTACCGGTTTCACGAAATCAAGAAACCGCGAAGGCACACGATCCTCCACTCGTTCGCTAACAAGCGCTAGCCACGTTCCCTTTCCTAAAAGCTCATGCGCCGATCACTTTTGCCTCGTCGAGCCGCAGATTGATGCCGAAGGAATTCACATGTGGCCGTTTGACGTGGCGTGTCCGATGGACGTCGTCTTCCTGACTGAGAACGGCCCGCAAAAGGTTCGCATGAACCGCCGCGCTTACTTCCCCATGGCCGAGATAGTTCGCGCTCATAATTTTTCTTCGTCCGCTTTCCCCGGCGGTTTGCCGCAGTCCGGAGGTCGTAAGTAATGAGAACCTGCAATTCGACATCCGTCGTCGCGACTGGCTGCGTAGCGGTGCCGCTCTTATTCCTTTGTTCGTGTCTCTGCCTGCCAGCCTCTTTAACCGCACAGCCGCAAGGCGTCGAATTCTCCAAGCCGGCGGCATCCGTCGAGGCTTACGACTTCGTTGAGATCGCCGCAAAAGTAGACCGGCCCGACGCGAAGAATCCTTTTATGGACGCCACTCTTTCCGGCGCGTTCCAAACCAGGGACGGCAGCAAGACCTGGAAGATCGAAGGCTTCTGTGACAGCACGGATGGAAGCGTCTTTCGCATCCGCTTCATGCCTTCACAGGCGGGTGATTACTCCTATAACGTGACCTACCGGCAAGGCTCCTTTCAAAAGTCCTCAACAGGAACATTCCAGGCGACAGACGCCCATCGCCGCGGCATCATCGCCGTCGATCCCAAGTACCCATGGCACTTCATATGGTCCGGCACCGGCGAACACTACTTCTTTAATGGCACAACTGCATACTGGCTTGTGGGCTGGCGCGACGATCATGTGATTCAATACACCGTCGATCGTCTTTATCGACTCAAAGTAAACCGAATGCGTGTGACAATAGCCGGCCGAGAGGCCATCACGTTCTTCGGCGAGCCCTTGATGATTGGCCCAAACTGGACGCCACTGATTTCCGTGTGGCAGGCGGAGCATGCGGACGATCCAACTCATCCCGGCTTCGACTATACCCGCTTCAATGTTCCTTATTGGCAAAAGTTCGATCGCATGCTCCGGTTCGCTCGCGATCGAGACATGATCATCTCGCTCGTTCTTGATATGAACGATGGCAAGGTCCACCCCGACGCCGGAAGCGAGGATGAGCACCGTTTCATCCGCTATGCCGTGAATCGCTTCGCCGCATTCTCGAACATCACCTGGGATATGGGCGACGATCTCGACAGTTACAGGGACGAGAAATGGACCCACGATACGGGCACGCTGATTCAGGAACTCGACCCCGCAAAGCATCTTGAAACCAGCCATCCAGCCGTGAGTAACGATCATCAGGATCGCGCGGCTCCCTGGTTTGGATTCACCTCATATCAGGAGTGGTCCCGCAACCAGCATCCACTCATGCTTGCTTCAAGGAAGTTGCAGGAGAAGACCGGGCGCATCATTCCCCAGACCAACGAAGAGTACGGATACGAAGATCACTATCCGCACTGGGCGGCGCCAGGCTCCGATTCAAGCGATGCGCTGCGCCGTACTGCCTGGGATATCTACATGGCGGGCGCATATCAAACCGCAGGAGAATCGGCGCGCCGGGGCACGAACATCTGGCCCGATTCGGGCGGTGGTTGGTTGAATGGCCGCGGGGACGACACCCAGACCATGTTCCTCGGTTATGGACACATCGTGGAATTCTTCACCGGCTTTGAATGGTGGAAGACAAACCCGCACGATGAGTTAGTAACGCAAGGCAATTATTGCGTCGCTGATCCGGGCAAGACTTACGCCGTGTATCTTCCCCATGGCGGTACCGTAACTCTTCAGCTTCAGAAAGGTACTTACCGGGCTTATTGGTTCAGTGCCACAACGGGCGAAAAAATTGATCTGCCGGACGTACAGGACGCGCTATGGACGTCGCCGGCAGCGCCGGACGGCAATGACTGGGCCATCCTTCTCCAGGCAAAGTGACGCCTGACGGGAATAAACAGGACCACGAGTCGTATCCGTATCGAACCTGCAGATCAGAACAAACCTAACTGTCGGTCGCGGGAACATGACAGATGCAAAAGCAGACCGTGCTCCCTTCGGCGGCCCCGCGGTGTTGTATTTGCTTCACATTTGAAACCGCCGAACTGCGCGCCGGTTCACCCCGAATCTGCTAAAGTCCATTGTTATGGAAATCTCCCTTGTTCGATTCGCTATCAAGCACTCCTTCCTGGTTTCGACATTCCTCCTACTCTTGAGCGCGGCGCCCCAAAAGTTGCGCGCCCAAGCTCCGGGCGCACCGGCGACCCCGACGCCAACTGTGCCCGCTTGGGCGCAACCGGGCTCTGCCACTCACGCTCAGGTCCCGCCACCGGCCGATTTTCACAGGCTGAGCAGAAATTTCGACACTCCCGTCGGAGTGTTTCAGGGCCAGTCGGACATAGGCAGCGCGGTGGTTCCTGGCAGCGCCAGTTACGACCCCGAAACGAAGAAGTACACCGTCAATTCCGCCGGCTACAACATCTGGTACTCGCGCGATGAGTTCCGCTTTCTCTGGAAGAAAGTGTCCGGCGACATCTCTCTTGCAGCAGACGTTGCGTTCCCAGACCCCAAGGGTTATGGCGATCGCAAGGCAGTCCTGGTCATTCGTCAAAGTCTCGACGACGACTCCAAGGAAGCGATGATCGGCGAACATGGCGTAGGCATGATTCACTTGGCCGAACGTCCAGCGACAGGCGCGGATATGAAAGATTTGCAGTATCGCTTTGGGGGCGTCCTGGCCGGCGTTCTGGCCAAGCGAATCGGAATCGACAAAAATGGCGACTCCATCGCCATCTTTGTCAGCCTCACCGGAGAGCCCATGCATCAGTTAGGGCCGCCGGTTACTCTACATTTTGACGCGCCCTTTTACGTTGGAATAGGCTTCTGCTCCCACCTGCCGGACAAGTCCGATACCGTTGTCTTTTCCAATGTCGTTCTCAATGACGCAGCGGGGAATGTGCGCTAGACGAGAGGGAGAATTGTGGAGGGGGTTCAATCGAGCCCTCTTTCAAAAGGTGGATGGTAAATTTCAGTTTTACCGACTCGATAGACAACACAATTTAAGCGTGAAGCATCTATTTTGACGCCGCGTCTTAATGTGCATGACTGTGCATAGAGTACTCGTTCGTCCCAGGCCGGAGTTGCAGCAACCGTAGTAGGTAGTCCTGGACCTTACTGGAACCTTCCCGGCAAACTCCCAGCCAAGCTGGCTTATCCAATCGGCATCGTTGTCGACCCCGCCGGCAATGACCTTTACATAACCATCCCGGATGCCGTCATGCGAGTCCGCTTGAAAGAGTGACGTGACATTGCAGCTATCTTGACTCTGCGCCGGATAAGTAAATCCGGCGCTCGCGCGTGTGCTACCCTCACATCACCGCATGAGCCAATCACTCTCCGCGCCACCCCCCCAAGCCCCCGCCGACCTGCCCCGTGTACTCGGCGCGAGCCAGGCTACTGCCATCGTCGTCGGCACCATCATTGGCAGCGGCATCTTCCTTGTCCCCCGGGAGATGATGCAGGACGTCGGCTCTTCCGCGCTGGTCTATCTCGCCTGGATCGTCGGCGGCTTGCTTTCTCTATTCGGCGCCATGACCTATGCGGAGTTAGGCGCCATGCTTCCCTATGCCGGTGGCGAATATGTCTATCTGCGGGGTGCGTATGGCGATGTCCCTGCTTTCCTCTACATGTGGACCTGGTTTGCCGTTGCCAAGCCGGCTTCCATCGCCGCAGTCACCATCGGTCTGGCTCGCACGTTGGAGTTCTTCCCTGCCTTCAACTGGCTCAGTCTCCAGGCCATCGGCGGCCCACTCCCTTTGCTATGGTCGCAACTCTTCGCCATTGCCGTCACCTGGCTCATCACCGGGCTTAACTACCTCGGCATCAAGAAAGCAGGCGACTTCCAACTCGTCTTCACAATCTTGAAGGTCGTTCTAATTCTGATTGTTGTCGCATTTTGCTTCAGTTCCACATCAGGTTCCTGGGCCAACTTCTCGACTGCTCTGCCCCATGCCGCCGGCGGCCTCAACGGGTTCATGGCCGCCCTCATCGCTACCCTCTGGGCCTACGACGGCTGGAACGACCTCACCATGGTCGCCGGTGAAGTCCGCCACCCCGAACGCAGTTTGCCCATCGCCCTCATCGGCGGCCTTTTCATCGTCGGCATCCTCTTCATGTCAACCAATGCGGCCATCCAATACATTTTGCCTGCCTCGCGGATCGCTGCCAGCGAACGCCCCGCCGTGGCCGCTCTTACTGTCGTCGCGGGGCCTGCTGGAGCGGGCTTCGTAGCCGCTGCCATGGCCCTCAGCATCTTCGTCACTCTAAACGGAACCGTCATGTCCGGCGCGCGAATTCCCTTTGCCGCCGCACGCGACCGCCTGTTCTTTCGCCAATTCGCCCACATTCATCCCCGCTGGCAATCCCCTTCCACATCCCTCGTTATCCAGGCCCTGCTTTCCACGCTCCTCCTTCTCTTCCTTAGCCGCTTCCAGCAGTTTTTTGAGTTGGCTGTCTTTGCCGAGTGGCTCTTCTACATGCTCACCGCCACCACGGTCTTCGTCTACCGCCGCAACCACCCCAATCAACCCCGACCCTATCGAGTTTGGGGTTACCCGCTGCTGCCGGCCATCTTTATCCTCTCCGCCTCCGCGGTCCTGGTTTCAAGTTACCTCGGCAACCTTAAAGGCTCCTTGCTCGGCACAGCGCTGATCCTTCTCGGCCTCCCCGTTCTCTGGTTCATCCGAAGGATTTATCCAAAGCCGTCCATCCCTGCGAGCTCCCAGCAGGGTTGAGTCGTACAACCCTCTGATCTTTTCGAGGTCGTTGCAAATGCTTGCGCCTCAGACAGCCACCAACTACACTCATTCGAAGTAGTTGCCTTGTCTCCGGTCTCTACAGCAGTCCCCAATTCCACGAGGTAGTCGATTGAAAGTTGGCCTCTTTACACGCGAGTTCCCACCCCAGGTCTATGGCGGCGCCGGAGTCCATGTCGACTACCTCAGCCGCGAACTGGCCAAGGAAATAGAGGTCGAAGTGCACTGCTGGGGCCCCCAGCACTCTGATCAGGGCAATCTCCATGTCCGTGGAGCGGAGCCATGGGCCGAGATATCAGCCGGCACCGAGGGCAAATTCAAAGGCGCCCTCGAGGCCTTCAGCCTTAACCTCTCGCAGGTCAAAGCCCTCGAAGATATCGATATTGTTCATACCCACACTTGGTACGTGTCAATGGCCGGCTTCCTCGCCAAAAAACTCTACGGCATGCCCTTTGTGCTCACCACTCACTCGCTGGAACCGTTGCGCGCCTGGAAGGCCGAGCAGCTAGGTAGCGGTTACGCCATGAGCTCGTGGATGGAGC
>ODAK010005513.1_pt1 | contig 12862 bp, 10 predicted proteins | sample 1539591 | NCBI WGS metagenome assembly ODAK01 (sample SAMEA3539303, study PRJEB22396) | soil metagenome | biome: tundra; feature: field; material: soil | place: USA | collected 2010-05 | depth 0.15 m | reverse complement strand
AACTTCGGCGGCAACATGGACTTCATGAACATGCTGGAGCGCAAGCGGCTGCAGTCGAAGAAGGTGTCCAAGACGCAGTCGGTGACGTCGCAGATTCCGCACGAGATGGAGAAGGCGGCGGTGCACATCGGTCCCTCCGATCACGTGCCCTGGCTGGACGACAGGAAGTGGGCCTACGTGCGGCTCGAGGGCCGTGCCTTCGGTGATGTCCCGCTGAGCCTGGAGTACAAGCTGGAGGTCTGGGACTCGCCGAACTCGGCAGGCGTCATCATCGACGCGGTCCGGGCGGCCAAGATCGCTAAGGATCGCGGCATCGGTGGCCCGATCCTGTCGGCCGCTTCGTATTTCATGAAGTCACCCCCGGTGCAATACAGCGACGATGCCGCGCGTGACGCGGTGGACAAGTTCATCCGCGGTGAGGTCGAGCGCTGACCGCGGATGATCAGCAGGAGGTTTTCCGCCGGCTGCCGCACACGAATGCGGCGGCGGCCTAGCGGCCAGTGCACTTGAGGCACAGCCACGCGGCAGCTGGCGGACAGCAGCCATCGCCCGGCACGCCGTAGGCTGATCGCGTGTCCTCGCAGGCGGGTCGCGGCACCGGGCAGGCCGCCACAGCGCTGGGGCGGCCATGGGCGGGCTGACGCGCTGGACGAGACGGTCGTCGTTCGTCTGCGATCTGCGCGTCGTGCTGGCCGAGCGGAATTTCCGCCGGCTGTTCGCGACCAGGCTGATCTCGCAAACTGGCGATGGCGTCTTCACCGCGGGCCTGGGCAGTTATGTCTTCTTCAACGCTACGAGGTTTCCGAACCCAGCGTCCGCCGCAGGCGCCTTCGCGGTGCTCTATCTTCCGTACTCGCTGATCGGCCCGTTCGCCGGCGTGTTCATCGACCGCTGGTCACGCCGTCAGATACTGGTCTGGTCGGCCGTGATCCGCGCGGTGTTCGTGCTGCTGACCGCCTCCCTGGTGGCATCGGGCAACCTGGGCGTCCCGCTGTACGCCAGCGTGCTCGCGGTCCTGGGCGTCGACAGGTTCTTCCTGTCCTCGCTATCGGCCGCCCTGCCGCACGTGGTCGCGGACGACAAGCTCGTGATGGCGAATTCCGTAGCGCCCACCGCAGGCGGGATCATAGCCTCCGTCGGGGGCATCGCCGCCCTCGGCGTACACGTGCTGACCGGCAGCGGCCGGGGCGGGTCAGCCGTCACCTTGCTGGTCGCCGGGTGCTGCTACGCCGTGGCGGGACTTGTCGCCGCTACCATGCGCCGTGACCTGCTCGGCCCCCGCCGCGACCAAGGCGCGCCGCCGCCCGGCCGGGTGCTCGCGGAGCTCGCCGCCGTGTCGGCCGGGCTGGCCGCGGGAGCGCGTTACCTCTGGCACCGCCGAGGCCCGGCGGCCGCGCTCGGCGCCACTGGGGCCAACCGGCTCCTTTACGGAATCCTGTTCCTGATGTCAATCCTGTTGTACCGGAACTACTTCTACCGGCTGTCCGGAGCAAACGCCGCCCTCGGTAGCTACTCGCTGCTGGTGGGCGCATCTGCGGTCGGTTACGCGTCCGCTGCGCTGATCACCCCGGCGGCCACCAGGCGGCTGGCCAAGCCGGCCTGGATAGCGGCGCTGCTCGCCGCGGGCGCGGTGGTGGCCGGCCCGCTGGGCGCGACGTTCAATCCGCTCCCGTTCCTGTTCGTCGGGTTCGGCTTGAATCTGGTCTCCCAGGGAGTGGCCATCTGCGCGACGACCATCATCCAGGAGGATGTGGACGATGCCTTCCGGGGCCGGGTCTTCGCCTTCTACGACATGATGTTCAACGTCACCTTCGTGGCCGGTGCCGCCGTCAGCGCGGCATTTATGCCGGTGACCGGGAAGTCGTACCCGATGCTGGCCGTGGTTGCCGCCGGGTACCTGCTCGCCGCCGCCGGCTACCGGCTAGTCAGCCGTCAGCGGCCGGGCGGCGGCTCCGAAGGGGCCACCGGTCCGCCGAGCCCTTCGGCCGCGGCCCAGGCCAGCAGCTCCTGAGCGGTCCGCTCCGCACCGAGCGGGCCGTGCTCAAGGCGAAGCTCCAGCAGGTAATTGTAGGCCTTGCCGACCAGCGGGCCTGGGCTGATACCCAGGATGCGCATGATCTCGTTACCGTCCAGGTCCGGCCTGATCCGGGCCAGTTCCTCGCTTTCGGCCAGGCTCGCGATCCGCTCCTCGAGGCTGTCGTAGGAACGAGCCAGCCGCCGGGCCTTGGCCTGGTTCCTGGTGGTGCAATCGGCCCGGGTGAGGGCGTGCAGCCGGGGCAGCAGCGGTCCGGCGTCCCTGACGTAGCGCCGGACGGCCGAGTCGGTCCATTCTCCGGTGCCGTAGCCATGGAACCTCAGATGCAGCCCGACCAGGCGGGACACGTCGGCCACCACATCCCCGGGAAAGCGCAGCGCGGCCAGCCGCTTCGCGGCCAGCTTGGCGCCGGCCACCTCGTGATGATGGAACGCCACTTTGCCGCCGGGCAGCAGGGACCGCGTCTGTGGCTTGCCGATATCGTGCAGCAGCGCGGCGAGCCGCAACACCAGATCGGGCCGCAGGCCGTACCGCGGCTCCAGGCTGATGGCCTGCTCCAGCACGGTGACGGAATGCTGATAGACATCCTTGTGCCGGTAGTGCTCATCCCGCTCCAGCCGGAGCCTGGGCACCTCGGGCAGGATCTGGTCGGCGACGCCGGTGTCCACGAGCACGGTGACGCCCCGGGACGGCCCCCTAGGGGCCGGTGCCAGCATGAGCTTGGCCAGCTCCGCGCAGACCCGCTCAGCCGATACGATTTTCGCCTGGGCGGCGAGCTTCGGGGCGAGCTTGGTCATAGCGGAGCTCAGCTCGGGCGTGATCGCGAAGCCAAGCTGCGCGGCGAATCTTGCGGCGCGCAGGATCCGCAGCGGATCATCGTTCAGCGAATCCTCGGGCCTGCCGGGCGTGCGAAGGATCTTGTCTTTCAGATCACGCAGGCCGCCGAACGGATCCGCCAGCTCGTATCCGGGCAGCCGCGCGGCCATGGCATTGACTGTGAAGTCGCGGCGGGACAGGTCGTCTTCGAGCGACTGCCCGTAGGTGACCTCGGGCTTGCGGGACTTGGGCGCGTAATGCTCGCTCCGGTACGTCGTGATCTCGAAGATGGTGCTGCCCTTGCGCATCCCGACGGTGCCGAACTCGATGCCGATCGTCCAGACCTGATCCGGCCAGCCGCCGGTGATCTCGATGATCCGCTGCGGCGGCGCGTCCGTCGTGAGGTCGAGGTCGCCGGACGGGCGGCGAAGGAAGGCGTCCCTGACGGAGCCGCCGACCAGAGCAAGCTCGTGACCGTGGCTAGCGAAAATCTCGCCGAGCTCATCGGCGAGCGGTGAAGCCACGGCGAGCAAAGTAGCCGCGGCCGTCTGCTGTCGCCGGCCCAGCGGCGTTGAATCCGGCACGGGCACTGAGGGTAGGTGCTACGCGTAAACTTGGGAAACCCGGGGAGCCCGGAGGGAGCCCGATGCTGGATATCCGCCGACCACGCCACGTCCCGCTGCCAGGCCCCCGCGCCAGGCAGCTAGTGCTGCCCGGGCCCCCCACCTGGGTCACCTTGCTCAGCCAGCAGCAATAGCATTTCGGAATGCCGCCACCGCATCGCACCGAGCGCCGCCGGGGAGCAGCGCCGGCCGGGCTGGCTCGCGCCGCCCTGGCTGCGTGCGCGGCGTCCGGCCTCGCGGCGGCAATCCCGCTGGCCGCCCCGGCTGCGGCTAGCACGGTGACAGCGCGGCCGACGGTCGGAACGCCGCCGGTCTCAGTTGTGATCAACTCCGTGAGCCCCGGTTACGCATCCCCCGGCCGCACCGTGACAGTGTCCGGATCGGTGACCAACGCGTCGACTGCGCCGATCCCCGGCCTGTCTATCCAGCTCAGCCTGGACAGTCAGCCGTTCAGCAGCCGGGACGCGCTGCAGAGCTATGCGAGCGGCGGGTCCGCCAGCACGCTGTCGGCCGTGCCGGGCGCGACCGCGCCCATCCATGGCGCGCTTGCGCCCAGGGCAACCGCCATCTGGTCGGTCAAGCTGCGGCCGGACCGGCTCCAGGTGACTGCCTTTGGCGTCTACGCGGTGTCCGCCGAAGCCGAGAACTCGATCGGGGCGACGCTGGACACCAGCCGCACGTTCCTGCCCTACTGGCCGGGTAAGCGCGGCCTGGATCCGGCACGCCAGGAAATCGCCTGGATCTGGCCGCTCATCGACCAGCCGCGCCAGGCTGCCTGCCCTGGGCTCGTGAACGACGGCCTGGCGGCCGGCCTGGCCGCGGGCGGCAGGCTCGGCGTCCTGCTGGCCGCGGGCCAGCCGTATGCCGATGCGGCACATCTGACCTGGGCGATCGACCCGGCCCTGCTGGCGGATGCGCGCACCATGAGCAGTCCCTATCCGGTCGGCGGCAAGGGGGACTGCACCGGCGCGGCCCGGCCGGCCAGCCGGGCGGCGAGCAGCTGGCTCAGCAGGCTCAAGTCCGCGACACGCGGGCAGCAGGTATTCGTGACCCCGTACGCTGACGTCGATGCTGTCGGGCTGGTCCACGGGGCCCTGAACAGCGACCTGAACAGGGCATTCACCGAGGGCCGGTCGGTCGCAGGCACTATCCTCGGCCGCGATTTCGAACCAGGGCGGACGGTAGCGGCCCGCGGTGACGCGAAAGCGCTGAACGGCCTGGCGTGGCCGCCGAACGGCATCGCTGACTACACGACTCTGCAGAGCCTGGCGGGCGTCGACGGGATCAGCGCGGTCGTGCTCGATAGCACGACGATGCCGCCGCTGACCTCGTGGCCCCCCACCCCGAGCGCGCAGACGACCACCCCGGACGGGGAAGGGCCTGACCTGCATGTGCTGCTGAGCGATCACGCGATCACCACCATCCTCGGATCGGCCAGCGCAGCCTCGCCCACTCCGGGCACCGGCTTCGCCGCGCAGCAGTATTACCTTGCCCAGACCGCGATGATCGCGGCCGAGGCGCCCCAGGTCGCCCGGTCCATCGTGGTCGCCCCGCCCGGCCGGTGGGATCCGCCCGCAGGGCTGGCGCGCAACCTGCTAGCGGAGACGGTCAGCGCGCCATGGCTGCGCCCGGTGAGCCTCGCCCAGCTGGCGGCCGCCAAGTCAGCGCCTGGGCAGGTGAGCCGCAGGCTTGCCGTGCCGGCCGGGGCGACCAAGGGCGGCCTCAGCCGGTCCCTGCTGCGTCAGGTCCGCGAGCTTGACCAGCGCGTCCAGCTACTGCAGAGCATTCAGGCCACGCCGGATGCCACCCTCTACAACGCAGTGGCCGCCGTGGAGTCAGCAGCATGGGGCGGCGGCGGCGCGGCGGAGCAGCCTGGAAAGGAGCTGCTCAGCGAGGTTTCCGACTACGTCGCTGATCAGGAGAGCGGGCTGACGCTGGTCGGGCCGCCCCGGGTCACGCTGGGCGGCCTCAAGGGGACCGTACCGGTGTCGGTGGCCAATCACCTGCGCTATCCGGTCCTGGTAAAGCTGCAGGTGGGGGTGCCACGGAACGGGATTATTTCGGTCCGGAGCCAGTCAGGATATTTGAAGGTCGCCGCCCGGACCGTGATAACAATCAAGCTAGCGGTGAGCACGGCGGCTGTCGGCTCGACGACCCTCCGGCTGAGCCTGGTCACCAAGGACGGCGCGGCCCTGCCGGTGACGCCGGTGATCATGACCGTCCAGGCCACGCACTACGGCACGCTAGCGCTGGTGATCATTGCCGCCGCGCTCGGCGTGTTCATGCTCACCTCTGCGGCCCGGGGCTTGCGGCGCGGTCGGGCTGCCCAGCGGGCTGCCGCGCAGGCCGGCGACGCTGCGGCAGGCGAGGCCAGCGCGAGCGGCGGCAGCGCGAGCAAGCCAGGACCGGCCAGCACCGGTCCTGGCCGCGCCGGGCCGCCGCCAGGAGCTGCTGGGCCGCCGGGACCCGCTGAGCAGCCGCCAGGGTCCGCGGCGCCGCCGCCGCACCGCCCTGAGCCACCGGCTGAGTTCGCTGACCAGCCGCCCGGGCACCCGGACCGGCCTGGCAAGCGACCGCGCCGGCCCGGCGGATCGCAAAAAGCCGATAACGTCGAGTCTGGCCGAACCGAGCGCAGCACAGCCGGCGCTGATGACCTGGAGGATGCCGATGAGTACGCCCGGACGCCAGGCCGGCCCGACCGCGACCGAGGTCGGACTAGTCCCTGATGCCACCGGCGCGGACGTACTGACTGACGCGGAGGCGACCCCTCCGACCGCAGACGACGCCAGCCTGGTCCGCTCCAGCGGCATCATGGCAGTCGGCACGATCGCATCGCGGCTCACTGGCTTCCTGCGCACCGCCGTGCTCATCTACGCGATCGGCACTCACGACCTCGGTAACGCCTACAACATCGCCAACACGCTGCCCAACGCGGTCTACAACCTGATGCTCGGCGGCATTCTCACCAGCGTGGTGGTGCCCTTGCTGGTCAGCGCCGCCAGGCGGGACGGTGACCGGGGCGAAGCGTATGACCAGCGGATCTTCACGCTCGGGGTGATGGCGCTCGGCGCCATCACCGTGGCCGCGACCATTGCCGCGCAGCCGCTCGCCGACCTATACGGGCTGCACATCAACAACGCTGCCACGCATCACCTGACGGTCATTTTCGCCTACTTCTTCATCCCCCAGATCTTCTTCTACGGGGTGTGCTCGCTGGCGGGCGCGATCCTGAACGCGCGCGGCAAGTTCGGCGCGCCGATGTGGACGCCCGTAGTCAACAACGTGGTCGTCATCGCGGTCGGCCTGGCGTTCATGGCCATCGCCGGCCTGAACCAGACTCCGGCGACCATCACGCCGGGCGAGATCCAGCTCCTTGGCCTCGGCACGACCCTGGGCATCGTGGCCCAGACCGCCGCGCTCGTGCCAGCGCTGCGCGGAGTCGGCTTCCACTGGCGGCCGAGGTTCGACTTCAGGCGCACCGAGGTCAGCGAGATCGGCCGGATGGGCGGCTGGATGTTCGGCTACGTGCTGACTACCCAGGTCTCCTTCCTGGTGACAACGGTGGTGGCCAATGCGGCCGGATCACGCGTCTCCCAGGCGGACGCAGGCGCCGGGATCTCCGCGTACAGCAACGCCTGGCAGCTGTTCCAGCTCCCGTATGCCATCGTCGGCATCTCGGTGATTACCGCGATGCTGCCGAGAATGAGCGCGCACGCGGCCGAGCGCAGGTACCGGCTTGTTTCCGGCGATTTCTCGACTGCGGCCCGGCTGGCCTCGGTGATCGTGGCACCGGCGGCCCTCGTTCTCGCGGTGCTGGGCGGGCCGCTCGCCATTGCCCTGTTCGGATATGGCAGCACCTCGCCGGCCGATGCCCGCTATCTGGGCGAGGTCTTCGCCATCTTCTCCCTCGGCCTGCTCCCCTACATGCTCTTCCAGCTGCTCCTGCGGGTCTTCTACGCGCTGCATGACAGCCGGACGCCCGCGATCATCGGCGTCGGCGCCATGCTGGTGAACATCGGCGCCAACCTGGCGGCGCTGGAGATCCTGCCGGCTCGCCTGGTCGTGGCGGGCCTTGGCGCCGGATTCGGGCTCGCGAACCTGTTCGGCACCGTAGCGGCCTGGTGGGTGCTCAGCCGTCGCATCGGAGGCCTCGACGGGCCGGCGGTATGGAGCAGCCTGCGTCGGATGCACGTCGCGGCGATTCCCGCGGTGCTCTTCGCGGTAGCCGTGTCAGTCATGATCAATGCTGTTGTCCGGGGCGGGACGATCTCCGCGATAGCGACCGTCGTCGTGGCCGGCAGCGGAGCGCTGCTGCTCTACGTCATGTTCGCCAAGGCATTCGGCATCCATGAGGTCAGCGGCTTGACGGCCAGCCTGACCTCCAGGCTGCGCCGCTGAACGCCAAGGCCACGGGCCCGGAGCCCGGGCTCGCCAGCCCGGCACAGGGGGGAGCTACATCTCTTGGTGGTAACGGTTTACGATGCGGCGGGTTCGGACCTCTCGGGGGCGCCATGCGCGGCCTAGCATGTTGTGCAGCATGATGGTGTAGTCGCGCGCTGTTAGATGACATACGGGGCCGGAGGGAGAGTGGAGAGCTACCCGCTCCTGAATGAAGGCTTATGAGCACCTATACCTCTGAACCGGGTACCCGCCTCGGCGGGCGGTACCGGCTTGAGGACCGGGTAGCCGCAGCCGCTGGCTGGGCTGCCTGGAAGGCGATCGACGAAACGCTCGCGCGGGCCGTCACGGTCTTCACTTTCGCGCCCGGTTTTCCGCGGATCCGCGAGGTCGTCACCGCCGCCCGGGCGGCCAGCAGGATGAATGACTCCAGGCTGGCCCAGGTCTTCGACGTCGAGGACGACTGGGACCGTGCCTACATCGTGATGGAGTGGGCGGCCGGCGACACCCTGGAGGACCTTCTGTCGGCAGGCCCGATCGACCCCGGGCGCGGCGCCCGGATCGTGGCCGAGGCGGCCGGGGCGCTGTCCGTCGCGCATGCCGCGGGCCTGGCCCACCTGTGCCTGACCCCCGAGTCACTGCGCTGGACTCCTGGCGGCGGAGTGAAGGTCGTCGGCCTCGGCATCGGCGCGGCACTCGCCGGGATTACCGCCGAAGATCCGGCGCTTGCCGACACGCGCGGCCTGGGCAGGCTCCTTTACGCCGCCCTGACAGGCCACTGGCCCGGCCCGGACTACCCGGCACTGCCAGCGGCCCCGATGGCCGACGGTCTCCCGCGCAGCCCCAGGCAAGTGCGGGCCGGCGTGCCCGCCGCGCTCGATGAGGTCGCCTGCCGTGCCCTCATGCTGCGGGACCGCGGCAACGGATCGCCGCTGACGACTCCCGGCCAGCTGGCCAGTGCGCTATCCGCCGCAATCCCCCCGGCTCCGCTCCCGATGCTTCCGCCTGGGCCGCCACACCGCTCTGAGGCACCCCATGAGAGCCGTCAGCCGGTCGGCGAGGATGACTACTGGTCCACGCAGCAGCGCCCGGCACCGCAGCGCTCACGCCCCCGCATGCAGCCAAGCCCGCGGCGGGCTGCCGCGCGTATCCGCGCGGCCGTGGTCGCGACCCTGGTGGTGGTGGTGATGGCCGCGGTGGTGGCGGCCGCCTTTCAGCTCAGGAAGCACCCGGCCCATTCCGCGGCCGGCAAGACCCGGTCATCCAAGTCAGTCGCCGCCGCCGCCGCCGCCGCCGGCCTCCTCCCGCCGCTGAGCGCGCAGGGCTTCGACGCCTACAACCTTGCGGACACCGGAGACGAGAATAGCCAGGCTGCCAGCCTGGCGATCGACGGCAACGCGGCCACGGACTGGACCTCTCAGTACTACTTCAGCCCGGTATTCGGCGGCCTCAAGCCTGGCAGCGGCCTGATGCTGGACATGGGCAAGCCGGTCCGGCTGAGCTCGGTGGAGATCCAGTTCGGCCCGGAGGCGGGCGCGGACGTGCGGATCGAGATCGGGAACACCAATGCGCGGGACCCGGCGACAGTCAGCGCGCTGACGACTGTCGCACACGCCAACGACGTCGGCGGGACGCACACGTTCACTGCGCACGGCACGGCCGTCGGCCGGTATGTGCTGGTCTGGTTTACGAAGCTGCCGCCTATGCCCGGCGGCAGCGGCAAGTACATGGCCGAGATCTTCAACATCGTCCTGCGAGGCTCGGGCTGAGCCCGGCGGCTACCTAGCCGCACCCCTTGGGCGCGGCATCACAAGCCGGGGCGGTGGCCGGGGATGTCCAGGGTCCCGGGCTCCCCGCCACGGTCGGCGCCGGCATGACGGGAGGACGGCGACGGAACAGCACGAGGCGGGAGGCGCCAGCGCCGCTCAGCCGCTGCCCGGGCCCCGTGAGCCCGCGGACGTGCAGCCTCCCGACGCGGAACTGCTGCGGCGGCATGTCGCCGGTGACCCGGACGCCTTCGGCGAGCTCTTCCTGCGCCATCGTGACCGGCTCTGGGCGGTCGCGGCCCGCACCCTCGCCGATCCCGAGGAAGCGGCCGACGCACTCCAGGATGCGATGATCTCGGCGTTCCGCCGGGCCGGCAGCTTCCGGGGCGATTCCGCCGTCACGACCTGGCTGCACCGGATTGTGGTCAACGCCAGCCTGGACCGGCTCCGGCGCAAGGCAGCCCGGCCGGTGACCAGCGCGACAGACGAGCGCGTCCTTGACGGCCTCGCGGCCCCCCGCGCGCAGTCTGACCCCTCGTCAGCCAGCGATACCTCACTCGACGTGACCGCTGCGCTGCGCAGGCTGCCCTACGACCAGCAGGCAGCGCTTGTCCTGGTGGACATGCTCGGCTATCCGGTGGCAGATGCCGCAGAGATCCTCGGCGTGTCGCAGGGCACGGTCAAGAGCCGGTGCGCACGGGGACGGGCCCGGCTGCTGCCGCAGCTGGCGCACCTGCGGACGGGATCCAGTGACCCCGCCGGGCAGCCTGGCCACGGCGAGCAGCGCGGCGATGTCCCTGGGCAGTGGCGGAACCAATCGCCAGCCGGAAACGTCCTACCTGCGCAGGAGGGGGGTGACCCGCCATGATGCGCCGCCACGTCAGCGCCGAGGTTCTCGCCAGATTCAGCGACGGCGACCTCAGTGATCGAAAGGCTGCGCGAATCAGCTCCCACCTGGCCGGGTGCCCGCAGTGTGCCGCCCTGCGCGACGACCTTGCCCAGGTCCCTGTGCTGCTCGCGAGCACCGAGGCGCCTCCGCTGCCCGCTCATCTGGCCGCCAGGATCCAGACCGCGCTGATGACCGAATCAGTGAGCCGCGCCAGCCTGGGTACCGGGCCGCAGCAGCCGCGCGAGACCCGCGAGCACCCGGCGCGGCACGGCGGCGGCTCGTCATCGCCGCGGCTGCCCAGGCTGTCCCTGCGTGCCGCCGGCTGGGCTGCGGCGGCCGCCGTCGCCGTGGCGGCGGTCGGCGGCGGCGCCTACCTGATCGTCGCGCGCCCGGGCGGCAGCGGCAGCACGGAGTCAGCGTCGGCGGCCAGCCCTGCCCGGTCCCCCGGTGCGGCTAATGTGCCGGTCGCGCCGGCCAACCCGAACCCAGGACCGCAGCTGAAGTACGGTCAGGCCGCCGGAGCGACGGGCAGCTTCACCCCGATTTCCACCGCTACCGACTACGGTCCGGACACGCTTGTGCCACAGGTGCAGGGCGTTCTCACCGCTAACGGCAAGTCACCGGCGGCCGCGGCGTCCGGAAACACCCGGCCACTCGCCACAGCGGGCACCAACGCAGCAGGGTCCGCGGAGCGATTCGGCGGCTTCTCGCTGACCGCTCTTGAGGGCTGTGTGACGCGCATTGCCGCTGGCGACCAGGTCGTGCTGGTGGACGTGGCGGCCTACCAGGGCGCACCCGCCGCGGTGATCGTCACAGCGGCCAGCCAACAGGGTCCTGAACAGGTGTGGGTGGTCGGAACCGGCTGCTCTGCGTCCAGCAGTGACGTGCTCAGGCGCGCCTCGCTCCCGGCCGGCGGCTAACGCGCGATCCCGGGAATCTCCGGGCCCTAGGATCAGTTGACGCCGGTGCAAGTTGAAAGAAGGGCAAGCACAAGTGACCGAGGTTCGGGATGTCATCATCATCGGGTCCGGCCCGGCCGGTTATACCGCGGCGCTGTACGCGGCACGAGCGCGGCTGAACCCGCTGGTGTTCGAGGGCTCGGTGACCGCCGGTGGCGCGCTGATGAACACCACCGATGTGGAGAATTTCCCTGGCTTTCCGGACGGCGTCCTTGGCCCCGACCTCATGGACGCGGTGCGCAAGCAGGCCGAGCGGTTCGGCGCGGAGCTCGTTCCCGAGGATGTCACCGAGGTCGACCTAGCCGTGAACCCGAAGGTCGTCAAGGCAGGCGGGGACACTCACCTCGCCAGGACCGTGATCATCGCCACCGGATCTGGCTACCGCGAGCTTGGCGTACCCGGCGAGAAGCGGCTGGCCGGGCACGGGGTGTCCTGGTGCGCCACCTGCGATGGATTCTTCTTCCGCCAGCAGGACATCGCGGTGGTAGGCGGCGGCGATTCCGCGATTGAGGAAGCGACTTTCCTGACCAGGTTCGGCAAGTCGGTGACCGTCATCCACCGCAGGGACACGCTGCGGGCGTCGAAGATCATGCAGGACCGGGCCATGGCGAATGACAAGATCCGGTTCGCGTGGGACAGCGAGGTCGTGGAGGTGCTCGGCGAGGACCGGGTCAGCGGCGTGCGGATCCGCAACGTCAAGTCGGGCGAGGAGAGCACGCTGCCGATCACCGGCATATTCGTGGCGATCGGCCACGACCCGCGGAGCGAGCTTTTCGCCGGGAAGCTCCCGACCGATCCTGACGGGTACCTGCTCGTCGAGCAGCCGTCCACCCGGACCGCGGCCGACGGCGTTTTCGCCGCTGGCGACGTTGTCGACCACACCTACCGGCAGGCGGTGACCGCGGCAGGCACTGGCTGCGCAGCGGCGCTGGACGCGGAGCGGTGGCTGGCGGAGCACGAGTCCTGACGGACCTGGCACCATCCCGAGAACTGTTTTCAGGCCATCGACAAGAATGGAAGGAAGTCCCCGCCGTGGGTGGAACCAAGACAGTAACGGACGCGACCTTCGAGACGGACGTGCTGAAGAGCGAGAAGCCCGTCGTCGTGGATTACTGGGCCGAGTGGTGCGGCCCGTGCCGTCAGGTAGCGCCGGTCCTGGAGGAGATCGCCGGGGAGCATGGCGACAAGATCGATGTCGTCAAGCTCAACGTGGACGAGAATCCTGTCGTTACGCAGCGGTACGGGATCCTGAACATCCCGACCCTGGGCGTCTTCAAGGGCGGCGAGGTCGTCAAGGAGATCGTCGGAGCCCGGCCAAAGTCGGCACTGCTCCGCGAACTGGCTGACTTCATCTGATCCGCGTCGTTATCCTCAGA
>ODAK010005511.1_pt1 | contig 12866 bp, 11 predicted proteins | sample 1539591 | NCBI WGS metagenome assembly ODAK01 (sample SAMEA3539303, study PRJEB22396) | soil metagenome | biome: tundra; feature: field; material: soil | place: USA | collected 2010-05 | depth 0.15 m | reverse complement strand
CGTTTCGTTAAGCCGGGTTTTTCGGCGGAGCGTGCCGGTGATGGGCGTAGCGGCGATGTCCGTGCCCCTTGAGGCCCCAGCTCGACGCAATCGACGGCCCAGCCGTGTAGCCCACGACGCCGCCAGCGACCAACCCGACAGGGCCGCCGACCAAGGCGCCCGCCAGCGCCCCCATCGCGCCGTCGCCAAGCCGTTCCTGCGCATATGCAAGAGTAGGCAAGAACGATAGTCCCGCGATCGCCGCCGCAACCAAAACCTTCTTCATCATGCCGATGCTCCCGCGCAATCCATGGCGCACCATGGCATCCTGGACGCTCCTTGCCCTGGCATCGTGAGGAAAGTGAGAAGAGGCCGTGTTCTTTTCCGGGCGTTGGCGGCGAAGCACTCTAGGCGCGGTCGGAAAGCCGCTCGATCATCGCACCGCAAGCGCCGAGCTTTTCCTCGATATGTTCGAAGCCGCGATCGAGATGATAAACGCGATTGACCATTGTTTCACCTTCGGCCGCGAGCGCCGCGATGACAAGCGACATGGACGCGCGAAGATCCGTCGCCATGACCGGCGCGCCTTGCAGTTTCGCCACCCCTTCGACCACGGCGGCGTCGCCATCGAGCTTGATATGGGCGCCCAGCCGGACCAATTCCTGCACATGCATGAAGCGGTTTTCAAAAATCGTTTCGGTGATCCTCGACGAACCCTTCGCCTTGGTCATCAAGGCCATGAACTGGGCCTGTAAATCGGTCGGAAAGCCAGGGAATGGCGCGGTTGAGATATCGACCGGCGAGAGGCCGGCGCCGTTGCGCCGCACGCGAAGCCCCTCATTGGTGGCCAAAATCTCGGCCCCCGTTTTTTCGAGGGCTTCGATCGCGCTCTCCAAAAGGCTTGGGCTCGCGCCTTCCAGCATCACGTCGCCGCCGGCCATGGTGACCGCCATCGCATAGGTGCCAGCTTCGATGCGGTCAGGCAAAACAACGTGGCGCGCGCCCGAGAGGCTGCCGACACCTTCGATCTCGATGGTGGACTGTCCCGCGCCCTTGATCCTCGCGCCCATCTTGACAAGGCAATCGGCAAGATCGGCGATCTCTGGCTCGCGCGCCGCGTTGACGAGAAGCGTATGGCCCTTGGCGAGCGACGCGGCCATGAGCGCGGTATGGGTGCCGCCGACCGTCACCTTGGGAAAATGGATCTCGGCGCCGGTAAGTCCCTTCGCCGCCTTGGCATGGACGTAGCCAGCCTCGATCTCGATATGCGCCCCGAGCTTTTCGAGAACCATGATGAGAAGATCGACCGGCCTTGTGCCAATCGCGCAGCCGCCGGGGAGTGAAACCTTGGCCTCGCCCATCCGCGCGAGAAGCGGCGCGATGACCCAGAAACTCGCCCGCATTTTCGAGACGAGTTCATAGGGAGCCATGGTGTCGACGATCTGGCGCGCGCTTAAGTGGATTGCGCGGCTCGCGTGGGCGGGGGCGCCCGGCCTCCTGCCATCGACCGAATGATCGACGCCATGATGACCGAGAATGCGCAAAAGCATGCCGACATCGGCGAGATCCGGTATATTTTCTAGGGTCAAGGTCTCTTTTGTGAGAAGCGATGCGATCATCAGCGGCAGCGCCGCGTTCTTGGCGCCGGAAATCCTGATGACGCCATTGAGTTTGTGGCCGCCGACGATACGAATCCGATCCAATAAATCCCCCTGTTCAATAAAGTCCGGAAGAGTCTTTTCGTGGTGGAACCGCACTTGCGATGCCACCGCCTTTTGCGAACTCGCTTTGCACGGTCTCGCTTCGCATGGTTTCGTCTTGAGCCGCGGCCGCTCCTGCCTGATTCGCGCGGTCTCTCTTCTGCGCCTTGCGGCGCCCGAGGTTAGCTCGAAGCGCTTCGGCGAGGCGCTGGCGGCCAGCGGCTTTGCCTGGACCGGCGGCGCCGGACTCGACCCTATTCGCGCCAGCTGGGGCGGCGCGGTCGATCCAGCTGGACAATCCCATAACTTTCTTTCGAAAATCTTCCAGATAGCTTCGCTAAACAGCCCGCGCGGCCTGCGAAAACGGCCCCCAACAAACGGGCCTAAAACCTTGTAAGGCGCAGCGGCGGCCAAGGCAAGGCTCCCGGCAAGACGTTTGCGATGCGCTGGAGCGCTTTTCGATCATTGACCGAGAGCTTCTCCCCAAACCTGCCTCCGGTCAGCGGATCACCCTCCGCGGTCATGTTTTTACCACAATCCATCCCCTGCCAGCACTTGCCAGCCCTTGCCGCGATCCGAAGTTTTAATTTCGCACGATCTTATCATGCAACCGGGTCTTTCCGCCGGCGACCGCGCGGTAACTATTTGCGGAGGGGTCTTGCTCCCGTCGCGGCCGCACCGCATAACCCTTCCGGGGAGCTTCCCGAGCCGCCGCGGGCAAGCAACAGTTGGCCTTCGGCGCGCGGAAAAACGCAAGGACTGGGCTTTGGATCAAGGATATGTGCATCATAATACGGAGCAAGATGATTCCAAGTCAGCGTCCGGCAGCGGCTTGGGCGAATTTGCGCGCAAGGCGAAGTCCGTCGCGCTGATCTCCGGGCCGGAACACGCGCACATCCAACACGATCATGCGGCCCGGGCGCGCCTTCGCTCGATCGCCCAAATACTCGCGGTGGTCTTCAGCCTCGTGATCGCGGCTTTTTCAATCTACATTCTTGCCCGCGCGGTGTCAGCGGTTAGTCTTAGTGCTTTGCGCCAGGCAATCGCGGCGACCGGCGCCGATCAAATCGCGGAGGCGGCGCTTTTAACTGTCGTGTCCTACCTTGCCTTGACGGGGTACGATGGGCTCGCGCTGCGCCAGCTCCAAATCCGCGTTCCCTATAAGACGACCGCGCTGGCCTCGTTCACGAGCTACGCGATTTCCTTCACCCTGGGCTTCCCTTTGATTACCGCGGGCACGGTTCGCTACTGGATCTATTCGCAGGCAGGATTAACGGCGAGCAAGGTCGCGAGCCTCACGGTGATCGCCGGCGTCACTCTTTGGTTCGGCATGGTTTTCGTGATTGGCGCCGGGCTCACGTTTCATGCCAGCGCGATCAGCGCGATCAACCATTTCTATCCATTCTTCAACGTATTAATAGGCCTGATTGTCCTGGGAGCGATCCTCACCTATCTGGTCTGGGTGACCATCCGCCGCCGCAATATTAACATCAAGGGCTTCCGGCTGGAACTGCCGGGGCCTAGCTTGACGGCTGGCCAAATTGTCCTCGGTGTCATCGATCAATCGGCGGCGGCGGCGGCTCTCTATGTTTTGCTTCCGAACCATGCCCAACTCGATTATTTCAGCTTCGCGGCGACCTATGTCTTCGCCTGTATTCTCGGAGTTGCCAGCAACGCGCCAGGCGGGATTGGCGTTTTCGAAGCGGCGATGCTGAAAGCTATTCCGATTGCCCCGGAAGGAGCGCTGCTCGCCTCGCTGGTGCTGTTCCGGGTTATCTATTATCTCTTGCCATTCCTCTTCGCCCTTGCTTTCCTTGGCACCCATGAAAGTTTTCGCCACTGGACCAGTTTGCGCGAGGCCATGCGCCGGAGCGAGGAAGAAACCGTCTTGGAGGATGAGATAAACCCTCTTCGCCGCTGGTACCGGGAAACGTGGCGGCCGAAACAATGATCTTGGCTTCGGGGTTGCTAGAGCATATCCTTAAAAAAGTTGCCCGGCTTTTTCGATAAGGACATGCTCCAACTCCTTGAATTTGAGCTATTCCTTTTCGATCACGTGATTCCACGTGATCGGCAATCGCTCTAATGGCGCTCCGCTCCTTTTGCGTTCGAGGCATGTGCATCGCGGCGAACGGATCGTTTCCAGCCGCGGATCTCTCTTGATTATTGGCCTGGATCGGGGGGCCGTGGCGCAACGGCGCTGTCCGGGGACATGGGGATCAGCTGGATTTCGGCTTGAAATTTCCCTTAAACCTAACAGGGCATGGGATTATTCTGGCCGCGATGACTCCCCGTGAAACCGATTCTCATTTCGATCCAACCCGAAACCTATTGCGCAAAGTTTTTTGCACGGTGACGCCGTGCGCGGCCACGACACGAACTTTATGTGACACTTGATATCAGCGAACACTCGTGTCCATAACGCCAGCCCGCAACGCCAGACGCGCGAGTGCTTCATGGAACAAGACGCTTGGGATCGCGACCACTTAATCGTGAGCAGGCTTATCGACGCCTTGCCGGAGGCGGTGATCGTCATTGGCGCGGCGGACCGCGTGGTCGCGGTCAACGTGCCGGCGCGAGACTTGTTTCCCGCCTTGCGGCCGGACGATCTGCTGGCACGCGGTCTCCGGGCGCCAGAAGTCCTTGACGCGGTCAAGCGGGTGCGTGCCTCGGGCGCGGCGGAACGGGTGACATGGCTCGAACGCGTGCCTGTCGAGAGATTTTTCGAACTGAATGCCGCTCCGATGGAGGGGCCGCAATTCGAGCCCACGATAATTTTGACATTGCACGATTTGAGCAAGGCGCGCCGCGTCGAACGCATGCGCGTCGACTTTGTCGCCAATGCCAGCCACGAATTGCGGACGCCGCTTGCGTCCTTGCTCGGATTTATCGAGACGCTTCAGGGGCCGGCGCGCGAGGACGGGGAAGCGAGGGCGAAGTTCCTTTCGATCATGCGCGAACAGGCGCAAAGGATGGCGCGGCTCGTCGACGATCTGTTATCGCTGTCGCGGATCGAACAAAATTTGCATCTGCGGCCGCAAGCCCCGGTGGATGTCGTCGCGATCCTCCGTCATATCGCCGATACGCTGGCGCCCATGGCCAGCGACAACGGTGTGGTCTTGGAACTCGACGTTCCCGCCAAGGCGCTCGTCACGGGCGACCGCGACGAGCTTTTGCGGGTGGCCGAAAACCTCGTCGAAAACGCCATCAAATATGGCGCCTCCGATCCAAGGAGCGCCAGCCGGCAGGTCGAGGTTAGCCTCGTGACCGAGCCTCGCCAATGTGTTTTGACGGTTCGCGACCACGGCCCCGGGATCGCGCCCGAACATCTGCCGCGTTTGACCGAACGGTTCTACCGGGTCGATGCCGGCCAGAGCCGGGCCAAGGGCGGCACCGGGCTTGGTCTCGCCATTGTGAAACATATCGTCGCGCGCCATCGCGGCCGGCTCGGCATCGAATCGAAGCTGGGCGAGGGGACGACTTTCAGAGTGAGCCTTCCGGTACACGGGAACTGAACCCCGGCATCCAATCCTGTCATCAAGATGTCATGTGGCTTTCATATTGGCCTCACGGGCGCCCTTTAATTAGCGAGCGGAAGCAGGGAGCAAACCGGCCCCTTACTTCCGGGCCGCATCGGACCGATGCGCTTTTGAACCGTCTTACGGCCGCCCCCATCTGGTTGGCCGCCGGTACACATGTCAGCCAATGAAAGGCAACAAAATGACCTTTACGTTCCTGCGAACGTCCCTTGCCGCCGCCGCGATAAGCCTGGCGGCCGGCCTTCCGGCCGGCGCCGCCGATATTTCGGGCGCTGGCGCGACCTTTCCCTACCCGGTCTATGCGAAATGGGCCGATACGTACAAAAAGGAAACCGGCAACGGTCTCAATTACCAGTCGATCGGCTCCGGCGGCGGCATCAAGCAGATCAAGGCCAACACCGTGACCTTCGGCGCATCCGACATGCCGCTGAAGTCCGAGGAGCTTAAGGAGGCGGGGCTCGTTCAGTTTCCGACGGTGACCGGCGGCGACGTTCCGGTTGTCAATCTCGAAGGAGTGAAGCCCGGCGAATTGGTGCTCGACGGCCCAGCGCTCGCTCAGATTTTTCTCGGCGAAATCAAGAGCTGGGACGACCCCGCCATCAAGAAGTTGAACCCGAAAGCCAAATTGCCGTCGCAGGCGATCGTGGTCGTTCACCGTTCCGATGGGTCCGGCACGACATTCATCTGGACCGATTATCTTTCCAAGGTGAGCGCCGATTGGAAATCCAAGGTTGGCGCCAATACGGCCGTCGAATGGCCGGCCGGCATCGGCGCCAAGGGCAACGAAGGCGTCGCCAATAACGTCCTTCAGACGAAAGGCGCGATCGGCTATGTCGAATATGCCTATGCCAAACAGAACAAGATGACGTTTGCCGATATGATCAACAAGGACGGCAAACGCGTGGCCCCGGACGCGGCAAGCTTCCAAGCGGCGGCGGCCAATGCCGACTGGGCCAATGCGCCGGGCTTTTATCAGATCCTGACCGACGAGCCGGGCGCCAAGTCGTGGCCGGTCGCGGGCGCCACTTTCATTCTGATGCACGCGACGCCGGAAGATCCCGCCGCCGCCGCCGAAGCCTTGAAGTTTTTCAGCTGGGCCTATGAAAAGGGCGGCAAGCAGGCCGAGGACCTCGATTATGTGCCGCTGCCGGGAGCGGTCGTCGCCTTGATCAAGAAGAGCTGGGCCGCCGAAATCAAGGGCGAGGATGGCAAGCCGCTGCTGAACTGAATATTGGGCAAGGGAGGGGCCTCGGAGCCCTTCCTTGCGACGCCATCCCGGCCGTTCGTATCCTTGAGAATGGCCGGGCCAAAAGGTTGTGCCGTGTCCGGCTGACGGGTATGGCTAGCACATGACGCAAAGCTGCGGGGAAATGCGCTGTGGCCAACAATTTGGCGATTGATAACGCCGGGCTGAAACCAGCCGAGGCCCGGCTGGCCAGGGCCCTTGCTGGTTTCAAGCTTCGCGACACTGCGTTTCACCTTCTGACCCTGGCCGCGGCTTGGACGGTTTTGATCCTCCTTGGCGGCGTGATCGCCTCGTTGATCCTGGGTTCCATGCCGGCCATCAAGGCGTTCGGCTTGAACTTCCTTTCAACCGAAGCGTGGAATCCCGTCACCGAAAAATTTGGCGCGATGGCGCCGGTCTATGGCACCGTCGTCACCTCGCTCATCGCCATGGCCATCGCGGTGCCTTCCGCGCTCGGCATCGCGATTTTTCTAACCGAGCTTTGCCCTTATGCGCTGCGGCGGCCGGTCGGGATCGCGATCGAACTTCTGGCCGGAATTCCCTCGATCATTTACGGGATCTGGGGCCTTTTTGTTCTCGCGCCTTTTCTGCAAGAGCATGTTGAGCCAGGTCTCATCTCGCTTTTCGCCAATGTGCCGGTTCTCTCGGGGCTGTTCGCGGGGCCGCCCTATGGCATTGGCATGCTGACCGCTGGAGTCATCCTCGCGATCATGGTGCTTCCCATCGTAAGTTCGATCTCCCGCGATGTCTTCGAAACCGTCCCCGCCATCCTGAAGGAATCTGCCTATGGCGTCGGCTGCACGACCTGGGAAGTGGTTCGCTCCGTCGTGATCCCCTATACGCGCGTGGGCCTTATCGGCGGGGTCATGCTGGGCCTCGGCCGGGCACTCGGCGAGACGATGGCGGTGACGTTCGTGATCGGCAACGCGCATAAAATCTCTGCTTCCCTGCTTTCCCCAGGGACGACCATCTCGGCGACGATCGCCAATGAATTCACCGAAGCGGTTGGCGACCTTTACACCTCCGCGCTGATCGAACTCGGCCTGATCCTTTTCGTCATCACCTTTTTTATTCTCGCGATATCGCGGTATATGTTGATGCGGCTGCATCGGCGGGAGGGGCAGTAAGGCATGGCGATCTACGATACACGCCGCCGCCGGGCCAAGTTCTACATCGGTCTTTGTTATGTGGCCGTGGCCATTGGCCTCGGTTGGCTGGCGATCATCCTCGCGACGCTCCTGTTCGAAGGTGTTCGCGGTATTTCGCCCGCTGTCTTTACACAAATGACGCCGCCGCCTGGCTCCGAAGGCGGGTTATTGAACGCGATTATTGGCAGCCTGATCATGACTTTTCTCGGCGTGGCCATCGGCACCCCGCTAGGAATGCTGGCGGGCACTTACATGGCCGAATATGGCCGCCATTCGAAACTCACGATTGTTGTGCGTTTCATCAACGACATCTTGCTCAGCGCGCCCTCGATCGTGATCGGCCTGTTTATCTACGAGGTCATGGTCGTGAAAATGGGCCATTTCTCGGCGCTTGCCGGGGCGGCGGCGCTTGCCGTCATCGTCGTTCCGGTTGTCGTGCGCACGACCGAGGACATGCTGCTTCTGGTGCCCGATACCTTGCGTGAAGCGGCGAGCGCGCTCGGTCTGCCGCGCGCCATTGTCATCGGCAAGGTTGCCTATCGCGCCGCGCGCGCCGGGCTTGTCACCGGAGTGCTTCTCGCCATCGCGCGCATCAGCGGCGAGACGGCGCCCTTGCTCTTCACCGCGCTGAACAATCAGTTCTACAGCACCAATTTGAACGCCCCCATGTCGAGCTTGCCGGCCGTCATTTTCCAATTCGCCCTCAGTCCCTACAAGGAATGGCAGCAGCTTGCTTGGACCGGTGCCCTTCTCATAACCTTGGCCGTGCTTGCGCTTTCCATCGCCGCGCGCGCGCTCCAGCCGCAAGGACCCGCGAAATGACCTGGGTACCCTATCATGAATGATATCTCGAACCTCCCATCCCCCCCAGAGGTAGAGGTGGAAGCCCCCGCGAAGGCGCCCGCCGGAAAGATATCGAATTTGGATCAAAAGGTCTCGATTCGTAATCTCAAATTTTACTACGGTGACTCGCTGGCCTTGAAGAACGTCAGCGTTCCTCTTTACGCCAACAAGGTGACGGCTTTCATCGGACCCTCGGGCTGCGGAAAATCGACTTTCCTCCGGGTGTTGAACCGCATGTACGATCTCTATCCCAGGCAAAGGGCCGAGGGAGAAGTCCTGCTCGATGGCGTGAACATCTTGCGGCCGGAGCAAGATCTCAATCTTTTGCGCGCCCGTGTCGGCATGGTGTTTCAAAAGCCGACACCCTTCCCCATGTCGATCCACGACAATGTCGCTTTCGGCATCAAACTCTATGAGAAGCTCACGAAGAGCGAGCTTGGCGGCCGGGTCGAAGCCGCGTTGAAGCGCGCCGCGCTTTGGGACGAGGTCAAGGACAATTTGACCGCCTCGGGCTTGTCGCTGTCGGGCGGTCAGCAGCAGCGCCTCTGCATCGCCCGCACCGTGGCCCTTCAGCCGGAAGTTATTTTATTGGACGAACCCTGTTCGGCGCTCGATCCCATCTCGACCGCGAAAATCGAGGAAACGATCGACGAATTAAAAGAAAACTTTACGATCGCGATCGTCACGCACAACATGCAACAGGCGGCGCGCGTCTCGCAACATACCGCGTTCATGTATCTTGGCGAACTCATCGAATTTGGCGTCACCGCCCAGATCTTCACGTCGCCTGAAAAGAAGCAGACGCAAAATTATATTACCGGCCGTTTTGGCTGATCCCGGCCGGCAGCTAAGGAATAGGCTCATGTCCGATCATATCGTCAAGGCTTATGACAAGGAACTCGAAATCCTAGGCCGGAAAATCGCGGAAATGGGCGGCATCGCCGAAAAGATGCTGTCCGATGCCATGGATGCGCTGGTCGATTTCGATACCAGGCTCGCGCAGGCGACCGTCGATAGCGACCCGCGCCTCGACCTCTTGCAGCGCGACATCGAGGAACAAGCGATCCTGACAATCGCGCGCCGCCAGCCAATGGCGGTGGATCTGCGCGAGATCATCGCCACGATCCGCATCTCGGGCGATCTCGAACGCATTGGCGACCTTGCCAAGAACATCGCGAAGCGGGCGATCAAGATCGCCGGGGAAATGAACATATCGCGGGCCACCATTGGTCTCCGGTCGATGCATGAATCGGCGGCGATGCTCTTGAAGGAAGTCCTCGATGCCTATGCCCAGCGCGATGACGAGCGGGCGCGCGCCGTCTGGATCCATGATGCCGATCTCGACGCGCTGGAGGACTCGGTTTTTCGCGACCTCCTGACTTTCATGATGGAAGATCCGCGCAACATTTCGTTTTGCACGCATCTTTTGTTCGTTTCGAAAAACATCGAGAGAATCGGCGATCACGCGACCAACATCGCCGAGACCGTGGTTTATCTCGTGACCGGCGAGACCCTGCCGATGGACCGGCCGAAAGGCCGCACCACTCTATCCGAGGCACCAACGATAGTGGTTTGAACATGATGAAGGAACGGCAAGAGGTTATCGAAAATCGTATCAACACGGCGCGCCCGGCGGCGGCGTCCCAGGGAGCGGCGCGCATTCTTGTTGTCGAGGATGAAGCGGCCTTGAGCATGCTACTGTCCTATAATCTCGAGGCCGAAGGCTTCGCGGTGGACAGGGTCGAGCGAGGCGACGAAGCCGAAATCCGGCTTAGCGAGACCATTCCGGACCTCGTCATTCTCGATTGGATGCTGCCCGGCGTTTCCGGACTTGAAATCTGCCGGCGGATGCGGGCGCGCGAGACGACGCGGAGCCTGCCCGTGATCATGCTGACCGCGCGTGGCGAAGAAAGCGAGCGCGTGCGCGGCCTCGCGATCGGAGCCGACGATTACGTGGTCAAGCCGTTCTCGGTTCCCGAACTGATGGCCCGCGTTCATGCGCTTCTGCGCCGGGCGCGGCCAGACCGGGCGAGCGGCGTGCTGTCGGCGGGCGATCTGGCTCTCGACCGGCAAAACTGGCGCGTCCGCCGTGGCGCCCGTGATGTCCATATGGGGCCAACGGAGTTCCGCCTCCTCGAACATTTGATGGGAAAGCCTGGCCGGGTATTTTCCCGCGCCCAGCTGCTCGACAGCGTTTGGGGGCTTTCGGCGGAAATCGACGAGCGCACAGTCGACGTTCACATTGGCCGGTTGCGCAAGGCCTTGTCGAGCGCTAGCGAAAAAGATCCGATCCGCACGGTGCGCGGCGCCGGCTATGCGTTCGACGAAACTTTTGGCAGGATTGGTTAGTTAAAAAGCCACGCCCGCAAAAAGCCGCGGACTTTTCGGATGAGATCCTGCCGCGAAAACATACAAATAGAGACCATGAGCGATTCATCTTGGAGCGATCGAGGGCTAAAGCCCGGCTGTTTGCGTGGCGGCGCGGCAATCCGGCGCCAGAAAACCGCGCCGGTGTTGCTTGTTTCGCTCAAGGTTTCACGCTTATTTTACCAGAGGATGAAACTCCGCGGGCAAAGCCATGGTAAGTTAACGAAACCCTTGGACCATGCTCGCTTCATGATGAATCGCCCATGGTCTCTATCTCTTTGTTTTGTCGCATGATCTTATCCAAAAAGTCTGCAACTTTTGTGCAGATCATGCTCTAGAGGCGGCGCGATTCTCTTGGATCGTACAATTTGGACCCTTTGTGTCCTGGAATATTGCCAATCCTTAATCCAATTGCCTTGCCGGGCCCTCTTTCGGTCATGGGCGAGGCATTCTATATTACCGAATCGCATGGTCGGCGATTGACGTGGCCAAGGGCGAACCCGCTGAAATAGGGGTTCCGAGGAGAAAGTTCATGAGTGCCGCACTGCCAATGATTTCAGGTGAAAGTGGGCTGGCTCGCTATCTCAATCAAATCCGCCGCTTCCCGATGTTGGAGCCGCAAGAGGAATACATGCTCGCCAAGCGCTGGCGCGAGCATGAGGATCCCGGCGCGGCGCATAAGCTCGTCACCTCGCATCTCAGGCTCGTCGCCAAAATCGCGATGGGCTACCGCGGCTATGGCCTGCCGATCAGCGAAGTTGTCTCGGAAGGCAATGTCGGCCTCATGCAGGCCGTCAAGCGCTTCGAGCCGGACAAGGGCTTTCGCCTCGCGACCTATGCCATGTGGTGGATCAGAGCCTCGATTCAAGAGTATATCCTGCGTTCCTGGTCGCTCGTGAAAATGGGAACGACGGCGAGCCAAAAGAAGCTTTTCTTCAATTTGCGCCGTGCGAAAAGCCAGATTTCGGCGCTCGAGGACGGCGATATGCGCCCCGACCAGGTGAAGCTCATCGCGCACCGGCTCGGCGTCAGCGAAAAGGACGTCATTGACATGAACCGGCGGATGTCGGGCGATGCCTCGCTCAATACGCCGCTGCGCGAGGAAAGCGAAGGCGAATGGCAGGATTGGCTTGTCGATGACGGCGCCAGCCAGGAGAATCTCCTGGCTGAACGCCAGCAAAGCGACACTCGTCTCGATGCCCTGCACGAGGCGCTTGGCGTTTTGAACCCGCGCGAGCGGCGTATTTTCGAGGCGCGGCGGCTTGCCGATGATCCAATAACGCTCGAGGCTCTGTCCGACGAATTCGGCATTTCGCGCGAGCGGGTGCGCCAGATCGAGGTTCGTGCTTTTGAAAAAATTCAGGCCGCCGTGAAGGCCGGGGTGGCGAAAACGGAATCGGTGCCTCCGCGGCGGCTCGAAAGCCCCGCCGCACCGATGTAAGGCGCGCTCCCGCCGGGGGGGGCGCGCGTTGTCCCGCGAAACGCGCGGCAGAGCCGGTCTCCGGGCGCCGGGACATTGACCGATGATGGATCTCTATTATTGGACCACCCCCAAACGGCCACAAGGTCGCGCTCTTCCTTGAAGAGGCAGGACTTCCCTACACTATCCTTCCGGTCAATCTGAGCCGCGGGGACCAGTTCAAGCTGGAATTCTTGGCGATTTCCCCCAACAACCGCATTCCGGCGATCGACGGCCAAAATCCCGGCGATGGCGGCGCGACGGGGCCGGTTTTCGAAACGGGCGCCATCCTCCTCTATCTCGCCGGAAAAACCGGCAAGTTCCTGCCCAAGGATTTGCGCGGCCGAGCCGGGCGCCCGAATGACTTCTTCTGGCAGGTTGACGGCCTTGGCCCAATGGCCGGCCAGAACCATCATTTCAAACAATACGCGCGCGAGAAGCTAAACTATGCGATCGGCCGTTATGTGAACGAAATCAACCGTCTCCATGCCGTCCTCAACAAGCACCTGGCGGACCGGGCCTTTGTCGCGGGGGAATATTCGATCGCCGGCATGGCGGCCTATCCTTGGATCGTCCCGCACGAAA
>ODAK010005510.1_pt1 | contig 12867 bp, 11 predicted proteins | sample 1539591 | NCBI WGS metagenome assembly ODAK01 (sample SAMEA3539303, study PRJEB22396) | soil metagenome | biome: tundra; feature: field; material: soil | place: USA | collected 2010-05 | depth 0.15 m | reverse complement strand
CGAACTGCAAATGGACGCCCCGAGCGCAGACGCGACCACCGCCGTGCACACGGACAAGCAACTCATCGCGCGGGTCACACTGAAAGACGGACGCACGCTGGAGTTGCAGACCGCGGTCGCGCCGCCACGTCCCAGAATCAAACTCATCAGCAAGAGTTTGCAGACCAGCCAGGATGTTGCGCCCTCCGCAATCCGTCTGATGAGTCCGGACGATGTGCCACAGAATGGGTTGCTGTCCTTCTTCCTGAAAACGGAGGTGCCGACAGCGTTCCCGCGCGCGGAGAAGATTGAAGTCGCGGCCCTGGACGATTCGTTTCACACCATGCTGAGCCTTGCGGATAGAAACTTGACATTGCAAGACTCTGAGACTGTGCTCGCCACGCTCGACCCACTTAAGGACTTCGGTCCTTCGGCCTTTGGCCCAATTCGCTTCCGGCCGGTGAGTTCCACCGGAGTCGCCGGTGAGTGGGCGCCGCTGGCCAACCTGGTGCGAATTCCCACTCTGAAAGAGGTCCGCTGCCCCGATAACCCCGATAAGCAGTGCACCTTGAACGGTACCGATTTGTTTCTTCTTGACTCCGTTTCCGCAACCTCGCGGTTCACTCATTCGGTGAATGTGCCGTTGGGGTTTGCGGACTCGACGCTGACCGTTCCCCGCCCGCTGGGCACCATCCTGTATATCAAGTTGCGGGACGATCCTTCGATTATTAACCCCGTTGCTCTGCCTGTTCTGCCAGACGGACAGCGATAACGAGCAGCTAGCCACTCGCAACGCGGGTGCGTCAGTGAGGAATTTCGCCCGCGCGCGTTCAGGAATCGGCGGTCGGTGGCCCGCGAATTGTATTTACCGAAACCGGGTGCTACCATCCGAATGAAGGGCACTATTGGTGGGAGGTTATGACATGTCAGATCGAGATGGTGGTAGCGTACTGTGGTTTTTGGCTGGGCTCGGGGTCGGCGCTGTAGTGGGCATCCTCTATGCTCCGCGCTCGGGAAGCGAAACTCGCGAGGCGTTACGTTCCAAGGCGGAGGAAGGTCGTGAGTTTGTACGTGAGCGCGCGCGTCAGGCTCGGGAGCAGGCTTCCGAGTGGGCAGACCGGGGGCGCGAAGCGGTCAATCAACAGAAGGAGCAATTTCGCTCTGCGTACGAGGCGGGCCGCCAGGCTTATCATGAAACGACTGCCACCGAAGGCGGTCCGAAGAATCTGTAAACGGCGAGACTGTAACCCTCCCGGTGCGATCCTGTGGCGGGGAGATCTTATGGATCTAAGCATTTTCATCGCGGTGACGGCAGCTGCAGTGGTTCTGCAAGCAGGTATTCTGTTGGCTATGTATCTGGCAGTGCGCAAGACCTCGGCGCGCGTGGAGGCTCTTGCCGAGGAGGTTCGAACCAAGGTCCTGCCTACCGTTGAAACTGCGCAATCCATGCTGGTTGAGCTTCGCCCAAAAATCGAAACTGCAGTGGCCAACGTCACCGAGACCACTACCATGATTCGGTTTCAGCTACAGCGGATTGATGCCACGGTCAGCGATGTCATTGACCGCTCACGTCTGCAAGTGATCCGCGCAGACGATTTGGTGACCCGCACTCTAGACAAGGTTGAAGAGACTACCGAACTGCTTCACCAGAGCGTGGTTTCGCCGGTGCGCCGGCTCAGCGGCCTGCTTCGCGGGATCACGGCAGCTTTGGAGTACTTGACCCAGTCGCGACGCCGCCACGGGGACGTGACTGTCCCGCAAGATGAGATGTTTATTTGATTGACTGGCAAACCGGAATTCAAAAAGGCAGCGTTTTCAGCGCTGCCTTTCATCTGTTTGGGCGACCTACCGCGAAACTATTTGCCGCTCACCTGCAGAATCATCTGGGTTCCGCTGTCCAAATGCACGTTGCGAAGATGTGAGGTAATTGTAGAGCCCAATAGTTCAAGTCCCCTATACCCCATAATTCCGTGCATATCCGGGGTCAGCAGCAACGCGGGGTCATTGCCCTGGGTTCCGGTGATTCCACTCCCGTTGGCCCCTCGCATCAAATCGCTCATGTCGCCGGAGCGGTCGTCTGCTGGCATTCCGAGAGCCTGAATCGTCACAGTTAACGGTATCTCGCCGCCGTCTTTCAGTACGGCATGATCGAATGTAATGGTCACTACCGACTCTTGGTTTTCTTTAGAACTAGTTTTCGCTTCTGTGAGATGACCAACAATTTTCGAGCCTTTCGCAACCACTACTTTGTCTCCGACTTTGAAGTCGCTTCTCACTTTGGCGATGACTTCCTCGCCTACTTTGTTCTTCCTAGCATCCAATGCTTTAAATAGTGCCGTCTGAATGGTGCTGCCTGCGGGTATCCGACCAGCGGTGGGGCTCGCCGGAACGGCGTCCCGAGAAAAGAATGCGTTGTTTTGTGCCAGAACAGGGCATTGAGTGAGTGGCATGCAAAATAGCAGGATCGTAAAATATCGCGAACCAGACCTTGTGTTCATAGGATTTCACTCCCTCCTAAGACAATTTGGCACAATCAATATTCGCATATGGATACTCCACCAAGGCGGTAATGTTCAGGGGCTGCCGACGTGTTTTCCTTACAGTATTTACAAGCAGATTATTTTCCGCTGACCTGCAAAATCACCTGGGTCCCGCTGTCCAAATGCACATTCTGCATTGGTGAGTAAATCGTGGAGTCTTGCAACCCAATCCCGGTATATCCCAGAACGCCTTGCGACTGAGAAGTTAGTGTTGCCGCGGAGCCACCGACCTTTCCGCCGGCGTTGGTGGCATTGTCCGCCATGCCCCCAACGGTTTGGTTTGCGCCGGTACCCCGCATTAAGTCGCTCATATCACCAGAACGGTCGTCGGGTGGCTTCGCCAAAGCTTGAATCACCGCAGTGATAGGTATTTCTCCGCCTTCTTTCAGCACCGCGCGATCAAAAGTGATGGTCACCACTGACTGCGGCTGATCTTTCGATTTGGGCTTCACGTCCGTCAGGCGCCCAACAATTTTCGAATTCTTAGAGACTACGACTTTATCGCCGGCCTTCAGATCCGCGGTGACCTTGACGGTTACTTCGTCACCAACTTTGTTTTTTTTCGCGTCCAACGGCTTAATCAACGTCGCCTGGACCACGCTTCCAGCTGGAATTTGGATTGGCGACTGCGCCTGCGCTGGAATCAGCGCTGTCAGTAACGTAATTAGAAAGATTGAGCAGAAAGCTCTATTCACGGAACTCCTCCTCGTAGCGGCCAGCTCCGATCTACAAGAATTTCTTCACTGGTCGTCGCAGGCATGATGCCACAAAGCGGCACAGGAGTGGGAAAAAGGTTTGGCATTTCCGGGAACAGGCTGTCAGATAATCCAGCCACCGCCGACGACAACATCGCCGTCATAAAAGACGGCAGCCTGTCCCGGTGTGATGGCGCGCTGCGGCTCATCGAAACTCACAGTCACTTCGTTCTCGGCAGACTTCTCAAGCATCGCCGGCGCCGGCTCATGACGATGCCGGATCTTCACTGTGACCCGCATCGGCTGCTCCAACTTTTCAACCGAAATCAGGTTGACGCGGTTTGCACGCAAGATACGGGAAAAGAGATTATCGCCAGCTCCCACCACTACCTGGTGCGTGTCTCCCTTGATCTGGAGGACATATAAAGGCGATCCGGTCGCCACACCCAAGCCTTTGCGTTGTCCCACAGTGAAGTTGTGAATGCCGCCATGCTCGCCCACTATCTTGCCATCGGCTGTGACCAGTTCGCCCGCAGTCTCGGGCAAGGCCTCGCCTTGCTCTTCCAGGTAAGCGTCCAGGAACTTCTTATAGTCTCCGCCGGGAACGAAGCAGATTTCCTGTGAATCGGGCTTCTCCGCCAAAGCCAGGCCATGCTGGCGCGCCAACTCGCGCACCGCGGGCTTGGTCATTTCTCCGAGAGGAAAGATGGTCCGGCTCAGCTGCTCTTGGGTAAGTCCGAACAAAAAGTAAGTTTGATCCTTGGAGCGGTCGGTGGGGCGCTTCAGCAGCCAGCGCCCGGTCTGCTCGGCAAATTCAACACGAGCGTAATGTCCGGTGGCCAAGGCATCGGCGCCAATCTGCTGGGCCACGATAAGCAACTGGTCGAACTTCAAGTGATTGTTGCAAAGGCTGCACGGGATGGGGGTTCGTCCGGAGAGATACTGCTCGACGAACGGCCGGACGACGTCGCGCTCGAAACGCTCCTCCTGATTGACCACGTAATAGGGAATGCCGATGGTCTCCGCCACGCGGCGCGCGTCGTAAACATCATCAATCGAGCAGCACCGCCCTTGCACGGATTCAGGCATGCCTTCGTGGCCTGCGAGCCGCCGCTGATTCCACAACTGCATGGTCAGCCCGACGACATTGTGCCCTTCGGCGCGCAGCATCGCCGCGACCGTGGAGGAGTCAACCCCACCCGACATGGCAACGGCGATAGTTTTGGGCGACGGCATGAGATTTGCGAGTTTACTGGAGTAGCTCTTGGCCTTTAGCTTCTAGCTTGAACCAACTCGATTTTGCTTGAGAATTCGTTTTTGGGCCAAAGGCTAATGGCTAACGGCTGCCTTATTGTAAACCGGAGACAGTTTTCTCAGGTGGGTTACGGTCTGGGGAATAAGGCCCAGGGCAAAATTCACTTCGTCCGCGGTGTTCTGCTTACCCAGGCTGAACCGCAGGCTGGCGCGGGCACGGTCGGGACGCAATCCCATTGCGGTGAGGACGTGCGAAGGCTCGATCGCGCCTGAGGAGCAAGCCGCCCCAGTGGAGACCGCCAGCCCCTTGAGATCCAGCGCAATTACCAGGGCCTCTCCTTCGATGTAATCGAAATATAGGTTGGTGGTGTTGGGAACGCGGGCTGCCCCCGCTCCATTCACGCCTGTGGCGTCCACTTCGTTCAGAATGGCTTGCTCAATTTTGTCGCGCAGCGCCGCCATGTTGTCCATGTCTCCCCGGTCGAGAGATTGCTTCGCCAGTTCCGCAGCCTTGCCCAAGCCCACAATGCCCGGGACATTTTCTGTCCCGGCCCGGCGCGAGCGCTCGTGGCGCCCGCCATGCAACATGGGCTGCAAAATCGTGCCCTTACGAACATAGAGCACGCCCACCCCCTGGGGGGCGTGCATCTTGTGGCCGGAGAGCGCAAGCAAGTGGCATCCAATCCGCTTCACATCCAGCGCAACCTTCCCTGCCGCCTGCACCGCGTCGGTGTGAAAAGAGACATCGGCCTCGGCGGCGATCTTGCCAATTTCTTCGACCGGCTGGAGCACGCCGGTTTCGTTGTTCGCCATCATGATGGTAATGAGTTTGGTATCCGGCCGGAGCGCCCGGCGCACATCTTGGGGATCAACCTGCCCGCGTCCGTCCACCGGGAGCCAGGTGACGGCACACCCGGCGGATTCGAGAAGCTTGCAAACATTCATGACCGCGTGATGTTCGATGGTCGAGGTGATGACGTGTCCCTTGGCTTGAGACCACTCCCCCATCAGGCCAAAAACCGCCAGATTGTCGGCCTCCGTGCCGCCACTAGTGAAGACAATCTCCGACGGCCTGCACCCGAGCAGCGCTGCTACCGACTCGCGGGCACGCTCGACCGCCGCCCTTGTCTCCTGCCCGTGATGGTGGATAGAAGATGCATTGCCAAAGTGCTCGCCAAAGTAAGGCTGCATGGCCTGCAGGACTTCCGGCAGCACGGGCGTGGTGGCGTTATTGTCGAAGTAAACGCGGCGCATTATGCTGAGTATTCTACGCTGGTCCTTGCGTAGCCGCGGCAGATAGCCGCGTACAGGAAATTAAGGTCTCCAAATCGCTTCGCGATGACTTTGATATGAACGCAATTGATGCGGTGCGGAAGCGGACGTTCGAACCCGCTCTAAAAGACGGGGAGCCAATTGCCGTCCAGATCAACGTGCAGGTGGACTTCCGGTTTTATTAGTAGATTGGAACGACTCGCGGCGCGTGGACCCCGACGGCGGATTCACTGCAGCGGCGGCTAGTCTCGCCTGTGCCTCTTCTCGATCGCGATCCAGTGCTGCGGGTAGGCCGGACCGACGTACTCTGCGCGTGGGCGGATCAGACGATTGTCGTCGAGTTGTTCGATGACATGGGCTGTCCATCCGCTTACCCGCGATACCGCAAAGACCGGCGTAAACAGGTCCACGTCAATTCCGAGCGTGCGATAGGTGGAGGCGGAATAAAAATCCACGTTGGCGTTGAGTTTCTTGTCGGCCTTCACGAACTCTTCAATTTTCTGCGAAATTTCAAACCACTTGGCTTGGCCGCTGGACTGTCCGAGATCATGGGACATGGTGCGCAGGTGCGTGGCGCGCGGGTCTTCGGTGTGGTACACGCGGTGGCCAAAGCCGGGAATCTTCTTCTTTTGCGCCAGCATGCCCTTTACGTACGCTATCGGGTCGGCTCCCGAACTATCAATGGCCTGCAGGATTTGGAATACCGCTTCGTTCGCGCCCCCGTGAAGAGGGCCCTTCAAAGTTCCTATCGCCGAAGTGACGGCGGAGTGCATGTCTGACAGCGTGGCCGCCGTGACTCGGGCAGCGAAAGTTGAGGCGTTCAGTTCGTGATCGGCATGCAAGATGAGGGCGATATCAAGCGCACGCTCGGCCATGGCTGACGGCGCCGTGCCATTCAGCATCAGCAGGAAATTCGCGGCGTGCGAAAGGGAGTGGTCGGGCTCGACCACGCTCTTCCCTTTCCGAATACGGTCGTAAGCCGCCACGATCATGGAAACCTGCGAGGTCAGCCGGATTGCCTTATGCACATTGGCTTCCCGGTCGTTGGTTTTTTCTTCCGCGTCGTAAAAAGACAGCGCCGAAACCGCCGTGCGCAGCACGTCCATGGGCAGCGCGTGCCGAGGCGCGGTGCGCAATAGGTTGATGATGGAAGCATCCACCTTACGCTCTTCGGCCAGGCGCTCGTGCAATTCCCTGAGTTGGCCGCGCGTCGGCAGCTTGCCATTCCACAGCAGATAGCAGGTTTCTTCAAAGGTGGAGTTGTCCGCCAGTTCGTGGATGTCAATGCCGCGGTAAGCCAGGACCCCCTGCTCACCATCGATGTAGCAAATGCTGGAAGTGGTGGCGACTACCCCCTCCAATCCTTTGGGAGCGTGCATGGAAGTGGTGCTAGACATAACGCTGGCCAACCTCACTCGATCTTTCTTGATTTGGTTGTTGCCGCACGGAAGGGCGACGTGCTGGGCGCAACTAGCTTTTATACGCTAAAACCAGCCAGTTTCCAACCCATACAGGATTAAGGGTAGTGGTACAGTTTGAAATCCACAGGACTGGCAATGGAACCTGGCCTATGGGAAACTATCGGTATGAAGAAACCGGAATTGACAAATGCGGGTTGGCTTGGACCAAAGAACGAAATGGATAGCGCTAGTCATCACTTCGGCAAGTGCTCTGAATGCCATGAGATCATCTGCGTCGAAAAGGCCGTGACCGATGGACCGAGTACTCAGCAAGAGACCAGTGAAATGCTCCATAAAGCGTTCCACACACACGTTAAGCTGAAGCACTCCGAGGACTTCAGCCAAGCCGCTCCCCGGATGGTCAGAGAAGCTACGAAAGAGGAGTAGGTTCGTCCTTCTTGGCTGGGGACACGAGCTTGAGTTCAAATTGGAATCCGGGTCGCTTCCCGTACAACTCTTCCATTCGCTGTTCCAGTTCGTCCATGGTTGGGTTATGAGGCGGCCGCGGGGCCATCGGAGGTACGCGTGGACGACAAGAACGTTCGGAACCATATTCAAGAAACGTTACAGCCCTTTTGGGACGTTCCGATAAGGAAACTCGCGGTTACAATGGTCGGGATGGGTCGGACTCGCCTCAACCTGATCGTGCTAGTCGCGCTAGCCAGCGGAATTTCTTTCGGTCAAACATCAAGCCCATCCCCGGCGGATCAGCCGGCCCCGAACCTCGCTGCTGTGCTTCCGTGCAGTCAGGGCAACGCAGAAGCTCTCAGGTGCGCCCCCTCCAAGAAAGAAACGAAAGAGGCGAAGGCCGCATTTGCCACCGGCCTAAAGCTGCAACGCGCCAAGCGCCTACAAGAATCCTACGAGGCGTTTGACAAGGCGGCGCATTTGGTTCCGCAAAATGTGGAGTACGTGACCGCGCGTGAACTAGCCCGTCAGCAGCTTATATCTGACGACCTGCAGCAAGGAAACGCTGCCCTCTCGCAGGGCCGCCAGACGGAAGCACTGGCTGCCTTCCGCGGTGCGCTGCAACTCGACCCCCAAAACGATTTTGCTCAGCAGCGGATCCGAGATGTAGCCCAGGAGTGGGCGCCGGCAGCCTCGGCTGCCCCACGGGTACTTAAGGACGTGGGAGTGCTTAGGGTCGAACCGGATCCCGTGCGGGCCAGCTTTCATTATCGCGGCAATGGGAATGATCTTGTCACCCAGGTAGCGCGCGCCTTTGGCATCAGCGTCACTTTCGACGAGTCCGTGGTCTCCCGTCCGGTGCAATTCGACATTGACGATGTGGATTTCTACCACGCCATGCAAGCGGCGGCGGCGGTTACTCATACCTTCTGGACGCCGCTGCAGCGAAAGCAGGTCCTCATCGCGGTGGAATCGGCCGAAAACCATCGCAAGTTTGACCGCATGGCTTTGCGGACCTTCTATGTGCCGGGTGTAACGACGGCGGCCGATCTTTCCATGATCGTCACCCTTCTCCGCAATCTTTTTGATATCCGGCTGATCACTCCTCAACCGGAGTCCGGCACCATCACGATTCGAGCGCCGCAGGACGTGCTGGACGCCGCCACCCAAGTTCTGGAGGGTCTGGATAGCGCCCGTCCCGAGATCATTCTAGACGTGCGGGTGTACCAGATTGACCACACGCTCATGCGCAACATGGGAATCCAGATTCCCAACCAGTTTCAGTTGTTCAATATTCCGGCGGCAGCGCTGCTGGCCCTGGGCGGGCAGAACATCCAGTCTCTAATCAACCAGTTGATCGCGAACGGCGGCATCAATCAAGCAAACTCTCAGGGGATTTCGGCACTGCTGGCGCAGCTTCAGGGCCAGCAGAGTGCGAGTTCCATTTTCAGCCAGCCGGTTGCCACTTTCGGAAATGGCTCGACACTCATGGCGGTCAATCTGGGCACGCTTGGAGCGCAACTGTCCATGAACAAAAGCTGGGTGAAGGATCTGGAAAACGTCTCGCTGCGCGCTTCCCAAGGGGAGGAAACGACCATGCGCATGGGGTCCAAGTACCCGGTCCTCAACGCCACATTTGCCCCCATCTACAACAGCAGCGCGATTTCGCAAGTGATTCAGAACAACAGCTTTCAGGCTCCATTCCCTTCTATCAGCTACGAGGATTTGGGTGTGGGTCTCAAAGCCAAAGCCACAGTCAACGGGGATTCGGCGGTAAGCTTGCATTTAGAAATGCAGTTGCGCACCCTGGCCGGGCAATCCCTCAACGGCGTGCCGGTCATTGCCAATCGGGAATTTCAAGGCAGTATGACGCTTAGGGACGGCGAGCCCGCCTTAGTTGCCGGAGCGGTGACCCGCAGTGAAGAGCGCAGTATGACTGGGATACCAGGACTGGGGGACGTCCCTGGCCTGAACCAAGTCATGACCAGCAACGGCAAACAAGAGGAAGAAGACGAGTTGCTGATCGTTCTCACTCCACACGTAATCAACCGGAGCGCGCACAGCGCAGCGACCGAGGTTTGGCTTCCACACTAATCTTCAGCCAAAGCGTCCCGCATTCCCACTCACTTCGCTCCGGTTTGCTGATCCCCCGCATCCTTGATGGCAAAATCGACCAGTTTCTTGAACACATCATAGGGTATGCCGGACACATTCTCGATCTTGCGTCCATTCACAAACAGGGTGGGCGTTCCGGTGATCTTTACTGCCTTACCCAGCGCCACAGACTGTTGCACGCGGGCCGTGGTATCCGGCTGCGCAGCACAAGTGGCCATGTCGGCGCCTTTCACTCCCGCCTGGCCCGCCAGCGCCGTGAGCTTTTCGTCGGCGTTGGCGGCGGTGATGACAGTCTGGGCGTCGTAAACATCGTGAATGAATTTCCAGAAAGCGTCGCTGGAAGCGACGCCCACGCAGTCTGCGTAAGCTGCGCCCTTGGCTGCCCAATCATGGCTGGGAATCGCCAAAGGAAAATTCTGAAAGACCAGGCGGACGTTGGGCTCCTCCCCCATGAGCTTCTCCAAGATAGGTTGGGCTTCTTTGCAATGTGGACACTGCAGATCGCTGAATTCAACGATCGTCGCGGGAGCTTTCGCGGGACCACGGCTCGGGCCGGTGATCCCCTTTTCCAGTTGCTTGCGGTCCGCGTCGAACGGCCGCACGCCGAAGGGGATGAGTTCTCCAGAGAGGGCATGCTCTCCATCCGAGGTGACGTAGAGCACGCTCACTTGTTGTCCCTGCGGGCTGCTGACGATTACGGTGATTTTGGCAAGTCCGGCCGCGTCGGAGGGCCGGATCTCCGCTATCTTCCAGCTAAGGCTGGAGTCATAACCGAACATCTGCCGCAAGAAAGCATTGACGGTTTCCTCGGTTGGAAGGCTCGGAGAAGTCTCGGCTTTAGCAGGAGCGGCCACGACCGACTTGGCGGAGTGCGCGGGCGATTTTTGCTGGGCTACGACCGGCGCTGCCAACAACAGACAAATCCACAGGCAGTTAAAGTAACGCATGAATGCCTTTCGGGTGGCGAACAAGACTTTGGTACAACATCACCGATAATCAACGATCCGGCAGAAAACCCATTTTACACTTCAGCTTTGGCCGCGATCGGAAAGCGGCGGCCATAGCCAAAAGCCTTGGCGGAAATCTTAAGCCCGGGAGCAGCCTGCTGGCGCTTGTACTCACTTCCATTGACCATCTGAATGACCCGCTTCACCAGCGGCAGATCGAAACCATGATCGGCGGCTATCTGCTCTGCCGTATGGGAATCCTCGACGTAATCTTCCAGAATGGGATCGAGGATCTCATACGGCGGCAGCGAATCGCTGTCCTTCTGATTGGGGCGAAGCTCGGCGGATGGCGGCTTCTCCAGGCTGGCCTGAGGGATTACCGGGCGCTGCGAATTGACGTAGCCAGCCAGGCGATAGACCAAGATCTTGGGAACGTCGGATATCACCGCTAGGCCGCCCGCCATGTCGCCGTAGAGCGTGCAATAGCCAACGCCCAGTTCGCTCTTATTTCCCGTGCTCAGAACCAGCGCTCCAAACTTATTGGAAAGCGCCATCAGTAAAGTGCCGCGAGCCCGCGACTGAATATTTTCTTCACTTACGTCTTCCTTCCGGCCGGCGAAAACCTCGGCCAGAGTATTCTTGTAGCTTTCCACGATGCCGGTGATACACAGCAGTTCGAAGCGGATGCCCAGATTAGCGGCGAGCGAACGCGCATCCTCGATGGAGCCCGGGGAAGAAAATGGCCCCGGCATACCCACTCCCAGCACGTTCTCCGGCCCTACGGCGTCGGCAGCAATGACAGCGGTCAATGCGGAATCAATGCCTCCACTCAAACCAATGATGACTTGGCGGAACCCACACTTGCGCACGTAGTCGCGCGTTCCCAGAACGAGGGCCGCATAAGCGCTTCCTTCCTCGCCTTCCACTTGCTCGTGGATATCGCCAGTCAGTTCCTCAGAATCGAAAAATATCAGGTCTTCTTCGAACGATTTCCCTTGGGCGATTATTTTTCCTGTGGCGCCCAGAACCAGGCTCGATCCGTCGAAAACCAAGCTGTCATTGCCGCCAACCTGATTGACCATCACTACCGGAACGCGGTGACGGCGGGCGATGGTGGCCAGCATCTCGCGCCGAAGTTCCCTTTTGCCCAGCCAAAACGGCGAGGCGGAAATATTGAGCAGAAAATTGCCGCCCGCCTGGATCAGCGCCTCAACGGGATCGAAGGTGTAAAGCCGCTTGTTCCAGAATTGTTTGTCGTTCCAGGCATCTTCGCAAATAGTGAGAGCCATCTGCTTGCCACAGAATGAAAACAACCGCTGGCTCTGCGCAGGCGCGAAGTTACGCATCTCGTCAAAAACGTCGTAGGTGGGCAGCAGCATCTTGGACTGCACGAATGCCACTTTGCCGTCCTGAAGCAGCGCAGCGGAATTCATTACCGACTTGCCAGTTTCAGCCTGCGCCGGAGTGACCAGCCCGCACACCACCGCGATCCCGCGGGTTTCCGCCGCGATGTGTTCGGCAGCCTCACGGTTGTGCGCCACAAAAGAGGGCCGCTCCACCAAATCCCTCGGAGGATAACCAGAGACCGAAAGTTCGGGAAACAACACCATTCCCGCGCCCGCGGCCTTTGCCTTGAGAGCAAAGTCCACCATCTTGGCAGCGTTTCCCGAGAAATCTCCCACCGTGGGATTGATTTGTCCTAACGCGATCTTCACATTTCCAGTTTAAAGAAAGGGTGGCTGGCCGCCAAGTGCGTGCAATATGCCCACGCATACGACCTGTTGGCCGAAGTTTGCTGCTCAACAAGCATCTCCCCGCACCAAACAGCGGTATAAACACACAGGCTTTTCGCGGGCGAGGGCGCCCGCGCCACACTTGACCAGAGATTCCCTAGTGCGGGGTGCCGCTGCCATCATCCACCGGAGCCGGGGGACCGCCTTTGCCATCGTCAATTGGAGGCGGCGGAGCAGGCACCGGAGTCTGCGGATTGCGTGAGTTGTAGCCGGGATCGTGCGGGTCGGGCGCCTCTCCCGGACGCCGCAAGGTGGGAGCGTTCGCTGGCCGCTCCTGTGGTCCTTTACCCGAGTCGGGCTTGGCCGCCAGTTCGATCTCCTTCTCCGAGCGCACGACCTTCTGTCCGGTAACCGTCATGGTTTCGACTCGCACCACTTCGTCCCCCACGAAGCGTACGAAATCC
>ODAK010005508.1_pt1 | contig 12868 bp, 11 predicted proteins | sample 1539591 | NCBI WGS metagenome assembly ODAK01 (sample SAMEA3539303, study PRJEB22396) | soil metagenome | biome: tundra; feature: field; material: soil | place: USA | collected 2010-05 | depth 0.15 m | reverse complement strand
CATTCAGCAGGCCTTCCACTACCACGCGATCGCCCGGCTTCAGCCCCTGCTCGATAATCCACAACTCGCCCACGCGATTGCCGGTCTTCACTGCGCGCAGCTGAATTTTGCTGTCATCGCTCACGGTGTAAACGGATTGAGTGTTCTGGATTTGCAGCACGGCGCGCTGCGGCACAGCCAATACGCCCTTTTCCATATCGGTTTGAAAGCGAATTTTGCCGAACTGCCCTGGCAGCAGCGTATGTTTCGGATTTGGAAAAGCCGCCTGTACTTCCAGCGTTCCGGTCCGCGAATCCACCTGGTTGAGCGAGTTTTCGATGCGCCCTTTGTAGGGGTAAACCGTGTTGTCGGCGAGCAGCAGTTCCAGCGGCGGCGTCTTCCCCGAACTCAGCGTACCTGCGCGCGTAAAGCTCAGGTATTGCGATTCGTTGAGTTTGAAACGAACCCAAATCGGGTCCAGCGGCACGATCGTCGTAAGCGGCGCGGTAGAAGCCGGGTTGACAAGGCTGCCGAGGTTGACCAGCGTGTCCCCGATCAGCCCGCTGATGGGCGCGCGAATCGTCCCGTATTCCACATTCAGGGATGCGGTCTTCAGCGTCCCGCGCAACGCTTCCACTTTACCTTTGGTCGACTGAATTTGCGTGTCGGTCTGCAGCCGGGTCTGATCCACCAGCACCTGGGCCGCGCGCACCGCCGCTTCATTAGCTGCCAGCGCGGCCGTAGCGGTTTCCAGATCCTGGCGCGGGGCCGCATCCTGTTCCACCAGTGGCTTCAGGCGCTCGAAATCCTGCCGCGCCTTCAGCAGATTGGCCTGTGCCACCGCAAGATTGGCCTGAGCCTGCAGCAGCGACACCTGTTTACTGGCAAACTCCAGGTCCGCTTCGCTCTGCCGCAAATTTCCAGAAGCCGTTTCCGCCGCGGCTTCCAGAGGCCGCAGATCCAGCACATAAAGCGGCTGTCCGGCGGTGACTTCCTGGCCTGGCCGGAACAGCCATTTCTCCACATAACCTTCCACCCGCCCGCGCACCTCTACTTGGTTGCGGGCGTACGTCTGCGCGGCATATTCCGTGATGATAGGAAGATCGGCGGGCTTGACGTCAACCACCTCGACCAGGGGTTTGGGCGCGCCGGTTTGTTGCGCCTCCGCCACGCAGATTCCCCAATAGAATGCGCCGGACATGGCCAGTCCGGCCAGAATGCTTAGTGATTTCACCTGATAAAACCTTTAGATAACACGAGCGCTGGAAACGATGCGATTTTTAACGCCTATACAAACCATTCAACCAGATCGCTGAATTTCTCCAGCATGATGAGCCGTTCGGATGGCTGCCGAAGGGCCTGCCGCTCCAGCGTCCACGTCCGTTCATGCGGGACATAAACGGCTCCAAGGCCTGCATCCAGCGCCGGATTGATGTCGGATTTCGGGCTGTTGCCGATCATCCAGCTTCGCTTCGGATCGAACTCGCGCAGCCGTGCCAGTTCGAGATAAGCCGCGCGGTTTTTCTCTTTCACCACGTTGCAGTGCGTAAACAGCGGACGCAGGCCCGAAAGGTCGATCTTGCGGTTTTGCTCTGCCGGTTCGCCTTTGGTGAAAAGCGTCAGTTCGTGTTTCTCCGCGAGGAACGGCAGCGTTTCCGCCACCCCGGCCATCAGTTCGATCTCCCGCGAGAGGATTTCGTGCGCGAACGCCGCCACTCTTTCGAGGTCATGTGCTTCTACGGCGCGCTCGGCCAGTCGAAGGTAACACTGGCTCAGATTGCGGCCGAAGTTCACCGCTCCGTAGCCATGAATCTGGTTGTTGACGATTTCGATTTCGTCGAGGACGGACCGGATCTCATCCGGCGTTAGCGAAGAGTGGTTGAGATAGCTGCAGAACTGCGCGAACGCTTCCTCGAAATATACGTTGTTTTCCCAAAGCGTGTCGTCGGCATCAAAAATCAGGTGCTGGCGTCCGGCAATCTTCCCCATCTACTACAGACTACTTTGCGTCCTCAACCGGCAGGTTGTCGCCCTTGGGATCGCCCGCAAACATCTTCGCCGAATCGTAAAACCCCGCTGTCGTCACGTGGAACATCACGTCCTTATTGGTTTTGTTAACCCAGAACCAGCCGTGAATCCCCGTCGTCGGCGCGGTGAAGGAACCATAGAAATGATCCACGCCCACCTTGTTATCCAGCGCGTAGCTTTCAAAATAATCGGGCTTCGGCTTCTGATCCGGCTCGCCATGGAACTCGTACTGCAGCTTCCCGTCCGCTTTCCAGCCATAAACCATGCCTGCGCCCTTTTGCATGTGATACTTGATCTCCACTCCCTCGCCCGGGCGCAATTGCATGTCTTCGGAGTCAACTTTGTAGGTGTGGTCCTGCGCCGTGTAGATTCCGGTCTGCACCGGCGTGGCGCGTCCTGCCGTACTGTTGTCTGTAGCCTTTGACAGGCCCGTCAAACCCAGCAAGGCACCAGTTCTCAGAGGGTCGATGCCATACTCAGCGGGCAACACCGCGACAAAGAGAATCACCAACGCCACCACCAGCGCAATGAGCGTCGCTTTGACAATTTTTCCCTTCGAAGGCATTTCGATTACCGGCGGAGTTTTTTCCTGAATCATGATTTCAACCGTCCTTATGCCCCGACAAAGTATCCGGCCACCTGATATCCCACCAGAAGGAACCCCACCACCATCAACGCCGTGTTGGTGGCGAAGGCGTGGCGGAGGAATCCGCTCTGTGTGCGCCAGTAACTCAGCGCGATCAGCACAATAGTCAGGGCCAGCACCTGCCCGATTTCCACGCCGACATTGAAGCTGATGATGTTCGTAACCAGTCCGTTTTTGGAAAGATCGAGCTCCTGCAGTTTTGTCGCAAGGCCGAAGCCGTGGAACAAGCCAAAAATCAGTACTGCGATTTTGGTGTTCGGTTCAAATCCGAATAGTCGCCTGAACCCATCCATGTTGTCAAAAGCTTTATAGACCACGGACAAGCCAATGATGGCGTCGATGACATACGGGTTCGCGTGGACGCCGCCCAGCACGCCCGCCAGCAGCGTAATACTGTGTCCGATGGTGAACAGGCTGACATAAGTTACGATGTCCTTCAGCTTGTACAGAAAGAAGATCACTCCAACCAGGAACGCGAGGTGATCGTAACCGGTCACCATATGTTTGGCGCCCAGATACACGAACGGAGCGATCGCGGCGCCCGAATTCGACTGCACAAAGCTGGCATCCCGTTTGGATACGTTGTGCGCGCTGGCAGCACCGGGGAAACACAACCCGGCGACGACAATCAGAACGGTGATGAACAATGCGGCGCGGCTAAGCATGCTTTTTTCTTCCCCGGATTCCCTATCGAACGAGAAGTCTATCACGGGAACCGCAAATGCAGATCTCCCGGCAAGTCAAGGCGAGGTCAGTGACCGTAACACGCTAATAAGTGACCGCTTTACTCGGCGCGAGGTGGAAAGGAATCTCAACCAATACATCCACTTCCACGGGAACGCCGTTACGCGCCGCGGGTTCGAACTCCCACTTGGCGAGTGCTTCCGCGGCGCTCTGGTTCAGCCGCGGATCGAGTCCGCGCACCAGTTGCACGGCGGAAACGTGGCCCTCGCGATCGATGATGCACAATAACTGCACCTTACCTTCAATCTTGTCCGATTGCGCCGACGCGATGTATTTTGGATCGACTTTGCGGTGCGCAATCGGCGGCGCAACCGGTGCCAGCCCGGTCTCTTTTGCGGTGCGCTCCGCGTACCACATCAGCCAGCTGCCCCAGTTACTGGTGAGGTTCGGCATCTGGATCGCCATCATATACGTGTCCCTGCCGTTGAAGCGTGGATCGGGCACACCAGAAACTTTCAGGGCCGCCTGTGAGTGGTTGAGAAGCGGAAGATCTCCCGCTGCCCCCGGTATTGCCGCGCGGGCCAACCTGGTATCGGGGACGGTCCGCTGCGCCGCCCGCAGATTCTCCGCCGAGGTGGGTGCGGCATAGGCCTGGGCGATCACATCGGGCCTCGCCGCTGTTGATCCGCGCACGAAGAGATCCGGCACCGAAATTCCTTTGCCATCGCCTGCCGTCTCCGCGCCCTGACGCCGAATCTCCGGCGCCGCAGAGAATTTCGCGGGGCTCGCCGCAGTTGGCAGCGCCGCCGCCTGGTCCGTGGGATGAAGCCCGACCACCACCAGGTTCAGATCCCGTGCGTTGGCCATGAGCACATCAGGTGCAGGGGGCGGCGCGCCAGCAGCTACCGCGGGCGGAGCATCTGCGAGCAGCGGTTTCGCCGAGGCAGCCGAAGCGGTCGCTTTTGCCTGCGGCGCAGTAAACGGACGCAACGGCGCCTTGATCTTGTAATCCAGCGCCGCGGCGTCAGGCGGAGCCACGTTCGCTGCCAGCGGTGGAGCCTCGGGAGCGGGAGCAACCTCCGCAATCTTCACCGGTACTTTTCTCGGTGGCGTGACGAATTGCTTCAGCAGCTTGTTGGGTTTGGGAATCGCGTCGTCCCGCAGCGCCCTGGCTTCCAGAAGGGGCGCGTCCGGCGCCGGCTCAATCTTTACGGGCTCTTTGCGAACGGGCACTCGCGCGGGCTCCACGAACTGCTTCACCAGCTTCCGCGGCGCGGGCAGGGAACCGGGGGTCAGCGCTCGAGCTTCCAGTTGCGGCACGTCAGGAGGCGTTTCGATCTGCGCGGTCGGCCGCAGAACATCGGGCGGCGTGACGAAGGGCTTCAGCTCCGGCTTTGGCGGAGTCGGGTCCGGCAACCGCACCGCCAGCAGATTCGGCGAGTCCAGCGGACGAAGTTCCTTGATCTCCGGCGCCGGCGTCCACACAAATTGGGTTCGTTCGGGCGCTTTGGCCGGTGTCGCAGCGATTTCCTGCCGCGCGCGGTTCAGGGCCTTCAGCGGTTTTGGGTTCGTTTTTGCGGATCGCGGCGTGACATCGGGCAGCTCCTTGTTGAAGCGGTACCAGACCAGCTTCTGCTCGTGTCCCTCAATCAGCTGCTTATATTCGTTCGGCGCCGCAACGGGTGCGTTCACTTCCGGCGCCTGCGTGAGAATGAAAAATGCCGCTCCGTGCGCCACCAGCGACATGGCGAAGCCCGCCGGCCTCCGCTGCGGCCGCTTCATTTCGCCCATGTAGTTGGTCAGTGACATGGCTGCTTCACATGCTGGCCGGTTTGTGTCCGAACCCGTTTGTAGGCGCGGCGCGCTTCATCTTCGCCACATACTCGCGTTGCGGAACATATTGTTCCATGAATTCGGCAAACTGGCGCAGGCGGTCGGCTTCGGACCGGCTGCGCTGCATCAGATTCTGGAAGTTCAGATCATCCACCGTCTGCGCCAGATGGAAACTGAGGAATGGATCATTCGCGTCCGGGACCTCGCCCTTGACCTCTGCGCCGCCGGCCTGGAGCGCCACGCGCATTCGTTCGAAGGCATCGAGGGCCCGGGTGCGCACTTCCTGCGCAGGTGGCGTCACATCCTCGTCTCCGAAATATTCCACTTCGCCCTGCAGATACGCTTTTTCTTCGTCGATCGAGAGGATGGAGAACCGACGTTGTCCCCGGGTCAGCACATCGAAGCGGCCGTCGGGATAGCGGTGTAACATTTTTTCCACCACCACCGTGCAGCCGGAATTAACGATTCCGCCATCTTTCGCCAGCACGATGCCGAACTCGCTGCCAGACGCTTCTGCCGCGCCCACCATTTCCCTGTATCGCTCCTCGAAAATGTGCAGCGGGACGGAACTGGCGGGAAACACAACGAGCTGCAGCGGAAACAGCGGGAGCAGCCTGGACATGATGCTATTATTGCGTTTCCCGCGTGCCCCAGGCAATTTGCGCCTCCGGTGCGCCGGCCATGCGCCCCGCCGATGGTGAACAAACTGAAGAGAATGCCGGGAATTTTCCTGACCGGCTTTATGGGATCCGGCAAGACCACCGTGGCTCATGCCCTTGCCGACCACCTGGGATGGGACTTCATTGACCTCGATGCCGCCATCGAAGCCGAGCAGCACACCACCATCGCGGAGATTTTTCAAACGCGCGGGGAAGCCGAATTTCGCCGCATCGAAACTGAGGCCATTCGTACGTTGCTGGCGAAGATCGCGCGCGGCGCGCCCGCTGTCGTCGCCCTCGGCGGCGGCGCATTTGTGCAGCCGGAGAATTATGAAATGATCGAACACCAGGGCGTCTCCGTCTGGCTCGATTGCCCGCTCGAAACCATTCGCCTGCGCATTGCTCACGATGACGCGCGGCCCCTCGCCCGGGATTCGGAAGCCTTTCACCGCTTGTTCGAAGAGAGGCGCAGCGCCTATAGCCGCGCCGATTACCGGATCGAAGCCGGTGTCGCCGTGCAGGACGCGGTCGAAATGATTCTCGCTCTTCCCTTCTGGAAATGAAACGCAACCTTCGCGAAGATGCGCACGCGATTTTGAACGCGGCTTTGGTGGCGGCCGATCCGACCGTGGCCGTTGAGCAGGCGCTGCGCCAGCGCGATTTTTCCGCCTACAAAAGGATCTTCGTCGTCGGCGGCGGCAAAGCCAGCGGCACGATGGCACGCGTGGTGGAGAACCATCTCGGAGACCGCATCGCCGCCGGTTGCGTCAACGTCAAGTACGGCGATGCGGCCATTTCCGGCGAAACGCGCCACATCGAACTGCAACCGGCCGGCCATCCCATCCCGGATGAGAGCGGACTCGCAGGCAGCCGCCGTATTGCGGAAATCTGCGCGGCGGCCGAAGAGGACGATCTTGTGCTCTGCCTCCTTTCCGGCGGCGCCTCCGCGCTGATGCCCAGTCCGGCGCCGCCACTTACGCTGCAGGAAAAGCAGGAAACCACACGCCTTCTTCTCGCGTGCGGCGCCGATATCCACGAGATCAATGCGGTTAGAAAGCACCTCTCCGCTATCAAAGGTGGTCAGTTGGCGCGCTTGGCTGCCCCGGCACATGTGTTGAGTCTGATTCTGTCCGATGTAATCGGTGACGACTTAGACGTTATCGGTTCCGGTCCCACTGCGCCCGATAACTCGACCTTCGCGACTGCGCTGGCCGTTCTCGAAAAATACGGCCTGCTCGGAAGCGCGCCGCCGCGAGTGATCGAACGGCTTCGCAATGCAGCTCTGGAAACTCCCAAAGCGGGCGATCCCATCTTCGATCGCGTGGAAAACCTGATCGTGGGCAGCAATCAGAAGTCGCTTGAGGCCGCCGCGCGCGCCGCTGCGGACCTTGGTTATCAACCTTTGATTCTGGCCAGTACTATGCAGGGTGAGACGAAGGATGTCGCCCGCGTGCATGCCGCCATCGCACGCCAGATTCGCCGCTATCATCAGCCGCTGCCGCCCCCCGCCTGCATCATTTCGGGCGGCGAGACTACCGTCACCCTTCGCGGAAACGGCCGGGGTGGCCGCAATCAGGAGTTTGCCCTCGCCGCAGCCATCGATATTGCCGGACTCGACGATGTCCTGATTCTCAGCGCCGGGACCGATGGCACCGATGGACCCACCGAAGCAGCCGGAGCCATGGCCGACGGCAATACCATTGCTCGCTCTGCACGAGATGCCGAACAGGCCCTCGCCGCCAATGACTCGAATCCTTACTTCGAAGAGTTAGGCGATCTGATCGTCACCGGCGCCACCGGCACGAATGTCATGGACCTTCATTTGATCCTCTGCCTGTGATGTAGCTTACGCGCCCTTGCGCAAAGTCAGCCCGCGCGACCACGGCTCCTCAATGATTCCCCAGGCCGGATAATCCTCGGCCATCACGATCTCGGCGAACTTCGCCGCCCGGCAGTTGGCCATCAGTCCGTCTATAGAAAACGATCTCATCTCGAGGGTGAAGCCCGGGCCCCCGTGGAACGTAAGATTATCGAATGTTTCCAGCCGCCCGTCGGCGGTTCGGTTCACCAGCACGTAGCCCGCCCTCAGTTGTACCAGTTGCCAGTCATGCAGCTTGGGAAAATGCTCCACGGTGTCGCCGTCCGTCTCCCAGGGCGTGGAAAAGATCGCGTGTCCGCGCGGTTTCAGCAAACGCGCAAGGTTATCGAAGGCTGTCTGTACCGGGGGCTGCACGTGTTCGAAGACTTCGCTCGAAATGATGAAATCGAACTCCGCTTCGCCATTAGCCGTCATGATGTCGAAGCGCGGCTCCTGATGATATGAGGTGTTCTGGTAATCGAAGCACTTCGAGAGAACTTCGGCAATCCGGGAAGGATCACTCATGCCGATCCCGCGAATTTTCTTTCGCAGCGGAAACTCCATGAGCAGGATGCTCTTGCCGAACAGCGCCATGGAAAGCGCGTGCACAATCCATCGAAAACGGACGTTGGAGCGGCAGGTTGCGCAACTGGCCAGTTCACGATCGAAACTCTCCGCCCGGCAGGCAGATCCGCAAATGTTACAGGTAAACTCGTGCATTTGCGGGATGATCGGCCTAAGGTTCCGCTACACAGATATTCTTCAACTGGCCCAGTCCGGCTACTTCAACGACCACTTCGTCGCCGGCCTTGAGCCATTTTGGCGGATGGAACGAAAAACCTACTCCCGCCGGCGTTCCGGTCGAGATCACATCGCCCGGCTCCAGCGTCATCACGCCGGAAAGAAACTCAACGGTTTCCGGAATGCGGAAGATCTGCTCGCAGGTATTTGAATTTTGCAGCTTTTCGCCATTTACCGTCGTCGAGATAGCCAGCTTATGCGGATCCGCAACCTCGTCCGCCGTCACCAGCCATGGCCCCATCGGCATGAAGGTGTCGAAATTCTTGCCCATTGTCCATTGCGAAACAGCCATCTGGAAATCGCGCGCGCTCACGTCGTTGGCATTCATATACCCCACCACGTGCTCGCGCCAGTTTTCCGCTTTAATGTGCCGCCCGCCCTTGCCGATAACAAATACCAACTCCGCTTCATAATCCGGTTTGGTGGAATTATTCGGCAGCACAATCTTGTCCCCCGGCCCGATCACCGTATTCCAGTATTTAGCGAAAATCACCGGTGCTTTCGGGATCTCCATCTTTGCTTCAGCCGCATGGTCCCGATAGTTCAGCCCCATGCACAGGATCTTGGGCGGCTTCTGGATCGGCGCGCAAAGGGTCACGCTCTCCAGCCCGAACGTCGCGGCGGCCGGTGCTTTTTGCACAAACGAAGCCACCCGGCTCAGGGCCTCCCGCCCCCCCTGCAACACCGAAAGCATGTCCATATAACCGGCCGCTTTCAGACTGATCGTCTTATCTCCCGAAACCACTCCCGGGTGTGTATGCCCGTTATGCCGAAAGGTCACCAACTTCATGATGCCGCTAGTCTAGCAACCACCCTCATGCGCTCCGATCAGGCTTCCACGGCCACGTGCAACACTCCGTGCCGGCGCGCAGGGTCACCCTTTCATTGGAAGCTCTAAGTCGATCCGCCGCTCGACTTCATACATCTGTAGCCGCCGTGAGACAACGCGAAGATGCCTCGTCTTTTGGGAGAATGCGTCACACAGGGCTGCGTCATATGCACTATGTTCGGACTCTGCCGGTATCACAACCATGCCCAGGCGATCTGCGCAGCGCCACAGGTTCATTTCCCATCCATTCCCTGCGATAATCATGGCCGATGCCCTCGCGCCGCGTCCTGGCTCTCGCTCTCCTCAATGCCGCCGCGTGCCTGCTCATTTTTCCTGCGCTTTCGCAATCCCCTGCCGCTTCCCATGCCGCCGCCGATCTGGGCAAATCGCTCCTCAGCGCCGGACTCGATCCCGCTCAGTGCTACCGGATCCGCGACCTCATCATTACCCGCGAGGACGCACGGTTCTACCTCACCGATGGCTATCTCATTTTCGGCAAGCCCGTTGACGGTGCCCCTGTATCAGCCGTCTTCATTGCCGACACTGAAGGCGATGACGGTGAACTTCTCATGCTTCCCTCGGACCGCTCCGAGCGCCGCTCTCTCGCCGCCAACTCGGGCGCGCCCACTCTCGATGAGCATTTCACCAGCGCCCTCTTCGTATTCACCGGCACCGAAGACCGTGCGCTGCTCAACCAGGTCCGGCAGCACCCCGGCGTCCGCAACGTTCCCGACATCGGCGCCATCATGGCAGAGCGCTGGACCCCCCGCCTCTCCGCCGCGGTCGCCGGACTGGAATCCCGCCTTGTACTCGATCTCGTCAGCGAGCCGCAGGCCCGGGGCTTTTTTCAGGCCTTCATCCTCGGGCGCAAACTCGGCAGCTTCGATCTCGCTTACGAGCCACGCTCTTCCGAGCAACTCTCCACCGGTCAGATCGCCACTCGCGACGGCAACGCGTGGTGGAACACCTGGACCAGTTTCACCAGCCGCAGTCATCGTGGAGCCCCGCCTCCCGAACCGGAGATGCGCATCCTCAGCTATCGAATTGAGGCCACGCTGGACGCCTCGCTGAATCTTCGCTGCGTCACCCGTGTCCGCGTTCAGATCCGCAACGCCTCCCGCACCGCAATCCCCTTCGATCTTTCCCGCCAGATGCGCGCCACCGCGGCCAAAATTGACGGCGAGCCCGCCGAAGTTTATCAACGCGACAATCAAACTCTCTCCGCTCCGGGTGGCATCGTCAACGGTTCCGGCGATGAGCTTGTCATAGTCGTCCCTGCACACGCCCTCACGGCTGGCTCTGAGCACGAAATCGAGATCCATCACGAAGGCCATGTCATCTCCAGCCGTGGTAACGGCGTCTACTTCGTCGGCGCCCGCGGCGTCTGGTACCCCAACCGGGGCGCCCAGTTCGCCACTTATGACGTGACTTACCGGTACCCGAAGACTCTCGACCTGATCAGCGCCGGCCCGGTCAGGGAAGACGGCGTCGAAGGCGACCAGCGCGTCACCCGCAGCGTCCCCTCCGGCCCGATCCGCCTGCTGGCCTTCAACCTCGGCAAGTACGACCGAAAGCAGATCGAACGCGGCGGCTACACAATCGAGGTCCTCGCCAATCGCGAAATCGAGGACGCCCTTCGTCCGCGTCAGTCCGACCAGCCCGTTATCCAGTCCGCACCGTTCCCGCGCCCGGGCGGCCGTGGCCGCGGCTCTCAGAATCTGGACGCGTCGGCAATCCCGATGACCATGCCCGAACCCGGGCCGGTCAATCAGCTCGAACACGTGGCCCAGGATGTGGCCGACGCTATGGATTTCTACCGCGCGCGCTTCGGGCCGCCGCCGCTCAACCGGCTGGAAGTCTCTCCGGTCCCCGGCCGCTTCGGACAGGGCTTCGCCGGAATGCTCTATCTCTCCACCCTCTCGTACCTGCCTGTCACCGCGCGGCCCCTCAGCCTGATGACGCCCTACGAGCAGGCTTTCTACAGCGAACTGCTGCGCGCCCATGAAACCGCTCACCAGTGGTGGGGCAACATTGTCACGACAGGCTCTTACCACCATGAATGGCTTCTGGAAGCTCTCGCCAATTACTCGGCCCTCCTGTTCCTCGAAAGTCACAAGGGGCCAAAATTCACCGACGGCATCCTCGATGCCTATCGCGCACAGCTGCTCGCCAAAGGACCCGACGGCGATGAAACCGAAGCGGAAGGCCCTCTCGTCCAGGGCCGCCGCCTCGAAAGCTCGAACAACCCCAACGCCTGGACTGCTGTCGCTTACGGCAAAGGCACCTGGGTTCTGCATATGCTCCGCCGCCGCATGGGAGACGCCCAGTTCACCAAAATGCTGGCCGAACTGCGCCGCCGCTACGAATTCAAGGACATCACTACGGGAGATTTCCGCGCCCTCTGCGCCGCATTCCTGCCGCCCAAATCGGCGGACCCCAAACTGGAAGACTTCTTCGATGTCTGGGTCTACGGCACCGGCATCCCCGGCATCAAAATGAATTACTCTGTGAAGGGTAAACTTGGCGCCCTCGAACTCACCGCCACTGTCACGCAGTCTGACGTTCCGGACGATTTCAGTGTCGTCATCCCCGTTGAAATCCAGACCGGCCGCGGCAAGGTCGTCAGGGAAATCCGCACCAGTTCCGATCCCGTTACCATCACCGTGCCGGTCACGCTTCAGACTGCCAAAGCGGTCCTCGATCCGGCCATATCTGTCTTACGCCGATAGTGAAGCGACGAAGCCAAAGTCAGAGTGACCCTGGACTCTCGTCGAGATGCCAGTCCGGACGCGGCTCACCATCATCGTCGAATGGCCAAGGCGGGTCGTCGGCTAAGTGGAGTTGCATTCCCTCCTCAGTGATGTAGAAGTAGGTTCTGAAGTCCTGCTCGACCTCGTCAACCGGCGGCATGCCCGGAAGTTCGCCTGAGAACGGATCGCCATTACTAGCCAACTTCTGAAGATCGTATGCCTTCGCCAATCCATCCTCGACTAAAGACGCTAACGCACTGACGTTCTCTGCTTGCGGGACATCCAATCCGAGATCGCTGCGATCTTTCGTAACGACAGGTAGGATAATCTGATCCACATTCTGGAATAATCGAGTTGTATCCGCCCGGCGCCTTTGCCTTGCCCTCCACGCTAAAATTGTAATTTCCATGCAACAACCCCACCTGCAGTGCTTCACCCCGGCGTGCCGCGCCGAATTCGACATCACCGCCGTCATCTATAACTGCCCGAAATGCGGAGGCCTGCTTGAAGCCCGCTACGATTTCTCCAGCCTCGACCCCGCCGCCCTCAAGCACACGTGGCGCGAACGCCGCATGTCCAACGCCCCCCTCTGCAACTCAGGCGTCTGGCGCTACCGCGAGCTCTTCCCGTTCATCCCGGCTGGCGAAGAGCACCACATCGTCACCCTTCGCGAAGGCAACACGCCACTCCTGCCTGCCCCCCGCGCCGCCCAATACGGCGGACTTGACCACACCACCTTCAAGCACCAGGGCTTCAACCCCACCGGCTCTTTCAAGGACAACGGGATGACCGCCGGCGCCG
>ODAK010005507.1_pt1 | contig 12868 bp, 9 predicted proteins | sample 1539591 | NCBI WGS metagenome assembly ODAK01 (sample SAMEA3539303, study PRJEB22396) | soil metagenome | biome: tundra; feature: field; material: soil | place: USA | collected 2010-05 | depth 0.15 m | reverse complement strand
CGGTGGTCGGACACAGAGCCGACCGGAGCCGTACGCATGAGATGGAACTAAGCTGTGAGCAAACCATTCGTAGTCGGGGCGTATGCGCACCAGCGCTTGAACCTCGTGGCGAAGGGGAAGGCTCACGGACGAGATGCCAAGGCTTCAAACCGGACCTGGGAAATTCGGCCGTCCGGCATTATAGGGGGGCCTCGGAAAACGTAGCCATGGTGGAAATGAGAACCCAACTCGCAATCGAAAGAGCGGGCCAGGTGCCTCGTCTGCGATCAGTTCTTCACCCGGCGAACCGCTTCTGAGCATGCCAAAGTAGGTTGCTATCCCGCCTGTTCCTGACTTGTGATTTCCATAGGAAGCCAAAGTGAGCATCATTGAACTGCTTCGGGCGATTGCCCAGAGCGAAGGGGGAGCATTGCGGCTTAGCGATTGAGAAATTCGACGAGTTCGGCGATGATCTGATTGTGTGTCGGTTCTCCCGTTAGCAGGTCTCGGGCATCCGCCTTGGTAAAGGTCGTCAAGAGCGATCCCAAGCGAAAGTTTCGACACACCGAATCGGAAAGGTTGGAGACGTAGGATGAACTCGGAAACAAGAATTAAGCGATTGGTCTTATTGGGAACGATTGCCGCCCTCCTGTTTTGCTCGATTTTCTTGGTTCCGGCGAAGTCTCAAGAAAAGCCGCGTGCCAAAGTAGTCGAGCTAGACAGCGGAGGAAAGGATTATCTCCAGTTGCTCGCAGGTCCCCCTGAAAGCGTCACGATGAAATCTGGACTCGTCGTTCTGGCACCCAACAAATCCGTGGGGAAACATGCCACTGGACAACATGAGGAATTGCTCGTTGTCCTTGAAGGACAGGGCGAAATGAGTTTCAAGGACGGCTCCAAGCTGGACGTGAAAGCTAACCATGTCCTCTACTGCCCACCGGAGACCGAGCACAATGTGACCAACACGGGTCGCACTGTGCTTCGGTACGTTTACGTTGTGGCGAGTACCAAATAAGAAGCCATCGGCTGCGCTTCAGTGGCTATGCGGATGATCGTGTGTCTGCATCTTTTGCTGGAGATCACGAACCTCCTGCTGCCGCTTCTTCACTTGCTCTTCGAGAGTCTTGATACGCTGGTCGGAGTCGGGGCGCTTGTGACTAGTTTGTTTGTCGGACATTAGTCCTCCTTAGTCCTCCTTGCACTCGGCATGCTAACCTGCCCGCTCAGACAATTCAACAATCGGACTTTTTCTATTACAACTCAGGGTTCTCTGAGCCCTTGTCCACCCGGTGATCAGGAAGAGTCTGTTACGCGGCAGCCGCAAGCGACTGATTCAAACGCCCAAAGAATCGCAAACCCGCTGGTCAGCCCGGTCGTTGTAACCTTTCATCCATGCTCCCAGTTTCCTCCACTGACCGAGTCTTCGTTCTCGCCGGGGCAGGAGTGAGCGCGGAAAGCGGCATTCCAACTTTCCGTGGCGTGGGTGGACTCTGGCGGAACTACCGGATCGAGGAGGTCGCTTTGCCGGAAGCTTGGAGCCGCGATCCCCGGTTGGTGTGGGAGTTCTATTCCATTCGGCGGCGGGTTGCTTGGGCAGCCAAACCGAATCCGGCGCACTTTGCCCTCGCCAAACTTGAGCACACTTTGCAAGACCGCCTTTTCGTCTGCGCCCAAAACGTTGACAGCCTTCACGAGCAAGCGGGTTGCCGGCTCCTATTTCCCTGGATCCGCGCATCGATCTTTTCTACCAGTTTCGGACAGTACCTAGTTCCCAGCGTTATCGGGGCGAATTGGTTTGAGCGCACCCGGCACGATTCTTGTCGATCTGGACAGAAATCTGCGCGTCGTGCGATTTCGGCGTGGGCGCCATGAGCAATTGCTCGAAGAGAGTACGGAAGCGGGGCCAATCGACGTCCATCTGAGCATGCACCTTCTGGAGCTCAAGTTCCGGCTTGTCCTGATCCGTCCAGATCTCGGTGTCTCCGTAGCTGATTCCCTTGTCGAGGCTGACGTCCATGTAGACGTAGCGCTCGCGCGTGATCAGCGTGGGATCGAGCCAGGCCGCGGCAGCCAGTTCGTCCCAGAGGTAACCGGCGTCGAGGCGCTGGTAGCAGGCAAAGTAGCGGGCCGCCGGGCTGGAAGATTTAGCGACGGCATCGACAATCTCCCTGGTCATGTGCGTCTGTATGGAAACGTCCACCGTCGTGACGCTTATCTTCGGCCAGTGGGCGCGGAGAGTAATGCTGGAGGCCTCGGGATCAAACCAGAGATTGAACTCGTGATGTGGATTGTCGGCGAACTCCGGGTCGGTCGTCTGGGGATTGATCGAGCCACCCATGATAACCAGTTCCTTAGCGGTTTCGGCAAAGAGTGGATCGCGAAGTATGGCCTGGGCAATGTTGGTCATTGGCCCAGCGGCATAAATGGTGACCTCGTGCGGATGCTCGTGCACGGCGCGGACGAGGAAATCCGCAGCGGAAATTTCTGCGGCCTTGGCCGTGGGATTGCCCTCGGGGAGAGAGGGAGGAACACCGGTGGCAGGATGCTCGGCAGGAGGAGCATCCCAGGCGCCATGGTAAACGATCTTGCCGTAGAGCTTCTCCCAGTTCGCGGTCCACTGCTGCGTGCGCAACAGAGGTTGACGCGCGCCCGCATAGACAGGAATATCGGTACGGCCGATGAGCTCAAGCATGCGAAGCGTGTGGGCAACCTCTTCGTCGCGCCAGCCGTCGCCGGTGACGATTGTGATTCCCAGAACCTTGACATCTGGAGTCTGCAGAAAGACCAACATGGAATTCATGTCGGTGCCGCCCGGACCCAGACCGTCCTGGTCAATCACCACATAACGGGTGTTCCCGGCGGCATGGGCCGTCAACGCAAGCAAGAGTGCGGCTACCAGCGGATAGAAGAATCGTCTGCGCAAGTCGAATTGAAAATGCAAGCCTGCCATTTTGGTGCTCCCTTCGTCTCTCGCAACCTCAACGTTTGATAAGAAACCAATGCGGCTGAGGTGAGACCCTGCCGCATTCGACAGCGCGGGCGAGCGAATCCGCGCTCTGCCGGGGACGGAACCAGAAGAGCGCAACCGACATCACGCGAACAGAACTATCCCCCGTACTCCAGCCGGGAGATGAGCAGGTCGAAGAAACGAGGCACGTCGACGGCTTTCGCAACTTTGCAGTTGGGCCGGAATTCCTCAACCGGCGGTTCCGGGCCGGCATTCTGTATGCAAGCGGAAAGCCGGCGATATCCGGGCTTGAAGCCGACACTTTCACCAGCGGTAAACGTACCGGCGGTCTCGATTTCCACATGGTAGTCTTCGAAGGTAAGAATCGCGGGATCGAGTAAGGCGCTGACAGCGAGTGGATCATTGAGTACTGGCCACTCGCCATGACCTTTCTTGCGGTAGGTTTCAACCAACGAACGGGCAATGCGCGCAGCCGCACGGCTGACGCGTTTGGTGTTGGCTTCGAGCCGGCGCAGACGTTCCTCGGTGAGAACCACCTTCTCGGTCACGTCGAGACCGACCATCATGATGGGAATCCCGGAATCGAAGACCATGGCCGCCGCTTCGGGGTCGACATAGAAATTGAACTCAGCCGACGGGGTCTCATTTCCTCCGGAGAGAGATCCGCCCATGAGCACAATTTGAGGAACCATCTCCGCAAGTTCGGGTGCGGCGCGCAGTGCCAGGGCAATGTTGGTCAGTGGACCAATCGGCACAAGAGTGATTTCGCCGGGATGTTGACGGACGAGCCGCACGATCAGATCGGCAGCTTTCTCCTCAACGGGTTTGGTCACCGGGGCCGGAAATTCCACGCCGCCCAAGCCGTTTTCGCCGTGGGCATAGCTGGCGGTGACGAGCTTGCGAAGCAGAGGGCTCGCCGCGCCGCCTGCCACCGGCACATCATTTCGCCCGCAGATTTCCCGCAATCGCAGGGCGTTCGGAAGTGTCAGTTCGAGGGGGACGTTGCCTGCCACAGCGGTGATGGCTTCAACCTTCAGCTCAGGGGACCCCAAAGCGAGCATTAGGGCGAATGCGTCATCTACGCCAGGGTCGGTGTCGATAATGATGCGGCGGGGTTTCATTGGCGATTCCGGAGTCACCGCCCAGAGTCGAGTGCGGTTCCACAGTCCGGCGACCGTTGCCGCGCCGCAACCAAGAGTAAATTGCCGACGGTTCAGCCTGATACTCACACTTCCTCCTTTCAAAGGGAGTGTGCCGCGCCGGAAAAGCGCGGCACACGTTGGTTACGGCAAGGTCAGAAGATCAGCTTGAGTGCAAACTGAATCAGGCGCGGATTGTTGACCGTGGAGCCAATCTGGCCAAAGCCCGACGAGTCCGTGTAGTTGCCGGGAAGCGCAAATTGCGGATGGTTGAAAACATTGAACGTCTCGGTGCGGAACTGCAGGCTCGGTCCCTTCTCGGTCGTCCTGAAGGTCTTGAACAGCGAGACGTCGAAGTTGATGAAGTCTGGCCCGTAGAGAGGCGTGCGGGACGCATTGCCCATCACGCCGGCCGCCGGGTCGGAGAAGCACGAGGTATCGAAGAACTTGGTTACGGTGTGGTGGCTGAGCTTGCCGTTGCACGTCTGATCTGCCCGGTTGCCGAAGCCCGTCGTTCCCGAGAAGTTGGTTCCTTCGATGATCCCGAGGGGGAATCCCGAAGCCATGTGGGAGATGACGTTGAGCTGCCAGTTGCCAATGATTTGCTCGCTCCATCCCTTGGCGGATCCTCCCCAACGCTGTCCATGGCCAAAGGGCAGCTGGTAGACAACGCTGGCGGAGAAGTTGTGGGTCTGATCGGTAGTGGAAAGGCCTTTGTCTACGTGCGGGCTAAGCGGCGTGCCCGACGAATCGGCGACGGTGATCGGGAAATAGGCGATGCCGGCCACACTGCTCACGTCGTCGTAAAGCCCATTGTCGGTGGCTTTGCTGTAGGTGTAGGAAATCAAGAAATAGAGGCCCGAGTGCACGGCCTTTTCCGCTTTGACCTGCAGCGAATCGTAGCGCGCCATGCCACGATCGAGAATGCCGTTGACCATGCTGAGGGTCGGATAGGGGGAGAGGGCCGAGGGATTAGCCTGGGTGTTGGGCGGCGGAGTATTGAGGTTCCAGTCATCGGTCTGCTGGTGACTGCTCCGCATGCCCGCGTAACCGACCGTCAACACAATGGCGCTCGGCAGGTCGCGCTGGACGTTGATGTTGAACTGCTGGACGCGGCCCGGCTGAAAGTTCTTCGGCTCGCTGTATAGCATGCCGGTCAGGTTCGCGGCCGTAGTGGCAGTCTGCTGTTGGGGCACCGGGAAACCTCCGGCCAGGGTCGGGGTTCCGGCCAGGGTCATGTTGTCGGTATAGACCTGGTAGGAGTTGAAGGCGGGCGGATTGAGCGCCGGACCGCGCGAGCCCAGGTTCCAGCCGGCATCGTGCATGATCGCATAGCCACCGCGAATGGCATTCTTCGGCGAGAACGGCGAATAAGAGAAGCTGACGCGCGGTTCGAATGCCAATTTATAAGCCTGAACACCGGTGGCTGCGTCGGTGTTGATACCGGGCACGTGCAAAATGCCCGTAGCCATATCGAAGTTCGACTGCCGGTTGCGCGCTTCCTTGAGCGGAGTGGTGAAGTTATAGGCCATGCCGAGCTGAATGCTCAGGTTCTTGCTCAGCGTCCAGGTGTCCTGGAGGTAGGGGCGAAACTCTTTCCAGCGCCGGCCGGTGATCGTTCCTTTGAAGGCATCGTCGTGGTCGACCGAGTAAGGCAGGCCGATCAGGAAGCTGGCGAGGGAGTCGCCGGTGCTGGGCACTAACGCGCCATCGGAAATGGCGGAGGTCCAGGCATCGGTGAAGACCATCTGACCCATGGGCCAGGCATCGCCCATGATGTTCATCTGCATGAAGCGCATGCTGCCACCCATGGAAAGGGCGTGAGCACCATGAATCCATTCGAAATCGTCAGCATAATGGTAGACTTGCGAGCCGCCCTGGAAGGGCGAAAAGCCGCGGTCACCCAGTGCCCAGTAGCCGTCAGAGAGGTCGACACTCATTAATCCGCTGGAGAAATAGGTGCCAAGATTGGCGTTGGGAATTCCGAGCTGGGTACTCCAGTCGGTGCCGTCGCCGTAAGAGCGGATATGGTTAAAGATCCGGTTGTAGCCGACGGTGACCTGGTTGATCTTGGAGGTGGAGAAACTGTGAGTCTCGGAGAGGGCCACGTTGCGGCCGTGATCGTCGAGCCACTGGTTGCTTCCCCAACCGCCGGGCTGGGTTCCGAAACCGGGAAGCCCCGACGGGTCAAGGACCGAGGCCTGATCGCGGCTGAAGCGCGCGAAGATACGGTCGCGCTCCCGGAAGGTGTGATCGATGCGGAAGTCGAACTCGTTGTCGTTGAAGGTACGGTTGGGATCGCTGAGGTAGTCTCCATAGAGCGCGGCCGGCTCGCCGGAGAGCTGCGGAAAGTAGCTCAGCATCTTCTGCGCGATAGGGCTGAGGTACTTGGAGGGAATCTTGTTCGGCGTGCCGTCGTCGCCGACAAACTGCGGTCTGCCGGGCAAGAAGGGGTTGTAGATCATTGGCTCGAAAGAGTCGGTGAAATCGCCATTGATTTCCTTCGGCGTGGGAATCTGCGCGACGGTGGGCATGCCCTGAATGTTGCGCGTCCCTTGATAGTCAAAGAAAAAGAAGGTTTTGTTGTGAATGATCGGACCGCCGATCGCACCGCCGAACTGGTTCTGAATGTACTTCGGGTTGGTGATTGAAAAGTAATTACGTGAGTTCAGAGCCGTGTTGCGAAGAAAATCAAAGAGCGTACCGTGGAACTGGTTAGTGCCGGACTTGCTCGTCAACAACACCGTCGGGCCTGCGCGGGAACCGTATCTGGCCGAGTAATTGTAAGTAAGAACATTGAATTCGTTAAGGGCGTCAATCGAAGGCAATACGGCAATGCCGCCGGCGGTAAGCTCGTTGTTGTCCACGTCATCGTAGAGCCAGTCGGTACGGTTTTCACGCGAGCCGCCGACCGAGAGCGAATAGGAACCGCGAATGGCAACTTCCGACGAGCCGTTGGTGTTGGTAAAGAAGTCGCCTGGCTGGACTCCGGCTGTCGTGCCCGGAGTCAGCAAGGCAAGCTGGACGAAGTCGCGACCATTGAGGGGCAGGCTGGCGACCTCCTGTGAGTTGATGACTTGGCTGAGAGTCGCATCCGTAGTCTCGATCTGCGCTTCGGTCTGGCCTATGACGTTAACGGTCTGTACTTCAGAGGCCGGAGAGAGGGTCAGATTGACCGTGGAAGAGCCCTGGGTTTCGAGCGGGACCCCAGTGCGCTTTTGTTCCTGGAAGCCCTGATACAGCACGTCGATCGTATAGTGACCGACGGGGAGGAGGACGGCCACAAAGTGGCCGGAATTGTCGGTTTGCAGCTTTCTTGTGCCGCCGGTGCCCTCCTCAGTGAGAGTCACCGTTGCACCCGAAATGGCTAAACCAGCGGTGTCGGTAATGAAGCCGGAGATGGTGCCCGTCGCCTGCGCGTGAGCCACTGAGCTGAAGCCGAACGCCAGGACGAGACCAATTATGAGAATCGAAACCTTCCGTTTCATCGCGTGTCCCCTTATGAGCAAGATGAGCAAAGTTTAAGTTGAAACGATTCAAATAACGAAACATGATGCCCGGTTCTTCAAAGAATTGTCAGGACGTATTTCTTGCATATGAATTTTGAAACGTTTTATTATATTTTGTCAAGTGAAATATTGGCCGCTGTCGTTAGCGCATGATACGTCTGCTTTGCGGGCGGTTAAAGGAGAGGACCATGCTGAGCATGCTCTTACACGAAGGTCGCGATGGACAGGCGTTGAAAGTGCAGGAAGTGATTTTACGGGCGCTGACTAAAAAGATTTACCCCGGTGGCAACCGGCGGCCCGCGTCGTGCGCTGTCAGGGAATGCAATTCTTGGAGGCCGCCGGTTCAACCTTCGATTCAAACGTAAGTTGGTCTTGGACGTCATCAGACTTGCTTTGTATACGGCGGCTGTTGGGGAGTTGTGATTGAATGCTGCTCCAGGAAACACTCTACTTCGTCCCCGGTAGGCATCGAAGGTTGAGCTCCTGGCCGCGTGACCGAAATCGCAGCGACGGCAGAAGCAAAAACGGCACTCCGTGCAACCGTGGAACCGCGCATCAACCCCACTGCAAATCCCGCATTGAATGCGTCCCCGGCGGCGGTCGTATCCACAGCGTTTACAGAAAACGCGGGGACCCGCTCTTTCGCGAGAGTCCCTTGGGCGATGAGGCAACCACGCGATCCCAACTTCAACAAGACGTTCTTGACACCGCAACCCAGAAGACGCTCTGCCGCTGCATAGGAGCCTTGGTCACCATTCTCAAAGTTGGTCCTAAGCAATTCCCCGGTTTCAGTTTCGTTTGGCGTAATCCAGGACACCCTGCGAAGCAGGGTTCCGGAAAGCTCGCGCGCCGGCGCTGGGTCGAGCATGAGCGGGATGTCGTGCTGCTCTGCGAATTGGGCCAGGTAGTCAACTGTTTCTAAGGGAATCTCAAGCTGCGCCAGAAGAAATCCGGCGCGTTCCAAAATCGTCGCCGCTTTTTCCAGCAGTTTCGGCGTGAGCTGGCCGTTGGCGCCGGGCACGACCACGATATTGTTCTCACCTCGTTGTCCGGTCGTGATCAGCGCGACGCCAGATGCCCCTTCTACCGTATTCACATAAGTTGTATCCACGCCGGCGTCTTCCAGACCATTGCGCAACTGCTTTCCAAAGGCGTCGTTTCCGACGTTTCCTACCATCGAAACGGGGTACCCGAGCTTCGCTGCTGCGACTGCCTGGTTTGCGCCCTTTCCGCCGTAAAAAGTATTAAAGCTATTGCCAATGATCGTCTCCCCAACCTGAGGAATACGATCAGCTCCCACTACTAAGTCGAGATTGATGCTGCCGACGACAACGATGGCCTTCTGCATAACGATCCGATTTTGATTACTTGGTCACCATGGGTGCGATCGCGATCGATCCCAGCCCCAGCAGGAAGAAGATGAACATGGCGGGAATCAGTTTGCGAGAGGCCGGCGGAGCGCTGGCAAATTCTTTCCAGATGAAGACGCCCCAGACTGCCGATACCATCGTCGCACCCTGGCCGATGGCGTAGGAGACCGCTGGGCCGATTATTTGTGCGTGGGATGCAACGAAGTTGAACACCGTTCCCGTACACCAGATGAGTCCACCCATGACACCCCAGAAGTGCCACGCCGGTTTCGCCTCGAAGTATTGAGACATGTTGACGGGGGCAGCGCCAGTGAGAGGCTTTTTCATGAACAAGTAGTTCACCGGGATTGCGCAAAGGACTACTCCCAAAGCGAAGAACAAGGCTACGGAGTAGGGGCCCAAGGAATGCTCCCCGGTGACAGCCTTGGTCACGAGCGGATAAAAAATGCCCATGAGTACGCCGCAAGCAACGCTGATCCAGATTCCACGCACACTGACCGAACGTCGCTCGCTTTCTCTGCGGCGATACGCGAGTGCATCAAAAACAATCGCGAGCACCACGAGCGCCATGCCCCCGAAGAGCAGTCCGGGATGGCCCTTGGGAGAGATTGCGTAATTCAAAAGAACGCCCACGACCAATGCCAAGCCGATTCCAATCGGGAAGGCGACAGCCAGGCCAGCGATGTCGATGGCCGCAACTAAAAGGAGGTTGGCCACATTGAAGACAGCCCCGCCGGCAATGGCGAACAGCATATGCCGCGAGTCCGCCTGGCTGATATTGCTGAGGAAAGACAGATCGCCTCCACCCCAGTTCCCCAGGGTGAAACCCCAAACGACGCTGCCCAGAACAATGCCCATCACGTAGTCCCAGTAAAAAAGCTGGAAGGCATATCCTGGAGTGAGTTTCATGGTGTTCGCCCACGATCCCCAGCACAGCATACTGGCGATCATGAAGACGAGGACTGCAGAATAAGCTTCGGGCTGGTACATGGTGGGTTTTGCGTTCCTCCTAGTTGGTGATCGCCCCTAACTGCAGGGGTAAGGGGCAGAGCACCCTGAACCGCGCTGCATCTAGAACGACAACTTAAGTGCCATCTGAATGATTCTCGTCGCGCGAGTCTTCCACCTGACCAAATGGAATGTTCGTATTGGGATCGAAAGTATATGTCAGGCTAACCGCATTCCACTGCGTAAGGTTGAATATGTGGAAGAAATCGCTACGAAACTCCAGATTCAATCGCTTAATTCGCATGATTTAGAGTATTTTGAAACGTTTTACACTATCGAAGATTGAGACATTACTCCCACCAGTTTGCACTTGTCAATACCTCAATTGAAACGGGAATCGGAAAAAACAGCTTGCTTGGAAAATCCTCAGACCTGTTGCTTCTTGCGCACCAGGCGGTTCCGTTCGCGGACTTTGGTTGTTGGCCCGATCCTTTCCGGAACAGCGGCATGAGGCGGTCCAACAGAATTGCGCTTCTTCAGTTCGGTCGGAAGAAGCACCTTTCTTGGCGCGGACCGCAGCCCGTCGACCCTTTGCAGCAGAAGACGAGCGGCGGTGGCGCCCAACTGATATCCGGGTTGGTAAACCGATGTCAGGGAAGGATCTGTTAACTTGGTGAACTCAAGACTATCAAAACCGGCGATCGACAAGTCTTCCGGACATCGCAGCTTAAGTTCACGAGCCGCCTGTAGTACACCAAAAGCCATGAGGTCGTTGCAGGCAAAAATAGCAGTCGGGCGCGGGAGCATCCGAAGAAGCCGAAAAGCTGCCTGGTAGCCACTCTCTGTATCGAAGCGCGCTTCCTGTACAAACTCCGGCTCAATCTCTATATGGGCTTCATTTAACGCGCGGGTAAAACCTTTCAAGCGCTCTGTTGCGTTGGTCAACTTGAGCGGCCCAGTGATCACAGCCAAACGTTTGTGCCCCATCTGAATCAAATGGCGCGTTGCCAGATAGGCGCCTTCGGCATTGGCCACCAGGACAGCGTCACCCTTCCACCCATCCGGGACCCGGTCAATGCAAACAACGGGGACCGAGGCCGACGCGTAGGCTCGGAGGTGGCCCACGATGTCCGCACCCGCCGCCGGAATGATCAGTAGGCCAGCAATGTGATAGGAGCGCAATTCGCGGATGTACGACGCTTCCTTGGAAGGATCGTTGTCAGCATTGCAGAGGATCACGCGGAAGGAGCGCTTGTAGGCCACATCCTCGACGCCCCGAACCACGCCCGGGAAGAATGGGTTTGTAATATCCGGAATTACCATTCCGAGCATGTTAGTTCGGTTTTTCCGGAGTCCCTGCGCTAAGGCACTCGGCTGATAGCCCATGCTGCGAATCGCGTCGAGCACACGCTCTCGCAACTTCGGCCGAACGATCGCGGTTTCGTTGATTACATGCGACACCGTGCCGATCGAGACTTGGGCACGCTCAGCGATTTGCCGCATTGTCACAGGTGCTGTCATGGCTTGCCGCGTTGGAGCACGGGCGAGTTGTAGTTCTCAGCGCTATAGACTGCTGCCGACTAGATCATTGCTAGTCTACTACGCAACGGAACCCGACTACCCAGGAGCGGTCCATGCTGGGACCCAGCTCTGCCAAAATTCGTGCTGGAACTTAAGGACCTGAATGTGGACATCCTTCTTCGACGCAGTGGTTACGGGTCCTGCCGACCCCGACAGTGCCTCTCTCGGCATCTCTGCGGCAGAGCCTGTGGTTCTAGGGGTGGTGCGATGAAAAATCGGTAGGGATGCCAGCACACTTCGGGGGAGGGCTGTTCGAACGAGCGTCCCGCGACTCTGAAACGGAGTCCGGGGCGCTTTCGCCTTTCAGGCGGCGCTGAACTTGGGTTGTGGGCGCTTCTGTCATCTGCCCTCCACGAAACTTCTACGCAGACTTGGCAACATGGCGGACGATGAAACTCGAAGCCGCCGTAGTTGGCCCAAAAACCCAAAGGTGCTCTCCGGCATGTTACGACGCTTGTCCCCGGCATTGAGGACAGCGGGTGTCGAAGTTGACTTCGACCGCGACAAAACCCGGAACCGGAATAAGACCATCTTGATCCGGGAGCTTAGATCGAAGGCCCAGTCGTGAACATTGTGACCGGCAGGCATTGGCTCCATGAAAAATAAGCTGGAGCAAAGTTCGATTGGTGGGCAAAGAAGTTCCTGTGTTCGACGAAACGGTGGTGGAAACGAAATGAACACAATCAGGAGGAGAACATGAAGAAGAGTCAATCAGACTGGCGGAAATGGGACGAGCCTCTCCCGCCGGCCAAAAGTTTCAAAGTTGAGGATTGATGTTGACGATCCGGACGTGTCCCCGCAGCTTGTCAGAGGCTTGCTAGCGAAATACGGCAGAGTTGGCGACGTCACTGTGTATTCAGGTGTTCATGATGGCGCAGATGTCTGCTACGCAATAGCGACAATGCTCGATGAGGACGCGGAAGGCGCGATTGACGGGCTGAATGGAATCCGCTGGCGGGGCGGTTCCCTAATGGCGATATTTGCTCACCGTTGTCTCGCTAGAACTTGGCTACCGCAACATGACTGGAAGCCACCGAGAAAGCGTGAGGATGACAACGAGGAATAGGGGCAGGGCGTGCAATCGTCGAGTTAGACGGAAAGAACTAGCGGGGGATGAGGCTGCAAGTAATGAAATCACAATACTGAACCCGGCGTTTCCCACGTCGTTCCAGTAGCGTATCGTCCTCCTTTCCTACAGGCGGCAGCTAAGTTGTCGCGCGAATGCAACAGTTCGCAGGTACTCCCAATGCTGAGTGATGCGGCACAGACCACAACTCGGTGGTGTGAGCACGACCGGTATTCCCGCTGCTTCCGATCGTTGTGGTATTGTTCCGGTCGAGGCGAACCTACTGGCTCCGCTGAGAGGAGATTTCT
>ODAK010005504.1_pt1 | contig 12871 bp, 11 predicted proteins | sample 1539591 | NCBI WGS metagenome assembly ODAK01 (sample SAMEA3539303, study PRJEB22396) | soil metagenome | biome: tundra; feature: field; material: soil | place: USA | collected 2010-05 | depth 0.15 m | reverse complement strand
GCCGCCGTTATTGATCCCCAGCACATTCGCGTTTGCTGCTACCATTTGTGGTCCGGCCGCCAAGGCGGACAAAGATGCCTGATAGACATTACTCGGAGTAACTGCATTGATCGCGGCTGTAAAAGCGACGATCCCGTTGTCGTTAATTTTGACCTTAAATGGAGAATTTATGGCCTGTCCGGTGATCACATCGCCGGGCGATGCGATGACGTTAAACCTATATGTCGCGGCTGCGGGCACCAGACCCGCGGTGCACAAGGCAATCGAGGTCGCGAGTAGTATCGGCCACCAACTCCGTTTCGTTCGCAGTCGTACACCAGGTTTTATCCCAGGACGCAAAAATGGATTTTCACAAACTTGCAAAGCGGCGGCGTGTGGATCACAAGAAAGTGGAACACTCAATGGAATCAAATGCGATGGTTGGTTTCGGTTGGCGACCGAAAACTGCCCTGCGCCGCCGGCTTCAGAGTGAACCAGGCGGATTCCACTTTGTTGTATACAGCTACTGCCGAGGCCCAGCTGACAACCTTACCGGGGTTCGCACAATCAAGAAGCTGCGCGCGATACCGTGATCGGTTCCGAACCGTAACGAACGGTCTTTCAGTAGAGATCGATCAGATCGAATAGATCGAATGACTGATGTCGTCCGATAACGCCCGCCACGGGAGGCAGAGAGTGAGGAACATCTTAGGGCCGTACGCTGGCCAGGCCCAGGTTGCCTATCGATAGCTAGACGACGTCCCCTGAGAGCCTTTAAAATTTGCTTATGCAGTGCCCGAAATGCTGTTCAGGACGTCTTGATATCCGGCAGCCAACTGGATTTGAGCCCGTAATGATGTTTCTTTCGAACAAAAGAAAATTTCTATGTCGCGAATGTAACCACGAATTCCGTGCGCCGGATCGTCGCCGCATTGCTCGTGAGGCAGTCGAAGCTGACGCAGTCGCACGCGCTGCAGGGATTTTGCGCTGAAGCAATCATTTGAAGGCTTCGTTCCATGTCAGCGCGAAAGTGGGCAGTTGCACTGCATCGGCACGACCACAGCCTGTCCACTGGTCCCGTGACGTCCTTCGGCGGGCAGTCGCCCGAACTTACGATCTGCATTGAGAATAAGCCCCGGATCATTTTTCAGGCGATTACCCGCCCGCGAAATGGCGCTCCTTCTCTCATGCTATTCGCGAAGATCTCACAGGCGACGCCAGCTGCAACGCTGGCTTTTGTTCACTTGAAATAAAACGCCGTGGGGCCGAGCGCACCACGTGGCTTGGCTTCAGTACAGCGAAGACGCCCATAGGGCCGACTCATACCAGCCTTGCCATCCTGCACCTTAACCAAGGGACCAGAGAGTAAAAAAACATACCCAGGCGCCAGTCCCCCATCCGGGTGATTGACCCCGGCGTTTCGATTTGATGGAGTAGATCGTTTAATTTAAAGCACGAAGCGAGTGAAAACGATGGCGATCAAGAGACCGATAACTGCTTTCGCGGCAAGCCTGCTGCTGGCCGGAGCGGCGCTGGCTCAGTCCGGCGCCCTCGCTCTCCCGGAAACAATCCAGTTCAACCGCGACATTCGGCCCATTCTTTCCGACAGATGCTTCACCTGCCACGGCCCCGACAAGAACCGTCGTGTGACGGAATTCCATTTCGATGTGGAAGGATCCGCCAAAGCCGACATCGGCGGAGGACGCCATCCGGTGATCGCAGGCGATCCTGGCAAGAGTATTCTGCTCGCACGGGTTGCGGCCACTGATGAGAAGCGCCGCATGCCGCCGCCTTCGAGCGGGCCCGCGCTCTCTCCCCGCGATGTCGCTTTGCTGACGCGCTGGATTGAGCAGGGCGCGAAATGGGAGAAGCACTGGGCTTTCAACCCTCCGCAACGCCCCGCGACGCCGCCGGTTAAAGAAGCGGGCTGGGTGAAGAATCCGATCGATGCGTTCGTCCTGAACCGTCTGGAACAGGAAAATCTGAAGCCCTCCGCTGAGGCGGACCGGGCAGCATTGCTGCGCCGCGTGAGTATCGACCTGACCGGAATTCCGCCTGCTATTGCGGAACTGAATGCTTTTCTCGCGGACAAGTCACCGAACGCATACGAGAAAGTTGTGGATCGGCTGCTGGCTTCACCGCGCTATGGCGAACGGATGGCCATGCCGTGGCTGGATGCGGCTCGCTATGCGGACAGCAGCGGTTATCAACTGGACTATGAACGCTTCATGTGGCGCTGGCGCGACTACGTAATCAACGCCTTCAACCACAATATGCCGTTCAATCAGTTCGCCATCGAGCAAATTGCCGGGGACATGCTTCCCAATGCGACGCTGGATCAGAAGATTGCCACGGCGTTCAATCGCAATCACCGGACGAATTCCGAAGGCGGCATCATACCGGAAGAGTTTGCGGCGGAGTATGTGGTGGACCGGGTCGCGACCACGTCATCTGTGTTCCTCGGCGTTACGATGGGCTGCGCGCGGTGCCACGATCATAAATACGATCCCTTCAGCCAGAAGGAGTTCTACCAGCTCTTCGCTTACTTCAACAACGTGCCGGAGCTGGGCAAATCGCGCAAAGGAAATACCAACCCCTATATCAAGGCGCCGACTACTGAGGAGCAGGCGCGGCTGACTGAGATGGACGGCAAAATAGACGCTGCCGCGAGCAAAGTTCAGCAACTTCGTCCCGCGCTCGATAATGCTGAAAAATCCTGGCTAACGTCCCTCGCGGGGAAGCCGGCCCTTCAGTACGGACCGACGCGTGGCCTGGTTGGCTACTATCCTCTGAACGGCGACTTGCAGGCGACGGTGGCTCCGCCGAAGAAAGGCCCAACGCCGAGTCCCGAGTGGAACGGTGACGCGGCATGGGGCGACGGGGCGATCGGTAAAGCCGCCAGTTTCGATGGCAAGCGCTATATCGATGCGGGGGATGTGGGCGATTTCGAAGGCGCGGACCGCTTCAGTGTCTCGGCGTGGATCTACCCGACCGCGGGTACCGGTGCCATTGTTACCCGCACGCTGGATGAGCCGCAGGAAAAAGGTTACCTGTTGCAACTCGCCGACAGTAAGGTACAGTTCTACATCATTGGCCGCTGGTTCGATTCCGGGCTTCACGTGGAAACCGAACAGCCGATCACGATGAACCAGTGGCATCACGTTGTTGCCACTTACAACGCCAGCCGTGAGGCGCGCGGCATCACGCTTTATGTCGACGGCAGGCAGCAGGCTTACAAGGTGCAGATGGACATCTTCAATCTGCCTTCGGATGTAAAAGCTCCGCTGCGTATCGGCGCCGGCGGCGGCCCGGAAAACAGATTTCATGGGCTGATCGATGAAGTCCGCGTCTATGGCGCAGAACTGACCCCTCGCGAAGCGGGAATTCTCTCCGTGTCTCGTTCCGTCAATGAACTGGCTGAAGCAGCGGGAACACTGAGCAAAGCGGAAGCGGACAAGATCGAGGACGCGTATCTTGCCAGCGACGCTGCGGCCCCGCAATTTCGTTCCGCCTGGACTCAACTGGCTGCAGCAAAGGAATCGCGCGACCGTTTCTATGACACCGTATCCACCGTCATGGTGATGGAAGAAATGCCGAAGCCGCGTGAAAGCCACATCTTGCTGCGCGGCTCCTACGATCAGCCGGGGGAACAGGTCACGCCGGGGGTTCCGGCCATCTTCGGTCCTATGCCGCCGGATCTTCCGCGCAACCGGCTTGGCCTCGCGAAATGGCTGGTCGACCCCTCCAATCCGCTGACTGCGCGGGTGGCCGTTAATCGTTTCTGGCAGATGTATTTCGGCACGGGAATTGTGAAAACGGCGGATGACTTTGGCTCCCAGGGCGAAGCTCCGTCGCATCCTGAACTGCTTGACTGGCTGGCTACCGAATTCATCCGCACCGGTTGGGACGTGAAGCAGTTACAGAAGACAATCGTTACCAGCGCTACTTATCGGCAGACCTCGAAAGCCTCGCCCGAACTGGAACAGCGCGATCCGGAAAACCGGCTGCTGGCCCGCGCATCGCGATTCCGTTTACCAGCTGAGTTAGTGCGCGATCAGGCGCTTGCCTCTGCCGGACTGCTGGTGGAGCAGGTGGGCGGCCCGTCGGTCAAACCCTATCAGCCGGAGGGCTTGTGGGCGGACCTGACGGAGGGTGGGAAATACGTTCAGGACCACGGCGAAAAGCTTTACCGCAGGACGGTCTACACGTTCTGGAAGCGAACCATTCTGGCGCCCATGCTGGCGAATTTCGATGCGCCGAGCCGTGAGAGCTGCATCATCCTGCGCAGCGTCACGAACAGCCCGCTTCAGGCGCTGGACCTCATGAACGACGTGACGTACCTGGAGGCCGCGCGAATGCTGGCTGAGCGCGTCATGCGGGAAGGCGGATCCGCCCCGGCCGACAGGATTTCTCTCGCCTTCCTTCTCGCGACTGCGCGGCGTCCCGGTGCGAAGGAGACGGATGTTCTTCTCAGCGCCTACCAGGCCGGGCTGGATCACTTCCAGACCAAAGCTGGTGCAGCGGAAGAATATCTGAAGCAGGGCGAGCATCCGCGGGATCCTAAGCTCGAGCTGAAACAACTGGCAGCGTATACCACTGTCACCAGCCTGATAATGAATCTGGATGAGACAGTGACAAGGGAATAAACATGGACAAGCATCTGTTCAACCTGCAGCGCGACATCACACGGCGGCATTTCTTCGGGCGCACGGCGACGGGCGTCGGAATAGCCGCTTTGAGCCATCTGATGGGTCAGGATCTTGGGGCACAGACTGCGGCCCCGGCTGCATCCGACACAGGCGCGCTGCCCGGCCTGCCCCATTTCGCCCCCAAAGCGAAGCGCGTCATCTACCTGTTTCAATCCGGTGGCCCCTCACACCTGGACCTGTTCGACTACAAACCGTTGCTGAACAAGCTTGCCGGCACCGATTTGCCGGAATCAGTTCGCCAGGGGCAACGGCTGACCTCGATGACGTCAGGCCAGTCCAGCTTTCCTCTTGTCCCGTCGAAATATGCTTTCCAGCAATACGGCCAGTCGGGCGCCTGGCTGAGCGAGCTTATGCCGCACACGGCGAAGGTGGCGGACAACCTCTGCTTCATCAAATCGATGTTCACCGAACAGATCAATCACGATCCTGCGGTGACTTTTGCGCAAACCGGATTTCAGCTCGCCGGCAGGCCCAGTCTCGGGTCGTGGGTGACTTATGGACTGGGCAGCGAGAACAAGGACCTTCCATCGTTTGTCGTGATGATTTCGGTCGGTTCCAACGGTGACCAGCCGCTTTACGATCGGCTCTGGAGCAGCGGTTTTATACCGAGCAAATATCAGGGCGTGAAGCTGCGTTCGGTCGGCGATCCGGTGGCTTACATTTCCGACCCGGAAGGGTTCGACCGTGACCAGCGCAGGCGCTTCATCTCCGATCTCGAAAAGCTCAACGAGATGAGCCTCAAGGAATACAACGATCCGGAAATCAGCACCCGCATTGCCCAGTACGAAATGGCTTTCAAGATGCAGACCTCAGTGCCCGAATTGACCGACACTTCCAAAGAGCCGGCGCGTACGTTTGAGCTGTACGGCCAGGATGCGAAGAAACTCGGCACATTCGCCAGCAATTGTCTGATGGCGAGGAGGATGGCCGAACGCGGGGTTCGCTTTATTCAGCTCTACCATCGCGGCTGGGACCACCACCTCAATCTGCCGGCGCGCATTCCGGAACAGACCAGGCTGGTCGACCAGGCTTCCGGCGCGCTCATCCAGGACCTGAAAGAACGGGGTCTGCTCGAAGACACCCTGGTTATCTGGGGCGGAGAATTCGGCAGGACCGCTTACTGCCAGGGCAAAATGTCCGCGGACGACTATGGCCGTGACCACCACGGGCGCGTTTATACGATGTGGATGGCCGGAGGGGGTATCAAGCCCGGGATTACTTACGGCGAGTCCGACGAATTCGGTTACGGCGTGGTGAAGGACGGGGTTCACGTACACGACATGAACGCCACGATCCTGAATCAGCTCGGCATTGACCACATGCGTCTCACTTACAAGTATCAAGGGCGCGCTTTCCGGTTGACCGACGTTCACGGGTCAGTGGTCAAAGGGATCATCAGCTGATTGAGCCGGGCCGTTCCGGTACTCACGGAGGTGGAAATGTCTCGGATGCGGGAATCGAGCGGTCTGACGTCTGTCTGACCAACGCAGTGAAGCATTTCAAATTCGAAGAACGCGGCAAGCGCCGGATACACAAGAAGCCGTCCCGGACAGAGGTTGTTGCCTGCAAGCCATGGCTGGATGCGGAACTCGCCTGCATTCGTCCGGATCTTATCGTGTGTCCGGGGTCGACGGCGGCGCGCGCCGTGCCTGGAAGGCAACATCAATTACTGAAGGAACGGGGTCGCTTCTTTGAATATGCGCAGGCACGGAGTGTAATGGCTACAGTGCATCCTTCCGCCATTCTGCGATCGCCCGGCACAGAACAACGCCGCCACGATTATGAGGCCTTCGTCCAGGATCTGAGACAGGTCAGCCAGAAGCTTAGCGAGTACGACGGTATAGATAAGTAATGGCGGGCAGGATTATTGTGGTGCGTCACGGCGAGACGGAAGCAAACAGAGCCGGATGCTTTGCGGACTCGGATGAAATCCCTCTGACCGACACTGGCCGACTGCAGGCGCAGGATGCGGGAGAGCGTCTCGCTGCCGAGTTTCGTCCCCAACACCTGTTTTCCAGTTCCTTTGCGCGCGCCCGTGAAACCAGCGAAATTATCGCAGCAATGCTTCGGCTGGAGGTCGAAATCATCGAGGGTCTTCACGAAAGGAATTTCGGCTGTCTGAAAGGGCATCCTTATGCGCGGCTGGGAGAACTGATGGCAGCCGATCCTTTTTGCGATGCAGCCCGGACCTGGACGTGGAGTCCGCCAGGCGGCGAGAGCCTCGAGGACGTGCGCCGGCGTGCGGTGGCCGCAGTCGATGAAGTGCGAAAGCGACATGGCGGGCAAGAAGTGGTGATCGTTTGTCACGGTGCAGTCATGCTCGCCCTTTCGGCGCATGTAACCGGAAACTGGGCTGAAGCCGCCGTGCCCGCGAACTGCGGATTTCTCGTCATCGAGTCTCCCTGACGATTACGGTTTCGACAGCCGATAGCGGCGCATCAGTTCGTGCGACCAGGCGGGCTGACGAGCCTCCCCGCGCGGCAGGAATTCCGCCATCACCGGTTTGATGTCCAGCACCGGCGTTCCATTGATGGCGTCGAGTTCTGTCACGAACAATCGCGTGCCTTCGACGCGAAGTACCCGACAGTTAGTGCTCCCGATGCAATTGGGCCGGTTCCTGCCTCGCTGCGCAAAAATACCCACAGCGGGCCAGTCCGGATTGTTCCCCGGATGTCGTGCGCCGGACACGATTTTCGACGGCGCGACCTGATGGAAGAAGTAGAGGATCTCGACGTGTCAAAAGTCGTCGATCCCGTGCAACGCGTCGGCCTTGAAGTGCTCGGTGAGCGCGATACACGACTCTTCCCCGTCCCGGAAGTCGTCTTCCGCATGAGGTCGGACGGCTTCCACAAAGCCAATTGCCTGGATTTGCCCGGTCATCATCTTACGACTATCGGCTGCCGGAACACGCGGAGTGGTGCAGCTCCAAAAAGAGTGGCTTCCCCGGCGGGAAAGGGCGATTTCCCGGCAGCACTCCGAATGGAGCAGCGCATGGGCGGGGTGCTACATGGGGCAGAGTCTTCGCTTCACTGCATCGAAGTGACACTAACTGGCGGGTGGATCCACCGGGTAACCATGGCGGTTTTAGGTGATAAAACAGACTGCTTTCGCTGTAGTTTACGGGAGTTCTACGGGGACCGGTACTTAAAAATCGTGCTTCTCCCTATGCAGCGGAAGCAACTGGATCTATTCTGAGGTCGTCTGATCAGACCCCGGAAGAAACAGGGTTTGACGGATCGGATTGCTGGGTCGCCGCTATGCGCAAGCCAAGGCGAAGCAGCATGAAACAACGGGAGGAGTAAGTATATGATAAATAAGGTTTTGCAGACGATTATCAAAACCCACGCCACGGCAGCAATGCTTGTGGGTATTGTCGGAATTCTGGGCTCGGCGGGCGCCGTCCGCGCTGCATCCCTGTCCATTAACCCGATACCAGGGACAACAGAAACCTGGAAGACTGAAAGCGGTCAGAGTATGCCCACGGCGACAGGCGGTTATTTCGACGGGACTCTCTACGCCACGGCAGGGACCTACACATTTATCTTTGGTGGTTTCGATGCCACTGGTCTTGGCCTAGTCGCTGGGCAGACCGGATATGGCAATTCCACCGACACGAATGAGTTCTGGGTCGGGACGAGTGAAGCCTCTGCCGAAGCTGCAGGGGACGTTTTCTGCAACCATCCCGATGCATCGTGTGGTGGTGGAGCAACGGCCGTGGGTACTCAATTCGCGATATCGATGGCTGCCGCAGGGGATATTCAGTTTGGCTTCACGTTTGGCCCAACCACTAGCTACGTGCTCCTGAACGGCGGCACCAGTATTGAAGGGGCCTACCTGGCGCAGATCGGCACTGGCACGACGGCCTCCGCTGGGCCCGGTTCGATAGCATATCTCGGGTTGACCGACGGTCCCTACCCGGCTGACCATGACTTTCAGGATCTGGTCGTCACAGTTCAGGCTACACCCGAGCCGACCTCGCTGCTGCTGTTTGGCGGTGGCCTCCTCGCCTTGGCTTTCTGCGCACGGCGGCGCAGGAATCCCGCCGAATAAGTGGTTTGCACGGGCAGCGGCCATCCGAATCGGTGTGGCCGCTGCAATCGTGAGTGCTGGGTCTGCGCTCCACGCCTGGAGGACGCGGGATGTCCACACGGCTTGGCTCCGGTGTCTGAGAAGGAAATGGCGTCCCCAGAGGGATTCGAACCCTCGTTACCGCCGTGAAAGGGCGATGTCCTGGGCCTCTAGACGATGGGGACTAAAGGAAGGCTAATCTCCTAATCTACCGTCCAGGAGGTGTGCGAGTCAATGAACGGACTGTTTCCCCGTGTTTTCCCGCAAAGTTAATGCCGTTTTAATCGCCTTTGAGTCGCGGCGCGAATCGCGCAGCTCCCCGGGGGATTTAAACTGGAATTTCCATGTCCACGATAGACCAGAACTTTTACCGCATCCAGAAGCTCCCTCCTTATGTGTTCGCTGTCATCAATGAGATGAAGGCTAAGGCACGCGCAGCCGGGCAGGATGTGGTCGATCTGGGGATGGGGAACCCGGACGGCGAAACGCCCTCTATCGTTGTCGACAAGCTGGTAGAGGCGGCACGCAATCCGAAGAACCACCGGTATTCGGTATCCCGCGGCATCCAGAAGCTGCGCGAGGAGATCTGCAAGCGCTACAAGCGCAATTACGACGTCGATTTGGATCCCGATCAAGAAGCCATCGTGACCATGGGCGCCAAGGACGCGCTGGCACACCTGATGTTTGCCACCATCGGACCGGGCGATGTGGTGGTTTCGCCAAATCCCGCTTATCCCATTCACCAGTACGGCGTGATCATGTCCGAAGGGCACGCCCAGATGTTGCCCATGCCGGACGCAGAAACGTTTATGGGGCGCCTGGAGGAGTTGTACCGCGAGTCGGCCGTGCCTCCGAAGATGCTGCTGATTTCGTTCCCTCACAACCCCACTACAACCTGCGTGGATCTGGCCTACATGACGCGCATCGTCGAACTGGCCCGCCGGCACGGGACGCTGATCGTGCACGATTTCGCCTACGCAGATCTCGGCTTTGACGGCTACAGGCCGCCCAGCATTCTACAGGTGCCGGGGGCGAAAGAGGTCGCGGTGGAGATCTTCTCCATGTCGAAGAGCTACAACATGGCGGGGTGGCGCGTGGGTTACTGCCTCGGCAACGCTAAAATGATCGCGGCTCTGGCGCGCATCAAGAGCTATCTCGATTACGGCGTGTTCCAGCCGATTCAGATCGCGGCCATCGTTGCCCTGCGCGAGTGCGAGGAAGACACGCATAAAATCCGCGACTTCTACCAGAAGCGGCGGGATTGCCTCGTAGATGGGCTTTGCCGCGCCGGTTGGCCCGTGGCGCCGCCGCAGGGGACGATGTTCCTGTGGGCCGCGCTGCCGGACAAGTACAAGCATCTGGGCTCGTTGGATTTTTCCAAGCTGCTGATGGAGAAAGCGCTGGTAGCTGTGTCGCCAGGCATGGGCTTCGGGCCCATGGGCGAAGGCTTCGTGCGTTTCGCTTTGATCGAGAACGAGCACCGGACACGGCAGGCAACGCGATCCATCGCCCACTTCCTGCGCAAAGAATCCGCCGAAGAGGCAGCACCCGTCCCTGAAGTTATTTCTTCAGAGCGGCGATAAAGGCCGGCACCACTTCGAAGAGATCGCCGACGATACCGTAGTCGGCGACTTCGAAGATGGGCGCTTCGGGATCCTTGTTGATGGCAACAATGGTCTTCGAGCCCTTCATTCCAACCAGGTGCTGAATCGCGCCCGAGATGCCGACAGCCACATACATTTTCGGTGCAACGGTCTGACCTGAACTGCCGACCTGCCGCTCCATAGGCAGCCAGCCGGCATCGCAGATGGGGCGAGAGGCTGCCAGTTCGGCCCCGAGGGCATCGGCAAGAGCCTGAACCACGGGGATGTTCCCGGCCTCTTTGATGCCGCGGCCGACCGAGACGATAATGGGCGCCGCCGTAAGATCCACAGCGCGCGCCGATTCGCGGAAGAGTTCCAGCGGCCGGGTCCGGATCTGGCTGGCTTCCAGTGTGGGCGTAAAAGTTTCGACGGGAGCGGAGCCCGCTTCAATCGCATCCGCTCGGAAGGCCCCGGCCTGAATCGAAGCGAAGTACGGCGGATCGCCTTCGAAGCGGACATCGGCGTTCATCTTTCCCTGGAATAGCTGCCGGACGAAAGTGATGGCACCATCTGATACGCGATGGGCAATGACGTCGCTCACCAGTACGCGATTCAGCGCCGTGGCCAGTTTTGGAGCGAAATCCCGTACCTGATACGTGTGCGGGAACAGGACCAACGTGGGTTTATGGGCGTCGATAAGTTGCTTCAGCGCCGCGGTGTAGCCATCGGGCGTGTACTCGGCGAGAAGTTCGTGATCGACACCGTGAATACGATTCAGCTTGTACCCGCCCACCGTCTGCGCCACAGGCCCCACGCCTGAGCCGACGACAGCGGCGAACACGGGAATGTTCAGCTGAGCTCCGATTTGCTGCGCCGCGGCGACAGCCTCGAGCGCCATCTTATGCAGCACGCCGTCACGCTGTTCGAGGACCGCTAGAACGCCGCTCATATCACCCTCGCTTCAAACCGGAGTTTTTCCACCAGCTGCGCGGCGGCCTGCGCCGGGGAACCATCGAAAATCTGAGAGTGTTTGGATTTCTCCGGCGTATAGATTCGCGCCAACTGGATGGTCGGAACCGCGGAGTGCGCGATTTCCGCCACGGCGATCCGACGCACTTCCTTCAACTTCGCTTTCTTAATCCCCATCAGCGTGGCATAGCGGAGTTTCGTCGCGCCAGATTGAATGGTCAGCAGCGCGGGCAGCGGCATTTCCACATACTGGAACCAGCCATCTTCCAGTTCGCGCTTTACTTTGATTCCGGACGGCTTTATCCCGGACGGCGACGCTTCCACATTCATGACAATCGTCGCGTGCGGCAGCCCCATAACTTCCGCCAGAATGACGCCCGTCTGGCCATAGCCCAGGTCGTCGGACTGCAGGCCGGTGAGAACAAGATCGGGACTTTCCCCGGCCAGCACTGCTGCCAGCGTGCGGGCCAGCGTAAGCGGATCGGCAGGCGGAGCGTTCCCGGTGTCGATGTGAATAGCGCGGTCGGCGCCCTTGGCGAGAGCTTCGCGAATGGTCTGCGATGCCCCCTCCGGGCCGGCACATACGACGATCACTTCCCCGCCCGCGGCTTCCCGGAGCTGAAGCCCGGATTCCAGCGCGTACGCATCGGGTTCGTTAATTTCCTGTGCGAGGTCGGACTCCTCGATCCACGATCCGGACGCGCCGATGCGAAGCTGGCTGTCCCGCGCGGGCACCTGCTTGATGGCCACAACAATTTTCATGGGGATTTACTCTGTGAAGCGTTTGAAGATGAGGGCGCCGTTAGTGCCCCCGAAGCCGAACGAATTGGTCAGAACGTAGTCGATCTTCATGGGGCGCGCCTCGTTAGGGATGTAGTCGAGATCGCAGGCCGGGTCCGGATATTCGTAATTCATAGTGGGCGGCGCAACCTGATTCTGAATCGCGCAGACCACGATGCCGGCTTCGAGTCCACCAGCGCCACCGAGCAGGTGCCCGGTCATAGACTTGGTGGAACTGACCGCGAGCTTCCGGGCATGATCGCCGAAGGCGCGCTTCATGGCGTTGGTTTCCGCCATGTCGCCAAGGGGCGTGGACGTGCCGTGGGCGTTGATGTAATCCACCTGTTCGGGGTTGATTTTAGCGTCCCGCATGGCATTGCGCATGACCCGGTAGGCGCCTTCGCCGTCTTCCGGAGGGGCGGTGAAATGGTGCGCATCGCTGCTCATGCCATAGCCGACGATTTCGGCCAGAATGTTGGCGCCGCGGCGGCGCGCGAATTCCAGTTCTTCGAGCACCAGGATGCCCGCGCCTTCGCCGACCACAAAGCCGTCGCGGTCGCGATCGAAGGGGCGTGAGGCGTGCGCAGGGTCGTCATTGCGCTGCGAAAGGGCGCGCATGGCGGCGAATCCGCCCACACCCAGCGGCGTGATGCAGGCCTCGGAGCCGCCACAGATCATAGCATCGGCATCGCCGTACTGGATGATTCGGTAAGAATCGCCGATGGAGTGCGCACCGGTGGTGCAGGCGGTCGCGACAGCCGATTTCGGGCCCTTGGCGAACCT